>JAESGH010000279.1_pt1 | contig 69380 bp, 64 predicted proteins | sample 9269641 | NCBI WGS metagenome assembly JAESGH01 (sample SAMN14515345, study PRJNA621665) | algae metagenome | isolation source: Phormidium tanganyikae FI6-MK23 and co-occurring heterotrophs from granitic... | place: USA: Fort Irwin, California | collected 1998-05-24 | reverse complement strand
GACCCCCCCCCCCCCCCCCCCCCCCCCCCCCCCCCCCCCCCCCCCCCCCCCCCCCAAAAACTCAAAAAATAGCGAGTGCGGAAAGCCGGAAAAGCTTCAAATAAAAAAAATCTTTTCGATGAAATTAAATTGCTAATAAAAATAACAAAAAAGCACCTCTTTTCAGAAGTGCTTCTCATTTGTAATGATGATTATTTAAAATCTTCGATTGCTTTATTCAGCGCATCGATTTGTTTATTAATGCTTGCAGCGCTTTGAGGATTCTGTTTTAAAAGGTCCATCTTTTTATTCAGACCATCCTTCAGCATTTGGCTGATCATCATTTTCACCTGAGGATTTTCGCCGATCTGCCCTTTTGCCTGACCGAGAATTTTGGTGATGCTTTCCGTTGCTTTCAGATTGTCTGAAGTCATGATCCAGTTGAATCCTTCTTCCGCAGATTTTCCAAGCTCAGGATTCTGGAATTTTATGAAAGGATAAAATGCAGCAAATTGTGCAATATTGGCCATTTGAGAAGAAACTTTATTCTTCACAATAATCGGAAGCATTTGCGCGGCTAATGTTTCTGAAGCGCCTTCAAGATCGATTTTATCGGCATAGGCTACAGCTTTAGACGGATCAATCGCAATAACGGCTCCTACGGAACTTCCTTTTACGGCATTGGAAACAGCATTTGTTCCTTTTTCAAATATTGGCATATACTTCTTGTCCTTCGTTTTCGCCAAGGCTGAAATGGCAGCTGCCTGAACCAGCGTTTTAGGATCATTGGTAGCCAGCTTTTCAACGTCTGCGCCTAAAGCTTTCAGCTGATCTGCATTGGAAAGATCCATAAGCTGTAACGCTTTTATTCTTGTTCTAAAGTAAGGATCTTTAATCGCTGCTGACAATAATTTTGTTGCCGCAGGATTTTTTCCTACCTGATCCTTAATTCCGTTTAAAGCATTGTATCTGCTTTTGAATTCTTTAGATCCTGTGAACTGCATCAAGTACTGTTCTGGCGTTTTTGTATCGTTGATATCTGCCAGCAAAACGCCGTCTGCATTGATATTTACCAGATCCGTATTTTTGGAAACATCAAAATTAAAGGTATTTTTCGCCTGTGCATTTACCCATACGTTGTATCTTTTTGCTTTTCCGTTTTCGTAAACATCGATAGCCAAAGGAAACTGGAACGGCTGTTCCTGAGTCTGCTCAATAGTTACAGCAACCTGTTTTTTAACGGGCTCAAAAGTGTACGAGTAATTGATTTTCGGGTTTCCGCTTCCGAAATACCATTGATTGAAGAACCAGTTAAGGTCTTTTCCTGAAACTTTCTCGAATGAAAGCCTCAGCTGATGTGCCTCTGCATTCTGATATTCGTTGGTTTTAAGGTAATCCTGCATTCCTGCAAAGAAAGCCTCGTCGCCAAGATAGTTTCTGAGCATGTGAAGAATTCCGCCTCCTTTCTGATAGGTTACCAAGTCAAAAACATCTTCGCGGGAACTGTAATCGAAACGGACAAGATCTTTTTTAAAATCGGTAGGATTGTGGATGTACATATTCACATCGGTCATCTGATGATAGTCTGCCTGGTCTTTTCCGTATTTAAATTCATTCCACAAATACTCGGAATAGTTGGCAAAAGATTCGTTTACGGTAAGATTGCTCCAGCTTTCTGCCGTTACAAGATCTCCAAACCAGTGGTGAAATAATTCGTGGGCAATGGTATCTTCCCAGGTATTTTCGTCAATTAATTGTCCCGGTTTTTGCAGGATATCGCTTCCGTGAAGGGTAGCTGTTGTATTCTCCATGGCTCCGCTCACATAATTTCTTCCGGAAATCTGTGCGTACTTCGCCCAAGGATAATCGTATCCTAATTTTTTAGAGAAGAATTCAATCATCTCCGGTGTATTTCCGTAGATCTGCTTGGCGTACGGCTCATATTCTTTCTCAATATAGTAGTCAACCGGAATATTTCTCCATTTGTCTTTTACAACGGCATACTCACCTACTCCCATGAAAAACAGATAGGTAGAGTGTCTTTTATCCATTACCCAGTGATCTGTTCTAAGACCGTTTGATTCTTTCTGAGAATCTTTCAGGATTCCATTTGAAAGCGTAACATATTTGTCAGGAACCGTCATGTAAATTTCCTGTGTTGTTTTCTGATTGGGTTTATCAATGGTAGGGAACCATGCTGAAGAGGATTCGGTTTCTCCCTGTGTCCAGATCTGTGTTGGCATATCGGGATCTTTTCCCTGTGCATTGATGAAGTATAATCCTTTAGCATCATTAATGGCCGCACTTCCTTCCTGCTTCACCTCGTTGGGACGGGAAGTATATTTGATGTAGACCGTATAATCCTGATTTTTCTGATACGTTTTATCTAAATTGATGGTAAGAACATCGTCTTTGTAATCATATTTTAAAGGAGATTTTTTACCATTGGTTTCCAGCGCCACTTCATGGATCAACATTCCTTTGGCATCAAGTGTCAATGTACTGGAAGGGTAAAAGTAAGGAGATGCCGTGAGCCATTCTTCACCGTTCATCTGCTCTTTCTGATAATCGAAATTTACTTTGAGTTTGGTATGTTTAAGTTCTGTTACTTTGGTATGAGTCGCGCGGTACACTTTTTCTCTACCGGAAGTTTCAGTTTGTGCCGCTACATTGGTGGAAAAGAAAATTCCTAAAAGAGCGATCGATAAAATGACTTTTTTCATTATGACTAAAAATTATTTCTTGGTTAAAATATCAAAAATATCATTAACTAATGTTTCGTAGTCGCCTTTTTTGAATTGTTCTTTTGTTTTGGCGAAGGCTTTTTTAAGCTCACTTTCGGGATTTTTATCGTCAATGATTTCTGCAGAATCAACACCTTTTAACTGAAGTATAACTGTTTTCAGGACTTCGATGTCTGCATCTTTCTCGATATTTATTTTTAGATATTTCATTGTTTTATTCTTTTGTGAAGGTATTTTTTGTTCCTCCCTGCATGATGATGAACTGATTTTTTTCCGGATAAAAGTTGATTTCAATTCCGGCCATATCAAATGTAAAGTTTGTAGGAGAAGTTGCTTCCAGAGGGAATGCACCTTGTCCGGTTGCCTGTGCCATCAGTTTTTTATCCTGAATAAAGATATTAATTTTCAGGGGTACATCCGGAGAAGAATACGTTCCTGTGTATTTTTTAAGCTCATTTTCAGGAATTTCTATTGTTTTAAAACCAGGAATTTCAAAATCTTTTCCTAATGCCGTTTCTATAAGCTTAATGGAAATATCATTAGTATCAGTGTTCGACTGATTGGTCGTAAAAGCCATGGCTACTTTCAGATCCGGGAAATAATACAATGCGGAGCTGAAGTTATCAATTCCTCCGGTATGACCAAATCCCCATTCTTTTTCAAAAGGAATTTTTATAACACCATATCCGTATCCGTCGACAAAGTTCTTCATTTTTTCAACGTTTTGTTTTTTAATGAGTTTCCCCTGTTCAAGGCCCAGAATAAAGGTCAGGAGGTCGCTTGGTGTTGAAATGATATTTCCGGCACCGATTGGGATGCTCATATCTGTTTCGGAGGAAGCTTCATATTTACCGTTGATAAACTGATAGGATTTCGCCTGGTTCTTTGAAGTATCGATTTTTCCGCCGACTTCTGTGAAGGTTAGTTTTAAAGGTTTTGTAATTTTTTCCTTAACGAGTTCTGAATATGATTTTTTATAAATTTTTTCCAGAATAAAACCTAAAAGAATGTAATTGGAGTTGCTGTATTCATGTCTGGATCCGGGTTCAAAATCACTTTTGTATTTTTTAATGATATTGATAAGACTTGTTTCTGTTTGAGGTTTTGTATAATACTGTCCGTATTCCGCTTCGTCGGTAAGGTTATGAATACCGGTTCTGTGCTGTAGTAAATTTTCTGTGGTGATTTTATCTGCATTAGGAATTTCCGGATAAAAATCTGATAATTTTTTGTCTAAAGAAATCTTTTTTTCTTCGACGGCTTTCATAATGAGAACTGCAGTAAACGTCTTGCTGATTGAGCCTATCCGATATTGCGTGTTTACATTCGCCATCTTATTTTTTTCTGCATCTGCAAATCCGACCGCTTTGATGAAGGTGGGATGATCGTTTTCCACCAATGCAAAACTTCCCATAACTTTGTGGTGTATAAATAGAGAATCGAGGTAATCTGACATCTTCTCTTTCACGGCGTTCTGAGAGAATACCATGCCTGAAATACCGATCGCTGCAACAAAAAGTAATTTTTTGAACATATCCTGAGATTTACAGAATAAGTTGAAAATTTTAGGCAGATGTTACAAAAAGCTGAAAGTTTAAATTACCGTAATTGTTACAATTTAGTTAATGAGATACAAATTATTTCAGTCTGATTATTTTTCCATTTTTATAAGTAAATATTATTTTGCAATCTTTTTTCCTTTCTACATTATATACGTAAATTTTTTGGGGATCCATGCCGTTCATTTTAGAAAGCATGGGTGCCTCCCAATTATAGTAAAAAACAGGTTCTCTTAAGGTAAAATTGGGGTTGGTTTTAAATTCATTAAAAATATCATAATCCAAGCCGATTTCTCCTCCTATAATATGATTCTCATCTAAAGTAGTTTTCAGTTTACTGAATAGTTCATGATTAAAATGGTTCGCATAAATCCATGAATTTTTAACACTTATATTTGTAATCATAAAGACAAAGGCTGTCATAGCAAAAAAAGAAGCAACTACCTTATTACCAACATTTACTTTAACTGCCAAAAGTATCGCAGCTGAAATAATAAATATTGTAAAGAAAAGTCTTACTGCTCCCAAATTCCGGTTATCAAACCCAAAAATAGTTGGAATATAGGACGAAAATAGGAAGATGCTCATTCCGCAGACAATAGCAATTGCAGAAATTAGAAATAATTTTTCAAATCGTTTCCGTTGGCTTTTAAAATCATAATCACAAAATATTTTATACACAAGCGATGTAACGATAATTACTAAAATCCACTCAAAAAAATTTAACTTTTTATAATTCGATATACTCTTAAAAATTCCTGAAAAAATATCTCTAAAAAATAATTTTGCGGAATAAAGAGAAATTTGAATAACTCTTTTAAGATTAAAAACTTTGTCTATCTCATCCCGTTGATAAGAGTTCACAAATATAACAGGCTGTATGATTTTCCTGAAAATAATGATGATTCCTAATGTTATGATAATAAATGTAATTCTTTTTTTATTTTCTTTAATCAAAAATAGATGAAGAAATAAAAGTGGCAAAAATATCTCATAACTGAATACCGAAGCTATGAAAAGTAATGAACTGAGAAATATATTTTTGTGAAAATATAATATATAAATACTCAAACAAAAAAATATGGTAGCCAGATTTGAATTGAGCATAATTATCGAAAACTGAATGCTTGTCCCGATCATTGAACATGCGTAAAGTAAAGTAATAAGGCTTGCCAATTGTACCGACAGTATTTTCTGCGCCAAAATATAGATCACTAATAATGACAATGGGAAGAAAAATAGTCCCAGCCAATATGCAGATTCATTATATTGGGATGCAAACAGTAAAGTTCCCGTAAACGAGCCCGACACCGGTCTTGCAGCCATTGTAGAAGAATCGAGGAAAGAACAAATAAGGCTGAAATAAGATTGGGAAATAGACCTGTACTCATACACCATAGCTAAATCATCAGCAAGTAATATTTTTTCATGACAAACTGATAAACTGATGTAAAGTACATAAATAATTATTGAAATTTTCAGAAATAGCTAATACCTTTCAATATTTTTTTTCATGCTGTTTTTTTCCAAAATTTGTGTAATAAAAAGTACATCAAAAATAATGGAATTAAAACAAAAATAAAAGTATTTTACAAATAAATATTAAATTGCCACCGGAGCTTTTATTCCTGGGTGCGGATCATAATTTTCCAACGTAAAATCTTCAAAATCAAAATCAAACAGATCATTAATTTCCGGATTGAGCTTCATGGTTGGAAGTGGCCGCGGCTCTCTGGAAAGCTGTTTATTCACCTGTTCAAAATGATTGTTATAAATATGAACATCTCCGAAAGTATGCACATAGTCTCCAACTTCAAGATCACAAACCTGTGCTACCATCATCAAAAGCAGGGCATAACTCGCTATATTAAAAGGAACTCCCAAAAAAACATCTGCACTTCTCTGGTAGAGCTGTAACGATAATTTTCCATCCGCAACATAAAACTGAAATAAAGCATGACAAGGAGCCAAAGCCATATTCGGAATTTCGGCAACATTCCATGCCGACACAATAAGTCTTCTAGAATCAGGATTTCTTTTGATCTGGTCGATTACTTCTTTAATCTGGTCAATAATTTTACCATCTGCTCCGTTCCAGCTTCTCCACTGCGCTCCGTAAACAGGCCCGAGATCTCCGTTTTCATCAGCCCATTCATCCCAGATAGATACTCCGTTATCATTAAGATATTTAATATTGGTATCGCCTTTCAGGAACCACAACAATTCATAAATAATAGATTTCAGGTGCACTTTTTTGGTGGTAACCAAAGGAAAACCTTTTGAAAGATCATATCTCAGTTGATACCCGAAAACACTTCTGGTACCGGTTCCCGTTCTGTCGGTTTTGTCTGTTCCGTTATCTAAAATATGCTGTAAAAGGTCTAAATAATTCTGCATCTGAAAAAAGATTTTAAGGTTCAAATTTAAAGAAACTATTCTGAAAATTGTATGAAAAAAGCGTCCATTTTGATGGACGCTTTCTATTGTTGAAAATCAAATAGTTTTAAACTACCGTATAACCACCATCTACAAGATAATATCCTCCTGTCATGAAAGATGATTTTTCCGAGCTCAGGAACAATACCAGTTCTGCTACTTCTTCGGGTTTTCCCAGCCTACCCATTGGATGTTTTGCGACAAGAGCATTTTTCATATCTCCATTGATGCTTTCTAATAACGGAGTTTCAATATATGCAGGACCTACTGCGTTGCAACGGATGTTTTTCTGACCATATTCTGCACCGATATTTTTGGTAAGTCCTACTACTGCGTGTTTTGCAGAAGTGTAAGCTGATGAAAGCGGTGCTGCAACCGTTCCGTGGATAGAGGCCATGTTGACGATAACACCTCCTCCGTTTTTTTCCATTTGTTCAAGCTCGTATTTGCAGCCGTAGAAAACACCATCCAGATTTACACTCAGCACTTTTCTCCAGCTATCAAGGCTGTAATCTCCAGTTAATACCTGTTCACCTCCAATTCCTGCATTATTACAGGCAATATCAAGTTTTCCGTAAACTTCCACGGTTTTTTTTACCAAGGCTTCAACGTCTTCAGGTTTGGAAGTATCTGCTTTTACAAAGGAAGCTTCACCACCTTTTGCTTTAATGTCTTCTACTGCTTTGTTACCGTGTTCTTTATTAATATCGGATACAATAACTTTGGCTCCTTCTTTTGCATACGAATGAGCAACAGCCAATCCGATTCCGGATCCAGCACCTGTCACAAGTGCTACTTTGTTGTCTAAAATTCCCATATTGATTTTATTGATTTGTGATAATTGATACCCAATTTACGATAAAATGTCAGGGTTGCTTCTAAAATAAGCAATAAAATTTTCTTAAATAAAAGTTAAATACAAGGTATTGTACGAGAAATCAATCGGCATACTACCAGATCTGTTTAACAGTGTGAGATGTATTATTGAGAGAAAAACTTTGCCCTGTTGTTAGGCCAGCCATCGCTTTGGCTAAAGGAGATTCTGCGGAGACAGTCATCACTTTACGGTTATCACAGATCACTTCTCCTACAGAAGCCGCAATATAAAATAAGCCTTTTTCGGTTTCTACCAAAGCTCCGTTCTGTACTTTTGCGGATGATTCTGTATTTACTTTCTGAAGAAATGCTTGTTGGTTAAGGGCTTCATTCAACTGCCTCTGAAGATTATTAATTTCCTGCTGCAGCATTTCCCTGCCGGTTTCGTATTTATCCCCCATTGAGCTTTTTGTGTCGCTGTTTGATGCTCTGGTCTCTTCGATTAGCTTTTCGAATTTCTGAATTTTTTCCAGCAGTTTATTTCTTACAATATTTAATAATTTTGATTTATCCATAACTAAATTCATTTCACATAATCAGTTCAAATGTATTGATAATTTTATTGCAAAATTTAAAATTTTCTTTAATAAGCTTCCTTTACAATGTCAGTAATTGCTTGTATGAAGATCATATTTAACATAAAAAAATTTTTATCACCACTATTTGAAAATTATCTACATTTGACTTAATATTTAATTTATAATTAATAAACTCTCATTGTATCAGTGAAATATCCTCTGTATTTTTCTGTAAATTTTAATAAAAGCACTATGAAAAGAAAATTATTTCCTTTACTTTTTATTATTTTTCCTGTAATACTTTTTTCACAAGTTGGGATTAATACTCAAACTCCTCATTCTTCTTCTGTTTTAGACATACAATCTGACACAAAGGGATTAGTTGTTCCCAGATTGACCACTGCTGCCGTTACCAGTCTATCTTTAACGGCAAGTGAAGGACTGATCGTTTTTGATAAAGAAAAGAAAACATTTGTAGGATGGGATGGCTCCAAATGGCAGAATCTCGGATATGAGGAAATTAATACCGTTCCTTCTGCAACCAATGTAATGATTAGTGGAAATTATACAATCGGTTCTGTACTTACAGGAAATTATACATTTTCTGATGCGGAAAGCAATCCTGATAATGCAACAACTTTCGTTTGGAGAAAAGCAGATGATGTAATGGGTACAAATGCTGCCGATATACCTTCAGCGACCAATCAAGCTTTAACATTAATGGTGTCTGAACAAAATACATATGTACAGTTTTGTGTAACACCAGGCTCTTCCGTTGGAGCTTCACCTGGTTTACAAAAATGTTCTTCCTGGGGAGGTCTTGTAGGTGCAAACCAAGCTCCTACCGCTTCAGCATTAAGCATTACCGGAACAGCTATACAAGGGCAAACGCTTACCGGAAACTATACTTATAATGATGCCGAAGGAAATGCGGAGGGAACTTCAACTTTCAGATGGACGAGATCTGATGATGCATCAGGTACCAACGAAACAACAATTGCAGGGGCAACAGGCTCAAATTATGTGTTAGTTGCTGCGGATGTAAATAAGTATATTAAGTTTTATGTTACGCCAATCGCGACATCAGGTACAATAACCGGCGCAGAAACAGGTTCTTCGTACACAGGCCCTGTAGCATTACCAAGCTTGATATCGGGAGATGTATTTAATGAAGGATTTGAATCTGGTTTAGCAAATGGTTATTTTACAGTAGCTACAACTTCAGCCAATGCAAATACAGGTGTTGTAACTGGTAATTCGGCAGCTGGCTGGAGTCCATCCAATAGTCCTAAATTTGCTTCAGGCACAAGGGGTTATCAGTTTGGCGGCACTTCTGGTGCAAGTGGTGCTAATGTAGTGTTTCTTTCTCCTGTTATCAACGCTACTCAATACACTAATAATATGACATTCTCTATGAGAGTCGCAGCCTTTGGAACCAGTTCAGGGCAAGGTATTGATTCAGGTACAAACGATAATATTCTGGTAGAAGTTTCTTCCGATGGAGGCAGCACCTATACAACTACATTACAACAAGGTGGTAATAGTAATGCCAACTGGGCATTTAGTGCAACAGGAAATGCAACTACAACTTACGGAAATAATTTTAGCCAAAATTCTGCTTCCGGAAACAATCTTGCAACAGGGCCTTCAACAATGTCGATTACAGGAATTCCCAACAGTATTTCTCAATTAAGATTCAGAATAACAGTCAAACATAATCAAACTGCAGCACAAGATGAATATTGGGTGATTGATGATATTAAATTAGTGGCTCCATAATAAATGTGAAAACTTACAAAACAGAATTAAAAACACAATGACCTCTATATTTAATAAGGCCGTTTCAAGAATTGTGAAACGGCCTTATTAAATTTTTTTATTTCTTAATGAAATTTTTTAATACTTAAGCTAAGATTTTTATATCACTGTTTAATTAAGTTTATTTTTCAAAAACAGCATAATCGCCGGGTTTGAAAGTAAAACTTTTTCCATCCTGAAAATTTCTGTTCATTTTGGTGAAAACATTTTTAAATGTTCCTGATAATTGCTCATCTTCAATATTGAAATCAACAGGATCTTTTGACATATTCAAGACAACTAAGACTTCATGATTACCGTTTTTTCTCAGGTAAGAAAAAATCTTATCATTGGCGGTTGTATTAAGGAGATAAGTTCCTACATTCGGGTCTCCGCCTCTTAAAGCCGGATTGGATGATTTGAGGTTTAATAAAACTTTATAGAACTCTGCCATCTGGTAATTGTTGGTCCACTGTATCGGATCTTTTTCAAAGAATTCGAGTCTTTTCATATTAGGCAGCTCTTGTCCGGAATAGAGCAACGGAATTCCGTTCCATGTTGCAGAGAATACCGCCATGGGCTTGGCTATGACACCATATTTTTCATATTCTGTCCCATTCCATGAATTTTCGTCGTGGTTGCTGGTAAACCAAGCTCTCATAGATCCGTCACCAATATTGGAATATTGAATAAGAAGATCTTTCAGTTCCTGTAATGGGAGATTTTTCTTGTAATAATCTTCGGATTTGTGCATCCATTTCCAAGAGTAGCTTGCATCAAAGACTTTTCCATAATCCGGATTTTCGAGTTCATCATATTCGCCAATCCAGAAGAGCGGTTTTATTTTTTCCACTTCCGGGCGAGCCTGCTGCCAGAAGTCTACTTCTACCCATGAAGCAAGATCACAGCGGAACCCGTCGATACCGGTTTCCCTGATCCAGAATTTCATGGCATCAATCATTGCGAGCCTCATTTCCTTGTTTGTATAATCAAGCTCTATGATATCATCCATTCCGGAGGCACGGTGAAAGCTTCCGTCCGGATCTTTCAGGTAGAATTCGGGGTGTGTTTTTGTCCATACATGATCCCATCCGGTATGATTGGCAACCCAGTCCATGATTACTTTAAATCCAAGACGGTGCGCTTCGTTCACCATGTGTTTGAAGTCATCCATTGTTCCGAATTCTGGATTGATGGAAGTGTAATCTGCAGCGGCATACTGGCTTCCCAAGCTTCCTTTTTTATTTTGCTGTGCAATGGGAGTAACCGGCATAAACCACAAGGTTTTAACGCCCATTGCTTTTAGTCTCGGCATTTCTTTTTCAAAGGCCCTGAATGTTCCTTCTTTTGTATATTGTCTTAAGTTTACTTCATAAATATTGGTGGTGTGCTTCCATTCTTTAGGCTGTTCCGTCATTTTTTTTGTTGTATTTTGAGTGGCACAGGAAACGATTCCCAAGCCAATTATCGCTAATAGAATTAATTTTTTCATTATTTCTCTTTTAACAAAAATAATAATTGTGATCGTAAAAAGAGAATTGTGATTGCCTAATTTTAAAATGTATAGCATTTAAGTTTTAAACCTTAATTGTTTTCCCGAATTATGACCTATTGCCAGAACGACTTATATTCTTGGGACGCCTGAAATCCTAGCCGCGATTGGAGCAATTGTCTGAGCTCATTTTTTTAAATTCGGGCTTCGGCGGCTTTGCCGCCGAAGCCCGAATTTAAAAAAATAGCGAGTGCAGAAAGCGCGAAAAAGCTCCTGAAAATAATCTTAACCTTTTATAAGATTCGTGTAAGAATGTGATATAAAAAAAGCCCTGAATAGTATTCAGAGCCATATGTTAGTTTGTTTTTGATTATCTTTCGTCATCATTATCATCTTCTTCATCAAAGACATCATCATTGTAATCTTCTTCTTCATCATCATCAAAATTATCGTCATCTTCGTCTGCAAAGTTTCCGCTTACATTAAAGTCATCTTCAAAGCTAAAATCATCATCCAGTAACGGCATAGCAGATTTCTTTTTCGATCCTCCACTACCGCTTTTGCTTGGTGCTTTTAGCGGAACATTTCCGAATCGGTATACGGTAATTGGGTAATTTACTCCTTTTGTTTCATCAATAATCTCGATCAGTTCGCAGAAAAATTCCCAAAGATCAAGAAGCCCGTACTGGAACTGAGCTTTATCACCTTTATTTTCGAAAGCTTCATCAATGTAAACATCCGACATAATCTCGCCATCGCCATCGTCACTCATATCTTCCAACGGAACACTTTTTACGATCGTTCCGTCTTCTTCCAGCAAATTAAAAGCTGAAAGCTCGTCTCCCTGCAAGCTGAACGCACTTTTAATTCCTAAATGTAAGTTCCATAGCGTCTGTTTTCCTTTAACTTCGATATCCCGGAAAATATCTTCTTTCGCATCTAATATTACGCGGATTTTATAAACCATCAGTTTTAAAATTACTTTTTGCCTTTGTTATTATGATAAATCTCTGTTGCAAATATAAAATAAATGAGATGTGACAAAAAAATATTTCAGGATTTTTTAAAATATTTTTTTTTCTTACATTTTGCAAAAAATTATTTACTTTTTTCAAGCATAAAGCTGAATTTCGTTCCCTCAAGGTAAACGCTCTCTACCGTTATATTTTCATTATGAGCTTCAAGAATATGCTTTACAATGGCCAATCCCAATCCTGAACCTCCTTCTCTCCTGCTTCTGCTGGTTTCCACACGGTAAAATCTTTCAAAAATTCTTGGAAGGCTTTCGGCTTTTATTCCCATCCCGTTGTCAATCACTTCAATCAGAACTTTATTTTTAAGGATGCTTGTTTTTACTACTACTTTAGCTTCCTGCCGGTTGGCATAGTGAATAGCATTGGAAATAAGATTAATGAAGACCTGTGAAATTTTCTGTTTGTCTGCCTCTACAAAAATCTGCGGATGCAGGGTCTGAATCTGCATGGTGGCATTGTGCTTTTCGGCTTCAAGATCAAGGAGGTCGAAAATTTCCCTGATGAGAAGGTTTACATCAAATTTTGAAACGGTTAGGTTTATTTCTCCTGCTTCCAGGCGGTTGATCATATCAAGATCGGTAACGATGGCAATGAGCCTTTCTACCGATTTATCTATTCTTTCCAAATATTTGTCGCGTATGGTAAGATTATCTACCCCACCATCTCTCAAAGTTTCCACATACCCCTGGATGGAAAACAGTGGTGTTTTAAGCTCGTGAGATACATTTCCGATATATTCCTTACGGTAGCTTTCCATTTCTTTCATCATGTCAAGCTCCGTAACTTTTTTCTGGTTGAGATCCGAAAATCTTTCGCCCAGTTCTTTAATGGTAATATTTTCGGCATCATCGTGAACAATTTCCTGCGGTAACAGCTGCGAAAGTCCGCGAACCTGCTTTTTACCGTAGTAATTGAATAGTAATTCCAACACAATATAGTTAATAATAAAAATAAGGATAAGGCAGATGAAAAGGCCTATCTTGAAGAAAGGTGTGCTGTAATAGATGTCTTTTAGTGAATCAAATATGATTACTAAAAGAAACATCACCAGTGTCAGAAGACAAGAGGCGACGAGAGTAAGTCTGTAAAATTTCAATTTTACAATTTTTTTTGGTTGATGTAAAGGTAAGAAAATGAAATTGAGTATTAAACGATAAGTTTGTACCCAATTCCTTTTAATGTCTGGATCGTATTGATCCCTAATTTTTCTCTTAATCTTCTGATATGTACGTCGATTGTTCTTTCTCCAACAATCACATCATTTCCCCACACTTTTTCCAGGATTTCTTCTCTTTTAAATACCTTTTCCGTATTGGAAGCAAGCAGGTAAAGAAGATCAAATTCCTTTTTCGGAAGCAGAAACTGCTGTCCGCTTTTCGATACTCTGAAATTGTCTTTATCAATCACCAGATCACCAATCTCAATAAGCTTGGAGTTGTCTGAAACCTGAGAAGTAAGTTGCAATAAAGCATTTACTTTAGAGATGAGGATTTTCGGTTTGATGAGCTTTACAATATAATCGTTGGCTCCTGCCTGAAAACCTGCCAGCTGAGAAAACTCTTCGCTTCTTGCAGAAAGAAAAACGATTAATGTTTTCTGAAGTTCTTTAATCTTACGAAGTTCCTGGCATGTTTCGATACCGTCTTTTTCAGGCATCATGACATCCAATAAAATAAGATCGGGAACAATTTCTTTGGCTTTATCGATACCTTCGTTACCGTTTGTGGCCGTATGAATATCATAGCCTTCCTTTTCAAGATTATAAGACAGAATCTCTAAAATATCCAATTCATCGTCTATTAAGAGGATTTTCTTTTGGTTCATTTCTAATTTTTACGAGTCAAAGTTAATAATATTTTAATCACAGTTTAATAAAAGGGACATCGTTCACATAAAGTTAACAATTATATCTTTTTCTTAATGTTTAGTTAAGAAAAAATTAAATTTCCCTAAACCATATACCCGACAGATTCTTTATTCCTTTGCAGCGAAGTAATATAGTAATAGAAATGAATTTTAGAAAAGTAAGTATTGCAGTTTTGTTTTTATCAACATCAGCAACTGTTCTTTACGCTCAGGAAGTTAAAAACGACACTGTAAACAAAGAAAAGAAAATTGAAGGTGTAGTTCTTCAGGGCAGCAGTAACAAGAAAACGGAGACTGCTGTAATGATGGAGCAGAAAAAAGCAATCATTCAGAAACAGGCTGTAAGCGCTGAGGAAATTTCAAGAAAAGGAATTTCTAATGTAGAGCAAGGTCTTACTAAAGTTACAGGTATTACATCTGTAGAAGGTCGCGGACTTTTTGTACGTGGTCTGGAAGAACGATACAACTACCTTCTAATCAATGGACTGGGTTCTCCTTCTAACAATCCTTTTCAAAAAATCATTGCTTTAAAGCAATTTCCTACAGATGTTGTGGGTAAATTGAATATCTATAAAACATTCAACTCCAATCTTTACGGGGATTTTGCAGGGGCAACATTCGATATTGAGACATTAACCATTGATAAACCATTCAGTAAAATCGAGTTCAGTGTAGGAGTTAATACCTTAAGTACTTTCAGAGATAATTTTAAAGTAGGCGAAGGAGCGCGAGGAATGGAAGCTTATCTTGGATTAAATTCCAGAGACCGTATGCTTCCGGATGAAATAAGAGATTATCGACCTAATACTTATAATTTCACAAAAGAACAATCTTTGAATTCTTTCAAGGATTCCTGGAATGTTGATAATATTAAAACTTTACCGAATACAAGTATAGGTTTCACAACCGTCCAAAAATTTAAAGCTGGCGAAACTGGAAATATCGGTCTTTTATTCTCTTTAAATCAAGCTTCAAAATACTCTTACAGAGAAGGTGATAACAATCAGTTCAGAGATAATGGACAAATTGTAGAACTAAGTAACCTTTTAAGAAAGAAAAGCTATGTGTATGAGCTTGAATCTTCTGCATTGATGGGAATAGGATATAAAAACAAAGGCACTAATGTTAATTTAAATGCCATCTATCTTCAGAACTCAGCAAACATTATTGAAGATTTTACAGGCTATAAAAATTTCAGTGTTGAGGATAACCGTTTTTTCAGAACCAATCAACAGGATATTTCAAGATTCTTAGACTTGCAGCTTACTGCTTCACAGAAACTTGGTGATCGCCATCTATTCAAAGTGGGAGGAAGTTATGTAATCAATAATTACAGTCAGCCGGACAGAAAAATCTTTGAACTTACCTTGCCTCAGGATTATAGCAATGCGTTATTTTCTTATGGAGGAAACAACCTTATCAGACAGTATTTAGATGTAGACGGTAAATTCTATGCATCAGGATTTGGAGAATATTCTATCTTTCTAGGACAGAGAGGAGAACGAAAAGACTATCCGATGCAGCTTACCGTAGGATATAACGGATTTTCTGACATGAGAAAAAATTCTTACCGCTTTATTTTCGGAACCCCAAAAGGCGTAAATACTCCGGTATTTGTTGATGTTGACAACATTCAGTCTACATTGAACAATTCTATCAGCAATAACACCCTATTTTACAAAGAAGATTCAGATCCTTATTCTTATCTATCCAATATTTATCAGTTTGTGAATGCAGGCTATCTTAATTTCGATTACAAACCAAGCGACAGCTGGGATATTCTTTTAGGAGGCAGATTGGAAAATGATATGAGAATCATCCGTTACAGCAGACCCGGAAATGCTACAAGATTTAATCTTACTACAAACAAAAACTATTTCCTTCCATCCGTTTCAATTAAGAAAGCAATTGATAATAAAAATAACGTAAGATTATCATTAAGCAAAACAATTACAAGACCTATCCTAATTGAAACAATGCCTATTGAATACATCAACCCGGATAATACAACGGTACGCGGTAATGAAAATATTGTCAATAGCGAAAACTATAATATCGATTTGAAGTGGGAGTATTATCCTACAAATAAAGAGATGTTTGCCATCAATGCTTTCGCAAAAAGGATTGATAATGCTATTGAAAAATCTATAGCTCCATCCGGAAATGCAAGCGGTGTTGTTATTACTTTCTACAACGCACAAAAAGCAACGATAGCCGGAGTTGAACTGGAAGGAATTATCAACCTGGGAAGAATCTCTGATGCATTGGAAAAATTCACATTCGGTACCAACGCTACTTTTATGTACTCTGATGTAAAAAGAAGCGAAGATCAATTAAAAACAGAAAGACCTAATATTGCAGGGTTTACAGAAGATCAGCTTCATAAAAGAGGATTGCAGGGTGCTGCCCCGTATACCATCAATGCCGATTTAAAGTACGAATATAAAAACTCCAGAAACTTCAGCAGCACATTGTCTTTAGTGTACAATGTGTCAGGATCAAAAATTTATGCGGTAGGAGGTTCCGGTACGGATAATTATTACGAGAAACCGTTCAACCAGCTGGATTTTGTTTATCAAAACCAGATTGACAAAAACTGGAATGTAAAATTCGGCGTGCAAAACATCCTGAACAGCAAATACAGGGTAGAATTGGGTGACGACAGCTACTATCCTGTAAATACAAATGGAAACTATGCCCTAAACAACTATTTTAACGGCATCAACTTCAACTTTACCGTTGGATACACATTCTAAAATAACAATTATTAAAATTAAATCTTAGTATAAAATGAAAAAGAATCTTTTAACTTTACTTTCTTTAACTCTTGCATTGAGTTTCTCGGTATCTTCTTGTACCATCGATATAAATGATGGTGATAATGGCAGCACAACGGTAACTCCCGGAACAACAGAAAGCGTATTAAACGGCAGCGGAACACTTTCCGGTACAATCAGTAAAGATATCCTTATTAAAAAAGGCACATATATTTTGGATGGAATTGTGAAAGTTACCAATGGGGCTACAATCACTATTGAAGCAGGTGCTGTTTTCAATGCTGTAACCACAAAATCAAGCAGCCTTGTTATTTTACAGGATGGAAAAATTAATGCAGTAGGAACTGCTTCAGAGCCTATCGTATTTACCACAACAAACAAGCAGCCAGGTGACTGGGGAGGAATTACACTTTACGGAAATGCTCCTATTAAAGCGGTAAATGGTCTTTCGCAAGCTCTTTCTGAAGATGGAAACAGCGTTTACTATGGGGGTAACGATGCCAACTCAAATTCCGGAACAATGAAATTCGTGCGTGTGGAATACGGAGGTAAAAAAATCAACGACGGTACATCTGAAACCAACTCTATGACTTTCTATGCAGTAGGTGCGGGAACAACTCTTGAAAACCTGGTTTCTTACAAAGGAACAGATGACGGATTTGAGTTCTTCGGGGGTACTGTAAGTGGAAAAAATCTTGTAGCGTATGGTAACTATGATGATTCTTTCGACTGGCAGGATGCATGGAGCGGACAAAACAATACAAACTGGTACGCTTTCCAGACGGTAACAGGTAACTTTGGAATGGAAATAGAGGCTTCTGCAAATGTTGACAATACTGCTCCAAAGATTTCTAACATCACATTGATTAGAGATACCAACACAAATCCTGAAGTAGCAGGTTCTGTTGAAATTTCAGCAATTCAGTTCAAAAGACAGGGAACAGGTATTTTCTCGAATGTCTATATCAGCGGTTACAAAAATACAGGTGGTAAAAATGCTTATGCAGTTCTCATCCAGGATGATGCTACCAACAATAACCAGGTAAATGCAAATCCAACTAAGGTTTCTGTTTCGCCTATCAATTATGTTAATTCTGATAATGCAGGTGTTTGGGGATATGCACAGACAAATGGAGGGAAAACATTTACAAACACAGCTACTGTAACCAAAGTTTCTTTAACACCCGGAGCTTGGGCTACCGTAGATGGAGTAAATCTTTTAGCTGGACTTCAATAATTAGTAATTAGTTTATTCATATCAAATTAAAAAAACGGCATCGGAAAAAATTTCGATGTCGTTTTGCATTTTTATATAAATCCATCATTTCTGCTGATCGGGATTATGGAAATACAGAGAAAAATGGTAATTTGGTCTTCTGAAATAAAACAGTATTTAAATATCCATTAAGCATAATAATCTTAAAATATTATGAAAAAAAACTATCTGAAGCTCTTTATTGCAGCTGCCGTTATAAGCTTTTCATCCGCTCTTATCCATTCATGTTCGGAAGATGAAGATACAGCCACAATTGAAGTGGTGGGAATTGCACAGGATCCGGCAAATTTCAAAGGTGAAGTTACCGACGGACAGGTAGTTACTCTTGATGCTACAAAAGTTTACGTGCTCAACGGTGCAGTACGGGTAAAATCCGGTGGTAAACTTGTGATTCCGGCAGGAACAAGAATTGTAGCTACAGCCGGAGCAGAATCTTATATTATCGTAGAACAAGGCGGACAGATCTATGCCAACGGAACTCCGGCTTCTCCGGTTACTTTCAATTCATCCGCGGCAACGGCCGGAACATGGGGAGGTGTAGTGATATGCGGCAAAGCCCCCATCAACACAGGAACAACAGCTACTACCGAAGCCGGAAATGCTTCTTATGGCGGAACTGTCGCTACAGATAATTCAGGTGCACTAACCTATGTACGCATTGAGAATGCAGGGATTACATTTTCAACGGATAAAAGATTCGACGGGTTGTCCCTATATGGTGTGGGCAGCGATACGAAAGTTGAAAACATAGCCTTAGTAAATGGCGCTGAAGACGGAATTCAGCTTTATGGCGGGACCGTAAATCTTTCCAATATTGTTTCCATCAGCAACGAAGATGATGCTTTTGTCTGGACAGACGGGTGGATCGGAACGGCTACCAATATCTATACGAAAAGGAGAACCAGCGGTACGGGAAATACAGGAATTAAAGGAATCAATAATACTATAAATACTGACGCCTCTCCAAGATCTAATCCGACCATTAAAAACGTTACGCTTCTTGGTGGCACTACCGGAGAATCTCAGGCGGTAAAACTCTATTCCGGGACGTATGCTAATTTTGAAAACATAGTGCTTTCTAACTGGACAGACGGTTTCAGCCTTGAGAATAATTCCACCATCACCTACCTCAACGGGCAAAGCAAAATAACAGATGTATTTTTTGACACGAACGTTACCAACAAAATGACGGCAACGGCAACCGACGGTTCGATTGTAACGATTCTACCATCGACATACAGCGAAAATTCAGACGTTACAGGCGCTGGGAACAAGCTGGCAAGTCCGGCCTGGGCAATCGGATGGTCTACCCTACAATAAATTTATTTACATAATACCAGCAGCGTCACCGGAAATCCTGTGTCGCTTTTTTTGAATACCTGTAGGAATCCATAAAATACTCAAGCGGAGAAATAATAAACCTCATCAGACTTTTAAAACACCTTTCCAGACCTATAGTTTACCTCTCCCGATACATAGAACAACTCGTCGCCGGGATAATAAACTTCAAAATATAGATTGAATAACCTGTCGGAAACGGTAAAATACACCAGCGGAAACGTAACAAATCTCAACAGACCTTTAAAACACTTATCCGGATCTATACTTTACCTCTCCGGATACGTGTAACACCTCGTCGCCGGGGTAATGAACGTCAAAATAGAGGTTGAGCAACCTCTCGGAAATGGTAAAATACGTCGGCAGAGACGTAATACATCCCACCAGACTTCTAAAAGATCTATCCCGACCTATGATTTACCTCTCCGGATACGTGTAACACCTCGCTGTCGGGATGATGAAAGTCAAATAGAGGTTGAACAACCTCTCGGAACCGTTAAAATATTTGGGGAATTTTACCATTGTTCAACATCGGTATTTGCTGATGAAATAAAAAAGATGAAGTTTACACCTCATCCTCTTCTATTATTAATTATTTATTTAAAGTTTCAATTTCTTTTTCTAATCTCAAATTCTCCTCTTTCAACATTTCATTTTGCTCCTTCAGCAAAGCTATATAATCATTTACATGTTCAGAAAAAGAGTAATACTTGTTGTAATTTCCTGAATTATCATTGAAAGTTGAATTTTCATTTCTTATCAAGTTTCTTGAACTTTCTTTAATTTCTTCTACCGGGGAACATCCAGAGCCGCTGCTAATTTCTCCCATTCATCATTAAAAATCTTCGTCTCTCCTCGTTCTTTACGAGAATAGTTTGACGTGTCTGTTGATAATATTTTTGCCATACTCTTCTGGGATATACCTTTTTGTTTTCTAATACTTCTTAACTTTTCATATACCATCATAATGCTTTTTTACAAATATCTAAAAAATTGCGCAAATTGCACAAAATATTTACAAAAAAATCGCAAATATATCACATTGGTGTTACTAATTTTTTTTAGATATTTGGTAAATCAATATTGATAATGTTTAATGCTTTGTGAAGTACGTAATTCATAATAAGCAAGAAATTTATTAATTAAAAAATTTTTAACTACGATGAAAAAACAATTTTTTTTATTTTTTGCCTTATTGGCTTTTAGTTTTCATTATTGTAATGACAATAACATCTTTTATAAAAATAATTTAAAAGAAATTAAGACCAATACTGTTATTATTAAAAAAGAATACAATAGTAAGGTTTATGATTTGAAAGTTACTGTGGGTGAAAGCTTTCTAGGTAAATTATCTTCATTATCAATTGAGGTTTTTGGAAATGATAAATCTTTGGAAAAAGCTTTACTCGCTAACCGAGAAAAAATCAATCAAAATATTCAAAACATTATTTCAAACGCCAATTCGGTAAGAACATTTGCCGTTGGGCCAGTTTCTACTGTTGGGAATTGCCTTTCAAGATGTACATCAACATGGCATTGCTATGATAAACCTACTGAAGCAGGTACAGCATTATGTGCTTTAGATTGTGCATTAGAATGTAGCGGCGCATAAATGAAAAAAAGTACTATACTATTTATTTTTTTCCTATGTTTCTCATCTACTGTGGGGTCACAATCATTGGTGGTACAATATGTTTATTCAAAACGAATAATGAAAGATAGTGCTAAAATAACTTCACAAAATACCTTTTTAAACATTAAAGAGAACACCTCTACATTTTTTAGTGAAGCACCTTATTTAGCTGATTCCATAATAGCATCAGATCAGAAACTTGGTAGAAAAGTAAATTTTAAAGCATTACCGGGGGATTTGCTAAGCTGTTATATCAAAAAAGATATATCATCTACAAAAATCATTTACTATTCTGATGAATTTGATGAGCATGAATATAAGTATGAGGAAAATCCTGATTTTAAATGGGAAATTGCTAAAAAAGAAAATAAAGAAATTTTAGGGTTTAAGGTTTATGCAGCTTCTACAAATTATGCAGGAAGGAAGTATTATGCATATTTTACAACAGAACTACCCATTCAGGATGGACCATATAAATTTTGTGGATTACCTGGTTTAATTCTCGAAATATTTGATGAAAAAAATGATCATCATTTTTTAGCAACCGGTATTTCAAAAGAAAATAAAATTTCTATTGATGATTATATTACCAAAAGAAAATATATTGAAACTTCAAAAGAAAAATTTATTGAAATGAGAAAGAACCATGCTGAAGCTCCTTTAAAAAGAATGTTTGAGATGATGAACAGTAACCAGATTTACGAGAAAAAAGATGCAAATGGTACTATCATAGATATTAGGAAAGTTCTTGGCGAAACCCAAAGAAAAATGATTGAAGAATATAAAAAAGAAAACAAAATTGAACTTTAAAAACAACCTTTATGAAAAATAATTTTTTAATAGTGATCTTACTTTTACTATGTACACTTGCTACAACTAAAGCAAATGTTACTGACTTAATTAGAAATGATAAAGAATATTTCAGCTCATTTAAGAAAAATGAACAGCCGAAAGATAAAAAATTCATTGCTCTTACCAAAAACTCAGAAGCCGCAGGTGATTCTTTTTATGTTATATATAAGGAAAATTATCGTGGTGAAGGCTTTTATTTTAAAGTAGTTTTAGATAAAAATGAAAAACCAATTGCAACTTATTATGCAAATGATGGAGATAAAAAAATTTCAGATTCCACGATAAAAAACCTTAAAAGTCTTTTATCCGGACCAGACAAAGCTTTAGAAACAGTTAGTGAAACACCTACTCAATGTGTAACAAAATGCCATCGGGCTAATGGATGTTACGACAAACCTACCTCAACAGGTGTTTTACTTTGTTCTCTCGAATGCGGAATTCAATGTGCATAATTTAAATAAACCTCTTTCAAAATTTTTGAAAGAGGTTGTTTTTTTACTTAAGATATTCAAATTTTCTTACAGCTTCCAGTGTCATATCAATTTCTTTATCCTTAATGGCATCACTAATAAAGTACGTTTCATAGCCGCTAGGCGGAAGATAAATACCGTTGGTAAGCATCTGGTGGAAGAAATTATTAAACAAGGCATGATTAGCTTCCTGTGCTTCATCAAAATTAGAAACACGATTCGTGTGGAAAAACACCGACATCATTGATCCTTTACGGTTGATTTTATGAGCAATTCCTTTTTCATTTAAAATTTTTCCGATTTCAAAATCCAGTGTTTCAGTTGTTTTTGCTAGTCTGTCGAAAAACCCGGCATCATTCTTAATTAACTGAAGCGTTTTCAATCCGGCTCTCATCGCCAAAGGATTTCCGCTGAGTGTCCCTGCCTGATAAACACCTCCTTTCGGAGCCAGATGATCCATGATTTCGTTTCTTCCGGCAAAAGCTCCTACCGGAAGTCCGCCACCGATCACTTTACCGAAAGTTACCAGGTCAGCCTTCACGTTGAAAAGCTCCTGAGCCCCTCCGAAAGCAAGCCTGAAACCAGTCATTACCTCATCAAATATCAATAAGGTTCCGTTTTCATCACAGATCTTTCTCAGCTTTTGAAGAAATTCGTTTTCAGGAAGAACACAGCCCATATTTCCGGCTACCGGTTCAATAATCACTGCAGCAATTTCACCCTGATTATGTCTGAATAAATCATCAACCTGCTCAAAATCGTTATATCTTGCCAGTAAAGTATCTTTTGCCGTACCTTCCGTTACGCCCGGAGAATTCGGGTTTCCGAAGGTGGCAGCACCACTCCCCGCTTTAATTAAAAATGAATCTGAATGGCCGTGATAACAGCCTTCAAATTTTACAATCTTATCTCTTCCCGTAAATCCTCTCGCCAGTCTGATGGCACTCATACAAGCCTCCGTTCCCGAAGAAACCATTCTGATCTGGTCAATATTCGGAACGTTTTCCACAATGAATTTAGCGATTTCGGTTTCCAGCTCTGTTGGAGCTCCGAATGAAAAACCTTTTTCTGCCTGGATTTTCAATTCTTCCAGAACTTCGGGATGAGTATGGCCTAAAATGGCAGGTCCCCAGGAATTAATATAATCGATATAGGTATTATCATCGGCATCGGTAAGGTATGCTCCTTTTGCAGATTTCATAAAAACCGGCACTCCTCCTACAGATTTAAATGCACGGACCGGAGAGTTTACCCCCCCTGGAATGTATTGGTACGCTTCATTAAATAAAGCTGAACTTCTTTGGTATTTCATATTTAGTTGTTGGTTAATGGCCGATCGTAATCAGGAACAATCAGTCATCAACAAATTAATTTCTTGGTTTTCTGTCAATTAAATAAATCAATTGTCCGGCAGAAGGTTTTTGTCCTTCATCCATTCTGTTTTTGGCGTATAATTTATTTAATTTAATTCCGAATTTCTGGGCGATATCATGCATATCTTCCCCGGCTTCGGCTTTATAGGTTGCAGTATTTCCGTCAGAATTTTTAGACTCAAGAAAAACAATTTCGTTTTTGTGTAAAACATCGCCTTGAAGCTCGTTCCATTTAATGAGTTTGCTTTCGCTTATTTTAAATTTTTTTGCGATAAATTCGAGATTGGTGTCTTCAGGAATGACAATATATTTCAATCCGTCGTTCGGATGGCTTTTAATCAGAATAGAGTTAAGGGCTTCCGCTCTGGTTTTGATTCTTTCTACCCTTTTCTGCTGCTGCGCATAAGAAGTCTGCTTATACGGAACTTCAACTATTACGGATTCTTTTGCTTTTTTAGAATATTTTTCCGTTTCCAACTGTGCCATGAATGCTCGGTCGTCTTTAAGGTTCGGATACATTTTGAGAACGGCGTACAGCACTTCCTTTGAGCTGGTATTATCGAATTCATACAATCTGTATTTTTCGATTTTACCGATTAATATGGAAGCATAACGCGGGTTGGTCGCATATCCTGCTTTTTTAAGCCCGGTTGCCCAAGCTTTGTAATCTTTCATATCAAGGTTGAAAAGATTGGCGTAGTATTTTCTCGTTGACAAAAATATGGAGTGGTCTTCATAGGACTGGCGGGGATCGTCATACACCCGGAAACATTCATTGGGAGCGTCATCGGTGTGCTTCATGGTTTTTCCGGTCCAGTCTTCTTTACATTTAATTCCGAAATGGTTTTTGCCTTCCAGCGCCAGCCGGCTTTGTCCGCCACCTGTTTCCAAAAGTCCCTGTGCAAGGGTAATAGAAGCAGGAATTTTATATTTTTCCATTTCTTCCACAGCGTATTTGGCAAATTTCTGGATGTATTGATCTTCGGTTGCCCAGTTCTGAGCCGAGAATTTTGATAAAACTAAAAGGCTTACGAGTAAGAAAAGTCTTTTCATCTTATAATTTTTATGGTTTTAAAATGAAATATGGGACACTTGGTGTTTCCTATTTTCAATTTTACTTATCTAATTAAATTTCTGTTCTGTTTTTCCAACAATAAATTTGCGCCCTCTATTCCTTGTAATCCACCGGTATGGAAGCACAAAATTTTACTGTTCTCAGGAAAATATCCTTCTTCAATCATTTCGAAAACCTTCTGCATCATTTTTCCTGTATAAATCGGTTCCAGCGGAATTCCGTAATTCATTTTAAAGTCATTGATAAAACGGATATTCTCATCTTTTATTTTACCGTAACCTCCGATGGAAGAATCTATTAGATTGAAATTTTTCCTCGGGGTTAATTTACCTATCGTTTCTTCCAGGGAATTATCCATCACAGCCTTGAAACCTATAACTTTCTGATTTTCTTCACAAAATTTTGAGATTCCTGAGATGGTCCCTCCCGTTCCTACTGCGGTGCAAAGATAATCAAAATCTTTTGTTTCGTTATTCAGCATCATTTTTACACCTTCTACTGCTTCTTCATTGGTTCCGCCTTCCGGAATGATAAGCGCATTCTGAAATTCTTTCTGCAGAAATTCGGTGAGTTTTTCTTTGTATCGGTATTCTTCACGGGTAACAAACTGCAGGTTCATTCCGTTTTTTCTGGCAAAAACTAAGGTTGGATTCTCACGCCATTTGTCTTTAAGTTCTTCTCCCCTGATTATACCTAAAGTAGGAATTCCGGCGAGATTTCCTACTGCAGATACGGCAGCAATATGATTTGAAAAGGCTCCGCCAAAAGTAATAATATAGGGTTTTACAGGGTTTTGGGCTAGATAGTTATTGATATTGAAAAACAATTTCCAGTATTTATTCCCTGAAATCTGTGGATGGACGAGGTCTTCTCTTTTAATAAAAAGTTTTAGCTTTTTATCAACCGGGATTTCCTGAATCGGGATTTTTTGTATGGGAAACTGTAATATCATTTTTTAGCCTGAATCTGTTTTACAAAAATAGTATTTTTTGCGTTTTTAATTTGCTGAATTAAACTAATCGGCCTAAGGCGGGGAATGTAGAGGTACCAACGCTCCAATTCTAATTACTTTGTTTACAAATATTTTCTAAAACTCCAGAATTTTCGTTTTTTCAGGTAATTCAGATCATGTTCATTAGCATAAGCTTCTCTTTCAAAAGAAATTCTCTGATATGCATGATAGCCGTTTTTCAGTTTAAAAACCCAGTAGTAATATTCAATGACGTAAAATATATAGAAAAATATGATCAGCATTTCGATCTGCTGTCTTAAATGAATTTTTTCATGATTGATCAATATTTTATTTTTCTTATCTTCGAAGTTCCTTATTAGGATAAAAGGAAAAAGAGCAATGCCGCTGATTTTTAGGAATTTCAAAAGTTTTTGGCATACAATTATCATAATAACAAATATAAGTTTTTTTTAACTTAGCGATTTAACCTATGGCACTTTTTGACATCAAAGAAGGTGAAGATTTTTACTACAACGAACAGGGGTATAAGGTTTTTACAGAAAAATTTCATCTGAAAAGAGGGCATTGCTGTAAAAGTGGCTGTAGACATTGTCCTTACGGATACGATAAAAAAACGGACACATTTATTAAAAACGATAAAAAAAATAAATAAAATGAAATCACTGATTCGCGATTACCATAAAATAAATATAAAAGCTATGAGCAAAAAATATATTTTTATTTTGTTAGCCTCGGCTACTTTAGGGTTAACATCCTGCAGTCCCTTTAATGTACGTTCTGACTATGCGGAAACCGCTAACTTTACGAATTACAGAACCTATAAACTCAGAATTGACGACCTGAAACTGAATGACATAGACAAAGACAGAGTTTTGAACGAATTATCAAAACAGCTTCAGATGAAAGGTCTTCAGTCAGGAGAAAACCCGGATTTGATTATCAATGTAAAAGCTAATCATAAAAAGATTACTGACATTACTACCAGTTCTCCTTACGGAGCCTGGGGATGGGGCGGACCTTTCGGATGGGGAATTGGTATGAACAGAACATGGTCCAGCAACTATAATGAGGGAGCTATTATTGTAGATATGGTAGATGCAAGATCCAATAAATTGGTTTGGCAGGGTATCGGCAGCGGAATTTCTGTAGACCGTCCGAAAGCCAAGCAAAAGCAAATACCTGAAATTGTGGGTGAAATCATGAAGAATTATCCTCCACAAAGAAAATAATTTAAATCAATCATTATATATGAACGCCGATACAAATGCTGTATCGGCTTTTTTATTGAACGATTGGCTAATAATACTAACCAAATAAATATTGAAGCTTTTATGATGATCGGTTGTTACACTTTTTATTTTGATAACATTTATTCAAAATTAACAATCCCGTAATTTCTTATTCGTAAATTTATTTTAATCTTACCACCTAAAATATTGACATGAAAAAAATCTTATTTATTTCTGCCTTTGTATCTTTCCTTGCAAATGCACAGGCACCCGGATATTACAATTCGGCAAATGGGTTATCCGGAGCTTCACTTAAAACAGCTTTAAGTACAATCATCACCAACGGTCATCAGGATAAAGGGTATAGCGGGCTATGGACCGGTTACAAGACTACCGACATTGACAAAAATTACGAAAATGACGGATCCATTCTGGATATTTACTCCGAAAAACCCGTAGGTACAGATCCTTACAAATACACTCCCGGAACAAACCAGTGCGGAACGTATTCTGTAGAAGGAAACTGCTACAACAGAGAGCATATTGTCCCACAAAGTTTATTTAATGAAGCCTCACCAATGGTTTCCGATATTCATTTTATCAGGGCAACCGACGGAAAAGTAAACGGGATGCGCTCCAATTATCCTTTCGGAAAAGTAGGTACTGCGACATTTACCTCCAAAAATGGTTCTAAATTAGGAAATTCAACTTCTTCGGGATATTCGGGAACGGTTTTCGAGCCGATTGATGAATTCAAAGGAGATGTTGCCAGAATGATTTTTTATTTTGTTACACGTTACCAAAGTAAGCTTTCTTCTTTTTCTTCGGGAAACATGCTGGGAAGCTCAACGTTTCCCGGATTACAGACCTGGGAACTGAATGTTTTGCTGGCATGGCATAATCAGGATCCGGTATCGCAGGCGGAAATCAACAGGAACAATGCTTCCTACACTTTTCAGGGAAACAGAAATCCTTTTATCGACAATTCGAATTATGTTAATTTAATCTGGGGATCCGGATCTACGGGCGGCGGAACTACACCTCCTCCGACAACAACAGGATGCGCCAATGAAACATTCGAAAACATCCCTACAGCAAGTTCTGCATCTTATTTAACAAGAACGTGGAGCAGCGGCGGAATTTCATGGACCGCAACAGATGCCAGAACCGATCAAACGATTTCTACAAAAGCCATTACGGTTAGAGACGGCGCTTTAACATCAGGAAGCTCAGCTAACGGAATAGGATCATTAACTGTCACTACACAATTGAAATTTACAGGATCCAACGGAACATTCAATGTAAAAATTAATGGGACAACCGTAGGAACCGTACCTTACAGTACCAGTGCAACGACTACTACTATTAATAATATCAACATTTCAGGAAATGTTGTTGTAACACTCGAAAACAACTCAACCAGCAACAGAGTGGCCATCGATAACTTAAGCTGGACCTGTTATTCAGGAACATCAAGACAAATGCAAAACATTCATGCAGAAACAAACTCACCTCAAAACCAACTGCAGATTTTTCCCAACCCGATTTCAAACAATGAAATTTTTATAAAAGGTGAAACTCAGAACATTACAAAAGCTGAAATTTACAATCTTCAGGGGAAAATGACGGAGTCTTTTGAACAGCCTTTTAAGAACAGTAACAATTCCATCAAAATCAAAAATCTTCCTTCGGGAGTTTATATTTTGAAAATGGATAATTCTTTACTTAAGTTTATTGTAAAATAAATTGATATTCATCTAAATATAAAAGCCTTCATCAAAATCAGATGAAGGCTTTATTAATTTTACTTACTGTCAGTAATTACTGTCCAAGCAGTTCCCGCATTCTTTCCTGCATCAGTTCAGGATCTTTCATTGCATCCCATCCAACTGTTGCGATCAATACTACGATATAAACAGCATACAGTATGCTTAATATAATCCCGATGATTGCCATAATTTTACCGGCATTCAGCTGGCCATAATTAGAGTACAATGTTGGATTGTTTTTGTAAAGCTGCCCGTCTTTTTTCGCAAGAACGAGAGCGATGATTCCGGCTATAAGCCCTGGAATACTGTAACAGCAGCAACCTACGATTGATACGATTCCTAAAATAAGGACTGCGGTTGCATTGGGTAATTTTTGTTGATCCATAGTTTATAATTTATTTAATGTATATTTAAAAATAGATGTTTATAAAAATATGAAATTACCATTATAATAGCATTTGTAATGGCTAAAAAAATTAAAATATTTGAGTAATTCCTTTTGGTGTCTATAAAGTTTAAGATGACCACCGTAAAAAACAGCAGCACTGTATAAACCGCCGGAAACATATGAAAAGCTTCGGCAAACCTTCCTTCAAAAACCATGACAATGGCTCTTTGGGTACCGCATCCGAAGCAGTCGATACCAAAGAATTTTTTGATCGGACAGGGCAGCATGAAGTCTTCTGCTTTCATATTTTTATTTTTTGTGAATCAAATATATAAAATTAAGAAGATATTTTCGCTCTCAGATATTGATGCGGGAAAAAGCATTCTTCATTCATTTCAAATGATCCCTGAACCGCAATATAAGGGTTTCTTAAGATTTCCCTTGCAATAAAAATAAGATCGGCATCTCCTTTCTGAAGAATTTCTTCTGCATGCGAAACCTTTTTAATCAGCCCCACCGCTCCGGTTTTTACACCTGCTTCATTTTTTACCTTTGAAGCTAATGGAACCTGATACCCGTCAAAAAGAGGAATTTTCACACCATGAATATTTCCGCCGCTGGAAACATCCACAAGATCAACAGAGTGATTTTTCAACACTTTAGCAAGCTCGACACTGTCTTCAATTTCCCAGCCGTTTTCTGCATATTCTGTTCCTGAAATTCTTACAAACAGTGCAACATTTTCATTCAGCTCTTCGTTTACGGCATCAACAATTTCAATTAAAAATCGGATTCTGTTTTCAAAGCTTCCTCCATATTCGTCGGTTCTGATATTGGAAAGCGGCGATAAAAACTGGTGGATCAGATAACCATGCGCAGCATGAATTTCGATCACATCAAAACCTGCGTCTACAGCTCTTCTTGCAGCATTTTTGAAATTCTGTACCTGTTCCTTAATTTCTTCAACCATTAACATATGAGGAATTCTTTCTGTAGGGTGGTAAGGAATAGAGCTTGGAGCAATGGTTTCCCATCCTTCTTGAACGGGAATCTGAGTGTTATTCCAGGTCGATCCTTTTCTTCCGGAATGTGAAAGCTGAATTCCGATTTTACTTTCTGAATGTTTGTGAACAAACGCTACAATTTTCTGAAGCTGTTTTGCCTGCTCGTCGTTCCATATTCCCATACAGTGATTGGTAATTCTTCCGCGGGGTTCCACACCGGTTGCTTCTACGATAAGAAGGCCTGCTCCACCCTGTGCCCGGCTTCCATAGTGAACAAAATGGAAGTCATTCGGAAGGCCATCTTCACTAGAATACATACACATCGGCGACATCACCCATCGGTTTTTCAGTTCAACATTTCGGAATGTAATTGGAGTATATAACATGTTAATCTATTTTAAAAAAATTGAAAATTGCAAACAGCAGGCCTTTATTGCCCACCTCATGAAAAAAAAGTAATTTTATCCCCCTTTTTTTAATCCACAATATATGAAAAAAGAAACTCAGATCGGTTACGAATATTTTAAGAATAGCAGTGAGCTGAACGATATAGAAAAAGAATTGTTTGAAAGAGCAAAAGAAGCACGTGAAAATGCATATGCCCCTTATTCCAACTTTCTGGTAGGCTGTTCCGTGCTGCTGGAAAACGGAGCCATATATTCCGGGAACAACCAGGAGAATGCAGCATTTCCTTCCGGATTGTGCGCGGAAAGGACGACCTTATTCTGGGTTGCCGCTAATTTTCCTAAAGTTAAGATTAAAAAAATATTTATAGTAGGAGGCCACCGGGAATTTCCTGAGAAAAACCCGCCTATTCCCCCATGTGGAGCCTGCAGGCAAAGCTTAATAGAGTTTGAAACCAAGCAGAATGAAAATATTGATCTTTATTTTTCGAGCATGAGTGAGGAAGTGGTAAAGGTGCAGTCGATAAAGGATTTGCTGCCGTTTTATTTTGACGGGACGTTTTTGTAGATTTTTTTGGATGAATGATGAATTTGTTTTGCAAGTGAAGGGTGAATTTTAAAAATCTGAAAAATTGACAAGCATAGCGAATTGACAGTTCACGATTGACTTTTTGGAATAGCATTTTAACCACCCCGTCAAAAATTCTTTGAATTTTTGCCACCCCTCCAAGGGAGGGGAATTCTTGACGTATAACTACTACCGTACAAAAGACTGAGATTTCTATGGTGGCTGAGCCTGTCGAAGCCACCTGTCCTGCGACCTTAGCCCTGATTGAAACGAAAATCCCGGAATGGAGCGGCGAAGCCGCGGAATGAGGAATTGCAGTGGAAAGCAGGTTCCCGGCTCCTGAAAAATAAAACTATACGGGCTAAAATTCCATCGCACTTTAATTATTTCTATGTTTTTGCATTTCTGACGAATAAGTTTATCTTTGCAAAAAATTTTGGTTTCCAATCATTTGGAATGAAAAGGGAATCGGGCGTAAATCCCGGACTGTCCCCGCAACTGTAGATCGCAAGAAAAAGTTTCTACGAAAAACCACTGTGCAAACGGGAAGGTGTAGAAATGCGAAAGTCAGGAGACCTGCCAGAATTGTAACTAAATACATTGCTTTCGGAGGAAAAGTAAAAATAGAATGGATATAAAAAAATCTTTAATACTGATTTTTTCGGCTTACGGCTGCTTTCTTTCTGCACAGGAGAAAGTTATTGATACGGTATATATCTTTGACAATCAGATGAATAAAGTAAAACTTTTTCATCACATCAATACCATCAGCCCCAAAGATTTCGAAAAAAACGCCACCAATCTTTCCGAACTTTTACGATTCCAGTCTCAGCTTTATATTAAAGAAAATGGACGTGGTGCCGTTTCGTCACCTTCTTTCAGAGGAACGAGCGCAGGACATACAGCTTTTGTATGGAATGGCATCAACATCAACTCAGCCTTTCTAGGGCAGGGTGATGTGAATAATATTCCGCTTTTCGGATACGATGAGCTTGAGGTAAAAGCCGGCGGCGGAAGCGTGCAGTACGGAAGTTCGGCGATCGGAGGGAGTATTCATCTAAACAATAATCTTGAATTTAATAAAGGATTTCACACCTTCTTATTTTCTGAGGCAGCGTCTTTCGGGACGTTTAACAATTTCCTGAGAACGTCTTTCAGCAATGAGAAATTCAGCGTGAAGGTTTCGGGGAATTATGTCATCAGCCAGAATGATTATGAAGTTCCGGAAAAAGAGTATATCAACAGAAACGGCAGGTTTTATAATTCATCGATCAACATCGGAGCTTCGTATAAGATTGCCCCACATCAAACGATTTCCTGGCAAAACCAGATTTTTGACGGATCCCAACATTATCCCATCTTTACTGAAAACGGCAATAAAACCAAATACAACGCCCAAACGCTACGAAGCCTTATTTCGTGGGACGTTACAAGAAATGATTTTTCCAACAGCCTGAAAGCGGCTTACACAGAGGATAATTTCCAGTATTTCGGCGATATCGACAAGCCTAAAGAGAGTGGAGCAACGGGAAAAAACTATATTTTCAGAAATGATTTCAATTATTTTATTACTCCTAAACTTAACGTGAATGCCATTGGGGAATTTCAGGTAAATAAAGGCGTGGGCTACCAATCGGGTATCGGTGATATCAGCAGAAATGTTGGCTCAGCAGCCGGTCTTTTACGTTATTTTGTAACATCTGATCTCCGCTTTGAAGCCGGTATTAAAAAAGATTTCGTAGAAAATATATCTTCTCCTTTTTTATATTCTTTTTCAGGAAAATGGCAGCCTGTGAAATGGTATCAGGTTGGGGCAAGCTTTTCAAGAAATTTTAAGTTTCCCACCTTTAATGATTTATACTGGAAACAGGGAGGAAATCCTGATCTGGTTCCGGAGACTTCAACAAATCTGGACATGGATCATGAATTCAGATTCGGGGATTTCAGGCTGACATTAAGTCCGTATTATATGGATATTAAAAACTATATCAACTGGCTTCCGACGGCGGCAGGATACTGGGCTGCATTCAATACCTACAGCGTTGAAATTTACGGGCTTGATTCGCGGGTTACTTATCAGAAAAAATTTGGAAATCATCATTTTACGTTTAATGGAGGATATACGTATTCCAGATCTACCAATAAGGTTACGGGATTGCAGATGATGTATGTTCCGCTTCATAAAGCTACTGGAAATATCGATTATCATTACCGTTTTCTGAATGTTTATGTTCAGGGGCTTTTCAACGGACTAACGTATACCACCACCGATGAAAAAAGAGCGGACGCCATTGATCCTTATTTTGTTTTAAACACTGGAGTTTCCGCAAGCTTTTTAGATCATTATACTTTAGGATTTAAGGTAAATAATATTACAGATGCTGTTTATCAGACTGTTTCTTATTATCCTTTGCCTAAAAGAAATTACAGCATTTATATCAATATTAATTTTTAACATTTAACATATTATGAAAATAACTAAACTTCTGACCCTTGTTTTTGCTTTTGCATTGTTGTTCAATATTTCTTGTAGCAGTGATGATAATGTAAGTGAGGAAATATTTTACGGTAACGGATTTTTATTGAGTAACGAGGGAAATTTCGGAAAGCCTAATGCGGATATAACGTATGTAAGTTCCGACCTGAATTTGAAACAGGATAATATTTTCTCTGCCAACAACGGAGGATCCAATCTTGGTGACGTTTTGCAAATGATCAGCTTTAATGGCGATAATGCTTATTTACTGTTAAATAATTCAAATAAAATTCAGATTGTAAACAGATCCAATTTTAAAAGGGCAGGAGAAATTACCGCTCAGTTGAATTCCCCGCGATTCATGGCTTTTGCCAATAATAATATTTATGTAACAAATGACAAATACGGAGGTGATAAATTTGTAAGCATTTATAAAACTTCTGATTTATCTTTCGTAAAGAAAATCAATTTCACAGACACTGTTGAAAGAATTGTTGAAGCCGGAAATAATATTTTCGTGCAGAATGCTTCTTTCGGTTTCGGAAATAAGATTAGTTATATTACGACGTCTAACAATGAAGTACAGTCTACCATCACAATCCCGACCGGAAACATCAACAAAATGATTGTCAACAACGAAACGGTATATGTGATTGCTGCAGGTACTGCAGATTCTTATATTTACCAGATTTCAAACACGGGAAGCATCACCAAAACTTTTACTTTGACAGGAATTACCGATGCTACGAATCTTGAAATTGAAAAAGGAAAATTTTATTTTACATCCGGACTTAAAGTATATGCGATGGATTTAACAGCTACTACTGTACCTTCTGCTCCATTGTTTACGGTAAGCAATAGTGTTGATCCTTATTCTAATCTATATGGATTCAGCGTTGTAAATGACAGAATTTTTGTTTCGGATGCTAATGGATTTACTCAGGACAGTAAAATCAGCGTATATTCTACAAACGGATCTCTTTTGAAAACTTTTACCGCAGGTAAAGGAACCAACGGAGCATACTGGAACTAAGAACTATTTGTATTTATCTAAATACAAATTATTTTTTCATCATTTGTGTTTTTTTCCGGGCGGTTTCTTCGAAACCGCCCGGATTTTTATGGTAAGAAGATAATACTTCAGCCAGCTTACTTCCAGCAATCCTATGAGCCACCAGACCGGAAATCTGAAATACGTATATAACAGTGTTAAATTATCGACAAACGACTGACCTTTTATCGCTCTTTGAACCTCGAAATAAAATAGAAAAAAAAGGAATGATAAATCCGAAAAATAAAAACGCAATCAGAAAAATATCCAATTGCGTTTCTTTATAATTTCATATTTCCAAACTATACTATTGAAATGATGATCACGATGATATAATCGAATGGCCCGAAATACATTTAAGCAAGTGTTAAGCCCAGTTTTTCTCCTTCTGCAATAACGAATTGTTTTGCTTCTTCACTATCATTTCCAATTTCACCTTCCAGGATCGCTTCTTTCACTTTTTCTTTTAAAATTCCGATCTCGCGGCCTGGTTTTAAATTAAACATTGCCATAATTTCTTCTCCTGAAATGGGCGGCTGAAAGTTTCTTATCTGATCTTTTTCTTCCACTTCTTTGATTTTTACTGCCACATATTCAAAATTCTTCTTGAATTTCTCCTGCTTTTTGGAGTTTTTAGTGGTAATATCTGCCTTACAAAGGGTGAAAAGATCTTCCATATCTTCTCCTGCATCGAACAGCAATCTTCGTAATGCGGAATCCGAAGCATCGTCTGTAATCAATGCAATAGGACGGGAAGAAAGCTTCACCATTTTCTGAACATATTTCATGTCCGGGCCTAAAGGCAGCTTCAATCTCTGGAATAATGTTTTCACCATTTTTGACCCTAAAAACTCGTGCCCGTGAAAGGTCCATCCTGTTCCTTCCACAAATTTTTTGGTTGGCGCTTTTCCGATATCGTGAAGCAATGCGGCCCAACGCAGCCAAAGATTGTCAGTATTCTCTGAAATATTGTCTACGACTTCTAAGGTATGGTAAAAGTTGTCCTTGTGGGTCTGCCCTTCTATTTCTTCTATTCCTTTCAGGTCGATTAGTTCGGGAATAATCAGTTTCATTAAGCCTGTTTCTTCCATAAGTCTGAGACCGACAGAAGGTTTTTGGGAAAGCATGATTTTGTTGAATTCTACCATAATTCTTTCCATGGAAACGATTTTGATACGTTCCGCTTCCTGTTTGATTGCTTCCAGGGATTTTTCTTCGATCCTGAATTGTAAAGTAGAAGCAAAACGAATGGCTCTCATCATACGCAACGGATCATCCGAATAGGTTTGAGCCGGTTCTAAAGGCGTTCGCAAAATTCCTTTTTCCAGGTCGTCAATCCCGTTGAAAGGATCGATTAATTCACCAAAATTATCCTGATTTAAAGAAATAGCCATTGCATTGATGGTAAAGTCCCGTCTCTTCTGATCGTCTTCTATGGTACCGCCTTCCACTTCCGGCTTCCGGCTGTCTTCCGTATAACTTTCTTTTCTGGCACCTACAAATTCAAGCTCAAGGTCTTTATATTTTATCATGGCTGTTCCGTACGTTTTGAAAACAGAAACCTTCATTTTAGGGTCTATTTCCTTTCCTACATTCCGGGCTAGCTCGATGCCGCTCTGTTCAGTCACAAAATCAATATCAGTAGAAGCTTTTCTTTTCATCAGCAAATCGCGAACATAGCCGCCTACAATGTATACCGACTGTCCGTTTTTTTCTGCGACTTCAGAAATTATTTTAAAAAGTTTAAGGTTTTTATTTTGATTTAGGTTGATGAACATTTTTTTAGATGTTAAATGATACTGATAAACAACAGATTAAGCTACACTATTATTTAATTTAAAACCACTAAAAAATCAGATTTTAGAGATAAAAACTCAATTTCCGACTTCTTAATGGTTGAATGGTTTTGCAAAGATAATTAAATCTTTTTTCTTATTCGCGAAGTACTTTTATTCTGTTATCACTCCAGATTTTAATGACTGAAGAGCCGGAATACTGAGACACTTTTTCCCTGTCTTCTTCTACCGCGTAATCTACCAGATCAATAATTTCCGGGGAAATGTCCGAGAATTTCAAAGGGCTTTTGTCACCACTGAAATTTGCAGAAGTGGAAACCAATGGCTTATTGAGTTTGGTGATGAGTCTTTTACAGAAATCATTTTTTACCAGACGAATCCCGATGCTACCATCCTCCGCCAACAATTCTTTAGGCAAACCTCTTGGATTTTCATAAACAATGGTCACCGGTTTTTCGCTTAAATCGATGATTTCCCAGGCCATCTCCGGAACATCTACCAGATCCTGCAGTCTTTTTTCAGATTCAACCAAAATAATCATGGATTTATTTTTCTCACGTTTTTTAATGTCAAAAATTTTGTTGACTGCTTCTATATTGGTAGCGTCACAACCGATTCCCCAGATGGTATCGGTGGGATATAAAATGGTACCGCCGGATTTTAGTATTTGTATGATGTTTTCCATAATCGTTTGTCATTGCGAGGAGCGAAGCGACGAAGCAATCTCAATAAGGATTCATAATTTCCTTAATATCTTCTGCTAAATCTCTTCACTCAGGATTAATTGAGTTTATTAAATCTATTTTTTTCTTTCTTGAACCTGCTTTAATTTGTTTTTCTCTAAAAATTGCATCTCCGATTTCCTGAAAAGATTCCCAATAAATAAGTTTATTTACATTATATTTTGATGTAAAACTTAATTCAAAAAATTTCCCTTTATGTTCGTAAACTCTTTTGGGCAAATTTGATGTTACACCAGTATAAAGAACTGTATTATTTTTATTGGTCATAATATAAACAAAGCCCGGTTTCATTTGTATAAATTTTAAGGTTATGAGATTGCTTCGTCGCTTCGCTCCTCGCAATGACATAAAATTAAAAAACTTTATAACCCCGGCAAATATCTTTCCCTTATAATATTGAGATGATGCACATTATGTCCAACAATCAATTTCCCTACGGTTTCAGCAGAAATCTGATTTCCGTTTGCAGTACCAACATTTTGTAAGGCTGAAGAATGTGCACTTTCCAATAGAACCTGAGAAGACTTCCTGATGAGCTGATATTCTTCCAGCAGGGAACTTAAGCTTCTTTCATTGGCAAAAGACTGAGTGGCATATAGTTCTTCATCGAAACCGGGAAGTTCATTCTGATCGCCCCTTAAAAATGCCAGAATTCTATATTGAAAAACTCTTTCAGTATCTGATAAATGCAAAAGCAGTTCTTTCAAAGTCCATTTTCCTTCTGCATAAGCGAACAGCGATTGTTCTTCGGAAAGCTGAGCATAGAGTTCAACGGTTTTCTCACCTGTTTTTTTCAGTTCTTCCAACCAATCATCGGATGGAATTAAATCCAGATATCTTTGTACGTATTTTTGGAAATCAGTCATTGTTTATAATTTAGCAATATATCAATTTAACAGTGTAACAATTTAATAACGTAACAATGTAGAATTAATCATTGTTAGACTGCTACATTTATTTTATTGTTACATTAATTAATTTTATTCATTCGTCCATTCGTAGAATTGACTGCATCATAGATTTCAAATCCGCAAGCGGGATATAATTGATTTCCAATGTCGTTGGATTTTCCGGTTTCCAGGAGAATTCCACAGGCATCGGAAGATTTCGCCATGCGCTTAGCTTCTTCAATCAGATCTTTTGAATATCCTTTTCCACGTTGATTTTCATGAACATATAAATCATTCAGCAGCCAATAACGTTTCATTCTTGTAGAGGAAAATAGCGGATAAAGCTGTACAAAACCTACCAGCTTTTCCTCATATTCAGCGACAAAAATTTCAGAATCATTATTCTTGATTCTTTCCGTTAAAAATTTTTCTGCTGCGGGAATATCAGAATTTTTATGGTAAAATATCCTGTATTGATCGAACAATTCAGCCAGCTGTTGTATATCTGTAATCGATGCTTTTCTTGTCATTTTTATTAGTTGAATTTTAAAAACTTTGTCAAAGATAAATGCTTTGAAAATATAACTTTGACAAAGTATTTATAGGTGATGATCATAGCTTAGCACCCTTTTCATTTTCCATTCTCTGTCTTCCAGAATCCAGAGAATGGTGAATTTTGCCCGACTTCCTTTATTCCATTTTCCATTATACAATTCAGCAAAATCATGTTCTCCTTCCTGAATGAAGGCGTACAATACATTATTGTTGTACAAGGGGTAGATTTTCATGCTGCCGGGAACCAGCTCACGCTTTACTTTGTTGGGTCCGCCGCAGATATTGTTCCTGATGGATGCGATAAATGCTGCTTTTCCGGAAGTAATTCCGCCTTTATCGTGGTAAAATTCGAGATCGTCGCTGACGATTGAATCATAATGAGAAAGATCGCATGTATTGAATCCTACATCGAATATCAGACTGTCTAATTTTTTTGCCGTTTTATAGAGATCGTCAGTATTCTTTACCTGAGAAAACATAATCTGACTTATAATCAGCAAAAATATTATCTGAATCTTTCTCATGATGTTTTTTTATTATTACATTTATTTTAAACGCAAAGCCCACTAAGATTTATTGACTACTAGACGTTTTTAGGTTAGTAAAGACTGAACTACGTTCGTAAACCTTAAGTTTATACTTAGCAAAGATCATAAAGCTAAATTATTTAAATCCGATCTCTAAAAAACTTTGTATAGTTTCTCAAATATTTAAATAAAAGACCACCACCCTAGCCCTGATTGAGCGGCATGTCTGAGCTTTATTTGTATTCGTGGTGGCGGCAAAGCCGCCGCCACGAATACAAATAAAGCGAGTAGCGAAAGCAGGAAAAAGCTTCAAATAAAAATAAATATAACTTTTTATGTCTTTTTACATTAGACTACGAAAAAGCTCTTTCCAGATCCGCAATAAGGTCTTCCGCATCCTCGATTCCAACGCTAAGACGTACCAGATCATCTGTAATTCCTAATTCAGCACGTTTTTCTGCGGGGATGGAAGCATGGGTCATCAAAGCTGGATGGTTGGCCAGAGATTCTACTCCACCCAATGATTCAGCTAAGGTGAATACTTTTACTTTTTCCAAAAATTTAATGGCATCTTCTTTTTTTCCGGATTTGAAGGTGAAAGAAACCATTCCTCCGAAATCTTTCATCTGGGATTTAGCAAGATCATATTGAGGGTGAGATTCCAGTCCCGGATAGATCACTTTATCCACCGCAGGATGAGATTCTAAATATTTTGCTACAGCCATGCCGTTTTCAGAATGTCTCTGAACTCTTAATGCCAATGTTTTAATTCCTCTTAATACAAGATAAGAATCATGAGGCCCTAAAATTCCGCCGCTTGCAAACTGGATGAAATGAAGTTTTTCTCCTAATTCCGCATCTTTTGCTATCAGAGCACCTGCGATAACATCTGAATGACCACCTAAATATTTTGTTGCTGAGTGCATCACGATATCCGCTCCTAGATCGATAGGTCGCTGAAGATAAGGTGTCGCAAAGGTATTATCAACCGCCACCAGGATATCTTTTCCTTTTGCTATTTCTACCACTGCCTTGATGTCAACCAGCTTCATTAAAGGATTGGTTGGCGTTTCTACCCAGATCAGCTTCGTTTTATCGGTAACAACATCGGCAATCTTTGAAGCATCGTCAAAATTCACGAAAGTAAATTTCAGCTGATATTTTTCGAAAAGCCTGGTAAACATTCTGTAGGTCCCTCCATACAAATCGTCTACTGCAATAACTTCATCTCCCGGATTTAATAATTTTAAAACACAATCGATGGCCGCTAAACCTGACCCGAAAGCCAGTCCTCTTGCCCCATTTTCAATGCTTGCCAGAGAATCTTCCAAAGCCTGTCTTGTAGGATTGGCCGCTCTTGAATATTCGTATCCGGAATGTACACCCGGACTTTTCTGTGCGAATGTTGATGTCAAAAATACAGGAACGTTTACAGAACCTGTTGCCGATTCGTGGTGTTGTCCACCGTGTATTACTTTTGTATTGAAATTCATAATCTTAATAATTTAACAATGTATCAATGTACCAGTTTACCAATAATTTTTTACATTACTAAACTGATACAATGTTATATTCATTCTTACATTTTTATCGCTGATTTTACAGCAAACTCCTCCGCCATTTCCTCCATCCATTGTGCCACGTCTTCTTCACCGGTTGCTCTCTGGTAAGTATTTCCTAGAGAAACTAAAATCTGGTGAATAAACATTTTCATCTGGTCTACCGGCATTTCTTTGGTCCAAAGATCAATTCTTAGAGCTTCCATTGTTTTATCATCCCATACTGAAATCATGGTTGCTTTTGTTGCTTCCTTCTCAATTCCTCCGTCCTGCGCATTCCAGGTGATATTTTCGGGAATATGGTTTTCATCCAGTTCTACATCTATGGTAATCTGAGTTTTTCTCATAACGTTCTATTTTTCTATATTATATTTATTAGCCGGATTCTCTGCCGGCTTCGTTTATTATGTTTCTTATAATTTCGGTTTATATCCCGACTGATTAAAAATAACCGTAGCATCCGTATTCAGGAACTCCTGAAGTGTAACATCAGGCTTTTGATTAAGATAAGCCTTACAAATCTGCCATCCCGCGAAAATCCCGACCTGCGGTGAAGATTCATTATCAATTTCCGTATAAAATTTTGAGAACGGTCCCGGCGCGATAAAACGGTCTTCCAGCCTGTGATCATCCCCGAATATAATATTATTCTCAACAAAATAATTCCAGATATTGGCCTCATTAGCTACCGCCCATTTATATTGCTTTTGCGTATAGTTCATTTTCAGGTAATCCGGATAAGTAGGCAAAAATGCGTCTTTCAGAATCATAATCTTTCCGTTAAGAATCATCATATCAATAAATTTCTGATGATCCGGAGATTCTTTTACAAAGCCTTCCGCAAAGATTTGTGCTACTTTCGGTACAATATTATTGGGATTCATCGATTTCTGAAAGTACATTTCAAGTCCTTTATAATTTGGGTTTCCTTCTCCCATAAAACCTGTAACATCAATAAACAGCAGATTTCCTTTCGGATCATAAAAAATAGGATCCTGAACCATCTGTAAAGCAGATGAAAAGAGGTATACTTTCGGGCTTTTGAATGCAGGAAAGTAATATTTTATATGCGAGAACAAATCCTGAAGATCTGCCTGAAGTTTTTTCTCATCTATTTTAGCAATAGCTTCCTTATAAATTTTTATCTCTTCCTGATCTCCTCTGCGCTTAACAAAATCGGCATCACTTACCGTTCCCTGAAACCACGGAAACTCTGATGTAAATCGTTCTAAAGAAAAATTCTGGTCATAAAATTTTTGGGAAATATCGGTGATCTCAACTTTTTCCGCAGGGTTTTTCACTTCAACTTTCCATTTATTTTCAGGTTCTTGTTTACAGGAATTTAATCCTAAAAAGATAAGTATTGAAAGCGTTGTAATTCTGAAAATCTTCATATTTTTACATGAAATTAAGTCTACAAAAATAATGATTTAAACATAAAACGATGATGAAAAATAAAATATTATCCGCAATGCTTTTGATTTCTGCGTTCTCATTTTTCAATGGTCAGAATCTTGTTTTCAAAGACAAAAACTTTGAGAAAGCCGTTATCGAAAATTTTGACCTTAATAAAGACGGGAATATCATTCAATTTGAAGCCGATCGTGTTGAAAACCTATTTCTGGTGGGGAAGGGGATTACAACGGCGGAAGATCTCCGGTATTTTAAAAATGTAAAAATGATCGTGCTGGATGACAATATCATCCCTGTACTTTCCGTGAAAAATATGGATCGCCTTCAACTGTTTTCCTGCACCCGGTGTAAGATTTCGTCATTCAGTGCTGAAAATCTTAAAAACCTCACTTCACTCTATCTTGATGATAATATTATTGAAAGTATTTTATTAAAATCAACTCCTGCAATTAATCAATTAACCGTATCTTTAAATAAGATTAAAGCGATTGATATCAGTGGCCTTAAGAATCTTAAAAATGTAAATCTCGAACATAATCTTATCCAAAAACTGGACATTTCACAAAATCTGAATTTAGAAACTCTTAATGTAAAGCAAAATCCCATCCGGGAAAACGATATTAAAAAAGGAGCTAAAGATGTGACCATTTTTGGATTTCAGCAATAATAAGCATGCACTTGGAAACCGAAAGACTGATCCTGAGAAAATTTGAAGAAACCGACGCTGAACGCATGTTTCTCATGGATTCTCATCCTGAAGTAATGAAATACATCGGAATGCCTCCACTTACAGACATCCATGAAACTGAAAATAGTATCACCATGATCCGCCAGCAATACAAAGACCATGGTGTGGGAAGGCTTGCCGTAATTGAAAAGGAAAGCAGACTGCTGATCGGATGGAGCGGACTAAAATTTCTTACTCAGAAAATAAACGGCTATAATAATGTTTTTGATCTGGGGTACAGGTTCCTTCCTGAATTCTGGGGAAAAGGATATGCTTCAGAATCTGCAAAAGCATCCCTTGATTTTGGCTTTAATGGTTTAAAAATTGATGTGATTTATGCTCATGCTCATTCTGAAAACCAAGCTTCCAATCATGTATTAAAAAAACTGGGCTTCAGAAAGACCGGAGAATTTACCGAACCGGACGGAATTTGTTTCTGGTATGAGTTGAATCGTAAAAATTATCATTAATAATCTTTTCAAAACAAGTAATTTTGAAAGTTCTAATATAAAACAGATTAAAAAAATAACAATGCAGACACAAAAAGTAATAGACCATATCGTCAACTGGCTGAAAGATTATGCGGTAAAAGCTAATGTAAAAGGATATGTGATTGGTGTTTCCGGCGGTGTGGATTCCGGAGTGGTTTCTACCCTTTGCGCGATGACAGGACTGGAAGTTTTACTCCTTGAAATGCCGATTCGCCAAAAAGAAGACCAGGTAAACCGTGCACAGGATCATATTGAAGATTTAAAGAAAAAATTTCCTAATGTGCATGGAAAAACCATCAACCTGACTCCTGTTTTTGAAAGTTTTGAAGATATCGTCGACGATCATGTGGAAGGAAGATGGAGCAATAATCTTGCGCTTGCTAATACAAGATCGCGTTTCAGGATGGTCACTCTTTATTATTTCGGACAGCTTCACGGACTTTTGGTTTGCGGCACAGGAAATAAAGTGGAAGATTTCGGAATCGGGTTTTACACGAAATATGGAGACGGCGGTGTAGACGTTTCGCCCATTGCCGATCTTTATAAAACTGAAGTGTATGAACTTGCAAGAGCTCTCAATCTTATAGAAAGTATTCAGAATGCCATTCCAACGGATGGATTGTGGGATGCGGACCGAACGGATGAAGACCAGATTGGAGCTACCTATCCCGAACTTGAAAAAATTCAGAAAGAATACGGCACAAAAGCAGTTGAAGATTATGAAGGCCGCGATAAGGAAGTATTCATGATTTTTGACAGAATGCATAAAGCGGCAAAACATAAAATGGTTCCTATTCCGATTTGTGATATTCCGGAAGAATGGAGAGGGTAATAATTTAATGGAACAATTTGATAATGTAACAGTTTACCAATAAAATAATATAACAATATAGCTGTTTACCAATGTAATAATGTGAGTAAGTAATGTGAAAATTTTAAAGTTTATTAATAGTTAGTTTTTTACTCATCTACATTAATCGCAAAGGCACAAAAGCAATTTTGCATTAATCCGTTAATGATAAAAGTTTTCAAAAGAATAGAAATAAGAGATTTTAAACTTCTTTATTTAATTTATTGAAATTTATACTAAATCATTAAACAACTGAATTACAAATCGTTATAATTCTAAATTATTAGATTGTTACATTTTTAAATTAAAAGTATGAACAGCAAAACAAGATCCCTGTTTTTCATCTGTCTCGGGCTTCTCTTCGGAATGTCGGTAATGTATATTTACCGGAATTTTATTGAAGATAAGAAAACGGTTCATTCAAAAACTTTTGTAGAATACAGCAGTGCCGAACCTTTGGCAGGAAATAATTCTTATTCACAGCAGCAATCAATCGATCAGCTTACGGAGCAAAATACGGTTATCCGCTTTGTGAAGCAAAATCATAAACTTCCTGAATATTACATTACTAAAAACGAAGCCAGAAAACTGGGATGGAAACCTTCTGAAGGAAATCTTTGTGAAGTGATTCCCGGAAAAGCAATCGGTGGAGACCAGTTCGGGAACAGGGAAAAAGCTTTACCTGAAAGACAAATCTATTTTGAGGCCGACGTTAATTATAATTGCGGAAACAGAAATGCCGACCGTATTATTTTCACAGAAAATGGTGATGTTTACCTCACAAAGAACCATTATAAAAGTTTTGAAAAGCAGTAATTTTGCTTATCCGAAAATGACAGAAAATGCTACAGGAATATTTAGGTTAAAGAATTTTTTAATTTATACACTGCTTTTATATATTTTATCGTGTTCAGAACAAAAGGAAAAAACAGTAAAGGACAATGAAGTTGTTACGATTTTGGTGCAGCCTTTTAAAGACATGAATTCCGGAGATGTAGAATTTTTGGTTAAAGAAATCAAAAAGGTTTATCCGAAAGTAAAAGCACTCGAACCTATTGATTTACCAAAAAACAGCTATTATAAACCGAGAAATCGTTACCGTGCAGATTCAATCATTTCTTTTTTAAGCAAGAACACGGAGCAAAATTTTGTAACGATTGGTTTGACAACTAAAGATATTAGTGCACCAAAAGGAAATATAAAGAATTTCGGTATTATGGGATTGGGGTTCAGACCTGGGACTGCATGTGTTGCATCAAGTTTCAGGCTTCATAAAAAGAAACGGAACGAGCAGTTTTTTAAAGTTGCAATACATGAGCTCGGGCACACACAGGGGCTGAAGCATTGCCCGGAAAAAACATGCTTCATGAGAGATGCTGAAGGTAAAAACCCTACCGATGAAGAAACGGATTTTTGTGAAAAATGCAAACAAATTTTAATGAATAAAAACTGGAAATTCAGTTGAGTATGAAAACAATATATATTGATTTTACAGACATAGGAGATTATGAAGACTTCTATGCAAAGCTAAAAGAAAAGCTTCCGCTGCCGGAACATTTCGGAGATAATCTGGATGCGCTTTCGGATGTTATTACCGGCGAACTGGAAATGCCTCTTCATCTTGAATTCGTTAATATGACAGTAGATCAGCTTGAAATTTTTGAAGATCTTCTGACAGTACTTGAAGATGCGGAAGATCAAATGGATGAATTTACCTTTACGTACTTTCTCGAGCAATATGCTGATGAAGACGATTTGGAAGATAGTGAAGAGTAAGTATTTATCATTCATAAAATTTACTAGGCAGTATACAGATTGGTGTACTGCCGTTTAATTTTATCAGTTTGTAATAACTCATCAAAAACAATTATCAACAGCTTGTTATTATACTGTTAATAATAAACACTGCTTTTTTTTAGAATTATTCTCTGTATCTCCCTGTATAAGGCATGTATGTGGTATTAATAAATTTTTAATCAACATGTTTATTTGTTAATTTTATCTCAAACAAATAACAGTTAGATATGATCATATGCGAAAACCTCTTGTTTTCACATGGCGCTGAACAACAAAATTATAATTCCGGTGAATATATCTTTGAAGAAGAGAGCACTCCGAAGTATTATTTGCAAATAAAAACCGGTACTGTAAAAATAAGCAGCTTCCTTGAAGACGGTAAAGAGTTTATCCATGGGATACCTTTCGATGGTCATTGTCTTGCAGAGACCTATCTTTTTCATGATAAAAAATATGCAGTAAACGCCATTGCCGTTACGGACTGCGAAATTATTAAACTGGAAAAGAATAAATTGACTGACCTACTTCTGAAGAAGCCGCAACTGATCTTCAGTATGTATTCCTATACAGCAGATCGTATGCGTTATAAGCATATTACTGCAGCACCGTTTTCTTTTCAAGATCCTGTAACGAAGCTTAATCTTATTTTAAACCATGTGAAAAATCATTTCGGATTTAATGATAAATTTTCTTTTCATATTCCGTATACCAGGCAACAGCTTGCGTCACTCACCGGAATGCGGATAGAAACTGTAATCCGGGCCATCAAAAAAATGGAAAAACAGAATATGCTGAAAATAGACGGTACCAAAATATTCGTATGAATAAAAAATCCTTAACAAAATTGTTAAGGATTTTTTATGCTAATTTATTTTAACCGCAGAAGAGACAAAAAGTTCAGAGCGTTTTTTAAAAGGTTATTTCCCGATTACTTCCGTGATGGGATTTCCAATGTTTCCGCTTGGGAACTGTATTTTCAATAAAGAAGAAACCGTAGGCGCAATATCTGTCATGAAGTATGCCTGATTGCTCTCTCCGTGCTGGATTCCCCAACCCATAAAAATCAAAGGAATATGCGCGTCATAAGAATTCCAAACACTATGCGTTGTTCCTGTTTTAGAATACGGCGGAAGCATAGAATCATGTGAGATCAGCTGGATATCTCCACTTCGCTGTCTGTTGATCCCGTTAATAATTCTTTGCTTAATTGGTTCCGGGATAGTAGATTGCTGTACTTTAGTTACCGAAACGGCATAAAGGTCATTGGGATCATTTTCAATTTCCTCTACCGTAAAATCTTTCACTTCATCCAGATCAAGCTTGTGTTCCTTAAGAAGTTTTCTGTCGAAATAGATCTGATAGTTATCAATCGCATTAATAAGCTTATCAACCCCGAATTTTTCTTTCAGCTTTTCATTCATATTTTTTTCCATTCCGTCGCCGAAAAAACCGGTAGTAATTTTATGTTCCTGCAAAAAACCTACAGAATGTGCTCCGCCATGATCTGCGGAAAGAAAAACCGTATACTGTCCTTTTCCTACTTTGGAATCCAGATAGTTGAAAAACTGGGCGAGATCCTGATCCAGCCTTAAATATACATCTTCCACCTCAATAGAATTGGGCCCGAATTTATGTCCGGCATAATCTGTTGAAGCAAGATTTACCGCCAACATATCTACTATATCATCACTTCCCAGTTTCTCACCTTCAACAGCAGATTCGGCAAGTTTCAGGGTCAGTGTATTCCCAAATGGCGTATACCGGATATTATCTTTTTTATCTTTATAATCCGAAGCTAGGTTGCTATAAGGAAAAACGGGTGTTTTTGCACTTCCTAATAATCCTTCCCACGCAGAATTATCGGGTGAGCTTTCGGTGTACTGATCGATAGGAAGAAGCGTATTCCAGCCATTCTCGACCAATTTTTCAGGCATTTTCCGCGCATTGAAGGCTTTTACCCACTGTGGAAGATCATTCATATACCAACTGCTTGTGATAAAATCTCCCGTAGAATCATCAAACCAGAAAGCTCCGTTCGGCGTATGGCCTGCCGGTAAAATAGATGCTCTGTCTTTAAGAGATACTCCAATTACCTTGCCCTGAAAATTGGTAGCCATTCTCAATTCGTCACTAATCGTGGTTGACCATAAATTTTTCGGAGAGTGGCTTCCCACTTTTACATTGGTTGTTCCCACCGGTTTTACCGATTCGTCTGTGGTACAGTATACATTTTTTCCGGTTTCCTTATCGGTCCAGTCATTTCCTGCAATCCCGTGAATCGCGGGAACGGATCCTGTATAAATGCAGGTATGCCCCAATGCAGTAACCGTAGGAACATAGGGAATATGAACGTTATTAAGCGAATAGCCTGTATTCAGTAATCTTTTAAAGCCATCATTACCGTATTTGTTATAATAACGGTACAAATAATCCCATCTCATCTGGTCTACCACCAGTCCTACCACCAATTTCGGCCTTTCCAGTCTGGAATTTTTAATCTTCTGCGCGCTGATTGCCGATATAGACAGAATAACTGCCGATGCAATCGAAATTTTCCTAAGCATTGAATTACATTTTATTGTGAGCAAATTTACGGGTTTTGAATTTTTCGTATGTGAAATTATATTTAAATTTCAGCTTCAGATTCAATATAGAGTATTATCATGTGGTATCATTCCTTATTAAAAAGCGAAATAATTATTTTGAGGTATATTATTTGTATGGAGTTTGTTTCAAATTAGTTAAATTTGGGAAATATCAAATCCTTATTAATAAACAGAAAAATGAAACTTCTCCGCCCTATTCTTTTATCAGTTTCCATCATTTTGTTTGCATGGCTTTTTATAAGCAATATCAACCTGATCAACGTGGCCACTACCCTCAACGAAGCTGAAATCGATTCGGAGATTAAAAAGGTTAACGAATTTACTGATATGATGCGCCTGAAAGAATTTGCAATCGAAAAGATCAACTATATGGAAACCATCAGGAATCGTTTTGCCGACAACGCAATGATCAGAGTGGCAGTAATTTCGGTTCTCATTATTTTACAGGTTTTGCTTTATGCTACTGGAGGTAATATGTTCAGTACTAAAGCGACCCGATAATCCTCATCTAATTTCGAAAGAATTTAATAAAAACATTCTTCACTGCATTCATGGAAATCCTAAAACTTGAAGCCCTGTCCGGTAATCCTGTTCTGAACTGGGGATTAAACGGCTATACTACCGATAAAATATTCGTAGTATCTGCTATTGAAGCAGGAACCATTTTTGAATTCGGTTTGAGAGAAAAAAGACAGTATTATCATAAAATGTGGAACAGCAGCGATGAAGATTTTGACCGGCTGAATTTAATTATCAGTCAGGGACATTCCTTTGGTGCGTTTTATAACGGTGAATTAATCGCCTGGGCCGTTTGCGATTTCAGAGCATGGAACAATAGTCTTTTTATTGAAACTATATTGGTAAGTGAAGAATTCAGAGGGCAAAGCATAGGGAGACTACTTATTAAATCCATCCATCGTGAGGCGCGAGAGTTACAATGCCGAATTGTAGAAGTCGAAACACAGAATACCAACTATAGTGCAATTAAGTTTTTTCAAAAGGCAGGATTCATTATAACAGGAATCAATACTAAATTATACAATCATTCTACGGAAACGGCAATTTTTATGAGTTATGATCTCTTAAGATAAGGGCAATTATAGCAATCGGCCATTATGATAATAAAAGATTTTAATTAAAATATATAGTTTATATTTATAAAATACTTATTATCATGAAAAAAATCACCTTTTTTATACTCTTTTTAGTTGTTCAACAATTTATTTTCGCCCAAAAAAATCAATATGCAGATTTCATTAAGACATGGAATTTCGTAAAATATTATCATCCCGAACTAGCCAGCAGAAAAATTGATGCCGATAGTTTATTCCTGGTGAATATTGAGAAAGTTAATACGAAACAAAATTTCAACGAAATTATTACATTGGTAACACGAAACTTAAATACCCAATTTTCTTCACCACCAATTATTGAAACCCAAAAAGATATACTTTCTGTCAATCAAAATTTCAACTGGTTTCAAAAAAATAAAAAAATCAGTAAGGAAAACAAAGACCTATTGAACAGCATCTACAAAAACCGCTTTGATTACGGACTTTTACCAGAAGGAAAATCAGTTGATGATGAGAAAAAATATCCTTTTGCTAAAGAAGAAAATCTACCGCTGAAGTACAGGCTATTGACCATGGCCAAAATAAAGGGCACTGTCGATTATCTTTTTCCGCACAAATATTTGATGGATAAAAATTTTGATTCTTACTTTACTATTTTACTGAACGAAGCCGTACAATCAACAACAAGAAAAGATTTTGAGATGGTCTTAGCAAAAGCCGTTTCACAATTTCAGGATAGTCACGCTTTTTCTTTTTACCGTCAGCTCAATTACAAAGACAGGATATTATTCAATGTTTCATATTATTCGCCATTTGATTTTCAGATTGTGGGAGATCATTTGTTGGTTACTCATCTTATTTTCCCTGAGATATGCAGTAAGGCCCGGATAAAAACGGGTGACAAGATAACCGAAATTAACGGAAAAAAAGTCTCTGAAATTATTAAGGAAAAAAGTAAATTACTTTCGGTTTCCAACCATCAAAAACTACAATATGTTCTTTCAATCTACGAGTACAATTTGATCTGGCCGGATAATTTACCAAAGAAAATGTTGACTGTACACTCCGGCTCCAAAAGATTTTCCACAGAAATTGACTTAATAAATGCTACTGATAAATCACAAGTTACCGTTATTTCTAATTATATCAACCGTAAAAACAGCAAAATAGAAAACCGGTCTTTGATTAATAAAGACATTGCCTATTTTAAAACCGATGCAACGATGCATTTCATGGAGAATGTTGATGATGATAAACTAGATGCCAAAATGGACAGTATCCTGGAAGATGCCTCACATAAAAAGGCCATTGTTTTTGATATGAGGGGTTATCCGGATTGGGGTGGCTTCGTTTTTTATTATGTTTATAAATACTTCTCGCCTGTAGAAAATTATTTTTACAAATATTATGAACCTAATTTGAAAAATTTAGGCACTTTTAGTCTCAGGGACCCAAAATTTAATTATCCGGAAATTGAAAATAAAACGATGCATTCCTATTCCGGAAAAGTCTTTATACTTGTAAATCCCGATACGCGCAGTGCCAGTGAATGGTATTCTATGAGTCTGCAGAAAATTTTTCCACAATCGATAACAATCGGGCAGCAAACTTCAGGAGCAGATGGAGATGTGGTTAAAATTAATCTTCCCGGTGATTATCTTCTGGAATTTACTGGAAATGGAATCTTTTATCCCGATAATACACAGACTCAGCAAAAAGGGATCAGAATCAACGAATTAATTAAATATACAGATCAGGATATTCTTGATCAACGTGATCTTGAGTTTGAAAGCGTCTTGAATTCTCTCAATTAATTTTTTATCGATAAAAATTATAAAAGATATTTGAAAATTAATTTTGTACTAATTAGTACAATTCTGTATCTTTGTCTTATCAAATTAAAAATATGGCAGGAAGACCTAAAATATTCGACGAACGGGAAGCGATTCAAAATGCAACCGAAATCTTTAGAAATAAAGGCTACGATACTGCCTCTGCAGAAGAACTGCTGAATGCCATGGGAATCGGTAAAGGAAGTTTTTATCTGGCTTTTAAGGGTGGTAAACAGGAATTGTACCTTCGTTCGATAAAGCAATTTGCAGAAGAGTTTAATAAAAAAATTGCGTTTGCATTTGAAAATTCAGACGATCACATTCAGTTGATCAGACAGTTATTCATATCATTAGCCGATGCAGATGACTGTGATGTTGAAAAAGGATGCTATCTAGGGAATGCATTGGTTCAGCTTTCTGAAAAAGATAAAGACATTAAAAAAGTAACAGCAGGATTATTAAAAAACCTGCAGAAAATCTTTGCTGAAGCCATTAGAATAGCACAGGCAAATAATCAGCTTACAACAAAGGATGACCCGGAAGTTTTGGCTTGGCATCTTACCAATCTCTGGAACGGAATTCATGTAACAAGGCGTATGGAAAATTCACCTGAAATTCTTAAGACAATGATTGAAATGAATCTCAGAGTTCTGGAATAAGTGTACAGTAATTCCCTAAAAATTTTATAAAAGCTACCTAAAATATTTAACTATCAAATCAATATAAGAAATCTTACTCAATTTTGTACCAATTAGTACAATTCATTAATCAAAATATCTAAAACAAATTATTATGAACATTACCAACAACACCATTTTAATCACCGGAGGAGGTTCCGGAATAGGATTGGAAATTGCTAAAGCGTTAAGTGCACAGAACACCATCATCATTGTGGGAAGAACAAAGGAAAAATTAGAAGCAGCCGCCAGAAATCTGAATAATGTTTATGTGATCCAGGCAGATATCACCGATGCAAAAGATATCGATCGGCTGGTAGAAGAAGTAAAAATAAACTTTGGCGGACTGAATATCCTGATCAATAACGCAGGAAGCGCGTATGTATACAATGTTGCGAAAGATGGCGACGCTTATAGCAAAGCAGTAACTGAATTCACCACCAACTATTTTGCTCCCATCAGATTATCTGAAAAATTCCTTCCTTTACTAAAACAGCAAAGCGAAGCGGCTATTGTAAATGTCTCGTCCATTGTAGGATTTGTTCCCGGGGCTCATCTTCCAACGTATTCGGATTCCAAGGCTGCATTACATTCTCATACCAAGTTATTGAGATATGAACTGGCAAAAGACACCAATATAAAAATTTTCGAATTGATGCCGCCTTTGGTGAACACCGATTTTTCCGTGGAAATCGGAGGCCGGGAAAACGGAATTCCGGCTTCAGAGGTTGCCAATGATCTGGTGAAAGCTCTTCAGGAAGATATTTATGAAATTCGTGTTGGAAATACCGGATTGCTGTATGATAATTTCTTTGCTGCTACCGAAGGCGCTTTTGCCACTTTTAATAATTAATTAGAGTTCCTGATCGAAGTTCGATTTTCATATATTTTTTCTCCTGCGGATTTTTCGTGGGAGATTTTTTATTTATTTAAAATATTAATAATAAGCTGACCTTCACAACAAACAAAATTTGAACTTTACAACAAAATGAAAATCTCAGATAAACCGCAACTTTGTATTGTAAAATTTAAATAAATGGAAAATACAAAGGCAACAGTTTTGGTGACGGGAGGAACAGGATTTCTGGGGGTTCACACCGTTCTGCAACTATTACAGCAAGGATATGAGGTGAGAACGACCCTTCGTTCACTTTCAAAAAAGGACAGGATTATTAAAGCGTTGGAAGAAGACGGAATTTCAGATTTTTCAAAACTCACTTTCTTTGAAGCGGATCTCACCAATGACAACAATTGGGATAAAGCCGTACAAGGCTGTGACTATGTGCTTCATGTGGCCTCCCCTTTCCCGGCTCAGGACCCGAAAGATGAAAATGAACTGATTATTCCCGCAAGAGACGGTGCTTTGCGCGTGTTGAAAGCAGCCCGTGATGCCGGTGTGAAAAGAGTGGTTTTAACCTCATCTTTTGCAGCAGTTGGTTATACTATTAATACTGAAAATCATATTTTTACAGAAGACGACTGGACGGATGCGAATGCAGAACTTCCGGCCTATATCAAATCGAAGACCGTGGCCGAAAAGGCTGCCTGGGAATTTATTGAAAAAGAAGGAAACGGACTGGAATTATCCGTAATCAATCCGGTAGGGATATTCGGACCAGCGCTTGGCGGAATCACCTCTGCTTCTCTGGATATCGCTGTTTCAGGGATCCTGAACGGTAATCTTGAATACACCCCTACTTTCACCATGGGCGTTGTCGATGTGAGAGATGTTGCGGATATTCATATCAAAGCGATGCTGAGTCCTGAAGCTGCGGGAGAACGTTTTATCGCCACTGCAGAAGGCGTAATGAGCTTCTACGATGTTGCCGAGTTATTTAAAAAAGAAAGACCGCAATATACTTCCGACATTAAAAAACTGGAACCGATCGGAAGCGAATTCTACAAAGAGGTATCCAACAAAAAAGCAAAAGAAGTTCTTCACTGGAATCCAAGAAGCCGTGAGGAAGCTTTATTGGCAAGTGCAGACAGTCTCATGGCTCATTCATAGATTTATCGTATCTTTAATATAATATGAAATTCAATAATCTGCAATCGTGCCATTTAGGACCTGAAATTTCTCCGGAACAGTTCATTCCGGAGCATTTCTTTTTGTTTTTGCTTAAAGGATCGATGACCGCTTATGACGGAAATAAGCATTACCAAATACAGCCCGGTGATTATTGTATTGCCCGGAAAAACCACTTGGTGCGGTACACCAAATATAAAGACGACGATCAGTTTGAAAAAGTGATTATTACTTTCGATGAAGCTTTCCTTAAAAAATTTTTGGAACGCCATTCTTATATTGCCGAAACAGCTCATCATGATGATTCATTTATTTTCATCAAAGAAGATCGTTTGGTTAAAAATTTCATCCATTCTCTGGAGCCTTACTATAATGGTACGGAGCAGCTTGATGATTATTTTGTGGATATCAAACGTGAGGAACTTTTGATGATATTGTTGAAAAACACTCCGGATCTGAAGAATATTTTTTTCAATTTCAGCATCCCACATAAAATAGATCTGGAGCATTTCATGAATCAGAATTACAAATTTAATATCAGCCTGGAACGCTTTGCTTTCATGACCGGCAGAAGCTTATCCACTTTTAAAAGGGATTTTAAGGCTGCTTTTCATATGGCTCCCGGCAAATGGCTCATCAAAAAACGCCTTCAGGAAGCTTATTTCCTGCTGGATAAAGAGCAACATAAACCTTCAGATATTTATATAGACCTTGGTTTTGAGGATCTCTCCCATTTTTCTTATGCTTTTAAAAAAGAATTTGGCGTTTCACCATCAGATTTGCGGGCTTGATGTTATCCCTGTTTTTTGTTTTTAATAATTTTCTAATCAGTAAAATTTAGCGCATCTTTGAAAAAAATTCATCATCATAATGCGGGATAAATTAAGCCTCATCTTTATACCTTTCCTTTTAAGTTTATTTGCCTTACTTATTGGCTACACCTTTCTCCATTGGCTTTTGTTTATACAATTTGAAATATTTGAAGTAAAAGAGATTATTGTTACCTTAATAATTCCATTAATACTTACGGCTGCCATATCTTGGTTGTATTTGAGGCCCCGACTTAAAATTTTAAAGATAAAAGATAAAAATAATATAGACGGTTTTTGTGCTGCAGCATGGATTTTTTTATCTATTCCATTAATCATTTGCCAGGAATATCTTACTACATCTACGGGTAAACTGACTCAACTGGAAACTCTTGATAGAATTCAGTTATCCTCTCCAACAAAATATTATACCGTTCAATCTTTTTATGCTGATAAACATCACCCTGGAATTTTTTTTAATGCGGAAACTTCCGGCAGGAGCAATCAAAATATGAATATGCATATTTACGTTGCAGTTCCAATGTATAACAAGAGAAGCGATACAATTCAAAAAAAGCCATCTTCATGGCTTGCTGTGGAGTATTCGGAGAATATTAGCAATAATCTGGAACCAGAAGAAAAAGAAAGAAAGTTTAAGGAATTTGCGATGCAAAGTGAAATTGATTTCAAAAATAGGGATCTACTAACTTTTACCTATCTTGAACGTCTTGGAAATTCTGATAAAAAAGATGGTTTTTTACAAGCCATTAACAACAATAAATTTTTTACAAACCAATCATCTCATCCGCATATCTTAAAAAGTATTAATGAACCGTTTGAAAACAGAAATGGTAATAAACTGAGAAATCTGCTTTTATCAATTGGTATTGTATCCATAATCTGGTTGATTGTTTTATCAATTTTTAAAGTAAATCAGCGACAGCTTACCAGAATAAAAGCCGGAAAACCCGACATAAAAGCTCAAAGAGAAACCAAAGAACTTTTAAATTTTTTAATACCTCAAGATGGACATTTCATAACAATGATTCTTATCTATCTAAATATTGCTGTCTTTATTTTAATGTTTTTATCAGGCATTGGTTTTGTCTCATTCAAAGGACAAGATCTGTTAAATTGGGGAGCGAACTTCGGCCCGTTCACCAAAAACGGACAATGGTGGAGGTTGATAACATCTACATTTTTACATGGTGGAATTACTCATTTACTGATGAATCTTTTCGGATTATTATTTGTGGGCATTTTTCTCGAACCAATTTTAGGAAGGAGATATTTTCTGTCCGTCTACCTGTTGACAGGAATTTCTGCCAGTTTAACCAGCATTTTTTGGAATGATAACATCATAAGTGTAGGGGCTTCAGGTGCAATATTCGGTCTTTATGGTATGTTCATTTCTTTTATGATATTTAAGATTTTCACTCTTGAATTCAGTAAAGTATTTTTATTGAGTACAATAGCCTTTGTCGGAATTAATCTGATGATGGGACTTACAGGTGGAACCGACAATGCGGCACATATTGGCGGATTGTTAAGTGGCTTTTTAATTGGTACATTGATGATTTTATTCTTTAAAAAAGAAGATCCCAATTCAAAAAATTCCAAGTAAAAATCAATTTACATTTTTAAGTGGAATTCTATAAATATGTAAAAAAATGAACTCCGCGCCCTTCGGGCGCGGAGTTCATATCTAAGATATAAAGTGATCTTTTAAAACTTCAAATCTCCATTCACTTCTCTTACGGCATTGGCCGCTTCAGCGAATTTCAATTGTTCATCAGCAGTAAGCGTTACGTTTACAATTTTCTCAACACCGTTTGCTCCAATGATTGCAGGAACACCAAGGCAGATATCGTTTTGTCCGTATTCCCCTTCAAGCATTAAAGAACAAGGGATCATTTTTTTCTGATCGCACGCAATAGCCTGAACCATTACAGAAACAGCAGCTCCAGGAGCATACCAAGCAGATGTTCCCAATAATTTGGTAAGAGTCGCCCCTCCTACTTTTGTTTCTTCGATTACATATTTTTGTTGTTCAGCATCAAGGAAATCTGTTACAGGAACCCCGTTTCTCGTCGCTTTGCTCAATAGAGGAAGCATTCCTGTGTCGCTGTGTGCGGCAATTACCATTCCGTCTACGTCTGAAATCGGAGCTTCCAAAGCTTCAGCCAATCTGTATTTGAATCTTGCAGAATCCAGTGCTCCACCCATTCCGATGATTTTGTGCTTAGGAAGACCGGAAGTTTTATGTACCAGATATGCCATTGTATCCATTGGATTGGAAACCACAATGATGATTACCTCCGGAGAATGTTTTACTAAATTTTCAGTAACTTCTTTTACAATTCCTGCATTGATACCGATCAGTTCTTCTCTCGTCATCCCCGGTTTTCTTGGAATACCAGATGTAATAACGGCTACGTGAGAACCTGCAGTTTTGCTGTAATCTCCTGTTGTTCCCGTAATTTTTGTATCGAATCCGTTTAGAGATGCTGTCTGCATCAGATCCATTGCCTTACCTTCAGCAAATCCTTCCTTAATATCTACCAAAACCACTTCCGAACAGAAGTTTTTCATCGCGATGTATTCTGCACAGCTTGCTCCTACAGCGCCTGCACCTACTACAGTTACTTTCATAATATGTCTATTTATTGTTTTTTAATGGCATTATGGAACTTTGCAGTTTCATAATATAACTTTATTTATTTGAATTATTTGTTTAATTTAAAATTGAAAACTCCCAAATTTAACAATTCCTGAAAAATTGAGCAATCTTTCAGGAATTTAATTATGTTTAAAAATGTAATTTAGAATAGTAAAGCTGTTTAGCTGACGTTTAAAAGAAATGTGTAAAGCTTTTTTGCGCCTGATAATACTTCGTCATATTTTTTTTCATGAACCTCCGCGTCAATGGTTTCCTTGAAATTTTTCCACATAGCCGCTGTATTTTCGTGGTAACATCCGAAAAAATTGAAGGTAACACCATCAAATCCTTCTGTCTTAGAAAGTTGTTTGGCAATGACGTTTCCTCCTAAAGTGGAACCTTCTATCACGTACATCGCTCCAAGTGCTTCATGCTGACTGATTAATTCCAGTTCGTGGTCAGCCGCAGATTTTTCCAATAAAAGGCTTTTAAGATCTTTCTCAATTAATGGAAGCTTTTTTCTGTCGCTGAGCTGAAGCTTTTCCGAATAATCTTTAAGCTCTTCAAAGATCTTGTCTTCAGAATGGAGAAGCATCAGGTAATTGGTATGAATTATTTTTTTGTAATCTTCAAGAGTAAATGTTTTATTGAAAATTTTGGCCGAGTTGAAAAGTTTTTCGGCAGCATCATGATATGATGCCGTATTTTGTTTAAGATATTCTGATACAGTCATAAGGATTTTGATATTCCCGTAATAATAATTAAGGTTTTTTAAATGTTAGGATAAATGAGGTACCATTCGGAGAACTTTCGTAATCTACGTTTCCGCCGATTCTCTTCATAATTCTGTGCACAATGGATAGTCCTACTCCATTTCCTTTGAATTTTTTGGCATTATCCATTCTATTGAAGATCTTAAACATTTTGTGTTTATTTTCTTCAGGAATACCAATTCCGTTGTCTGAAATTCTGTAGATTACCATCTCACCCTGTTCTTTTCCTTCAATTTCTACCACAGGATTTTCCTGCTGTGAAGAATATTTTATTGCGTTGTTGATGATATTTAAAAATACCTGATGAAGCATGGTCTTATCAGCAAGAACTTCAGGGCAAGCCTTAATAATAACTTCGCTTTTTGAAGTTCCAAAAGTAATTTTTGCGTTTTCTGAAATCTTCTCGATAGTTTGAAGTGTTTCTAGCCTTTCCAGCTGAATCTCACTATGTTTGGCCCGGCTGAGCTGTAAAACGTCATGCATCATTTCCGCCATATTGTCTATCTCTTCAATGATGGAATTAATTTTATTGCGGCTCTTCTCAGATTCATCTATGAGTGTTTTAAGCAGCATCTGCGCATTCAGTTTCATTACCGTAAGCGGAGTTCCCAGGTCATGCGAAATGGTGTACGAAAAACTGTCGAGTTCTTCATTTACTTTTTTAAGCTCATCATTAAGCCTTTTAATCGTATTATAATCTTTGTGTAATGCTTCCAAAATAAGATCCCGAACCGCCTGAAGCGCCAAAATATTTCTGGAATTCCATCTTGTGGAGCTTCCTTTAATATCTTCTGTAAATATTTGGAAAGAAGTTCTTGGAGAAACTATCATTTTTTCTTCTCCGTTATCATTCACCACTTCAATCTTTTTCTCGGGGTTCCCTGCCCAGTTGATATGTTCATCAAATTCTTTACGGAACCAGATCAGCACGTTGTTTTTGTTTCGTTCCATGAAATAAATAACAACACCAGCTGTACTTTTATCGAGCCCCAGTTCTTTACCATAATCTTTCAGGAAACTTCTGCTCAGATAAATATTGTCTTCAATATTGTCATGAGCCCATCTGATAATTTTTTCAATAACGGATGGTTCCGGCGTGGTTCCATCCATAATGATATCATCATCTGCAACAACTGCGAAACCGTCGGCTTCAAGAAGGTTTCTAATTTCTTGTTTATTTTCGGTTAAGGATTCCAGTAACGTATCGTGTTTTAAAAATTCCGATTTTAAACGTAAAACTTCTTCGTTCAGCTGCAGGCGATAGTTCAGTTCACTTTTCGATTTAAAAGATGAGAAAGCGTTTGATGCCAATGCTGTAAAAATCCCGGATTGAACACGGTCTTCAAGATCAATATGTTTTGGCTCGGAATTCTGACAGGTAACAAGCCCCCACAGATAATCATCAATAATAATGGAAACACTGAAACTTGAAGATGCACCTGAATTTTTAATGTACTGTCCGTGAATGGGAGACATTGCCCGTGAAGTTGAATAGGTAAGATCTATATTTCCCTGCTCTTTACTTAACAACGGTACCGTCTCCGCGTGAACATTGCTGAAAATTCTTTTCCTTTTTTTAAGATACAGTTCTCTGGCCTGGATTGGAATATCCGATTCCGGATAGTGCAGTCCGAGGTAACTTTCCAGATTATTGTTGGTTTTTTCTGCGACTACCTTTCCGGAGCCATCCATCATGAATTTATAGACCATCATACGGTCATAATTCACTATTTTTGATAATATATTAAGCAGCTGATCCCAGATTTCCTGCTCATTTTCCACAATATAAAAGTTATCATATTTGTTGGTAATCTGCTTATCAGGATTTACAATTACTTTTTCGAATTCCAGAAAAATATTTCCCTTGCTTCTGAACGCCGAAAAATGATATTGCTTGTCTTCAATAAAAATTTTATTAAAAAAGGTTTCATTGTCTCTTCTGGTGAAATCAGGTAGGGATTTAAAAATATCGGAGTTGATAATACTCCCGAAAACTTCCGGAAAATCCGTAAGTTTTTTATCGAAAAGCTGCTCAAGATCTTCGATTTTAAAAATATCCTCTATATTCTTGCTGAAGAAAGTGATGGAATGAGATTCTGCGTCAATGCCAATCAGATAGCCAAAACTTTGTATGTAGCCCGGAATATGGATAGGCTCTTCATGACACTCTACAAAATTCATATAATACTTTGATCAATCAAATATAAAAAAAAATTTAAAGCTGTGGTACTTTTTTAGATGAAAGAGATACCACACTACAAAAACACGGAATTTTAACCCTAAAAGTTGATTAAAAAACGTAAAAAACAGAGTACATTTTTTTATGCTAAATTAATTAAGTAATTCATTTACAAATATCTAATCTTTTTTATTTAGACTTATTTTAAAATAGCTTTCCACTCTTAAGATTGCTGCCGGTTTGGCAACCATTTCAGAGGAACAACAGTAATTTGCGGGATTCATATTGATCTTCATCTTACTACAAAAAAATCTTTTGTTCTGTATGAAAGATCTCATTTTACCTTTAATAAAATTCCGTTTATGATAATTTGCTGTAAATTAAACTTCCTTCTCAAAATACAGCATATAATATTTTCCTTTTTCGTCTTCACCCTGTGCAATTTTCTGACGGTCGCCATGGATATAGATATGGAAATTTTTATCTAATTTAATGATGCTTTTAAAATGCCTTTGGGTTTTCTTCACAGCGGTTTCATTGATTGGGAATTCTTCTGCAATATTGATCTGCATATCCTGCTCATAATCGGTTTTAAAATTTACGAAGCTTTCAATTACGTGTTCATCCTGCAAGACTTCCTTATTAAAATCATCCAGGTTAAATTCTTCTTTTTCTTTAAAGAAATTAATGGATTTATTCAGAAAATCTGCCTGGTCTGCTCTGGAAACTTCAAATTCCTGAGGCAGCTGCTTGGTAATGTAGTCTTTATAGACCATTAGCGCTTCCTGGGTGTGGAAATACTCGTCATCACGCTGCTTTACCTTTAGAAAATCTTCAAACCAGTAATACATATCCCCATTTTTATTATTATCAACTACTGAAAGTATGTATCCTGTTTCTTTATCGTTATTGTAAATCAGGGCTGCTTTATCAATTTTCGAAAGGCTTATTCCCTGATCTTTTTCTATCACGAAACTGTCTTCCTGAGGAGAAATTTTAAGGAATGATTCTCTTTTTTCCATTTTAAAGATTCCGATTTTGTCGACCTTTTCAGTACCTTCTTTTTCATCTTCAAAATAAACAATAAATAATTCTCCTCCCTGTACTCTGGGGTTTTCGGCTGCTTCAAAAAGATGTTTGGCAATATTTTCTGCTTCCCAGAGAAACTTGGCTTTATCATCAAAAATTTCAGACACTGAGCTGTACACCGGATTATTAACCAGATAAGAATCGCTGTAAAAATGGAACGTTTCTTCTGATTTGAAAGATCCAAGGAAATAATTTTCCAGCAGCTCTGCCATTCCTTCATCAAGCTGCAGCTCTTCCTGAGAAAGCATTAAAGACTCTCCGTTGATTTTATTTCCTACTCTGTGCATTACGATTTTTGAAAACATCTCCTGAATATTTTGGGATTGCAAAGATATTAATTATATCACACAATCAACAGTAATTTCATTTTGATAAAACCTATGCGAGACAGATTATAGCTAAAGCATCTTATTTCATTACATTTTTAACGTGTTTTATTACAAAAGAGAAAAAAAACAGGAAAAATAAAAGCTTCAAAATCAAAATTTTATATAATCAAAAATCAGGATAATATCCTACTCAAAATCATGTAAAGCACGATGAAAAGAGATAATATTGAGATTTAGGCAATGCACATTGTCATCATTATTCGATGTTTATTTTTTTGGAGTGTATATATAGACTTTGGTACGGTTTTCGCGTAAGCAAAGTACTTGAAATATTAATTATGATGAATGCACCTATGCAAACTATTAATCAAAAAATAGCTGTTGAATATTTAAAGTTTTTTTATCCGCCTTTGCGCAACGAAATCTCACAATTATCTGTACAGGATAATTTCGCCGGCATTATTCAGTCCACGATTAATTATCTTAAAAACCTTTTACTGGAAGCGAAAATCAATATCATTTCCCATCATATTAAATTGATGGACTGGATCTATCGAAACGGGAATTCTTACGTGAGGGACATTATTGAGAATCTTTTTGTAAGATCTTTAGAAAGTTTCAAGAAACACGCTAAAATACAGCACTGGAAATTGCTGTACCAATATATGCCGTTAAGCTTCCAACAGATTTACGATGAACAGCGACAACAGGACAAAATATTTTTCGGAAAATAAATTTTCCATCTAAAAGCTTCGGGCGGAACCTTTGGTTCCGCCCGAAGCTTTTAGATGACAGTTTAATAGTACTTTACAATTAAAATAAATACTAATTAATATCTTATTTTAAAAGTAAATATGTCCATTTTCAGGAATAATCATCAATGGGATTTCCAGTTCACCTGCCTGTCTTACAGCGTGGCTGCTTTGGATAAAATTTTCAAAGAAACTACGGTAATGATGTCCCATTATAAGCATATCAATATCTTTATTCTTTAATATGTCGAGGCCGTAATCTATATTTTCGCTGTAAATGCAATTATAACAAAACCTGCCTTCAAGCTCTTTTAAAAATATTTCTTTTGCATGTTCGTACCTTTGATCCTGTATTACTTCGTTATTACTTTGAATGATATGGGTAATTAAGAGTTCAGCATCAAAATACTTGGCAAAGTTCAGTAATGACTGGGCAATTTTTATATCTTTCTTGTTAAGATCTGTTGCAAAAGCTATTTTTGTCAGCCCTTTATATTTATGCCTCTCAGGAATTAAAAGAAGCGGGTACTTTGTATTGTTAATCATTTTTATACTGTTACTGCCGAAGAAAAAACGGGTTAACATTCCAGCTCCGTTCATACCCATCACAATGAGCAGTGCTTTATTTTCTTCTGCTGTATCATTAATCACCTGATCTACATCACGTCCTTCGCAAACATAATAAAAAGATGGATGAAAGGGAAATGCTTCATCACCCCATAATGCTTTGGATTTTTCTTCCAGTGCCTTGCCCAGTTTTTTCAGTTCTTTGCTGTTTTCTTCTTGCAGAGCGGGGTATTCATATAATGACCAAGCTGTCTGTCCCAGCATCGGGCTCTCAACAGGTATTCCAAAAGCGTGACAGAGATGCAGATTAGATTTCAGGGCTGCTGCAAGATGTAGGGAATAAAAAGCAGCATTTCTCGCAGGTTTCGAATAATCGGTAGGTACTACAATTGTTCTCATAATAAGGTTATTTATAAAGTTAATTCCTATGAGTTTACCTCTCCATTCTCATTCCGGAATTGTTGTGGTTATTTAAGGCACTGCCTATGATTACTACAAGAATTCCATACATCAAATTTCTGTAATAAATTACAGATAACCAAACCGTTGCACCTGATCATTATCATTTCTGTATCATTTAACAATGAATCTATTGTAAACAAATTTTTAATTCAACAATGCTCTTTTAATTAATTTATAGATTTCAAACCATAAAACAGAGACAACTGCAGTAATCAAAGCCAGTCCCAGTTCTTGCACTGTAAGAGATGATACACTAAAAAATGTTGAAACGGGATGCACATAAAGGATAACAACAAATAATAATGACACCAAAATGGTAATCCCTGCAAATAGTGCATTACGATTTTTTAAGGTTTCGAATATACTGTAATAGAAAGACCGGTTTACAAGGCTAAGCAATATATTGGCTAATATTAAGGTGCTAAAAACGAAAGTTCTTGTTTTTGTTTCATCATTTCCAAGATGTACAGAATATTGATAAATCCATAGTATTCCTGCGGTAATTACCAATCCTTGTACGATGCTTATGGTAAGCTCACTCCAGCTCAGAAACGTATCTGTAAGTTGTCTGGGCGGCTTTTTCATTGTATTTTTTTCCATAGGTTCATTTTCGTACACAATAGAACAGGTTGGTCCCATTATCAGTTCGAGGAAAATAACATGAACAGGAGTGAAAATAGCAGGAAATGCCCAACCGAGAAAAAGAGGCAGGGAGACGGTAAGTATTATCGGGATATGAATGGAGATAATATACTGAACCGCTTTTTTTATATTAGCATATATTCTGCGCCCCGCTGCAATACCGACCACAAGTTTTTCCAGATCGTCATTTATAATGATCAATGCAGCAGCTGCCTTGGCAATTTCAGTTCCCTTATTTCCCATTGCTACTCCTATATGCGCTGCTTTTAAAGCAGGTCCGTCATTTACTCCGTCTCCCAGCATTGCTACAACTTCGCCTCTTTTTTTTAAAGCTTTAATAACTTTTAATTTTGCCTCAGGGAACATCCGGGTAAATAAAGTAGTTTCCTTAGATATTTTCATTAATCTTTCTTCTGAAGCGGACGAAATGTCACTTCCATTTATAACTGATGTGGTGTTTTCAATTCCTGCCTGAAGCGCAACAGCTTGTGTTGTATCGGCATTATCACCGGTAATAACTTTTACTTTGATGCCTGCTTCATAAATACGTTTCAATACATTTTTTATTTCTTTTTTGGGCGGATCATAGAATATGGTTAATCCCAGAAAATCAAACCTTAAATCCTGCTGCTTTTCGGGAAACTCATTGCCATCAAAGCGGGCCCTCGCTACTCCCAAAACCCGGTATCCCTGTTGTCCGAATTTTTTCACCACTGAAAGCATTTTATATTTATCTTCCTCTGTAAGCGTTGAAACATTGATAATTGCTTCCGGCGCACCTTTAGCTGCAATAATTCTTTTTTTTTGATCATTTTCGAAAATGTGGGTCATCATCGGAGGTTTACCTTCTAAAGGGTACTCATGTACTAAATGGTAAGATTTTCTTTCATCTATGATTTGGGTTTTTTCGTAAATCTGATGCAAAGTGATTTCCATAGGATCAAACGGAACAGGTTCGCTGCTCCACATTGCATAATCAATAAGCTGATTCAGTTTTTGTGATTTGAATTCGTCTTCTTCATAAACAGCATCTGACTTATAATCGTACAAATATTTGAGATGCATGGTATTTTCAGTAATGGTCCCTGTTTTATCTGTACAGATAACCGTTACGCTCCCCAATGTCTCTACAATACTACTCCTTTTTATAATGATCCCATTACGCATCAGTTTCCATGCTCCTAATGCCATGAAAGTTGTAAATGCTACAGGAATTTCTTCAGGAAGAACAGACATGGCTAAAGTAAGTCCGTTAAGAAGACTGCTGAGAAGATCACCTGTTTTAATGAATGTGAAAGCACAAACGCATAAAAAAATAATAACTCCTATAACGGCCATTCCTTTTACAAATTTCCTTATCTGAATCTGTAATGGCGATTCTTCATCACTGATATTCATAATAGAAAGTCCTATCTTTCCTACCTTTGTTTCTTTACCAATACGTTCTGCTCTGTAAACAGCCAGACCGGAAACCGTTACCGTTCCACTATAGATTTCATTATCTTCTGAACTGCTGTCTTTGAATACAGAATAACTTTCCCCGGTAAGAGATGATTCATTGACGGAAAAATCATTGCTATGCAAAATTTTTCCATCTGCATTAATAAGATTTCCTTCTTCAGTAATACATAAATCTCCCACAACGATTTCAGAAGTAGGAATTTCTACGATTTTTGAATTTCTGATCACCTTGCTTAATGGTTCACTTAGCTTCTCCAGTTCTTTCAGCACTTTTTTGCTGCGGTTGTCCTGATAAAAAGAAATTGCCGTAACAGCTAATATGGCAGCGATCATAAACAGCGCTTCGTTATAATCTCCTATCAGTATATAAATAAACGAGACGCAAATCAGTAAAATAAGCATTGGTTCCTTTAAAATACTTAGAAGAAGGTTCACCCATGTTTCTTTCCTAATTTCCCCCAAAGTGTTGTATCCATATTTTTTTCTGGACACTTCAACTTCCGTTTCCGTAAGTCCTTTTAAGCTTTCTGGTATATTGTAAGTCATAAGAAATGAATAGGTTATTAAAGTTAATAATTCTTCATTGTAAGCACTAACATTATTTCATTTTTCTGATTCACATATTTTTTAATTTTTATTGATCCAGAAAATTCTTAAAAAGAAACCATGGATTCCTCGTAAAAATGACCTTAATTTATTTACGCTCTTGGATATCTTGTACCACCTGATATTGATTTACCTGACTCTCTATTTTTAGGCATATTTGAAATAAACAAAAGGGATCGTCTAAATTTAGACGATCCCTTTTTTATAATCATTTATTACGATGATTTGAGAAAGTATGAAAATTATTTCTTAATAAATTTGAAAGTTTGCATACCGTTTTCTGTAAAGACCTGAATCAAATACATTCCTTGAGGCAGCGAATTAACATCAATGCTTCTTTCTCCTGACTGCAGTTTCTTTTCAGTTACTTTTCTTCCGTCAGCAGCAATAATTACCGCTTTAACAACTACTTCCTGTCCACTGAAATTCAAAATATCTCTTACAGGATTAGGATAAATCTGAAGCTGAGATTTTGTTTTTGTATTATCAGCAACACCAAGGGTACTATTGATAGCCAATACTGCCAAAGAAGCCGTTGATTCACAAGATCCTACTGTTTGCGTAGCATAGTAAGTGGTATTATTTACCAAAGCCGTGCTTAACGGTAAGCTATTCACATGGTTCTGTGCATCTGTAGATGATGAGTACCATTTGATATTCTGACCAGTTACTACCAAAGCACTCAATGTACTTCCAGGAGCAAAATTCTGAGGTGAAGTTCCTGTAGGAGCAGCTACAGGAGCAGACTGCGTAATAGTAAATGTTCGGGTTAATGTACATGCATTAGCATCAGTAACAGTCACTGTATAGGTTCCCGCAGATAAACCGGTAGCTGTTGCTGCTGTTCCGCCTGATGGAGACCATGAATACGTGTATGGTGCTGTTCCTCCTGAAACATTAATTGTTGCTATTCCTGTTGATCCGCCATTACATGCGATATTCGTTTGGGAAGTAGTCGCAGCAAGAGCCGTTGGCTGGGTTACCGTTCTGCTTACTGTTGCGGTACATCCGTTAGCATCAGTGATGATTACGGTGTATGTTCCGGCAGCTAAACCTGTTCTGTCTTCGGTTGTGATTCCACCACCCCAGTTGAACGTATAAGGTGCCGTTCCTCCTGCTGGAGTTAAGTTGATCGCTCCATTAGAAGCGCCGTTACATGCTACATTTGTTACTACCGTTGTTCCGCTTACTGCACTTGCAGGTTGTGTTACAGTTGCATTAACTGTTGCGGTACATCCGTTAGCATCAGTGATGATTACGGTGTATGTTCCGGCAGCTAAACCTGTTCTGTCTTCGGTTGTGATTCCACCACCCCAGTTGAATGTATATGGTGCTGTTCCTCCTGCTGGAGTTAAGTTGATTGCTCCATTCGAAGCGCCGTTACATGCTACGTTTGTTACTACCGTTGTTCCGCTTACTGCACTTGAAGGTTGTGTTACTGTTGCGTTAACGGTTGCTGTACAACCATTAGCATCAGTAATGATTACGGTGTATGTTCCGGCAGCTAAACCTGTTCTGTCTTCGGTTGTGATTCCACCACCCCAGTTGAATGTATAAGGTGCTGTTCCTCCTGCTGGAGTCAAGTTGATTGCTCCATTAGAAGCACCATTACATGCTACGTTTGTTACTACTGTAGTTCCGCTTACTGCACTTGCAGGTTGTGTTACAGTTGCATTAACTGTTGCGGTACATCCGTTAGCATCAGTAATGATTACAGTGTATGTTCCAGCAGCTAAACCTGTTCTGTCTTCGGTTGTGATTCCACCACCCCAGTTGAACGTGTAAGGTGCCGTTCCTCCTGCTGGAGTTAAGTTGATCGCTCCGTTGGAAGCGCCGTTACATGCTACATTTGTTACTACTGTTGTTCCGCTTACTGCACTTGCAGGTTGTGTTACTGTTGCGTTAACGGTTGCTGTACAACCATTAGCATCAGTGATGATTACAGTGTATGTTCCGGCAGCTAAACCTGTTCTGTCTTCGGTTGTGATTCCACCACCCCAGTTGAACGTGTAAGGTGCCGTTCCTCCTGCTGGAGTTAAGTTGATCGCTCCGTTGGAAGCGCCGTTACATGCTACATTTGTTACTACTGTAGTTCCGCTTACTGCACTTGCAGGCTGTGTAATAGTAAATGTTCTGGTTAATGTACATGCATTAGCATCAGTAACAGTCACTGTATAGGTTCCCGCAGATAAACCGGTAGCTGTTGCTGCTGTTCCTCCTGATGGAGACCATGAATACGTGTATGGTGCTGTTCCGCCTGAAACGTTAATTGTTGCTACTCCTGTTGATCCGCCATTACATGCGATATTCGTTTGGGAAGTAGTCGCAGCTAGAGCCGTTGGCTGCGTAATAGTAAATGTTCTGGTTAATGTACATGCATTAGCATCAGTAACAGTCACTGTATAAGTTCCCGCAGATAAACCGGTAGCTGTTGCTGCTGTTCCTCCTGATGGAGACCATGAATACGTGTATGGTGCTGTTCCGCCTGAAACGTTAATTGTTGCTACTCCTGTTGATCCGCCATTACATGCGA
>JAESGH010000275.1_pt1 | contig 70383 bp, 64 predicted proteins | sample 9269641 | NCBI WGS metagenome assembly JAESGH01 (sample SAMN14515345, study PRJNA621665) | algae metagenome | isolation source: Phormidium tanganyikae FI6-MK23 and co-occurring heterotrophs from granitic... | place: USA: Fort Irwin, California | collected 1998-05-24 | reverse complement strand
TTCTTTTCTTCGCGCCGCGGCCCCCCCCCCCCCCCCCCCCCCCGCAACTGAAACAAAAAAGCGAGTAGTGAGAGCGGGAAAAAGCTCCTGATAAAAACAAATGGTCAACAATGAAATTCATTATTGACCATTTAATTATCTTATGTTACTATATTTACAGATCACCACCATGGTTATCCAGCTGTCCTTCCCATTTGGAAACGGCAGAGGTAGCAAGCGCATTCCCAAGAACATTGGTCATACTTCTTCCCATATCGCAGAAATGGTCGATTGGAAGGATCAGGGCGATACCTTCAGGAGGAATTCCGAACATGGAACATGTGGCCACGATGATTACCAGAGAAGCTCTCGGAACACCTGCAATTCCTTTTGAAGTAAGCATCAATACTAAAAGCATGGTAATTTGTTGGCCGATACTCATTTCAATGCCGTAAATCTGGGCGATGAAGATAGAAGCGAACGTCATGTACATCATACTTCCGTCCAGATTAAAAGAATATCCTAATGGTAAAATGAAAGATACCACTCTGTTGTTACAGCCGAATCTTTCCAGTTCTTCCACCAATTTTGGAAAAACAGCTTCTGAGCTTGTCGTGGAAAAGGCAATAAGCAAAGGTTCTTTGATTCTTCTAAGCAATTCAAAAAGACGGTTGCCGATGATTAAATATCCAACCAGTAAAAGAACCAGCCAGAGAATCCCCAATGCAAAGAAAAAGTCCCTGAGATAAATGGCATAGACTTCAAAAATTTTAAAACCATTGGTGGCTACCACCGCTGCAATAGCTCCAAGAACACCCAACGGTGCAAACCACATAATATATCCTACCATTTTCAGGATTCCGTGGGCAATAATATCAAAAAGTTTGACAACAGGTTGTGCATATTCATCTCCCAAATTGGCCAGTGCAATCCCGAACATGATAGAAAATACCACAATCTGCAGCACTTCATTGGTAGCAAAAGCTTCAAAAACACTTTTTGGAATAATGTGCTTTACAAAATCTTCCATGGAAAATCCTTTGCTGCTTTTCACAAGTTCTTCTGCAGAAGCCGCATCCTGGATTGGAAGTGTTGTAACGTGTCCCGGCTCCAGCCAGTTCACCAAAACAAGTCCGATACAAAGGGACACCAGGGAGGCGGAAATAAACCACAGCATCGCTTTTGTACCTACCCTGCCGATCATTTTAATATCACTCATTTTGGCTATTCCCACCACAAGAGTCGTAAATACAAGCGGTGCGATAATCATTTGTACCAGACGGATAAAAACGGTTCCTAAGAGTTTTATGTTTTTAGAAAAGGGTTCGGCACTTTCAGGATATTGCAAGTGCACGAATCCGCCGATCCCCACTCCCAGAATCAGGGCAATGACGATGGCTATAAATAGTTTATTCTGTCCTTTCATATTGATAATTCAAGTTTGGCAAATATAATATTTTTAGAATTGCTTCCAATCCCACATCAAATATAATCCAACTCTGCTCAGCATAAATTGAGAGTGTCTATTTAATGAAGCAATCTGCTGCTGAACACATCTCTTTTCAATTTTAATTAAAATAAATCTTAAATATGATCTTTTGGTATAAATTTTATTGTTATCTTGATCATATTAAATACCTCAAAATATACTACTATGAAAAAAACTATCGCAATGGCTGCATTGGCTGTAGCTATCTCTTTGGGATCGGTTTCTTGTAAAAAAAAGGTTTCCGACACCGACCTTCAAACACAGGCTACTACTGTGGTAACAGCTAATCCGGGTGCTTCTGTAGAAGTAAAAGACGGTGTTGCACATTTGAGTGGTACATTTGAAACTCAGGAAGCAAAAGATGAAATGATCAGACAGCTTAAATCTATCAATGGAATCAAAGACGTGCACGATATGGCGACGGTAGCTCCTGCCACTGCTACACCTGCTCCTGTAGAGACACAGTCTGCCGTAGATCCTGCAGTACAGCAAAAGGTACAGGATGCCGTAAAAGATATTCCAGGAGTAAAAGTGGAAGTCGTAAACGGAGAATTAACCTTAACCGGAAATATTTCTTCTTCGGACGCAAGAAAAGTTAAAGAATCGGTAGATGCTTTAAAAGTAGGGAAAGTAAACTATAATTATACTGTTAAACAATAACGAGATGAGTACTTTAGAAGACAAATATTCAAGTGTGGTTTCTGCTGCTCAGTCTGCAGGAATCTCCGATCTTAAAGTTCAGGAACAGGATGGAATACTGTATGTTTCCGGAAGCGCTTCCAGTACTGCAGCGAAAGATTCTGTATGGAATGCTTTGGGAGCTATTGATTCTACGTATTCTGCTTCCGATATTAATATCGATGTCCAGGTTACAGGCCTCGCAGCCGGCACAGCGCTTACAGTAGCGACAGATGATTCTAATTTGAACATACGTCAGGAACCTTCTACCGATGCTGCCATTATCGGCAAAGTAAGCAAAGGTTCTTCCATCACGCTTGTTGAGCAGACTTCCGATGACTGGTGGAAAGTAAAAACTTCCGATGGCCAGGAAGGTTATGCTTATTCAAGATATTTAAGAGCTTAAATTGTATTAAAATAAATACTGACAAAAACATCCTTTTTACAAGGATGTTTTATTTTTTAGGGTAAATTAACATTTATCGGTTGTTTGGTATAAAACATTAACAGTGTTTAACTCTATAATCCGTGACTTAAAGCCGATATTTTAATACTTTTGTGCCTCTAATAACCCTTATTACATGAAGAAATTAGCAATTCTGCTTATCCTGACATTTAACTTTGTGATTCTTAATGCTCAGAAATTAAATATTGACGGAAAAATCCTCAACTTCGATAAAACAGCCGTTGAGAACGCAACGGTTTATCTCCTTAAAGAAAAAGATTCATCAATCATTAATTACACAGCCACTAACAGAGAAGGTAAATTTTCTTTAAAAACAGATAACCTTAATGAACCCAGCATCCTGAAAATAGACGCCGATAAATTGATGCCTTTCTCAAAACGTTTCGAAACCATTGAAGGATCGTTGTCTTTAGGAGAAATTGAACTGGAAAAAAATTCCGTAACCAATATCGAAGAAGTAAAGCTCACCGCTTCACCGGTCAAAATAAAAAAAGATACGATTGAATTTAATGCATCATCTATTAAAGTTCGTCCCGACAGTAAAATTGAGGAGCTTCTAAAACAGATTCCGGGTGTGCAGATTGATAACGACGGAAAAATTACGATAAACGGTAAAGAAGTAGACCAGATCACCGTGAACGGAAAGCCATTTTTTGATAAAAACGGGAAAATAGCCCTCCAAAACCTTCCGGCTGATATTATCAAAAATATTCAGTTTACAACAACTAAAACCAAAGAAGAGGAACTGAGCGGAAAAGCATCAAAATCCAATAATGCTACTATTAACTTTAATATTGATGAAAAGAAAAACAAAGGGCTCATTTCAAGGCTTACCTTAGGCTATGGCTCAGATAAACGGTATGAAGGAAGCGGACTGCTGAGCTACTTTAAAAATGACATGAAAATAAGTCTGTTAGCAGCCTCCAATAACATTAATTCTCAGGGCTTTTCAAGTAATGAAGTTTTTGACAGCATGGGAAGAGGAAGAAACTCGTGGCTGATGCAGGGCGGCTCCGTATTCACATCAGGAGGTGTAACATATTATTCTTCCGGAAACAATACAAAAGGAATTCAGAAGTCGACAACCATAGGATTCAATTACAGTGATAAATTCGGAAAAGATACCGATCTGGATAATCTTAGTTTAATTCACGTCAACAACAATTTAGAAACAAGATCTAAATCATCTAGAACCACGCTTCTTCCTGATTACACATTGAAAACCGATTCTGAAAGTAATGGTGAAAATGAATCACAACAGTACAATTTTGATCTTTCGGCGAGAATTCGAGTGGATTCTCTTACGAATATTTATTTTTCTCCGTCGTTCTCAAGAAATGAAGGACATAATTTTAACACCTCGAAATCCACAACTTTCCGGGACAATGAACTGCTGAATACAAGCGACAGCTACAACAGGACAGATTCTGAAAACAACTCATTCAGCCCCAATATTTACTTTTCAAGAAAATTCAGTAAAAAAGGCAGGGAACTTCATGCCAATATGAACAGCAGCATCTCTGAAAATAAGGAAAACAGGCTCAACAGATCTGAAAACATTTTCTATACGCTTCCGGCTACTTCCGACAACAGAAACCAGTATTCGGTAAGGAAAAATTTTAATGACAATTACCGTTTCAGTGTAGGATATTCGGAGCCGTTATCAGATTCTCTGAATATCGGGCTGAATGTAAATTACAATTCATCAAATACAAGAAGCCTTCGTGATGTGAACGATTTCGATACTGCCACGCAGGATTATTCCGTCTACAACGAAATTTTATCAAACAGGATAAACCAGAAGATCGACCAGATCACCCCCGAATTATCATTTGAACTCAACAAAAAGAAAATCAGCGCATGGGGGTCTTTTAATGCAGACATTTCCAATATGAATGTCAATTCAAGTTTTACGGGACAGTACTATAATTTGCAGAAAGACTTTGTCCTTCCGGGTTATAGTTTGGGAATGAACTACGAATTTTCTCAGAATAAAAGGTTAAATCTTTATCATAATTCTGATTTCACCATCCCTACTGCAGAACAGCTTACGCCGTACCAAGACCTTTCCAACCCTTTAGTAGCTTTTCAGGGAAATCCTGATCTTAAAAACACATGGAGTAATTCTACCTATCTGTATTTTAATAACTTTAATATGGTAAAAAATATTAATTACTACGTGAATATCGGGTTTACCTACAAAAATAATGATATTGTGAACTATGCTGCATTTGATGAAGGCGGAAGACAGCTGATCACCTATACCAACATCAGCGGAAATAAAAACTTTAATCTGGGAGGAAGCTTCAGCAAGTCATTTAAATGGAAAGATAACAAGTTCACCATCAACCCGAGAATTAATTCCAATTATACATTCAACAAAGGTTTTATAAACGGTCAGGAATTTACCAGCCAGACATACAACATCAATCCCGGATTAAATTTAGGCTATGAAATCAAGGAAAAGCTCACGGCAAGAACTTCTTATACAGTAGGATATAATTTTTCAAAATATAAAAATTACAGCATCGATGAGGTGAATACCAGCAACCAGACATTAAAGCTTGAACTTACCAATTATATTTTTAAAAGCAGGCTAATCCTTGGAAATGATATAGAATACAATACTAACACCAATATTGCTCCCGGATTTAAAAGAGATTTTTATTTCTGGAACACCAGCGTTGGCTATTCGTTCTTCAATAAACAGCTGACCGCCAAAGTAAAGGTTTATGATGTACTAAATCAGAACCAGAGTGTAAGAAGGGTCATTTCCAGCACGTATTTTGAAGACCGCGACGACCTCATCCTGAAGCGGTATGTAATGTTTTCACTGACTATGAAACTTAACAAATTTGCAGGTAAAAAAACAAAAAACTAATTAAAATTACTTACATTTTAGCATCCTCCTTTCGGGGATGCTTTTTTATGGTTGTCCAAAAAATAAATTAACTTCAGATATTTTTTATAGAATTCTATTAAATCTTGTTTTATCATTAATTTAGCCTCAAATTTTATTTATGAAGATCCATTTTTCAATTGTATTTATTTTATGTTTTATTTTCGGAAATGCTCAAAGTACGGATACTGAAGATAATTTTGTAAAAGACAATTTCATAAAAAAGGAAATGTATATAACAATGCGTGATGGCATAAGGCTTTTCACGGCCGTTTATATTCCGAAAGATATTTCCAGCAAAAACAAATATCCATTTCTGATGCAGAGAACCTGCTACAGTATTGCGCCGTACGGTGAAAATGAGTACCGGGAAAGGCTCGGTCCCAACAAGTATCTGATGAAAGACAAATATATTTTCGTTTTCCAGGATGTGCGCGGAAGATATATGAGTGAAGGCACTTTCACCAATATGACGCCACAGGTAGACCGTAAAACAAAAAAAGATGTCGATGAAAGTACCGACACTTACGATACGATAGAATATCTTCTCAAAAATATCAAAGGAAACAATGGAAAAGTAGGCCAATACGGAACATCCTATCCCGGATTTTATACGGCTGCAGGAATTCTGGCGCAACATCCGGCATTGGAAGCTTCTTCCCCGCAAGCTCCGATCTCAGATTTCTGGAATGATGATTTTCTCCACAACGGAAAAGTTATGCTGGGCTATTTCAGAACGTTCCCGGTTTTCGGGGTTCAGAAAACAAAGCCTGAAAATAAAGCATGGTACACCGATTCTATGATTAAATCTACTTCTGAAGACGGCCTGAAATTCTATCGCGATATGGGAACTCTGAAAGACGGATACGAAAAATACTACAAGGATAATTTTTTCATGACCGAAATTATGAATCATCCAAACTATGATGAATTCTGGCAAAAAAGAAGCCTTCTCCCTCATCTTAAAAACGTCAACCATGCGGTGATGACTGTCGGCGGCTGGTTTGATGCCGAAGATCTTTCCGGGCCGTTAAATATTTACAAAACGATCGAAAAAACAAGTCCGAAAGCCAAAAACACCATTGTAATGGGACCGTTCTCTCACGGAGCCTGGGCATATGAACAGGGAAAACACTTCCACAATGACATCTATTTTGGCGACAGTATTGCCACATATTATCAGAAAAATATTGAGACTAAATTTTTTAATCATTATCTGAAAGGAAATACAAAACAGGATGCCGGTTTACCGGAAGCTTTAATGTTCGACACAGGTGCCAAACAATGGAGAGAATTTGCAACATATCCTCCGAAAGAAGCGCAGAAAGTAAACTTTTATTTATCAGATGGTATATTGAAAAATTCTGCAGGACAAGGCTTTTCAGAATATTATAGTGACCCGAACAATCCAGTTTTAAGTTCAGATAAACTTAAAGATTTTAATGGTTTCACTCCAAAAAATTATATGTCTGAAGACCAGCGCTTTGCAGAAGGGAGACCTGATGTTTTGACTTTCACAACAGATATATTGGCAGAAGACATAACTTTTGCAGGAGAGATTATGGCTAAATTAAATATCGCCTCCACCTCCACCGATGCCGATTTTGCCGTAAAGCTGATTGATATTTATCCTGAAGATTTCAAGCCTGAAGCGAAGAAAGACGGTGTGATTTACGGAAATTATCATCAGATGGTACGAAGTGAGATCATGCCTGCGAGATTCAGGAATTCGCGAGAAAAAGCGGAAGCTTTAGTTCCGAATCAGAAAACTGCGGTGAATTTCAGATTGCAGGATGTGGTTCATACTTTTAAAAAGGGACATAAAATCCAGATTCAGATATCTTCTACCTGGTTCCCTCTTTTTGCTATCAATCCGCAGAAATTTTTAGATAATCCGAATTTTGCGACGAAGGAAGATTATACCAAGGCTTTTATAAAACTTTTTGGTGACAGTTCTATCGAGGTTGAGGTTCTGAAATAGAAACAAACTTTATTGTCAAACGCAAAGATCTGAAATTATAAGTGATCTTTTAAGGATCCAAAGAGGCGCGACAAGTCGCTGATGAAGCTTAAATAAAAACTTTGTGATAAAAGGTTGAGGTTTTGAAATAATTCTAAAAGCTGTTCAATTTTGAACGGCTTTTTGCTTTATCTCGCGCTGATTTTTATAATTCAATTATCTGCTGAATTTGCTTAATATGTGAGAGATAAATTATTCTTCAATCGTCCTGAACGTCAGATTTACTCTTGGTGTTTTCACTTTTGTCGTGGGAGGAAGCCTGTGCAGCCAATGATCCTGCGTGGTTCCTTTCATAACTAATAAACTTCCGTTTTCTAAAAATATATCGACCTTTTCTTTGGTGCTTTTATGTTTAAACAAAAACTTTCTTTCTGCTCCGAAAGTCAATGATGCGATAGCTCCGTGTTTCTTGAGATCTTTTTCAGCATCGCTGTGGTAAGCCATGCCTTCGCTGCCGTCGTGATATAAATTCAAAAGGCAGGAATTGTAGGTTTCTCCTGTAACTTCCTCACATTTCTGTTTTAACTTTAATAATTCCGGTGTCCAGAATTTTGCATATTTTGTTCTTTTTGAATAAGTGTACTCAAATGGTTTCTCTCCAAACCAGGCTACTTTTCTTTTGGTTAAGATCAGTTTTCCGAAAATAACAGCTTCATCATTTTCCCATGGAATTTCATTCAGCAAATAATCATAATAAAAATCTGACTTTTCTTTGGAGAAAATTTTTCCGTAATAGTGGACGATTCCGTCCTGAGGAAGAAGGTTTAACGGATAATCTGATGTTTCTTCGAAAAGGTTGAGCATAACAGTTTGAGTTTAATGTTTTGTGTTTAGGGTTTTAATATTGATCATCTCCTAGTTATAGAAATTACAATGACAAATGGTGTTGATTTCAAATAAATTTCGGCTAAAGCGAATTGATAGATTTAATATAAACGGGCTAAAGCCCGGTCCTATTGATGGAAGAGTTATTAAATGTTAAAAAGGAAATCAATCTGTGTTTAAAATTCGTATCATTTGGGCTTAAAAATCCGAATAAACCTGCGAGCTTTCCCAGCCGATGATCATTTGCTTCCTGTCGCTGCCCCACATATACCCTCCGATTTTCCCCGAAGACTGAATCACACGGTGACAGGGAATTAAAAACGCTACCGGGTTACTTCCTATTGCCGTCCCTACTGCTCTTGAAGCGTTGGGATAGCCTATTTTTCCTGCTAAATTTCCGTAAGTAGAAAGTTTTCCCATGGGAATGGCAAGAAGGCTTTCCCAAACTTTCAGCTGAAAATCGGTGCCTTTTAAATGTAATTTTATCGTATTGAGCTGATTCCAGTCTTTATTGAAAATGGACAGGGCATTTTTTTGAAATTCATCCTGTCTTTCAGTAAAAGAAGCATTGGGAAATCTGGCCTGCAAATCTCCCAATGCTTTTTGTTTTTCATTTTCAAAAGCCATATAGCAGACTCCCTTTTCCGTAGAAGCTGCAATTACTTTTCCAAAAGGGCTTTCGGAAAAACTATAATTGATGTTCAGGCTTTTTCCGCCATTTTTATATTCTGCAGGAGACATTCCTTCGATTTTTACAAACAGATCATGAAGCCGGCTTGTACTGGAAAGACCCGTTTCAAAAGCAGCATCAAATAAGCTTGCTTTTTCTTCTTTCAATAAAGATTTGGCGTGCTCCAGGCTGATGAACTGTAAAAATTTCTTCGGGCTTGTTCCTGCCCAATCCGAGAACATTTTCTGGAAATGCGATGGGCTCAAATGTATATTTTCTGCCACTTCATCCAAACTTGGCTGAAGCTTAAAATTGCTGCGGATATATTCTATCGCTTTGGCAATTCTTTCGTAATCTAACTGATTTTGTGTGGACATATCATTTAATTTTACCTCACAAATTTCCGAAGAAGATCCGGCAGAAAAAATCCGATTCCTGCGGAATTTTAATTGTTTTTATAAAGATGATAATAAGCAAGCATTTTGTAATACAGCTTTGCAGCAAGGAATGCGCTTGGCTTTGCCATTGGAGAATCCATTAATTCTACAATATCAAATGCTACGACATTACATTTTTCAAATACTTTTCGTAACAGTTCCAACGTCGGGTACCAATGCAATCCTCCAGGCTCAGGAGTTCCTGTAGAAGGGGCGATGGAAGGATCAAAAGCATCAAGATCGATTGTGATATAAACATTTCCTGAAACTTTTTCCAATACATCATTTACCCAGTTTTCATTATTGGCAATTTCATGGGCAAAAAACACTCTTCCTTCCGGCAGATACTGCGCTTCCTCAACATCCATAGAACGGATTCCCACCTGTACCAGATTGTGCTTCTGGTTGGCTTCAAAAACCGCACAAGCGTGATTGGAAGTAGAACCATGGAATTCCGGGCGAAGATCCGTATGAGCATCCAGCTGAAGAACCGTTAAATTTTCAAACTTCTCTCCTACCGCACGGATCGAGCCGATAGAAACAGAATGTTCCCCTCCAAAAAGAGTAAACAATTTATCGTCATGATTTAAAAGTTCTTTTGTTTTTTGGTACACAGCTTCTGTCATGGCTTCAGGTGAAGACTTTTCAGAAACTTCTCCCGCCATATAAACCCCTTCAAGATAAGGCTCAGTCTGGGTTTCAATATCGTAAAGTTCCATGTTTTCTGAGGCATTCAGAAACAATTCCGGGCCTTTGTCTGCTCCTTTTCCCCAGGTTGAGGTTCCGTCGTAAGGAACGGTTACCAACACGACTTTCGAGTTTTCGAGTGATGCATTTTCTTCAGGAATTCCTGCGTATGTTTTCATGTTTTATCTGAAATTAAATGATTTCGGCAAAGATACAAAGAAGTTTGGAGAAGTGGATGGAAGCTGGAAGATAGGTGCTGGAAGTTTTACATAATGAAGATAATTAATGTTGAAATTTAAATCTAAATCATTTTAAGTTCAAATAATCAACCTAATAAAGTTCGTCCTCCAATTTTAAACTTCCAGCCTCCGACTTCCCGCTTCCGCCAAAATCACTACCTTTGTCAAAACAAACTTGTATGTCATTAAAAGCTGTGCTGTTCGATATGGATGGCGTGATTGTGGATACAGAACCCCTGCACAGAAAAGCCTATTTTAAAACATTTAAAGAGCTGGGAATTGATGTTTCAGAGGGGCTATATGCTTCCTTCACGGGAGCTTCCACCAAAAGAGTCTGCGACACATTGATTGAAAATTTTAATCTAAATAAGACCTTTGAAGAAATAGCAACCATCAAAAGAAATTATTTTAAGGATTATTTTTATAACGATGAAGAATTCGACCTGATTTCCGGTGTAAAAGAATTGATTGAACACTACCATGAAAACGGCATCACCCTGATTCTGGCATCTTCTGCAACCATGACCACTATTGATATGGTTTTTGAGAAATTTGAGCTGGAAAAATATTTTAGCGGCAAAATAAGCGGTGCCGATTTGAAAGAATCCAAACCTCATCCCGAAGTTTTTTTACTCGCAGCCGAAATGGCAAGACAGCCCGTTGAAAACTGCATGGTCATTGAGGATTCTACCAATGGAATTATGGCAGCACACCGGGCAAAAATTTTCTGTGCCGCCTACAGAAGTCCGCATTCTAAAAACCAAGATTATACGCTTGCTGATACGGTAGTTTCAGATTATGAAGATCTTCAGATTGATAAAATTTCACAATATTTCTAAATAGAAAAGCTCTCAGTCTAGTTCTGAGAGCTTTTTATTATATTCATTGCTATCATCTCGAGTAACGAGTGGATAAAGAATCTCACTATGTTGAGATTGCTTCGTCGCTTCGCTCCTCGCAATGACAATTAATTATTTATACCCAAGAATTTTCAATACATCTTCCGGTTCCTGCTTTTCGCGGAAAATCTCGTACTGCAGTTCTCCGTTTTCATCTTTCTGAATCAGGACGTGTCTCGGCTGCGGCATCAGACAGTGATGGATTCCACCAAAACCACTGATGGTTTCCTGATAGGCACCCGTATGGAAAAATCCGATATACAAAGGTTTCGTATCGCTGAAAACCGGCAGATAAATCGCGTTGGTATGCTGCTCGGAATTATAGTAATCATCCGAATCGCAGGTCAGTCCGCCCAGAAAAACTCTTTCATAGGTATCTTCCCAACGGTTCAGCGGAAGCATGATAAAGTGTCTTGAAATCGCCCAGGTATCAGGAAGTGTGGTCATGAACGAAGAATCGATCATATTCCATTTTTCCCTGTCATTCTGACGTTTCTGGGAGATAATTTTATAAATGTTCGCACCACTTTCTCCAACGGTAAAGCTTCCGAATTCGGTATAAATATTAGGTTCTTCCACTCCTTCCTCTTCACAGAATTTTTTGATCTGGGAAACAATTTCCTCTACCATATACTGGTAATCATAATCGAAATTCAGAGAAGTTTTGATTGGGAAACCGCCACCAATGTTCAGGGAATCAACTTCCGGTGCGATTTTTTTCAGACGGGCATAAACACGGAGACATTTGTATAATTCGTTCCAGTAATAGGCGGTGTCTTTGATCCCGGTATTGATGAAAAAGTGAAGCATTTTCAGCCTTGCATTCGGGTGCTCAGCAATTTTCTGACTGTAATAAGGAATGATATCCTTGTATCCTATTCCCAATCTTGAGGTATAAAATTCGAACTTCGGCTCTTCTTCGGAAGCGATTCTGATCCCGATATCGAAAGTGGTGTCGATGCTTTCGGTTAATTTATCAAGTTCACGGTAATTATCAAGAATTGGGGTGATATTTTCGAACCCGCTGTTGATCATCTCCGAAATCTTTGCCAGATAATCATCCGTTTTAAATCCGTTGCAGATTACTTCAATATTTTTATCTACTTTTCCGTTTTCATAAAGAGATTTCACGATATCCATATCGTAAGCGGAAGAGGTTTCTATTGAAATATCGTTCTTTAGTGCTTCTTCCAGTACAAATTTGAAATGACTTGATTTTGTACAGTAGCAGTAGGTATAATTTTTTTTATATTCGGTTTTCTCAAAAGCTTCCTTAAACCAGCTTTTTGCCTTTTGGATATTTTGAGAAATTCTCGGCAGGTAGCTAATCTTTAGCGGAGTGCCGAATTTTTCAACAACTTCCATTAACGGAATGTCGTGAAACAACAAATTGTTTTCAGATACATTGAATTCTTCTGTTGGAAAATACAATGTCTGATCAATAAGTTCCGAGTATTTTATTTTCATTTCTAAACAAGTGAATTAAGAAATGCAAAATTGCTAAAAAAGTTTGGTTTTTTAGCGTTAAAATTATTATAAATTTTTATGGTTTTTGGTAATGAAATGTATACCGATTATCAATAAGTGAGTACGGTGATATATTCTTCATGGTTATCCTCATCTATTTTTAAAACACATTGAATATAATCATATTCATATCCGTATTTTTTATTAATTCCGCTAAATATGAATCATGATAGAGTTTTTTTTTTAAATCCGGATATGCATTTCTGGATTTGAAAAATAGTGGCAATTAGTTTGTTTTTATTTCCCGCTGATTTCACAGATTTGCACGGAATTTTTTTAAATGTAAATAATGAAATCTTGCATTATGTGTTAAATATTTCGATTACTAAGCTCTTAATAATTATGCTTATTGTTAATTTATTTATTCCCGCTGATTTCACGGATTTACGCAGATTTTTTTTTCTTTATATGTAAATGATTGGTTGATGGAAATCTTGCATTATATTTTGATTAAAACAAGTTCTTTTTTATAAATTGAAAAGCATTGAATTACAGATAATTTTTGCCAATAAAAACGAGTAAGTCTCCTTTTTGATATTCGATGTAAATGTCATCTTCAACAGCAAAATTCCGGGTTCCTATATTGGAAGTAATATTTAGATTTCCATTATTTAAAGGCCAGTTCAGTCCTTTTGTTGTAATACTTTCAACGGAAGGGAAGGGATATAAAGAAATCATTTTATTTCTTACATTTTTTAAGGTAAACTCTTTCGGAATAAAATAATATTCAGAAAATTCATCATAAAATTTTATGTTTAAATGATCTTTAAAACCAAAAGCTACCGTAAGATTCCCTAAAAAATGATCCTGCTCACCGCCGCTTCCCCCGAGAACATCAACACTGGTAATGTCTTTTTCTGCTATGATTTCCAGCGCTTTCTGAAAATCGGTTTTATTCTGATCCGGAGTGTAAATGAATTTATCCTGATAAATGTTTTCATCTGAACCTGAATGCGAATCAAAATCCCCTGAAATAAAATCCAGCTTTTCTAAAGGAAAATTAAGATTTTTCAGATAATGGAAAGCACCGTCTGTACATGCAATGAGATTATATTCATCGGGATCCGGAAAAGATTTCGGGGCATCACCGTTAATGAAAAGTAGTGCTTTATCTTTCATTCGGGTTCCAGTATTCCTCAGGTTCGTTGTTGATTTTTGAAATATATCTTGCGAGAACAAAAAGATAGTCTGAAAGGCGATTCAGGTATTTGATCAGCTCTGGTCTTACTTCCTCCGATTCATTCAGGAAAACCAGGGAACGTTCTGCTCTTCGGCAGATTGTTCTTGCTGCGTGTAAAAACGTTGCGGATTTTCCGCCTCCGGGAAGGATGAAAAATTGTAATGGTTCCAACTTTTCGTCGAAGGCATCCATCCAGTTTTCAAGTTCTTCAATTTCGGTATCTGAAATGACCAATGGCAGTCGGGATTTTCCGTTGGCCAACATCAGTTTGTCAACCGGAGTTGCTGCCTCTGAACCTACCGTAAATAAATCAAACTGAATTTTCTTCAACTGCTTTAATACTTCTTCATCTTTAATATGGCTTTTGGCAATCCCGATGAATGAATTCAGCTCGTCTATGTTTCCGTAGCTGTCAACTCTTGCACTGGCTTTCGAAACTCTCGTTCCGCCGTATAATGCAGTCTGACCTTTATCTCCTGTTTTTGTATAAATTTTCATAGTACTAAATTACTTTTTTCCGGCAAGGTTTACAAGTGTTGTTTAGAACCAGCAACTTTGGGATCTCAGTCATCGTCGCTTGGTTATAAAACCATAGGCGCCTTGCTAATTATAGGTTTCCTGTTATTTCAATCCTTGACCAATACTTTAGCCATGATCGCAGCAATTGTTTGAGCTCTTTTTGGTTTTCGGGGTTGGGGGGGGGGGGGGGGGGGGGGGGGGGGGGGGGGGGGGGGGGGGGGGGGGGGGGGGGGGGGGGGGGGGGGGGGGGGGGCGGGGTGGGGGGGTGGGGGGCCCCCCCCCCCCCCAAACCCCGAAAACCAAAAAAGCGAGTGCGGAGAGCGGGAATAAGCTCCTGAAAAATCTGTCTATTCCTAATTAAAATAAATGATCGGCCTAAAAAAGACCGACCACTCTCAAATTATTATTTACCTAACATTGCATAATACATAGTTGTAACGCAGAAAACCAACAGAATATTTTAGATAAATAAAAAAAATTTAATCCCGAAATTCCTACTGACAAACTGTTGTCATCATCCCGTTTTATCTTTGTATCAACAATAACAAACAAATTAAATTATGACAACTACAGCAATTAACAACAAACAATTCATGACTTCTGAACAGCTGCTTGAACATTGGCAGGGGCACAGAAATCTTACGAGAAGAGTAATCGAGGTATTCCCGGAAAAAGAACTTTTTGAATTTTCCATTGGTGGAATGAGACCTTTTGCAAAACTGGCCGTTGAACTGATGAGCATTGGCGGTCCCGCTTTGAAAGGTATTGTTGAGAAAAACATGGAAGGGTACAATGAAGAAGGTTTTAATCCTACAACAAAAGCAGAGCTTTTGAAAAAATGGGATGAGGAAACAGAGGTGATCAACCATTATTTTGCGCAGATCTCGGAAGAACGTTTGCAGGAGACTTTCAATTTATTCGGGCAGTATGAATTTCCGGTTTATCAGAATATTCTGTATTTCGTGGATAATGAAATCCATCATCGCGGACAGGGTTATGTTTATCTGAGAGCATTGGGAATGGAACCGCCTTTTTTTTGGGAGAGATTTTAAGCTTTCTGATGCCGCTCTACAGATTACGTGCATTGATTAACAATACATCTAAGTCATCAGCAGTTTAAAATCTTACAATTCTATTTAATCAAATTTTTGCATCAACCTCGGCATTATCTATTGGCTGAGGTTTTTTGATGTTTTGCCGAAATGTCTGTAAGAAGTTCATTGAGGCGTGTTTTCAGAATTTCCGGTTCTAAAATCGTTGCATAATCTGCAAAAGTGATGAGCCATCGAGGAAATCCGTCATTGATCCATTCGGTTTCGAAAGTAAGCTCCATGCCTTCATCGGTTTCTTTTTCGTCAATCAATCCGTAGTATTTTTTAGAGTTGGAAAGATGATTGATGATCTTTTTTTCAACAAGAAGCTTTACAATAGTTTTATTCCCGTTCCCATTTTGACGATAGTCGTTGATCTGTCCATATTCCTGAAGAAAAGGATTCTGGGTTTTAAAAATCTGCAAAATCCTGTCGACCCTGAACTGTCTGAAATCGTTCCGTAACGTACAGAAAGCCATAATATACCAATAGTTAAATTCAAAGAAAACGCCAACTGCTTCAATGGTTCTCATGGAAACACTGCCTTCATTGGTTTTATACTCCATAGTCAGTTGTTGTTTTTCGGCGATACTTTCCAGGATTATCGGAAGAATATCTTTGATGTGATCTTCTGTTTCAGGATGATAATTGAAGATATCAATCTGTTTTTCAATATTCTGAATGAGATTTTTATCTGAATATTTCAAAACCGAACGCACTTTTTCCATCGCTGTTCTGTAATGGCTTCCTAAACTCTGATGTGAAAATTTCTGCATCAGCTTTTCAGCTGTAATGAAACTCAGCACTTCTTCTTTGGTAAACATAACCGGCGGGAGCTTGTATCCGTCCATTAAAGAGTAACCGCTCCCGGCTTCACCAATAATGGGAATTCCTGCATTTTCCAGGGTCTTGATATCGCGGTAAATGGTTCTTACACTTACATCAAATTTCTCCGCAAGATCCTGAGCCCTCACAAGTGGCTTTGATTGTAACTGAGTGAGAATTGCAGTAACGCGGTCGAGCTTTTTGAGATAATGATCGTTCATTGTTAATTCGAGGGGTAGGGGTGAAAAGTTAGAAGTGAGAAGTGAGAAGTTAACAAAAATCCTTTTACTTTTCACTTCTCACCTTTCACTTTTTACTTTTTAAACATCTAATTATCCTTAAAACTATTAACCAGTTTATCCAGATTCAGACTTCTTGCGGAAGCATCAAAAATTTCGCGGTAGGTTCCGTTGATCTGTACAAGCTCATCATGCGTTCCGCTTTCTACAACCCTGCCTTTTTTCATCACATATATTTTATCCGAATCTAAAATTTGTGACAGGGAATGCGAAATTATAATGACTGTTCTGCCTTCTTTTATAGCGTCGAGGGAATTTTTAATCTGCTCTGTTGCGATGGCATCCAGACTTGCTGTGGGTTCATCAAGGAAGATAATCGGCGGATCTTTTAAAAATAATCTGGCGATGGCAATTCTTTGCTGCTGCCCTCCGGAAAGTTGGGTGGCATCATGTTTGTAACCATCCGGAAGATCCAGGATCTGCTCATGAAGATATGCTTTTTTGGCAGCTTCTTCAATTTCCCGGAATGTCGCATTCATATTTCCATAACGGATATTGTCTTCAATACTTCCCTGGAAAATATGGTTTTTCTGTAGTACCAATCCAAGGTCATTTCTGAGAAAAGTGTTTTCGTATTCATTCAGGTTTACATGATCAAGCATAATTTCACCGGAATCGGGAAGATAAAATTTGCATAAAAGATTGATTATAGTAGATTTTCCGGCTCCGCTAAGACCAACCAATGCAGTTGTTTTACCATTCTCAATTTTCATGGAAACATCGTGTAATGCTTTTGTTCCGTTGGGATAGGTGAAGTTGATATTTTTCAGTTCAAAATTTCCTGTAATATCTTTTTCGACAAAACTTCCGCTTGGTTCTTTTTCGTCATCTGCATTTAATATATCGAAATATCCTTCGGCATAAATCATCGCATCATTCATATCATCATAAATCCGGTGAAGCTGGCGAATCGGCGCGGAAACATTATTAAAAAGCATAATATGAAGCATGATGGCTCCAATGGTCATTTGCTGATCCAGTACCAGATAAACGGTTAAAAGAATGATAAGAACGACCCCAAACTGCTCGATGAATGTTTTTAAACCGTCATAGATAAAATTTGTTTTCCGGGTAAACATCTGGCTTTCCATAAGCTGCATCTGAAGATCATACTGTTTTTTCCCTTCAAATTTTTCCCGGACAAAGCTCTTGATTACCATAATCGAATTAATCAGATTCAATAATCCTGAAGTTTTCTGCTCTCGTTGGTTCCTTAAAGTTCTTCTTACCCCGCTCAGCTTTTTCGCCTGTAAAGAACTTACATAAAAATAGATCGGAACAATAATGGTTGAAACCAGTCCGACATAAACATTCTGTAAATACATGATTATTAACGCAATCAACGCATTCGAAAATAAAGGAAGCATATCGATAAAGAAATTCTGAACCAGTCTGGTAAGACTTTCGATACCCCGGTCTATTCTAATCTGCAATTTGCCCGATTCATGGTTTTCATCATTAAAATAAGCTACACTGTATGTCAGTATTTTATCAATGGCTGACTGAGCCAATACCGAGCTGACATTAATCCTGATTTTTTCTCCATAAAATTTCTGCCCGAAATTGATAAAAATATTCAGCAGTTCTTTTCCTAATAAAATAACTGAAATTATAACAAGCACATGAATACCTTCCGACATCGGGTGCGGAAGCTGTGTAAGGTTTGTTACCTCATCCACCGTATATTTCAGGACCAATGGATTTACCTGGGCAGCAAGCGCTCCCAAAAATGTTAGAAACAAGGTCCCGTAAATCATCAGGCGATAAGGTCTGATAAAAGGAACAAGCTGTTTATAAATTCCGAATAAGGTTACCGTTCTATTGAAGGGTTTTGCCATACAAATTCTTTTAATTGAAAAACGTACCGTTTTACAAAGAAAAAGGTACGTTTTATTCTATTTTTCAGCAAATATCTGCTTTAATTAATTTTCAAAAACATAAGTTGTGAGATAATGCAGTTCCTGTCTGCTGGCAGCTTTAGATTCTGCTTCTGCCTGTTCCAATGAGTAATGAGAATTGATTTCTTTTTTTTGAAATACAAAACCATTATTGGCCGTTTTATCCACCACATCATTGAAAATATGCTGAATTTCGGAGTTCCCCAATGAAGCAAAACTGATATCTTCAAATCCGTACATTAACCTGAGATCATCAAATTGCGCAAAATTCTGATTCACAAATTCCTGCAGTTGGGCTTTGGAATCAAAATTTCCGGCCCAAATGTTATAGGCATAGCTTTTCTTTTTAGGTTTATCCAAAATACTCTGGTAAACGAAGTTTTCTCCTAAATACGCTTCCCGTACTTGCGGATCGTTGGCCAGCTCTTCCGGAAGACCTTCTTTCAGAATTCTTCCCTCAAACATAATGTACGTTTTATTGGTGATAGCAAGCGTCTGCTGCACGTTGTGGTCGGTAATAAGGATTCCGATGTTTTTATCAACGAGGCTTCTTACAATTTTCTGAATATCTTCAACAGCAATCGGGTCTACTCCGGCAAAAGGTTCATCGAGAAGAATAAAGCTTGGATCCGTTGCAAGACAGCGTGCGATTTCCGTTCTTCGGCGCTCCCCTCCGGACAAAAGATCTCCTCTGTTTTTCCGGACATGCTGTAATGAAAACTCTTCGATCAACTCGTCACATTTAATTTGCTGCTCTCGTTTTGAAAGTTTTGTCAGCTGCAAAACGCCCATAATATTTTCCTCTACGGAAAGCTTACGGAAAACAGAAGCTTCCTGTGCAAGATAACCGATACCTTTTTGTGCCCTTCGGTACATCGCATCGGTAGTGATTTCCTGTTTGTCAAGAAAAATTTTCCCTGAAGTGGGCTTAACCAAACCTACAATCATGTAAAAAGAGGTGGTTTTTCCGGCTCCATTCGGGCCGAGCAATCCAACAATTTCTCCCTGCTGAACCTGTACAGATACGCCTTTTACAACTTTTTTCGGACCGTATTCTTTGATTAAGTTTTCTCCTCGTAAAATCATAAAGCAAATATATAAAATGTAAACGTTTTACTTTATACAATCATAAAAATTTAGGTAACTACATACAACTTTACACAAAAAACAAATACCAACTATGACAGTTGGTATTTTTATTTAATAATTTAAAATTTTACATTATGGAAAATGAAATTAAAAATTACGAAGTTCTTTTAGCACTTCGTCAACTTGTTGTGTCTTTAGGGCTGCTTCCAATTGCTTCTGGTTTTTAGAAATTTCTTCTTCAATTGCTTTAGCATAAATCTTTTTTTGATCTTCCGAGAGTGCACTAATCAGTGCTTTAATTTTGATACCTCCAATAATATTCGATTGGTAAAGGTCAAATGCAATAGCTTGTAAATCCATGTTTTCTTGATTTTTAGTTGCCCAAATATAGTGAAAAATCAATCAGATTTTCGTATATTCGTAGAAATATTTATCGATCAAAAGGAAGCGTTAGCTTTATTCTGTTAATCTGAAATCTGGAAAATTTCTTTAATACAATGCAGAATAAACGTAGACACTTGCACCATATGGTGTGGGGTTGTCTTGTTTATATTGTATTGGCAATCCAGAGCCACAGATTAATAAGCAAGAGTTACAAACCCACGCCTTTCTTATTTTCAATCAAATTTTCTACATTGGGTTTGGGTAGGTTTCAAAAATCTATCATGAAAAAACTTTTATTTGCAATTTTTATCACAGTTTTTACCTGCGGTTACGGTCAGAGTTCTCGAATATTAACCAAGTATGCAAAGTACAGGCAAAACAAAGGTGGATATTGGACTGAATGGAGCGGAGTAAAGAAAACATCTGTTGTAGTAGAAGTAAACGCCGCGGAACAAAAAATCTTTGTGTATTCATCACCCAAAGAAGTTTACAGAGTAATCGATCTTAAACCTACTCAGTATATTAATGATACTTTAGTCCAAGATTATTACTGTGAAGATTCGAGCGGTAAAAAATGTACGATAACGTTTGTTTTAAATACAAATGACGAAGTTTTAATAAACCTGAGATACAACAATTGGGAATACATTTACAGTGGTACTAATTTGTAAAGCATTAATCAAAAAATCAATGCTTTTTGACATCACATACAACATCATTATTTTTGTAGTAACATGATTAGTAACAAAATAAAATCAATATTTGAATTAACTCAAATCTTTTCTACGGAACAAGATTGCATCGAATATTATGAAGATTTGAGATGGAACGGTATTGTTGTGAGTCCTTTCGACCCAACATCAACTGTTTACAAATGCAGTAAGAACAGATACCGATGTAGAAATACAGGAAAATATTTCAATGTCAAAACGGGTACGATGTTTGAAAATACAAAGATAGGACTTCGCAAATGGTTTATTGCAATTTGGTTAGTAACAGCACATAAGAAAGGAATCAGTTCAATGCAGTTAGCAAAAGATATTGGAGTAACACAAAAAACAGCATGGTTTATGTTACAAAGAATACGTGTGTGTTTCGGTATTGAAAACAATAACGAGCTTGAAGGAATTGTAGAATGTGATGAAACTTTTATTGGAGGTAAGAATAAGAACCGCCACAAAGATAAAAAGGTTCCACACTCACAAGGGCGATCATTCAAAGATAAAGTTCCTGTGATGGGTATGCTTCAACGTGGAGGAAAAATGAATGCTTATGTCGTAGATGATACAAAAAGAAAAAGTATCCAGCCTCTCATCCACAAATATGTGAATCCCAAAACAACTCAAACAATCATTAGTGATGAATGGTGGGCGTACAAAGGATTAAGTAAATATTACGATCATAGAATTATAGATCATTCTCGGAAAGAGTATGTAAGTTTGCAGGACAATAATATACACACAAACAACATAGAAGGAAGTTGGAACATACTTAAAAGAAGTGTTTCAGGAATGTATAATCATGTTTCAAAGAAGCATCTTCAAAAATATGTTGATGAATTTGTGTATAGATTTAACCTGAGAAAGGTCACAGACCAAGAAAAATTCAGATATTTGTTGTCAAATTCAAATATCAGAACAACATATCAAGAATTAACAACATAAAATGTTAGATCAGGAAATAATTGACAGAGGAATAAAGTATATTACAGTTGATGATATATTATATTTTGATGTCCGAGAAATAAAAGAAAAAACAACGGATATTTTGGTCAAAGGAACCAAAGTAAAAGATATCAATGGAATTCCGTATATTTTATCAAAAGACCTTCGGATGAAAACCGAGTTTGATTATATGATGGATAAAACATTGAATCCCAAAAACGAAAAAGAGAACTGATTGGATCGGTTCTCTTTTTTAATTACTTTATGTAAACAAATATATAATTACCAAAATTTAAAAACACCTTCAATGAGGTGTTTTTAAATTTTTATGTTGATGAATTTATCTATTTAAAATCATGGCCGCTTCTTTGGCAAAATACGTAAAAATCATATCGGCTCCGGCTCTTTTAAAGCATGTAAGACTTTCGATAATGGTTTTATCGTTGTCCAGCCAGCCGTTCTGTGCTGCCGCTTTTACCATTGCATATTCTCCGCTTACATTGTACACTGCTATCGGAAGGTCAATAGCCTCACGAACTTTAGAAACAATATCCAGATATGGAAGTCCGGGTTTAATCATGATAATATCTGCGCCTTCTTCAATATCCTTGAACACTTCGTTCAATGCTTCCCGTGAATTATGAAAATCCATCTGATATGTTTTTTTATCCTTCGGAATTTCCATATTATCTTTCGGTGCACTGTCTAAAGCACTTCTGAAGGGGCCATAAAAAGAGCTCGCATATTTTGCCGCATAACTTAGGATTCCTACATCGGTAAATCCGTTTTCCTCTAATGCTTCACGGATTACCTGCACTCTTCCGTCCATCATATCACTTGGCGCCACAATGTCTGCTCCAGCTTCCGCATGGGAAACTGACATTCTTGCCAAAGCGTCGTTGGTAGCATCATTTACGATTTTACCGTTTTCAATAATCCCGTCGTGACCATAAATGGAGTACGGATCCAAAGCTACATCAGGCATTACTACCATTTCCGGAACAGCATCCTTTATGGCTCTGATCGTATTTTGCATTAATCCGCTTTTGTTCCAGGCTTCTTTTCCAGTATTGTCCTTAAGATCATCTGACACTTTCATGTACAAATTGACTGCTTTTACTCCTAAAGAAAATAATTCCTTACACTCTTTTACTGTCAGATCAATGCTTCGCCTGAAAATCCCCGGCATCGATGCGATCGGTTCTTCTATATTTTTGCCCTCCATTACGAAGATCGGCATTACAAAATCACTTGTAGTAAGGGTGCATTCTCTTACCAGACTTCTGACAGATTCATTTACTCTCAGCCTTCTATTTCTTGAATGTATCATTTGGAATACTTTTTGAATGAAATTTTAATGCAAATTTACTACAACTTAAACAAAAAAGTATTGCGGGAGATTGTAGAATTGTTTATTTTTGTTTTAATATATTTATAGAAATTATAATTTGATGAAAAAACTTTTACTTTTATTTATCTTTTTAGGCGCTTTTGTTGGATTTTCCAACAATGCTAAAGCTCAGATAAAGGAGCCTTCAGCATTTTCTCAGAAAGCTGATGATGGTGTCCTGGTTGCCTATCCGAATCCTGCAAAGGACTTTTTAATCGTTAAGGCAAAGGATTCAAATCTTAAAATTAAAAGTGTGACCTTCTATTCCATCTTAGGAACTCAGGTTGCTAATTATTCGGTAAATATGAATTCGGGGGAAATTAATATTGAAAAGTTAAAGCCCGGAAAATATTTGATTCGCTATATATTGAGCGACAATACCATGAAGGTTACACAAATCGTTAAACAATAATTAAATCCTGATAATCATCAGGATTTTTTCTTTTAGATTAATCTGTTTTCAATAATTCCGTAACTTTCGGAACTTTTTCATACTAATCAGTAAAAACAATTTAATGCTAAAAGCTGAACATATCAGAAAGACTTACAATGCCGGTAAAAAAGTAGCGCTGGATGACTTCAGCATCCATGTTCCGAAAGGAAGCGTATATGGTCTTTTAGGACCGAACGGAGCTGGTAAAACTTCATTCATCCGCATCATTAATCAGATTACCCAGGCAGATTCGGGGGATATTACGATTAACGGGCAGAAACTCAATCCGGGTCACATTAGAGATATCGGCTACATGCCTGAAGAAAGAGGTCTTTATAAAAACATGACTGTGGGAGATCAGCTTCTTTATTTTGGGGAGCTTAAGGGAATGAGCAAAAATGATGCTTTGAATGAAGCAAAAAAATGGTTTGACAAGCTTCATATTGACCAATGGTGGAAAAAGAAGCTGTCTGAGCTTTCTAAAGGTATGGCGCAAAAGATTCAGTTTGTAGTTACCGTTCTTCACAGGCCCAATTTACTGATTCTTGATGAACCTTTTTCTGGTTTTGATCCTGTAAATGCCAATCTTATCAAAGATCAGATCATTGATCTTAAAAACAACGGAACGACCATTATTTTATCTACACACCGCATGGAGAGCGTGGAAGAGATGTGTGATTACGTTGCGCTGATTAATAACTCAAAAAAAATTATTGACGGAAGGGTATTTGATGTAAGGGAAAAATTCAAAAAAAATATTTTCGGAATTACACTTTCGGAAGTACAGGAGTCCCAGCTTGAAAACTTCAGAAAAAGATATGACATTTTCAATATCATCAATGAAAATAATCTCATTTCCTTTGATCTAAAGAACGAAACTAATCAAAATGATATTTTGCTGGATCTTGTTAATGTTGGAAAAGTCCGATCGTTCGATGAGAAAATTCCGAGTATGAATGAGGTTTTTATTAATGCAGTAAGCAGCAATTTTTAATTATGAATAATATTTTTTTAATTACAAAAAGGGAATTCCTGACGCAGGTTAAGAAGAAATCTTTCATTATACTTACAATTCTTGCTCCTATTCTTCTTATCGCTTTCGGAGCGGTAATCGGTCTTATGTTTAAGGCTAATGAATCTCACAGCGTCATTGAAGTGGTGGATAAAAGCGGGTTATTTTCCAATCAGCTGAAATCTTCCGACCAATTGAAGTATGTGTTTGTTTCGGCAGCAGACGAAAAGTCAAAAATCGAAAATCTGAAAGACAATGAGTCGTTAGACGGCATTTTGATTTTACCGGAACTCAAAAATGATAATTTTAATGATCTTCAGAAAAATACGAGGCTTATCGTTAACAGCAAAATAGGCTTTGATACAAAGCAGAAAATAGTTTCTGATATTATTGAGATCATTAAGAAAGAAAAAATAAAGCAATTAGGTATTTCGGAAAGCCAGCTCATCAATCTTGATAAGAGTTTTACTCTGAAAACAATTAATGTTTCTGAAAATAACAAGGAAGATTCTGACATTGCTTTTGGGGTAAAAAGTGGATTGAGCATACTTCTGATGTATGTTACGTTCATGTTTATTATCATCTATGGCGTTCGTGTGATGCGCAGCGTGCTTGAAGAAAAAAACAACCGTGTTGTAGAGATCATCATATCTTCGGTGAAACCTTTTGAGCTGATGATGGGTAAAATTTTAGGAGTAACGCTTGTCGCTTTAACACAGTTTGTTGTCTGGATCACCATGTCTGTAATCGGGGCACTGGTTTTGAATACCGGATTTTCCTCTATTCATAAAAATATTCCCGGCGGAAATGAAGAACTTACTGATAAGCTTGATATTACTCAAATTGCCACCCAAGTTTCCCATAGTTTATTAGAGCTCAATTTCCCTCTTATTATCTTTGTTTTTATTGTATTTTTCCTTTTGGGGTATATTTTTTACAGTTCCATCTACGCAGCTATTGGGTCTGCGGTTGATAATGAGACGGAGACACAACAGTTTACCCTGTTTGCTATTCTTCCTTTAATGTTAGGAATGTATGGTAGTTTTTCCTTAATGAATAATCCGGATGGCCCACTCGGTTTCTGGCTTTCAATTATCCCTTTCACCTCTCCGGTTGCCATGATTGCGCGAATACCTTTCGGCGTACCGGCATGGCAGATTGCCTTATCAATTACCTTACTTCTTGGGACAACTATTTTTATGATTTTTTTAGCAGGAAAAATATACAGAGTAGGGATTTTGATGTATGGAAATAAAGCTACCTTAAAGGAGCTTTGGAAGTGGATAAAAGGATAATTTCCTACGATTAAATAAATAAAATTCCCGAAGCCTTGCTTCGGGAATTTTTTATGTTTAGAAATTAATAATTTCTTATCTGAAAATATAATTAATACCTAAACTTAGAACCTGCTCAGATTTGTTTTTATTGGTTCCGTTCGGTTCTTTGTCAAGTCCGGGATAAGTATTGGAAAGTCCAAAATCGTATCTCGCGGTTACCTCCAACTGCCTTTTGTAGCTATAGCCAAACCCAAACCCGATTCCAAAATTAAAGCTATTTGCTTTTCCATCGACATCAGGCAAGGACGCTACAGTAACATCAGGATCATAATAAGGTCTTGATACAGGAGCATCTTTTACACGCTGATTTATCAAGAAATTAAATCTTGGCCCTATCAATCCGAAGAATTCTGATTCTGCTTCGGAAAAATAAGCCTTAAAGCTGACCGGTACACTAAGATAATCATTGGCATAAACAGCATCATAACCGTCTTTACCTTTAGCATCCTTATCTTTTCCTGTTTCTCCTGCTCCGAAATATTGTATTTCAGGCTGAATAAAAAACTGGTTTGCACTTCCAACAGGAATCAAAGCGAGAACTCCCGCCTGTACTGTAAGTCTTCTTCCTGAGGGATTGTGAGCGTTTTTCACTGCCGAAAGATTACCTCCGGCAGACACTCCGAATCTTGTACTGCTGAAATCAATCTGTGCAAAAGACATCACCGACAATAACAAGACGGAGGGTAATAAAATTTTTTTCATTGTGTATATTTTAAAATTATGCTAATACTTTAGCCACGGTAACACCAATGTCAGCAGGGGAATCTACTACATTGATCCCGTTTTCTCTCATGATCTCCATCTTTGCCTGAGCTGTATCTTCAGCACCACCAACGATAGCACCTGCGTGCCCCATTGTTCTTCCTTTAGGAGCTGTTTGTCCGGCTATAAAACCTACGACAGGTTTTGTAGAACCGCTGGCTTTATACCATCTTGCAGCTTCCGCTTCAAGACCACCACCGATTTCTCCGATCATTACCACTGCCTCCGTTTCAGGATCATTGATGAATAATTCCAAAGCTTCTCTGGTAGTTGTCCCGATAATAGGGTCTCCACCAATACCAATTGCTGTAGAAATACCGAAACCGGCTCTTACAACCTGATCTGCAGCTTCATAAGTAAGAGTACCTGATTTTGAAACGATACCTACTTTACCTTTTTTGAAAACGAAACCTGGCATAATACCAATTTTAGCTTCTTCAGAAGTAATGATTCCCGGGCAATTCGGACCAATTAATCTGCAGTCTCTGTCGGCAATGTAAGATTTTACTTTCACCATATCTGCTACAGGAATACCTTCGGTAATACATACAATTACTTTGATCCCTGCTTCTGCAGCTTCCATAATGGCATCAGCCGCAAATGCAGGCGGTACGAAAATGATACTCACGTTTGCTCCGGCTTTTGCAACGGCATCAGCTACAGTGTTGAATACCGGCTTTCCAAGGTGCTCGCTTCCTCCTTTTCCCGGAGTAACACCACCTACTACGTTGGTTCCGTATTCGATCATCTGGCTTGCGTGGAAAGTACCTTCATTTCCCGTAAATCCTTGTACAATTACTTTAGAATCTTTGTTTACTAAAATTGACATTTTATTATTTATTTAATTTATTTATTAATTTTTAAATGCACACAAATTTAATTAAATTTCTTTGATTTAAGATAAATCTAAACAATTTGTTTATTTGAGATTTCTCAGTTTAACCTCTTTTTTCAGATAGGTTCTAAAGTCTTCTGCAAGGAAACCAAAGTATGTTCCTTTAGACAAATCCCGGTTTACTCCTGCTTTGGCGAGCAAAACTGTACCTTTTTCTATTCTGAGACCTGATGCAATCCCGACCTGTCCCCAAATAGTAACTTCATCTTCAATGATACAGCAGCCCGCGATTCCTGTTTGGGAAGCAATAAGACATTTTTTTCCGATTACGGTATCATGTCCGATCTGAATCTGGTTGTCCAACACTGATCCCTCTCCGATAACCGTAGAGTCTGTCACTCCTCTGTCTATCGTACATCCGTTTCCTATTTCAACATTGTTCCCGATCACAACATTTCCAACCGAAATCAGGCGGTCAAAATTTCCATCTAATTTTCTGTAGTAAAATGCGTCACCTCCCAATACTGTATTCGACTGGATAACAACATTATCGCCAATTACTGTTCTGTCGCCGATCACTACATTAGGAAAGATAAGCGTATTCTTTCCGATTTTTACATTGTTTCCGATTACTGCAGAACGGTGAATATGCGTTCCTTCACCAATTTCAACGTCGTGAAGTTCTTCCGTGAAGTTATAGATTCTTGTAAAGTGGGTATTGATTTTATTAAAATCCCGGAAAGGATCTTCAGAAACCAGAAGAGCCTTACCGTCGGGGCACTCTACTTCTTTATCGATAAGGATAATAGTGGCTGCGGAATTCAGAGCTTTATCGTAATATTTAGGATGGTTTACAAAAACAATATCTCCTGGTCGAACCATATGTATTTCATTGGTTCCCAGCACCTGAAAATCTTCGGGGCCAATATATTTAGCTCCGATAATTTCGGCAATTGTTCTAAGTTTTTGTGGTTGATGAAACGTCATATTTTAATGAGGTTTAAATTTATCGAAACATGTCAAATAGTATCGGACTTATATCTGATTCTATTATAAATCGTCCCTTCGGGACTCTTTGAAACTTTTATAAACAAAAATTCGGTTTGCTCTCGCATTCCGAATTTCTGTAAGCTGTATTAAAATTATTCTTTAACTCTCTCTAAGTAAGAAGCATCTTCGGTACTTACTTTAATTTTGTCTCCCGGTTCGATAAATAAAGGAACCATTACTCTTGCTCCTGTTTCAACGATCGCGTTTTTAAGAGCATTGGTTGCAGTGTTTCCTTTTACACCAGGATCAGCTTCCACCACTTCGAGGTAAACAGATTGTGGTAATTCTGCAGAAAGAGGAGTTTCATCTGCTTCTTTCAGGATAATAGTTACTTCTTCACCTGCTTTCATAAGATTTGAGTTTTCAATCATTTCCTTGTTCAGGTATAATTGAGAGAAGTCATCATTATTCATGAAGTGAAATCCATTCTCATCATCATAGAGATACTGATATTTTCTGGTGATCACTTTTACTTCGTCGATTTTGTGACCTGCAGAGAAGGTATTATCAATTACTTTTCCGTTGGTTACAGATTTTAGTTTTGTTCTAACGAAAGCAGGACCTTTTCCTGGTTTTACGTGAAGGAATTCGATAACTTTATAAATATCGTTGCTGTACTCAATGCAAAGTCCTTTTCTGATATCGTTACTTGTTGCCATTAATTTTGTATATAATTATTTTCTTTTATTAAATTGTATGCCCTCTCCCTGCGGTACCATTCTGTTGAATGTATTGTTATTGAAAGTATTTACATTGTTCTGCAAACGGTTCACATTCATCTGAACTTCGGAATTGTACGGGTTGGCCGTTCCAAAAATAGAGTTTGAATTATCCTTTTTCAAGATAGATTTAAAATTACTTTGGGCGAGGCTGTCATTAGACTTCACAGGAAGCTTTCTCTCCAAAATGGAAGCCTTTGTTGTTTTCTGAGTTTTTAATCCTTCCGTTTGCTGTCCAAACACAGAAGTTGCTGAAAGCGTAAGAAAAAAGACTAAAATTTTCATATCTAATTTTGCTGATTATTCTTTTCCGGTTCCGTATCCTTTGACGATTCCTCTCGGAGAATTCTGGATAAACTGAAGAATCTCATCTCTTTCGGCTGTAGGCAGCATTTCTTTTTCGATATGTGAAATCGCCTGGGAAACATTCATTTTCATCTGGAAAATTGCTCTATAAATCTTTTGGATCTCGAATATTTTTTCATTCGTAAATCCTCTTCTTCTTAATCCTACAGAATTGATTCCGGCATAAGACATTGGTTCTCTCGCAACTTTTACATAAGGTGGAATATCTTTTCTTACCAGCGTTCCTCCGGAGATCATCACATGTTTGCCTATTTTACCAAACTGATGGACTGCGGACAATCCTCCCATTACAGTATAATCACCAATTTCTACATGTCCCGCAATACCGCAACCGTTTACAATGATCACGTGGTCACCAATTACACAATCATGTGCAATGTGCGAGGTTGCCATGATGAGGCAGTTTTTCCCAATTTTGGTAAATCCGAGTGCTTTTGTTCCTCTATTTACGGTAACACATTCTCTGATAGTAGTTTCGTCACCGATAATAACCTGGGTATCTTCACCATCGAATTTTAAATCCTGAGGAATTGCAGAAATTACAGTTCCCGGGAAAATTCTGCAGTTTTTACCAATTCTTGCACCATCCATGATGGTAACATTGGGACCTATCCATGTTCCTTCTCCTATTTCGACGTCCCCTGCAATGGTAGTAAAAGGTTCTACGATTACATTTTTGCTGATTTTCGCACGCTTATCTACGGCTGCTAATTGATGAATCATTTAATCAACTTTATTTTTTGCAACTTGAGCCATTAATTCTGCTTCTACCGCAATCGCATCTCCTACATATCCGTAGCCCTGCATGTGGACGATTCCTCTTCTGATCGGCTCGATCAATTCAATCTTGAAAATGATAGTATCCCCCGGCACAACTTTTCTTTTGAATTTTACTTTATCAATTTTTATGAAATAGGTAGAGTAATTTTCAGGATCCGGAACACTTGCCAAGACAAGAATTCCTCCTGTCTGCGCTAGAGCTTCTACCTGTAAAACTCCAGGCATTACAGGCTCTTTCGGAAAATGCCCAACAAAAAACGGTTCGTTCATCGTAACATTTTTCAGCCCTACAACATGAGAGTCGGAAAGCTCCAGAATTTTATCAATTAATAAAAACGGTGGTCTGTGAGGCATCAGCTTCATGATTCCGTTGATATCAAAAACGGGTTCCTTCGTAAGGTCGAAATCCGGGACATTTTTCTTTTTCTGCAGCTTCCACTGGCGGTTAAGTTTTTTTGCAAACTGGGTATTTACATAATGTCCAGGTTTGTTAGCAATCACTTTCCCTTTTATTTTCACTCCTGCTAAAGCGAGGTCACCAATCACATCGAGTAATTTGTGTCTTGCTGCTTCATTAGGATAGTTTAAATTCAAATTATCCAGAATTCCGTTTGGTCGTATTGAAACGTTGTCTTTGCCGAAAGCTTTTTTCAGTTTTTCCGTCGTTTCAGGAGTGAGATCCTTATCTACATATACAATCGCATTGGAAATATCTCCACCTTTAATAAGACCGTGATCCAAAAGCATTTCCAGCTCATGTAAGAAGCTGAATGTTCTTGCAGAGGAAATCTCATCTTTAAATTCTGAAATATTTTTAAGAGTAGCATTTTGGGTTCCCAAAACTTTAGTCCCGAAATCTACCATTGTTGTTACTTCGTAAGTATCTGAAGGAATGATCGTGATTTCAGATCCAGTAGCGGGATCGCTGTAGGTGAGAACTTCTTTTACAACCAGATATTCTCTGGCAACATTTTGTTCTACAACCCCCACACTTTCAATAGCTTCAACAAAATATTTCGAAGATCCATCCAAAATAGGAGGTTCTGAAGCATCCATTTCGAGAATTGCATTGTCGATATCACAACCTACCAATGCTGCTAAAAGATGCTCGCAAGTTGTAATTTTTACGCCTAATTTTTCTAGTGTTGTTCCTCTTTCTGTAGCTACTACATAGTTCACATCTGCTTCTACCTGGGGATGCCCTTCAAGATCTGTTCTTACAAAAACAAAACCTGTATTTTCTTTAGCAGGTTTCATGGTTAGTTTTACTTCTTTACCAGTATGAAGTCCGATCCCGGAAAGTGTTACTTCTTGCTGAAGCGTTTTTTGCATATCACTCATTAGTTTAATCTTTTGAGTTATTCTCAAGATTTTTTATTCTGTTAACGATTTCAGTAAAGTTTCTGAAATGAATATAGTTCCTCAGATAATCATTATAATTAATTGCCGGTGAGCCGTACAGTGTTTCTTTATCATTGATGCTTGAATTCACCCCGCTTTGAGCCTGAATTTTCACCTGGTTTCCTATTTTAATATGGCCTACAATACCAACCTGTCCGCCTATCTGATTCCAGTCTCCGATGGTTGTAGATCCTGCAATACCGGCCTGTGCCGCTATTACATTATTTTTTCCTATTTTAACATTGTGCGCGATTTGAATCAGGTTATCAATTTTTGTCCCTTTTCCTATAACGGTAGAACCAATTGTTGCTCGGTCAATACTACAATTTGAACCAATTTCCACATCATCTTCAATGATAACATTTCCCAGCTGCGGAATTTTTTTGAAGCCTTCCGATGTCGGCTGAAAGCCGAATCCATCTCCACCGATTACTGTATTGGAATGAATTACACAATTGTCTCCGATAATGCAGTAGTCATAGATTCTTGCACCACTGTCTATTTTACAGTTTTTACCGATCTTCACTCCTTTCCCAATATAAACCTGAGGATAAATCTGTGATCCTTCTCCGATCTTGGCTTTTTCCGAAACATACGTGAAAGCTCCGATATAAGCTTTATCACCGATTATGGCTGTATCGTGGATTGAAGAGCCATTTTCGATACCTTCTTTTCTACCCTGCATTTCCTGGTAGAGGTTCATGAGTATCTGGAAGGAAAGATAGGCATCTTTCACCGATATAATGGTAGGATTATAAGAATCTTTGGTTATAAGACTTTCTGAAACAATGATAACAGAGCATTTCGAGTTATCCAGATAATGCGTAAATCTATCTTGCGCTATAAAAGAAAGATGCCCTGTTTCTCCGCTTTCAATAGGTGAAACTCCTGTAATAAGTGCATTCTCGTCACCTATTATTTTTCCGTCAATAAAACTTGCAATTTGCGAAGCTGTAAATTCCATATTCTGCAAAGATAAGAAATTCTATAATTCGCAAACATTTTTTGGTTTTAGGAAATTAAAATTTTAATACTATTTAAGAAATTATATTTTAAATATCGCGAGGAAATGTAAGAATGTACCGTGTCGTCTTATTTGTCATGAGCCCTGATAAAAGCTGGTCTTCCGACTCCTCAAGCCTGATTTTTCTTCCGCTCTTCTGCAGGAGATAAATAGGCTGCTTTTCGGTATCATAAGGAAGGAGTTTTCTTTTGATTTCGTGAACGAGTTGATCACCATTATCAATTCCGAAAAAATCATTAGTTTTTTTTATTTTTTCTTTAATAAATTCCTGTTCAAAAGGGTGTGATGAGATAATTGTTCTGGGAAGGTTCCTCTGTATTACACATTTACACCAATATGAAAGTATATGGTCATTCGCACTTTGCCATGATTTCATAGCCTGAATAATATCATTATCGTCCAGTTGAGTAAATCTCATCACATCTTCATCGGTAGCAGCACTTTTTTCCCGATATAGAAAATATCTGAGATTTTCGCCAGCCGGAAGTTCTACTCCATGCGAAACAAGATATTTGGCACGTTCCAGAATTTTCACTAAAAGAAATTCGGCAAGTGCAGAAGTTTTATGATAATACACCTGCCAATACATAAACATCCTTGCTGTAAGGAAATTTTCTATGGAATATACTCCTTTTGCATCGATTACCAGCTCTCCTTCTTCACAGACATTCATCATGGAAATGATACGCTGTGTATTAATGCTCCCTTCAGAGACTCCCGTAAAAAAGCTATCGCGATTCAGATAATCCAATCTGTCTACATCCAGTTGCGAAGAGATCAGCTGATTAAAAAATTTCCTGTGATATCTTCCCTGGAACATTTCAATGGCACAGGATAGCTCACCTGCAAACTCAACATTCAAACGGTTCATCAATAGCAGCGAAAGGGTTTCATGATGCCAATCGTCCATCAGCATACTTTCCAATGCATGGGAAAACGGACCGTGACCGATGTCGTGCATTAAAATTGCCAGCATAGCTCCTTTCTCTTCATTTTCCGATATTTTTACGCCTTTCTGCTTTAACGTTTCAAGGGCTGTAAACATGAGATGCATGGCTCCCAATGCATGATGGAATCTTGTATGAGTTGCTCCCGGAAAAATCAGGTTCAGAAGACCGGTCTGCCCGATTCTTCTTAACCGCTGAAAATAAGGATGCTCAATAATATCAAATAAGATTTCGTGTGGAATTCTGATAAAACCGTGGACAGGATCGTTGATGATTTTGAGTTTATTCTGCATGGAAAAACGTCTGAATTTGCAAACAAATTTAGGAATTTAAAATTGAGTCGGATTTAAAATATTATTAAAAAAGCGGATCTATATAGTAAGATAATTATTATCTATAAATATTGCAGTTTTCATTAACTTATATTTAACTTTACGGATGTTCATTTTGGCAGATTTTAATGTTAGTTGGTCGGCAATTTGATACAATAACCATGTAATAAAATAAATTTTATGTCAGAAAAGATATTATGGATAGATGATGAAATTGACCTCCTAAAGCCTCACATTGTATTCCTTGAAAAAAAGGGTTATCAGGTAACTCCTGTAAACAATGTAAATGAGGCATTGGAATTGATGGATTCTGAAAAATTCGCATTAACACTTATAGATGAAAATATGCCCGGAATATCCGGGCTTGAAGCTATTCCTATGATTAAGGATAAAGATAATTCCTTAAAGATCGTAATGGTAACAAAAAGTGAAGAGGAACACATCATGGAAGAAGCTATCGGATCACAGATTGCAGATTACATCCTGAAACCAGTGAATCCTAACCAGATTCTTCTTTCTTTAAAGAAAAACCTGCAACAAGACAATCTTGTGGAGCAGAAAACGATTCTTCAGTATCAGCAGGAATTCCGAAACCTTTCTATGGAACTTTCATACCTTAGAACGTATCAGGATTGGGCAGAGTATTATAAGAAAATCCTAAATTGGGAGATTAAATTTGATAAAGTAACGGATAATGAATTTGCAGACCTTCTTCAGTCTCAGAAGGAAGAGGCTAATATTCAGTTTGCCAAGTTTATTGAAAATAATTACGAAGACTGGCTCCACGATTCTGAGAAACCAATCATGAGCCACACGCTTTTTAAAGAAAAGATAAAGCCGGAGGTGGAAAAGGAAAAAGTTTTGCTATTAATGGTTGATAATCTTCGCTATGATCAGTGGAAAGTGATTGAACCACTGTTCACCAAATATTATAATAAGATTTCCGAGGATTATTATTACAGTATTCTTCCTACGGCAACACAGTATGCTAGAAATTCCTTTTTTGCAGGACTGATGCCTTCTGAAATTGAAAAGCGTTTTCCAGATAAATGGTTTAATGACAATGAGGAAGGAAATAAAAATGAGTTTGAGCGCGATTTTCTTGAAGACCAGATGAAAAGAATTGGTCTTGGATCGAAGTCCATGAAATATCTTAAAGTCCTGAATGCCGATTTTGAGCGAAAGATTTACGATGATTTCAACCAGCACAAAAACAATGATCTTTTGGTAATCGTGTACAATTTCATTGATATTCTTTCTCATGCGAAGACCGACAATCATATTGTTGATCAATTGATTCGTGATGATAAAACTTTCAGGTCATTGACTTTAAACTGGTTTGAGAATTCTTCATTGATGAAGATTATTAAAGTTGCTGCTGAAAACGGCTTTAAACTCGTGATTACTACTGACCACGGAACCGTTTATGTTAAAAAGCCAAGTAAGGTAGTGGGCGACAGGGAAACCTCAACCAACATCCGATATAAAACAGGAAAGAGTTTAACATACGACGACAGCGATGTATGGGCCATTACTAACCCGGAAAAACTGTTTTTGCCGAAGGGTAATCTGAGCTCAAAATATATTTTTGCTAAGAATAATATTTTCCTGGCTTATCCTAAGAATTACAATCATTTTGTGAATTATTATAAAGAAACTTATCAGCATGGCGGAATTTCACTTGAAGAGTGTATCATTCCGATCAGCATTCTGGAGCCAAAGTAAGCAGATGGCTTTTGGCAGTATGCCAGTAGCTTTTTTAATATTATGTTTCGGGCGGAAAAATCTTCGATTTTTCCGCCCGAAACTATTTTAAGACTTCAAAGCACTTTTCATTTCGTATTTTTGGAGAAAATTAAAATTTTGAGATTAATTACTTATAACGTTAACGGAATTAGGGCGGCTTTCACCAAAGATTTTTTAGGCTGGCTAAAAACAGCAGATCCTGATATTATCTGCATCCAGGAAAGCAAGGCGGGAAACGATCAGATCGATATTGAAAGCCTTGAAAAACTTGGTTATCACAGTTATTGGCATTCCGCCGTGAGAAAGGGGTATAGCGGTGTCGGAATAGCTTCTAAAACAAAGCCTAACCATGTGGAATACGGCTGCGGTATTGAAAGCTATGATAATGAAGGAAGAATTATCCGTGCGGATTTTGACGGCTTTTCTGCGATTTCAGTATATGTTCCGTCTGCTTCCAATATTGAAAGGCTTGATTTTAAGATGCAGTTCTGCTATGACTTTTTAAAGTATATTAAAAATTTAAAGAAAGAAATTCCAAACCTTATTATTTCAGGCGATTTTAATATCTGCCATGAAGCGATTGATATTCACAATCCGATCGGATTAAAAAATGTTTCCGGCTTTTTACCAATGGAAAGAGAATGGATGACGAATTTCATTAATGAATGTGAGCTGATTGACAGTTTCAGGTTTTTCAACAATGAACCTGATCATTATACATGGTGGAGCTACAGACAAAATTCTAGGGAACGAAATAAAGGCTGGAGACTGGATTATAACTTTACTTCTTATACTTTAAAAGATAAGCTTACAAGGGCTGTTATTTTAAAGGAGGCAGTACACTCCGATCATTGCCCTGCTCTTGTGGAGATCAGCTTATAAGTACAAACCTCTAATAAAGCAAAAAGCCAACTGCGAATGTTGGCTTTTTTAATTTAAATCATAAAATTAATCGACAATTTCATATTCCACCGGAATTGTACCTCTATTGATATCTCCGATTTCATCGAACGCTGCTTTAGACATATCTAAAGCTCTTGACGAATGGTAAGGTCCTCTATCATTAATCTTCACAATTACCTCTTTACCATTGTTCAGGTTGGTTACCTTAATGTTTGTTCCGAAAGGAAGCGTTCTGTTGGCTGCAGTAAACTTTGCATTATCAAAGATTTCGCCGCTGGCCGTTTTTCTACCGTTAAATTTATCGTGGTAGTACGATGCATAACTTGTTTTTTTCGCATCTATGGCATTCATTTTGAACGAATAAATACCAAAGGTTGAAATCATCATTATGATTACGAGAATTAATCTTTTCATCATTTTGAACTTTTATTGTTTGACTGGGCAAATGTATCAGGAATCTTTTAACGAGCCTATTCTAAATGTTAACAGATGTTAATAAAAACAAAAATAAATGTTAATAAATATTTTAACCATCTGAATTTCAGCATTTAAACCCACATTGTTAAAAAACGTTAAAATTCATATTAAAAAGTTAACGAATTTAACGAAATAACAGACAAACTATAATTAAATTATATATAAAGAATTAGTATTCAATATTTTTACATATTTCTATTTATAGTAAATTGTATTGTAGACTGTGATAAAAATAAAAACAACCTTTAAATAGATTGTTTTATTATATAATATAGAAGAATGTAATAAGTTTACATCAATTCTCCATACAGATCAAATTCTTCGGCAGAAGTAATTTTTACATTCGCAAATTCACCAATGGAAATATAGGTATCTTCTGCAGCTACTAAAACCGTATTATCGACATCCGGAGAATCATATTCCGTTCTGCCTATAAAATAGTTTCCTTCCTTTCGGTCGAAAATACAACGATACACCATCCCGATCTTTTCCTGATTTTTTTTCCAAGAAATCTGAGACTGAATTTCCATGATCTCTTCCACTCTGGCTTCTTTAACTTCCTGTGGAATATTGTCTTCTAATACGTAGGCACCGGTATTTTCTTCGTGAGAATAGGTAAAACATCCGAGCCTGTCGAATTTTTGTTCTCTCACCCAATTTTTTAATTCCTGAAAAATCTCTTCTGTTTCACCGGGATATCCTACAATAAGGGTTGTACGGATTGCCATATCAGGAACTTTCTCTCTGAATTTTGCAAGGAGCGCATCCGTTTTCTCATGCGTAGTCCCTCTTTTCATAGATTTCAGCAATTCGGAGTTAATATGCTGAAGCGGAATATCAATATAGTTGCAAACCTTCGGTTCTTCTCTTATAATATCAAGTACATCTTCTGGGAAACCGCTTGGAAAGGCATAATGAAGACGAATCCATTCAATTCCTTCTACTTTTACCAATTCTTTTAACAAATCTCCAAGTGCACGTCTTTTATAAATATCCAGTCCATAATAAGTAAGATCCTGAGCAATAAGAATCAACTCTTTTGTTCCCTTTTTAGCAAGCTTTTGCGCTTCTAAAACGAGCTTTTCAATCGGTGTGGAAACGTGGCCTCCTCTCATCAACGGGATAGCACAGAAAGAGCATGGTCTGTCGCAGCCTTCAGAAATTTTAAGATAAGCGTAATGTTTTGGAGTGGTCGTTAAACGTTCTCCTACAAGTTCATGTTTATAATCCGCCCCAAGATGCTTAAGCAAAATCGGAAGATCCCTTGTTCCGAAATACTGGTCTACATCAGGAATTTCCCGTACAAGATCCGGCTTGTAGCGTTCCGAAAGACATCCTGTTACAAATACTTTCTCTACTTCTCCTCTATTTTTAGCTTCAACATAATCTAGAATAGTATTGATGGATTCTTCTTTGGCATTGTCTATAAATCCGCAGGTATTGATTACTACAATATCTCCTTTGTCTTCATGAACAACTTCTTTTCCATTGGCTTTCAGCTGGCTCATCAAAACTTCAGAGTCATAAACATTCTTGGAGCATCCAAGCGTTACCACATTGATTTTCTTCTTCCCTACAGATTTTGTACGCATCTTTTTGATTTTGAGTTGGCAAAGATACAAAATATTGAAGAGTCCTGGACAAAAAATAAAACCACCCGAAAGAGTGGTTTATTATAATTTTAAATTTTATTCCTGAGTAAAGGCTGGTAAAACCTGGTCTTTTTCAGATAGAACCGCATCCTGTGCAGGAATAATCCAGTCGATATTTAATTGGAGATCGTTGTATATAACCCCTGCTTCTGATTCTTTATTGTAAAAGTTATCACATTTATATGCAAAAACCGCTGTTTCGCTTAACACCGAAAATCCGTGTCCGAAACCTCTCGGTACATACAGTTGTGTTTTATTTTCTGCGGTCAGTTCAACTCCGAACCATTTTCCAAAAGTGGGAGAATCTTTTCGCAGATCTACTGCCACGTCCCAAACTCTTCCTTCAAGGCAGGAAACCAATTTTGCCTGAGCATGTTCACCTTCCTGTAAATGAATGCCACGGATTACTCCGTAGGAAGATTTGGATATATTATCCTGAACAAAATGACCATTCATTCCGGTAAGTTCCTCAAATCTTTTCTCATTATATTTTTCAAAAAAATAACCTCTATCATCTTCGAAAATTGTAGGTTCAATTATATAACAGTCTTTAAGAGGTGTTTCTTTAATTTTCATATTATTTAATTACAGAAGATTGTACTTTCTTTTTCAGGCTTAATTTAAGGAACAGATAGATGCTGCCCAACGGGACAAATATAATTAAAATAACAGCATAGATCGGTAATTTTGAGTATATCAAAAATAGGTTTACGACTAATTGAGTAAGTGCATAAATAGCACTTATCACAAGATGAGACATTTTTTTCTCATTGGCAAGTAATTGATATAAGTGCCTTCTGTGAGCTTCAAAAATATTCTCTCTCAACATGATTCTTTCTATGATGGTAAGAACAACTTCCATTCCGTATACTGAAAACAGAAGGATATATTTATAATCCTGTGTCTTCATGATGAGTAAAGTAATAAGTACAATCAGCCAGAATCCTATTCCCATGCTTCCCACATCTCCGGCAAAGCATTTCGCCTTTTTTCTAAAATTGTAAAAGAGGAAAACCGAAGATGCCAATATTGCATACATAATAAAATTTTCTTCAGTAAACGAAATGATATCGCGATTGATGAATAAAAGAGTCAGTAATGTTATCAAAGTATAAGCGCCTGTTATACCATTAATCCCATCCATGAAATTGTAGGCATTGAGTGTGCCAATAATCATGATGAAGAATATGGGCCACGCCCAGACGGGCATTGCATCAAATGTCCCTGTAAAGTTCAGTAAGATGGCTACTGATAAAAAGTGGACCGTAATCCTTATTTTGCCTGATAGGGTTTTGACATCATCAATAAAACTGACAAGACATATCGCCAGTAATCCAAGCCCGAAAGACCAATACATCTCCATCGCTTCTTTATAATTGAAGATGCAAAAGATGATAAAGGCAATGGGGAAAATGATTCCGCCTCCTCTGAGGGTAATTTGCGAGTGCGCACTACGGTGGTTGGGTTTATCAATAATATTGTATTTATCTGCAATTGCAAAATATGCTTGAATTAAAATGAATAAAGTTATGAAAACCAGTAGATATTCTATCATTTGTGTTGAAAGCTTTTTATAGTTTTAATTAGTCCTTCTTTAGCTGAAACAGGAAGTTGCCGTATATTGAGAGCCGATTTTACTTTATGATTGGAGACCATATAATTTTCTGTCAGCTTTTTTAATCTTTCTGAATTGATGGGAAGTTTTATTTTATCACCAACTTTTGAAAATATATTTATAATATCCGGAGACACATTCAATTGTTTCGTTTCTTTACCAAGTGCTTCATCAATGATTTTTATCAATTCATTGGTTGATAAAAATCCGTCATCCGCAAAATTATAAATTCCGGATGCTATGTTTTTATTTTCAAGTAATTGTAATACTAAAAAATTAAGATTATCGATACTTAAAAAAGACCTTTTATTATTAAAAGCTCCTAACGGCCATGGGATTCTCATTTTGACAATTTTGTACAAGAGATTGAGATTACCTTTATTTCCAGGACCATGAATCATACAGGGGCGAATGATAAAAAGTCTTTTTGTTTCGGGAACTGCTTTTGAAAGTAAATATTTTTCCGCCAGCAATTTAGATTTCCCATAAGGTGTTTTAGGCTCTGCAAAGCAATCTTCATTTAAAACATCATCAACACAGTCTGCTACAGCCTTTACGCTGCTAAAATAAATAAAATCTTTGATATTTGAATTTAAAAATTCATCAAAGATTTTATTTGTAAGATCGGTATTAATTTTATAATAATCCTCTTCTGAAGTCGTATTTTGTGTGTCATGGGCCTTGCCTGCAAGATGGATCACCGCATCAGCGTTGGTGTCAAAAGCCCAATCTGAACGCAATGATACAGCCTGTATATTATAGTGTCGTTTGTTTAGGTATTGTGAAAGATTTTGCCCTACAAACCCTGAAGCTCCTGTGATAATTATTTTCATTTTGGGGAAATTATTTTTTCAAGATTTGAAATACAATGTTCCATTTTGTAATTTAACTCATAAAATTGTTTTCCATTTCTTCCTAAAATTAGCAAATCTTCTTTTTTCATTTGTGAGATTCTTTTAATTGCAGTTGCTAATTCTTCGCTATTACCTGCAGGAACGGAAAATCCACAAGCAGCTTCTGCAATGTTCTCCGCTCCTTCTCCATTCAGCATGGCCAGAATCGGTTTTCCTGAACTCATGTACGCCTGAACTTTAGCAGGAACGGTAATATTGAAAATGGGATCATCTTTAAGGCTCACCAATAATATATCTGCTGCATTAAAAAAGGTTGCCATAGCTTCAACAGGAAAACGCCCCAATGTGTAGACAGTTTCTTCCAGTTGATTTTCACGGATAAATTCCTGTACAAAAGGCATTTTTCTACCATCTCCCAATAATATTAACTTAATATTTTTATTCTCTCTAAGCGTTAATGCGGCCTTCATGATATTTTCCATATCCTGGGCCTCTCCTATATTTCCGGCAAACATAATCCTGAATCCTTCCGGAAGTTTGGGAATCGTGAATTCTTTATTTCCTGAAGATATTGTGTCTTCTGCCCAATTGGGAAAATAATGAATTTTATTTTCAAAATTACCTTTTTCCAAAATAGATTTTTTGAAACCTTTGGAGGTAATCAATATTTTTTCTGATTCTTTATAAAAATTCCGTACCATTTTGGTAAAGAAGTTAAGTATAAACTTGTTTTTGACGCCGCCGGCGATCTCAAGACTTTCGGGCCAGAGATCCATTACCCAGAAGTAAATGGGTGTCTTTTGAATCTTTTTGATAACGAGAGCAGGATAAAACTGGGTAATTGGTGAAGGTTCATGAACTATAATTGCATCATATTTTTTTGAGGAGAGCTGCAACGCTTTTAATGATGCAAAGAATGCCCAGCTAAAATAATTGAGAAACAATCTCAATCCTCCTCCGTTTCCCCTTGGTAACAACCATGTTCTAATGATCTTGACATCGTTGATATACTGCATTCTTTTTTTGAAATAACCATATCCCTCATATATTTTGCCTTCAGGATAGTTGGGAATTCCAGTAAGCACGGTAACATCATGTCCTCTCTTTTTTAGTTCAAAGGCGAGGTCATTGCTTTTAAAGTTTTCCGGATAAAAGTACTGCGTTACAATAAGAATTCTCATTAGCTTTTACTCCAAACTACTCTGTTAATATAATCGGTATAGCTCAGGATAATCCTTACCATTTTTTCTGAAACATTCGGCATAGAGTAATCTGCAACCGGCCTGTAATTTCTTTCTTTTCCCGTTTTCTGCTGCTGAAGCTGAGCAAGGCCCTGCAGAATTCTTTCCGGAGAAAGCCCTACCATCATAACCGATGCTTCTTCCATAGCTTCCGGGCGTTCATGCGCTTCCCGAATGTTTAATGCCCTGAAATTAAGAATAGAAGATTCTTCAGAAATCGTCCCTGAATCTGACAAAACCGCATAACTTCTCATCTGCAATGCATTATAATCATGAAATCCTAAAGGTTTTAAAAACTGAATTTCAGGTCTTACCTCAACGCTCATTTTATCAATCATATTTCTGGTTCTCGGGTGCGTGGAAACGATGATTGGCAATTCAAACTTTTCGGCGATTGCATTAAGGCTTTGTATCAATCCTCTAAAGTTCTTTTCCGAATTGATATTTTCTTCCCTGTGAGAAGATACAACGAAATATTTACCTTCTTGAATATTGAGCCGTGTAAGAACATCGGATTTTTCAATCTGCGGAAGATAATGATGCAGAACTTCGAACATTGGGGATCCTGTTTTGATGATTCTGTCGGCAGGAAGTCCTTCACGCAAGAGATATTCCCGCGCAATGTCTGAATAGGTTAAATTGATATCTGCTGTATGATCTACTATTTTTCTGTTGGTTTCCTCAGGAACTCTCTGGTCGAAACATCTGTTTCCGGCTTCCATATGGAAAATAGGTATTTGTCTTTTTTTCGCGGGAATTGCACAAAGGCATGAGTTGGTATCTCCCAAAACCAAAAAAGCTTCCGGCTTCAGTTCTTCCAAAAGCGGGTCTATTTTAATGAGAATATTTCCAACGGTTTCCGTTGCTGTTTTTCCGGCTGCCTCTAGAAAATAATCCGGTTTGCGGAGTCCCAGATCTTCGAAGAAAATCTGGTTAAGTTCATAATCATAGTTTTGTCCCGTATGGACGATAATATGTTCAATAGCTTCAGAGGCATCTAAAGCGGATAGTACTCTTGATAATCTGATGATTTCAGGCCGCGTCCCAACGACGGTTATTACTTTTAATTTTTTCATTATATTCGTGTACGATTAACTTCTTAAGTTATGAAAAAGCTTTTTATACTATTAATATTTTTCTTTTATGATTTTGCCTTCTGCAAAGTTATCAATATTAAAGACTTTGGTGCTATCGGTGATGGTATTTTTGATAATTCTAATATATTTAATTCGGTTCTAAAAAACATCAAAAATAATGAAACTTATAAGATAATAATACCTGAAGGAACTTTTTTAATTTCAAATACGATAGAATTACCCGAAAATGTGAGTATTGAAGGGCTAGATCCCACTATTTCAATTATTAAAATCAACACAAAAAATACTGCATTTACGATATTAAAGAATAAGGAAGTTAATTTTTATCAATACAAATTCATCCGTAATCTCTCGATTCGCGGCCCTGAATACGGTATTAATCCTTTCAGCTGGAAAGATACGCGCATAGCAGCAGACAAAAGCGTAGGAATTAAGGTTTTAGGCTATAGAAACAGGATTGAAAACTGCGAAATTGATGGATTTTCCAACGCCGGAATTCAGTTGACATCATCGTATTATAATTTCATCAATAAATGTTTTATTAAAAATAATAAATACGGAATTCAAATAAATGAGATTTCTACAAGCACCTATATTTCCGGCTCCGAATTTCGTTTTAACTCTATTGCACTTCTTATTAAAAATTCATATTCGATTTACATTACAGATAATATCATCGAAGCTAATTTTTCCAATTTCATTGATGATCATAACCCGGATAACAGCTTATCTAATGGTAAAGCCATAGTATTCCTAAATTCAAATAACAATTTTGTAGAAAGAAATTATTTTGAGGAACAATATTATAATGTTGTTCTGGATCAATCCAACAATAATATATTCACCTCAAATTTCTTTGCTGTCAGTGGAAAAATGCCTGAGAATATAAGGAAAAAGAATCAGGTTACCTTTGTCTTTAAAAACAACAGCTCTTACAATACCATCAGAGATAATACTATTGAAACCCCAAGCCAAGACGTTCAAAAAGCCGAAATTATTTTTGACAATTCAGATTTCTCTACTAACAGCATTAATTTCAACGGTGATATCAATTCGAGGCTAAAAAAGAGCTGGCAAAATGATTCTAAAAAACCATTATTAAAAAATTAATTCCGCCCTACACTTCAACGAAATAGGTATCGGCATCTTCGGGATTGAATGGTTCATTAATCCAGAAAATCGTATATAATTCTTCTTCTCCTATATTTTTAATATTGTGGGTGTACCAGATCGGCATATCGACATACGCAGGCTCTGTTCCGTCGAGATAAAAATCCAGAACTTCATCGGTATCTATTTTTCTCAGCTGGATTAATGCTTTTCCTTTGATAACAGCAAATCTTTCTATTTTGCGTGTATGGAAGTGATTTCCTCTTGTGATTCCCGGAACTGTGGTTGAAAATGAGCATTGTCCCCCTATTCCCAGCCTTATCACCTCAACAAATGCACCTCTTGGATCTGTATGTTGTGTAAATTTTACAGGGTAATGATTTTTTATATCAAAATAACAACGGAACGTATTGAAAAGGTTTGCATCAAATGAAGTTTCCAAAACAGGGATTTCCCCATTATCGAAATACAGTTTTTTGTAATTTTCTAATTTTGCGAGTACTTCTGAGACTTTATTTACCGAAGTATGGGGAACCTGATAGAGATTCAGATTTTTTTCCTCTTCAATGTGGTTAATAATTTCCTTTACGAGTTCTGCGACGTAGATTAATTTAACCTCTCCGTCCTGATCAATAACAGGAGTTTCTCCGTGCGTGAGCTTATGACAAAAGGTCGCAATAAAAGAATTGTAGTTGGGTTTTCCAAAAGGTCCGAAAACATTAGGAATGACCATCCCCGTAAATTTCCCGCCCGATTGTTCTGCCCAGGTTGCGAGAAGCTCACGTCCTTCTTTTTTAGATTTCCCGTAAAGATTATCTTTTTCTTCCTGGGATGATGACGAGAAGATGATATGTGCTTGGGATTTTACTTTTTCTAAGGATGTAATGAGTTTTTTTACCAGCCCGATATTGTTGTTGTAAATGACTTCGGGGTCGGGATGCCTGTTCATGGCGGCAAGATGTACAATTACATCACATTGTGCGACAAATTCATCCAGCTTTCCTTCATTTTCGAAGCAATCTTTTTCAAAATAAATTCTTTCAAATTTATCAGGAGACAACCCTAAAGTATTGTATAGATGTGAACCTACAAAGCCGCTTTGGCCGGTAATTCCGATTTTTTTCATTATTTTAAATTTTCGAAGTGGTTTATGGGAAAACGATAATCATCCGTAATTTCACCAAGAGAATAATCGGCCATTACCAGCAATCTCGAATTTTCATCGTGGGACTGAATGGCGCTTGCATATCCTGGAGGAACATGCAGAACATCCATGTTTTTTGAATTTAACTCAAACTTTAATACCGGCAGGTTTTCAGACGGCTTTTCCCAATTGTCGATTTTAATCAGTTTAATGGTAAAACTTCCCTCTGCGGCAGAAAACCACCTTTGTTCAATTTTATGCCCGGTCCACCCTCTTATAAACTGATTATCTCTGTTTTCTATAAAATAGATTCTCTTGATCTGAGACGCATTGAAATCATTGTTAAAGAAAAGGCTTCCTCTATCATCTTTAGAGCTTCTTCCCTGAATAATTATTGGTTTTTCCATGCCTTAATAATTTAATCGGGATATTGCATGATGTTGTCTTCCCCTAAAACTTCTTTTCTGATAAGCGGCAGTTTCATCAGGAGCTTTTTCATTCCTTCAACATTCTGCTGCAGGGTATTGTGAGAGTGGTAATCTTCAATTTTGGAGATATCTTCGGTACCTTCAGAAAAATACTGGGCATAGTTGAGATCCCTGTTGTCGGCAGGAATTCTGTAAAAGTTGCCCATATCTTCAGCCTTGATCATTTCTTCACGGGTACAAAGTGTTTCGTATAATTTTTCGCCGTGCCTGGTTCCGATAATTTTCACTGGATTATCAGCGTTGAACATCTCTTTTAGCGCTTGTGCCAAATCTCCGATTGTTCCGGCCGGTGCTTTATTAACGAACAAATCTCCTGGGTTTCCATGCTCAAAGGCAAACAATACAAGATCTACCGCTTCTTCCAGGGACATCAGAAATCTGGTCATATTGGGATCTGTAATGGTAATAGGTTCTCCGTTTTTAATCTGCTTTACAAATAGTGGAATTACGGATCCTCTGGAAGCCATAACGTTACCATATCTTGTAAGACAAACGATCGTATCATTAACATTTCTGGAAGCTGCAACAGCTACTTTTTCCATCATTGCCTTTGAAATGCCCATTGCATTAATAGGATATGCCGCTTTATCCGTACTCAGGCAGATCACTTTCTTCACGTGATTATGAACCGCTGCATCAATCACATTCTGTGTTCCTTCTACATTTGTTTTTACCGCCTGCATAGGAAAAAATTCGCATGACGGCACCTGCTTGAGTGCAGCAGCGTGAAAGATATAATCTACTCCTCGCGTTGCAGGCTCTATACTTTTAAAATCTCGCACATCGCCGATATAAAATTTCAGTTTGTCGTTTTTAAACTGATTTCTCATATCGTCCTGTTTTTTTTCATCACGGGAAAAAATACGGATTTCTTTAAAGTGATCCGTATCAATAAATTTTCTGAGGACAGCCGTACCAAAAGAGCCTGTTCCTCCAGTAATCAGTAGTGTTTTATTTTTTATTTGCATTACTGTAACAATTCAATAAGTTTGTTTATATTATTATTTATTTTACTGCTGCTATCCTTTACATTATTTTCTAAAGATAACGATAAAGAACTAACAATGCTATCAACTTCATTGGGATCGAATACTAATGAAGGGTTGCATACAGCATACGTGTAAGGCAGATCTGCACCAATTATTTTACAATTATTATCGATAGCCTCTAAAAGACCCAACCCAAAACTTTCCGACAAGGAAGGATATACTAAATATTCTGCAGCAGAATAGATTTTACCTAAATCATCCCTTTTAACATTGCCATGATTTATTATAGGAAATCCTTTTTGCTTTTTTAATTCTATAAAATTATATAATGTTTCAAATTGTTTATCAATGGTTAGTATGAGTTTTCCTGCTTTATGTATATCGTAAAATTTACAGAAAGCATCAATCAACTTCAAATGATTTTTATGCTCATGACCATTGCTTACATAGAGATACGTAGATTTCTCTTTTTTTATTGTCTCCTCTTTAATTACTTCGTAAAAAGGAATAATAAAAATTTTTTTGAAATCTATTCCTATTTTTTTGGATAGCAGTTTTGCCATTGTATCTGACTGTACTATCCATTCATCCGAATTATTTTTAAAATGTATTAATACCTTTCTCTTTAACCATAATAATGCTTTTGTTTTGACATTATACGAAGACGGAGTTTCCAAAAAAAGCTTCTGATGAAAATATACATATACTTTACAAGAAAGCTTTATATTAGGCGGCAGGTTTGCAAAACATAAAACTGTACTAAAAGCATCTTTATTTTTTTTATAAAATACGCTTCTGTTTTTCAGTCCGGATTTTAAAAAAGTGATTGTATTAGAGCTTTTAATATTGAAGGTGATATGTGATAATCTTTCATCCAGCAGATAATAAACTTTTTTATCAGTATTTTCGAGCTCTTTGATAAGATAATCTAAGAGAATCTTACCTCCACTGTCATTGATGTATACTGCGTCTATTAATATCATGATGAATTTATTAAATATCCGATTGGTTTATTATTAATATGCTGGGTTAATTTTTATTGAGAATTAAATGTCACAGTATTTTTTTAAAGGCGTTAATCCAAGCGGAAACCTTTTTTACACGATTTGTGTTTCCGGTACAGTAAAAAATAATTTTATGTAATTTAAATTCTATTAATCGTAATTTGATATATTTTTCCAGATTTAAATTATGTTTGCCAAAATAGATCTTTGCAGAAAAAGCTTCAATATCTAAGAGTCTCTCGTTGAAATTCCCCTTATGATCCATAAGATGAATATAAGATTTTGATTTATCGTATATGATCTTCTTATTCATTAAATTAATTCTTTTCGAGGTATCTGCTTCTTCATAATACATAAAGAAATTTTCATCATACATTCCTATTTCCACAAAATCCTTTCTTCTGAAAAACACAAATGCACCTGACAGAGCATGAACATGTTGGTCAAACATTTCATTTATATTATCCTTTCTGTTTTTAAAACTATAAGTGAACGGGAAGAATAATTCGGGAAATCGATAAAATGAAAAATCTCTTACACCGTTTATTTGCTTGAATCCAAGAGAAGCAACATTTTGATCGTCGAATATTTCAGACACTCTTTTAAAAAGTGGCTCCGTAATTCTTACATCCGGGTTCATAATCGCTATTATCTCTCCATTTGAGTTTCTGATTCCAACATTATTACCATGTCCATAACCCTTGTTTTCATTTTTTATGAACACAACCTTATCCTGATATGTATCAGACAATAGTCTTTTTAATCTTAATCCCTCCTCTTCCGGGCTATTATCTACCACTATTACTTCGATATCATCTTCATTAATATCATTATGGTCATATACAGAATTTATACAATCTAGTATCAAATCATATGAATTGTAGGTAACAATTATTACAGAAATTTTTCTTACCATAATTAAAGTATAAAATAGTTCAGGACCGGACTTGATTTTAAAACTGAAATGATATCATCATTATTACTCTTTTCGAGGATTAAATCCATAAATATATATAAATAAAAATAGAGAAATGCAATCGCACCTCCAAATCCAGCTAATAATCTGAACTTTTCATTTTTTTCGAAATACGGCAGTATATAAAATACATATAATAATTGAAACAGCGTGGCCGTCATGATCATTCTGTGTCCTATAACCTGTATTATTAATGCTGCTCCTATTAATGTTATATTAGCAATACTCATAATAAGAAGAAATATGTATTTTCTGTCTTTAAGTATTTCCGGATTTATTTTTACGACCATTATATGAAGTCTGTAAATCATATAGACGATACCTGCGTAGGGTAAAAATGTTAATAGACCGCCCAAAAAAGTAGACTGCAATTCGGAAAAGAAATACGCAACAAATCGTATCTGTGAAAAAGAGGTTGTTCCCAATAACAAAAGTATTGATGTTACACCCAATACAATTACTGTAACGGTAAACAATCTGGATATTAATTTATCCGGCTTTATATAGAAGAAAGGAATGATTACTGCAAACAAAACCAATCCATAATGATTGGCTATTCCAAAAGCCATAAATAAAGCAGCTGTAAAATAATTTTTCTTTACGTAAAGGTAATATAAGCCCAGGCAAATCGCATAATACCCCATAAAATAACGTAGCTGGGTAACGTAGAATAGAAATATTGTCCCTACATACAATAGGCTAATTATAAAAATTTTTTCAGAAAATCGTGTTATTAAAAATAGTAAGAGAAACGTATAAATGAATGTAAAAAATAATTGTAATTCAGGAAAAGCATATTCATGTTTGACAAGATAATCGGCAGTAATTCTAAAAAAGGGTTCGATGGATTCCGGTGTATCATAAAGCCAATAAATATAGAATTCTTTGTCTGGTGTAAATTCCACATATCCAACAATGGCAAATATTATTGCATAAACAACAATGAAGTTTATGATCTTGCCCAACTTGAATTTTTCAAGAAAAGTGGTCAGAATTATAAGGAATATGCTTACTATTAGTAAAAACATTGTACTGCTTTTTTATAATTCTTTAATATTCTTAACTCTTGTATCATTGTTAAATATATAAATCTTTTTTATTTTCTGATGATGTGATAAAAATTATTCATTGATGCTATTGTAGCGCATTACTACCTTAAAAAAAGAGATTCTTAAAGAACCAATTAATAACTCAACAGATATATTCATCCCATTATATTTTAAAACCTCTTAGAACTTCCAATAGTATTTTTCTATAATAAAAGTATATAAAAATCAAATAAATAACGACAAAAAAGATACACTTAAAAAATAAATTATCCATGAAAAGTTCGACAAATAAAAATAGCAATGCGTTCGATAGAAAGATCGGCAGCAAAGCCGTAATTTGTTCTGTAATTTTTCTCTTTAATAACCTGCACGAAAAAACAGAGGTAATAATAAATTGTAAAAAAAATTGAATCAAAACGCCCAAGGCAATATAATTTACTCCTTTTTTGTACATCAAGAAGATAATAAAAATCCCTGTGATTTTAGTTGCAATTTCAACATACAAAAATTCTGTAATTCGTCCTTTGACTTGAAATAAATTCATATTTATAACGATTACAGGAAAAAAAATACACGCACTTAACAGGTATTTAAACGGAATTAATATATTGATCCATTTTTCTGTCAACAATAAAATGATTAATTCTCTGGAAACAATAAGCGCGACAACAATGACCGGACAAAATGCCATCAAATATAATGTCACATATTTCTGATTAAGACTAAAGAGTTTCTCCTCATCATGCTGAAAGCTCACCAGGTAAGGGAATACAACTCTTTGTATTACAGTTGTAAGAAAGGAAACAGGAAAAATTGTCGATTGATATGCTTTTGTGAAATATCCTACAGTTTTGGTGTCATAAAATCTACCCAAAATTAATGAATTGGCATTCATATATAATGAGTTTATAAAACCAGATATTAGTAATTTAAAACCATAGCCGGATAATTGCTTAAACGAATCTGATGAGAATTTCAGCTCAGGAAACCACTTATTATTAATGATCAAAAATAAATTGTTAAAAAAAGCCAGCAATACTGTTTGTGTGACCAGAGCCCAGACTCCAAAATTATGATATGCAAGCACTATCGCAATAATCCCTGATATACAGATTGATAAAAAGGAAAATAAAGCCTGTTTTTTAAAATTTAATTCAACTGTCAATTTTGTCCTGTAAACAACACCTATGGAATTGAATATTAAACTCAAACCAAGCACTGCAATAAGAGAATTTAAATTTTCATTATAGAATGTACTGATGATAGGTGATAAACCTAGTAATATCAAATAAATAAATATTCCCAACCCAGTACAAATATAAAATATGGTAGAATAATCGCTATTTGTTCTGTCTTTTTTCTGAATAAGGGCACTGCTAAACCCACCGTCTACGAATACCTGTGCAACAGACATAAAAACGGCAATCATCCCAATTAGTCCATAGTCTCTTGGCGTTAATAATCTCGCCATTATTAATTCTAACAGCATCTGTGCAACAAATATTCCTGCTTTGTCTACACTACTCCATACTAATCCAAGAAACAATGTCTTTTTTGAATGAACCATTATTCTATGTTATTCAATATAAATAATAATGAAAGTTACCGTTAATGTTTGAAAACAATTTTGAAGATATTATTTAAATATATTTTTGATTTTACTTACAAAACTTTCTTCGTTTATATTATTATATCCATAACCATATTTGTTACCATAGCCAAAATTTTGCTTGCTAATATCATTCAGAACAAATGCTACATTGCGGATTTTATTCTGATCTAAACTTGAATTTGCAAAATCAATTAATGACTTCTCGGTATATTTTGATCTGGAAACATAAATCGTAATATCTGCCATTTCAGAGATCAGGAATGTATCTGTCACCAAAAGTAATGGAGCTGTATCTAAAACGATATAATCATATGTTTTTTTCAGTTCTGATAAAAGTATTTCATAGCGTCCGTTTGATAACAACTCTGTAGGATTGGGAGGTATGATTCCTGAATATATTACATCAAGATACGGATTGAATGAAGATTGATGAATAATGGTATCAATTGTTGTATCGTCTGAAAAAAGATATTCTGTAAGCCCTTTCAAACCTTTCCTTGAAGGATTATATCTTTGTAACTGAGGATTTCTGATATCTGACCCGATAATTATTACTTTCTTCTTAGGCGTGGCAAGGGTAAGTGAAAGATTTACACTTACAAATGTTTTTCCTTCTCCCTTTACAGTGGATGTTACAAATACAACTTTTCCTTCTTTCTTTTTAGAAAGCATAAAGTTCATATTGGTAATAAGAATCCTGAAAGCCTCTGCTAAAGGAGTGATGTCATTCATTTTAACAACTTCGTTCTGCCCCTTATCCATACTTGGGATCTCCCCTATTATAGGAGCATGCACCAACTTTTCCAGATCATGCTTGGTTTCAATCTTGGTATTGAGGAGTTCTTTAATATAAACTATTAAAAAAGGAATGATTAAACCTACCATTAATGCAGCTGCAAGAATAAGGCTCTTTTTAGGAGCAACAGGAGATTCCGAAGCATAAGCCTTATCTATAACCCTTGCTTTGGGAGCTGCGATAGATTGTGCAATAGCTGTTTCTTCTCTTTTCTGTAATAAAAGAAGATATAAGTTTTCTTTTATCTGCTGCTGCCTTTCAATTCCCCTGAACATTTTTTCTATTGAAGGTAGTTGTGAAATTTTTCCGGCAACTTTGTTTTGTTCTCCCAAGTATTCATTTCTCGCAAGCTCAAGCCCTGTTTTATTTCGTTGCAAACTTTGAATAATTGAAGTACGCATCGAATTAATTTGCTTTGTAATATCAACTACAAGCGGGTTTTCAGCGGTGGCAGATTCTAAAAATTTATTCCTTTGCAATACCAATTGATTGTATTGGCTAATTCCGGCAACGGCTTCGTCATTATTTAACCCTACATTTGAAGGCAAAACCTGATATTTCCCCTGGTTTGTTACAAAATTTATAAGTGCGCTTGTTAATTCAAGCTGAGCATCAATTTCTAATTGTTTGGCTCTTGCTGCGGCTGAACTTTCCAGGTTAATTTTAGCTTCAGTCTCAAGATCCGTTAATTTATTCCTAAATTTAAACTTCTCTTTATCATCTTCAACCTGCCCGAGCTCAACAGATAGCTTGCCAACTCTATCTTCAATAAAATCTAATGTTTTTCTTGATTCTGAGTTTTTATCTATAATTGCATCATTATTATAGGCCATAACCAGGGAATTTAAAATATCCATGGCTTTTTCTTTTTGAGGATAATTTAATTCTAACCCGACTACGGTAGCATCTTTGCTTACCAAGCCCACTTTCACAAGTCCTTGCAGGCTGTTTACCTTAGAATCCAGTGACGAGATCGTAAACTCCAGCTCGCTGAGGTCTAATCCATTTTCGTGAGTAAGCGGAATATAGTTCAGGTTTTTGGTTATAATAATATTTGCGTAAGGCAGACTTATAGTTCTTCCGAACTCCGATATTATTTCCTTATCCAATTCCTCAGAAGAAATTGTGATCTTATTTCCATTTATTTTTAAATGAAGAGGTTTACCCGGAAATTTTTTATAGGGTTTTTCGTTGATCACCCTTATGATAACAGGAGAGGATTTTTTGTATAATTCAATATTTTTGAATTTGGTTTTTGCAAAAATATCAATTTGAAGATTTTGAGAACTAACAACATCTTTCATTAGTTTTTTAGATTCCAAAATTTCAATTTCGTTATCAACGCTGTTTGTTTTCATTCCTCCAAATCCTGAAAGATCCTGAAGTATGCTCAGGTCATTATTAGAGGGAGAATTTTTACTGTCCTTAATAAGCACAGTAGTTTTAATGTTGAATACAGGAGTAATAAATTTTAAAGCAAAATAAGTTATTAGAATGCATAAAAATGCTGAAATAAGAAACCACGACCATTTTCTGATATATGGTTTTATGATTTCATTAATATCTATTTTTTTATTTACGTTTAAACTTTCTGAAGTAGTGTTGTTATTCATCAATGTTATTTGTTAAATAAACTTACGATTACGGCAATAGCTGTAACACCGATCGAAATTGCTGTTAAATAAACCCCTGTATTGGGATTCTGTTTTGCCTGTATATCTTTTGCGTTATTAGCTGGTACAATAATGGCATCCCCTTGTTTCAAGTAATAAAAGGGAGAATCAATAAGACTGGCATCCTGTAAATTTACTTTACCATGGGTAACCTGCCCGTTTTCTGTCCTTACAATAAGAACATCATTCCTTTTACCATAAGTCGTGAGATCTCCTGCCATACCCAGGGCATTAAGAATGGTTCCCTGTCCGTTTGAAATAATATAGTCACCCTGTTTATTTACCTCTCCCAAAACAGTTACTTTAAAATTGGCCAGTCTGATATTTACGGTAGGGTTAATTATATACTTTTCCATCTTGCTCTTTAGCTCTTCCTTAAGCTCCACCAATGTTTTTCCCTCTGTATTAATACTACCTAAAATGGGAAAATCAATAGTACCATTAGTATCTACAATATAAGTAGGGCCTGAAATTGTAGTAGCCCCCTGATTGGGAGTATTTCCGCCAGCTAATGCATTAGTCTGTATAATTTCTGATGAAGAATAGTTTTGGTTGAATGGTTTTACCACATCCATATCTTTCGCTGTAATAAGAATAACTAACTGATCTCCTTTCTGAATTGTACTCACTGAGTTTCTTGCTGAGGATTCAATTGCTACTTTTTCAATATTCTGTAAATAATTCAGATCGTTTTTTGCATTAGGGTTAGTTTTACAGGAAACTATTACAAATGCTGATAATATTACCAATATTTTACCTTTCATCGTTTTTTAAAATTGTACAAATATATACATTTAAATTATTCTATTTATCCAACACTTCATATATTGAATTATTACTTCTGAATTCCGGAACAATTATCTTCAGAAGCTTTACAACTTCAACCTTATCCCTTCTTAAAGAAGCTTTGGTAATAGAATTTACAAGCATTTCAATTTCCAGAAACTCTATAGTGGGATCTTTGGAAATCATAATTTTTTCGTTGTGGGTAGGTAGTGTTTTGGCGTCGTCGCTCAGCAATTCTTCGTACAGTTTTTCACCGGGCCTTAATCCTGTGTAGATAATCTTAATATCGATATTCGGTTCAAATCCCGAAAGCTTGATCATTCTTCTCGCCAGATCCAGTATTTTTACCGGCTCACCCATGTCAAAAACAAAGATTTCCCCTCCCTGTCCCATTGTCCCTGCCTGTAGCACCAATTCGCAGGCTTCGGGAATCGTCATAAAATATCGCACAATATCGGGATGGGTAATCGTCACAGGTCCTCCGGCTTCAATCTGTCTTTTGAAATGTGGAATTACCGATCCGTTTGATCCCAAAACATTTCCGAATCGTGTCGTAATAAATTTGGTGGTATTTCCTTCTACGTTTTGTAATGACTGTACAAATAACTCAGCAGCTCTCTTTGATGCACCCATAACGTTGGTAGGGTTTACAGCCTTATCTGTTGAGATCATTACAAACCTGTTCACGTTATATTTGCTGGATAGGGTTGCTATGATCTTTGATCCAAGTACGTTCACTAAAATCCCTTCGTGCGGATTTTCTTCAACCAGCGGAACGTGCTTGTAGGCCGCTGCATGATATACCATAGAAAAGTTATAGGTTTGGAACAACGGCTCTATCCTGTGTTTGTTAGAAACATCCGCAAGTACAAATTTGAATCTTATGTGCGGAAATTTCTCCTTCATTTCAAGTTCAATATCATATAATGGCGTTTCTGCCTGATCCAAAACCACAATAAGTGAAGGATTGAATTGTGCAACCTGCCGTACAATTTCGCTTCCTATTGAACCCGCTCCTCCGGTTACCAGTATATTTTTATTAAAATGCCTTCTCTTGATTTCTTCATTTTCAATCTTGATGGGTTTCCTGTTGAGAAGATCTTCAATCTGAAGATTACGGATAGAACCTGCAAAATCACTGTCACGCAGTTTCTGTACAGATGGTGCCTTAAAAATATTAAGATCTTTTTCAAGAAATAAATTTACCCAGGAATTCATCTCATCTTTGGACATCATCTCCTTGATGATGATAACACCGTCAATTAGGAGTTCCTCTTTGGCGTTTTCTTCTATTTTTTCTTTGGCAAAAATAGGTTTCCCCAGCAGATATGCTCTTTTGGAGTCTGTACGCTGCGTAAGAAACCCCACAACATGGTAGGGGAGACTTGGGTTATCAAGAATAGCCCTTGCGATGGCTATAGACTGCTCATCAATTCCTAATACAAGAATTCTTTTCTTCAGTGTACTTCTTCTGTATTCTCTTACGATATGGAAAAACTCTTTCACGTAAAGTCTGAAGAGAAATAGTCCCATAAAAGAGATGATGAAATACAATATAAGAAAAGGATTAATAATGAATTCTTTTCCTGTAGACCATTCACATATAATATTTGCAGTTCCTACCAGAAACAAGGTGCAGAAACATGAGATTAACAGTTTAAAAAGATCTATAAAAGTTGAGTGTCTTATTATGCCTGCATACGTCTTAAAAATGTACATAAACATAACATTTGAAAATATCACTCCCGCAAATATTACAATCTTTTCTCTGTGGTAGATGAATTCCGATCGGGTAATCTTTTCTATAATATAGGTAGATAAAAACAGCGATATTACCAGTATGATAATATCTATAACAAGAATAATCCACCGTGGCAGATATCTTACATCCGAGAGATTGACAACATTATCTCCTCCGAACATTTTCTTTCTAAAAGAGTTGTACATTGTCTTTAATGGTATTCATGTGTATAAAAAAGTGTAACCTCACCTTCATCATCGAAAGTATTGATGCAAATTTAAAATAAAATTTCATCTATTATGAGTATTTAAAAATTAAATTTAATTCAGAGATGACATCGTAATCGGAAATTACTTATTATAGGATCTTCTGTAATCAAACAAAACACGGCAGCAAAGAATATACCACATTTACCAGATATTCCATTTATAGCTTCGTCGGTCCTGAAATATACTGCGAATCAAACTATTTATTTTTAAAGCAAATTATTAATCATTGGTTTATGTAAATTGCATACGTGTGTTTTATTTTATTCAAAAATATCATTTATTTTTTCATATTCAAATCCTCTGCTCATCAAATATTTTATTGTTTTGGATCTTCGCTGATATTCTTTAAGCCCATTTTGCTTTGAATAGTAATCATCGTAGATTTTGCGGATGGTTTTTTCATAATCATCTTCATCTATTTCATCAAAGCATGCATTGATTAATTTTTCGGAAACCTGTTTTTGTTTAAGATGAATTTTTATCTTTGTTTTTCCCCAATGTTTAATATAAAATTTTCCCCGGATATAGCTACGGGTAAACCGTTCTTCATTTAAATAATTTTCCTGTAAAAGATAAAGCATGATTTCTTCCTTCGCTTCATCTATCAGGAGAAATTCTTTCATTTTCTGTTCTACCTCATAATGACAGCGATCCTGGTACACGCAATAGTTTACCAGCTTCTGCTTGATCTCATCAAAAGTGAACGATTTCTTTTCCATAACATATAAAAAAGAATGAGCAGAGGCCCATTCTTTATATTTTTATTTTGAAATTAATTAATAGTTAAATAACGCTTTTCCTTCCATTAATTCATTTACCTTTTTTCTTACAGAGGAAAGTACCTCTTCATTTTTAATATTGTCTACCACCTCAGAAATTAATCCTGCAATGGTATCCATATCATTTTCTTTCAACCCTCTTGTAGTGATTGCTGCAGTTCCCAATCTGATCCCTGAAGTTGTAAATGGTGATTTATCATCAAAAGGAACCATATTTTTGTTGCAGGTTATATCAGCAAGAACTAATGCTTTTTCAGTTTCTTTACCGTTTACACCTTTATTTCTAAGATCTACCAGCATCAGGTGATTATCTGTTCCTCCGCTTACGATATCAAAACCTCTGTCGATCATCGCTTTTGCCAATGCCTGTGCATTAGACTTAACCTGTTTGGCATACGTTTCAAATTTCACATCCAGAGCTTCTCCAAAAGCCACAGCCTTTGCTCCAATCACATGCTCCAGCGGACCTCCCTGAATCCCCGGGAAAACAGCTCCATCCAACACCTGGCTCATCATTTTGGTTTCGCCTTTCGGCGTTTTGTGGCCATAGGTATTTTCGAAATCTTTCCCCATCATAATCATTCCTCCTCTTGGGCCTCTTAATGTTTTATGGGTTGTTGTAGTTACGACATGACAGTGCTCAAATGGCGAATTCAACAAACCTTTGGCTACTAAACCGGCCGGGTGCGCAATATCTGCCCAAAGTGTCGCGCCAATTTCGTCTGCTACTTCGCGGAATTTGGCATAATCAAGATCACGTGAATACGCTGAAAAACCTGCAATAAGCATTTTCGGCTTTTCTCTGAGAGCCACTTCCCTCATTTGGTCATAATCAATAAGACCCGTCTCCTGCTGCACTCCGTAAGAAACCACATCATACTGGATTCCTGAAAAATTAACCGAAGAACCATGAGTAAGGTGGCCTCCCATAGAAAGATCCATCCCCATGATTTTATCGCCCGGCTTTAAAACTGCAAGATAAATGGCGGCATTTGCCTGAGAACCGGAATGCGGCTGAACATTTACATAATCCACTCCGAAAAGTTGTTTTGCCCTTTCAATCGCCAAAGTTTCAACCTCATCTACTACTTCGCATCCTCCGTAATATCTTTTTCCGGGATATCCTTCAGCATATTTGTTGGTAAGTACGCTTCCCATGGCTTTCATCACATTATCAGAAACAAAGTTTTCTGATGCAATCATTTCAATTCCGTGAGTTTGTCTTTGTCTTTCTTTTTCAATCAGGTCGAAAATAATATCCATTTTACTTTTAGTTTTTGAAATTTTTCACCCCAAAAGTACGAAATTTCCACCGAGATTTTGGTATTCACAAATATGATTTTTGGCTTTACTATTAACAATACCTTTGGGATATTTGTTATTTGATAAGATTCCGACAGTGTTTTCTGATCCTTACATTAAAATTTTTAAATGAAATAAAAAATCCTCACAAAACAATTTGAGAGGATTATCATACAAATCAAAAGAAAACTAAAAACCTTCCTCCGACAGTTCTTTATTGACAATAGCTCCGGTAAAATTACCCTGTGCAACCGCATTAGCTACAGATCGCATCATCGTTGTATTGTCACCGCATGCGAATACTCCATCGCTACTTGTTTTATGGAAATGATCTATTTTAATGAATCCGTGCTCGGTAAGCTCAAGGTGTAAATCTTCGGTGTTGATATTCTGCTCAAAAGGTATTTTTGCATACAATGCTTCCAGAGCTTTTTCGCTGCCGTTTTTAAATACAATTTTCCGGATATTCCCGTTTTCATGAACAATTTCTTGTATTTCGTCTTCAACAATATTAATTTTATTTTGACTGAATCTCTCTTCCTGTTCTTCATTTAATGTACATTCTCCGTTGGTAAATAAGCTGAGATCTTTAGACAGATTAAAAACCAGTTTTGAAAATTCGAAAGCAAGATCGCCGTTGGAAAGAATTCCGGTTTTTTTTCCTTTTACTTCATAACCATGACAGTACGGGCAGTGAATTACGGAAATTCCCCAACACTCTGCAAATCCGTTAATATCAGGAATCTGATCTTTTACTCCTGAAGCGAGTATTAATTTTTTAGCTGAAAATTTTTCATCATTTTCAGTTTCCACTTCAAAACCTCCGGAATTTTGAGAGGCTTTCGTTACTCTACCGTCGTAAAAGTTTACCGTTTCATATTTCAAAACCTGTTCTTTCGATATTTCTGCGATTTCTTTCGGGGTCTTACCATCCTGCGTTAAAAAATTATGTGAATACGGAGTCTGCTGGTTGCACGGCTTACCGCTATCTATAATTAAAACTTTTCTTAAAGATCTTCCCAGAGACATTCCCGCCGATAATCCGGCATAGCTTCCTCCTATTATGATGACATCAAAGTTGTTTTCCATTATTATTTTATTTTGCTGATAGTAATTACAAGTAACGAACCGTTTATTATTTAACAAAGATAAATAATAAATCATTAACGCAACTATATTGCATTATTAAATAAAATATAAAATGATTATTTGGGGGAAGTAATTGCTGATATAACAATAAGCACAAAAAAAAATCCTGAGAAATTAATTTCCCAGGATTACATCAAATGTATAGTGTCAGTTTACTACTTTTTTGCTTTTTCTTTCAATTCTTCCTTGTCTTTATCGGAAGGATTCCAGACTTTTACTTCTGCATTTTTATTAATTCCTGAAAGAATTTCCACATTGATTCCGTCGCTTGATCCCAATGTTACATATGCTTTTTTAAATTTCCCGTCTTTTTGTTTTACTTCTACGAAAGGAACGTCTTTACCATTTTTCTTTTCATACTGAATCAAAGATTCGTCAAGCAGCAATGCGTTTTTCTTTGACTTAAGGACAATTTCGCCATTGGCAGAAAATCCGGCTCTGATGTATTCATTATTTGGGTTGAATACATCACCTTCCACCGGGAATTTAATGGTTCCGTTGTTGTCTTTACCTTTTGGCGCAATCATCGTTAACCTTCCCGGGAATGTTTTATTTTGAAGAGCACCGATGACGATATTCATATCCATTCCCTGTTTCAGTTTTCCGGCCTGCGCTTCATCAATCTCTCCCTGGAAAATTAAAGAATTAAGATCAGCGATCGAACAAATGGTAGTTCCGGCGTTGAAGGAGTTGGCTTCAATCACCTGGCTTCCTACTTTTACGGGAACTTCAAGAACGGTTCCGGCAGCTTTTGAACGAATCTGTGTTGTTGCCAGACCTTGAAGTTCCGGAGTAGCTCCGGTTTTAGCGATCAGTAATCCCTTTTGCGCTGTAACGAGCTGTTGTTGTGCATTTTTCAATGCCTGCTGTGTGGTGTACAGCTGCTGCTGTGCATTTAAGTATTCCTGTTTCGAGGCAACCCCTTGTTTGTAAAGCCTTTCCTGCATTTCAAACTGTTTGCGCATATTTTCAACATTCATTCTCGCGTTGCTGATCTGAAGCTGCTGATTATTCACATTTTGCTGTGCATTGTTTACTTCTGCGATGTTCGGAACAATTCGTACGGTTGCAATCAGCTGTCCGGCTTCCACCCGGTCTCCTTCATCCACTAAAATTTTATCAATAATTCCTGCTATGTTGGGTTTGATTTCGATTTCTTCCTTTGGAATAATTTTTCCTGTCGCCATTACCTTATCCTCCATATTCTGAACGGTAGGCTTACGGGTAAGGAAAGCTTCGCTCTCTTTAGAATTGGATTTTACAAGATATCCTATTCCTGAGAACAGTGCCACTGCAAATAAAAGCCCCAGAATAATATAGATGGCTTTTTTCCAGGTGAATTTCTTTTTCATATGTATAGTTTATTTTTATTAATCAATATAAATGGTTAAAGCTTTATTTATTCTGTTCTCAATGCCTCAATAGGGCGTATTTTCACAGCTCTCTGTGCCGGAATCATCCCGATGATTAGCCCTAAAATTACCATGACAGCCATTGCCGCAAAGACATTCCCATAGTTTACCGTGGGATTATAAAAGGGAAATGAATCCTGCCCCTGTGTTGCCATATTTAAAATCATAAGAACGAAAATCCCGAACATAAATCCCAGAAGTCCTGATGACAGCGTAATCACAACACTTTCCAACAAAATCTGATTTCTTACCTCGGAAGGTTTTGCGCCTAATGCTCTGCGGATTCCAATTTCTTTAGTTCTTTCTTTCACGGTGATCAAAAGGATATTGGAAATGGCAATTACTCCTGCAAGAATGGTTAATGTTCCGACAATAATGGTAAGAAGCTGCATTCCCGTAAGAAAACCGGTAAGTTTTTTAAACTCTTTCCCGAGGTTAAAGCTTCCGAAAGCATTGGTATCTTCAGGAGAAACTTTGTTTTTGGCTTTTAATTCAAGCTTCACATTTTCTTCAACGGAGTTTACATTTGCGTTAGGCTTGCTCACAATTGCAAACATATCAATCTGATCTGCCGCATTATACATTTTGGTATAGGTGGAAAGAGGAATAAAGACGGTCTGGTCATTTTCAAATCCGCCTCCTTTTTTTACTCTGAAAACGCCAATCACATTAAAGAAAATTCCTTTGATATTAATGGATTTCCCAAGCGGATTTTCATTCTTTTTAGAATCAAAAAAGTTTTTGTAAATCTCTTCCCCAATGACTGCTACATTTTTATTTTCCGAAACATCCGCATCATTTATATATCTTCCGAAGACCAGTTTTTTTTCTGAAATTTTGTTTCCTACGGGATAATCTCCTGTTAAAGCATAGGTTCCGCTTTTCCCGTTTCTTGACATGGATTCCCCCGGGGTTCCCGTAAAACTTCCTCTAGAATTCTGTGGAGAAATATAATCAATTTCGGAAATTTTTCTTTTCAGCAGGTCAATATCAGAAAGGTGAAGATGCATCTGTCTTCCTTTGGGAAACCCTTCATAAGGAATTGATGTATTTTGTGCCCAGAGAAAAATAGAATTGGTCGCAAATCCTGAAAAGAGCTTATCAAAACCATTTTCCATTCCTTTGGCCGCACCCAGCAGACTTACATATAAAAACATACCCCAGCCTACACCAATCATGGTAAGGAATGTCCGAAGCTTATTATTCCTAAGTGAATAATAAATTTCCTGCCAAGTATCTTTTTTAAATATTATGTTCATTTTTTAAGTGTCAATCTTTTTAATAATGTCAATGGCCTATCTCTGCAAATTAATAGTCAATCTTCTTGAGATTATGTTCACTTGCGAAGCAACATTGAGGATTCGCTGTGCATCATTCTGTTCTTAATGCTTCAATAGGCTTAATTTTAGACGCCCTGTAAGCCGGAACAAACCCTGCAATCAATCCTGAAAAGACCAGTGCTATAAATGCTGCAAAAATATGTCCCCATCCCACACTAGGGTCTTTAATGAAATATTCTTCCAGATTATTGCCTATTAAATACAGCGCCAGCACCCCGAGACCCACACCAATTAATCCGGAGATCACTGTAATCACAACACTTTCCTGAACAATCAGCGCTACAATAGTTCGTGGTTTTGCTCCGATGGCTTTTCGCACCCCGATTTCTTTAGTTCTTTCTTTTACTATATACACCATTATGTTGCTGATGCCAATGATTCCGGCAGCCAAAGTTCCAAGACCAATAAAACCGACAATTCCTGTAAGTACCGCCATGAATGCGAAGGTATCGTTCATATTCTGGGCATTATTCCATACCCTGACTCCGTTTTCATCGTCGGGCGCAACGTTTTTTCTGGACTTCAGCCTTTCTTTTAATTCATCACCATATTTTATGGCTTCCTGAGGTGTCAATTTTTCATTATAGGCGATATAGTTAATACTCACGGTATCCGAACCTTTTTTCATCTGTTGCAACGTTGTAATTGGTACGGTGATATGCCTTTCGTCCCAGTCGCCGCCGTCATCAGAAAATACACCTACCACCTTAAACATGGTTCCGTTGATATTCAATTCTTTCCCTACAGGACTTCCATTTTTAATAAGATCACGCTGCACCATTCTTCCAATTACGGCTACATTCTGTTTTCTTTCCAAATCCATCGGTGTCAAATATCTTCCTTCCAGTATTTTTCTGTTTTCAATTGTCTGCTCTTCAGGTTTGGCGCCGTTAATCTGATAATTGCCGCTCTCTTTACCATATTTAACCAATAAATTGGATGTATATCTTGGAGTAGAACTTCCTACTTTTTCCTTGTCAACATTAACCAGGAAATCGTAGTCATCATTATTCATGGTAACCTGCCTGTCGGATTGGAGTCCATTGTAGGCGATCGTTGTTTTTCCTGTTACAATAGAGATCAGGTTCTGGGCGTCTCTGGCAAAACCTTGTGTAAATGCATTCTGCAGTCCCGTTCCTATTCCGAACAGAACAATGAAAATGAATAATCCTAAAGCCACGGTAAAGCCGGAAAGTACCGTCCGCAATACATTACTGCGAATAGAACTGAATATTTCCTGCCAACGATCTAGGTCGAACATATTTCTTTAGATTTGAAGCGGGAAGTCTGATGATGGAATTCTCCACTCTTTCCGCTGATTTATTTAACTATTAATTTTCATTCCTTTACATCAAGCCTCCATCTCCCATCTTCCAGCCTATAAAACGAGTTGCTTGATAAACTCATCACTCTCGATAATTCCGTCTTTCAGGATAACGTTTCGTTTTGTTTGAGCAGCCACGTCCGGTTCATGTGTGACAACGATGATTGTTTTGCCTTCATTATTAATATCCTGAAGCAGCTTCATAATATCATGCGTAGTTTTAGAATCCAACGCTCCGGTAGGTTCATCGGCAAGGACTACTTTCGGGTTGGTAATTAAAGCTCTGGCGATAGCAACCCTCTGCTTCTGTCCTCCGGAAAGCTCATTGGGTAAATGGTTGGCCCACTGTGTAAGCCCCACTTTTTCGAGATATTCCATGGCTTTGCGCTCCCGCTCTCTTCTAGGAACATTCTGGTAATATAAAGGAAGGGCAACATTATCCAGTGCCGTTTTATATCCGATCAGGTTGAATGACTGAAAAATAAATCCTAAAAATTTACTCCTGTATTCTGCAGCTTTTACTTCGGAAAGATGCTCTATCGGAACACCATCCAGCTCATAAATTCCGGAATCCTTCTCATCTAGGATACCGATAATATTTAGCAGGGTTGATTTTCCGGATCCGGAACTTCCCATGATCGAAACAAACTCACCTTCGGAAATGGTAAGATTGATTCCTTTAAGAACATGAAGCTTACTTTTTCCGGTATCGTATGACTTATGTAAATCCTGAATTACTAACATTAAGCGGGATATGTTTTATCCAATAAGTAGGTATAAATTTTAATTTGTTACGCAGAAAAAAAAAATCTTTAATTAAATTATTGTTTAATAAATTTACTCTTTATTAAAAGTACTTTATAAATAACTGTTTAATAATAATTCACCTACAACAAACATTTTATGGGGATATTCCTTTGTAAGCCAGTATCTAAGCGGTTTTCATGTAAATGTGGAAAACTTTTAAGGTTAAAAGTCAATCATTTAGTGTTTCGCCCTTTTAAATACAGTTCTTGTTTTCTAACTTTGTACTTGTACATCACCAAAAAATAAACACTTTGCCGGGTTAATAACTTTCATCCGCAAGTGCCAGCAAATCAAAATGTTGAATATTTTTTGAACTTTATCCACATTGATCATTATTAATTTTTAAGACATTCTAAAATATGGGAATTTTTGATAAAAGAGTAAGCTATAAACCATTTGAATACCCTGAGGTCCTTCAATTTGTAGAAGCAATCAACAAGTCATTCTGGGTGCACTCTGAAGTGGATTTTACCGCAGATGTTCAGGATTTTCATTCACAGCTGGAACCGAATGAAAAACATGCTGTAAAAAATGCTCTTCTGGCAATTGCACAGATTGAAGTATCTGTAAAAACTTTCTGGGGGAATTTATATAACCATTTCCCAAAACCTGAATTCAATGGGTTGGGAGCTACTTTTGCAGAATGTGAATTCCGTCACTCCGAAGCCTATTCCAGATTGTTGGAAGTGTTGGGCTACAACGACGAATTTTTAAATGTTGTAGAAATTCCTGCTGTAAAAAAGAGAATCGACTTTTTATCAAATGTTCTGAAGCACGCCAACTCTGCAACGCCTAAAGAATACGTTTCTTCTCTTTTATTATTCAGCATCCTGATTGAAAACGTTTCGCTTTTCTCTCAGTTTGCCATCATCCTTTCGTTTACAAGATTTAAAGGATACATGAAGAATGTTTCCAACATCATCGCATGGACTTCCGTAGATGAGCAGATTCACGCCAATGCAGGAATTTACCTTATCAATAAAATCCGTGAGGAACAGCCTGATCTTCTTTCTGATTCTGATATTGAAGATATTTATACTTTGGTTGACCAGTCTGTTGAACTGGAAGGAGAAATCCTTGACTGGATCTTCGAACTGGGAGAATTGAATGTTTTCTCAAAAGAAGATTTACTGAACTTCATGAAATACCGTGTTGACGACAGCTTAAAGAAAATCAACATGAATACAAGATACAATATCTCTCCTGAACAATACCGCCCAATGGTATGGTTTGAAGAGGAAGTGTTTGCCAACTCCATGGATGATTTCTTTGCGAAAAGACCGGTGGATTACACAAAACACGACAAGAGTATTACGGCGAATGATCTTTTCTAAGGTTGATTTTCGCTGGCGCGAGCGAAGCGAGCGTCGAAACAGTTAGTATTAGCGATCTGTTATTATTAATATAAACTGAAGGTTTACGAACGAAGTGAAGAATCTCAAAGCCTGAGATTTCTCTTCTTTAAAAATGATAACAATCGAACTGTTTGCTGAAATTAAATTACTTAAAAACCTAATAGGTTTTGAAAAACGGTTAGGTTGGAGTCGAAAACTTTTACGATTTGAAAAAAGCTTTTAATTTTTGGATTGATACAAAAGACAAAAATTGATCTTAGCCCTGATTGAGCGGCATGTCTGAGCTCTTTTTCTTTGAAAAAGAAAAAAGCGAGTAGCGAAAGCAGGTACAGCAATGAAAGGAAGACTACAATTTATGCTCCTAAAATGATAAGCAATGCATTGGCATTTTACAATATAAAAAAAATGGAAGAACAAAGTACAAATATATGGTGGCTCAATGAAGAGTCTGAGCAAATGCTTAACAGAGGCTATTTGCTGAAAGGGGAAACAGTAGAAGGCGCTATCGACAGAATTACCACGGCAGCAGCAAAGAGACTGTATAAGCCGGAGCTTCAGCCTGCATTCAAGGAAATGATCACCAAAGGATGGATCAGTTTTTCTTCACCGGTATGGGCCAATATGGGAACCCAGAGAGGTCTTCCGATCTCTTGTTTTAACGTTCACATTCCAGACAGCATTGAGGGAATTACCCACAAAATGGGTGAAGTTATCATGCAGACGAAAATCGGTGGTGGAACTTCAGGATATTTCGGGGAACTTCGTAACAGGGGAACCGCTGTAACGGATAACGGAAAATCTTCCGGAGCCGTTTCTTTCATGAAACTTTTTGATACCGCAATGGATGTGGTATCTCAGGGAGGTGTAAGAAGAGGAGCTTTTGCAGCTTATCTGGATGTAGACCACGGTGATATTGAAGAATTCTTATCGATTAAAGACATCGGAAGTCCTATCCAGAACCTGTTTACGGGAATCTGTGTTCCGGATTACTGGATGCAGGATATGATTGACGGGGATATGGAAAAGCGTAAAGTCTGGGCAAGAGTATTGGAAAGCCGTCAGCAAAAAGGGCTTCCTTACATTTTCTTCACAGACAACGTTAACAGAAATAAACCTCAGGTTTACAAAGATTTAGGATTAACGGTAAATGCAAGTAATCTTTGCTCGGAAATCATGCTTCCTTCCACTATGGATGAATCTTTTATCTGCTGTTTATCTTCCATGAACCTTGAACTGTATGATGAGTGGAAAGATACCGATGCGGTAAAACTGGCGATCTATTTCTTAGATGCTGTTTTATCCGAATTTATTGATAAAACGGAAGGCAATTATTATCTTCAGGGAGCAAGAAATTTTGCCATGCGACACAGAGCATTAGGCTTAGGGGTTTTAGGATATCATTCTTACCTTCAGAAAAATATGATTCCCTTTGAAAGTTTTGAGGCAACGCAGTTTAATGCAAGGGCTTTCAGACGCATTAAGGAACAGGCAGAGCTGGCTTCAAGAGAACTTGCTAATATTTACGGAGAACCGGAACTTCTTAAAGGGTACGGACTGCGAAATACCACAACCATGGCGATCGCTCCTACCACTTCAAGTTCTGCGATCCTAGGACAAACTTCTCCGGGCATTGAACCTTTTGCTTCCAACTATTTTAAAGCAGGTCTTGCAAAAGGAAACTTTATGCGTAAAAATAAATACCTTGCCAAATTATTAGCTGAAAAAGGCCTTGATAATGAGGAAACGTGGAGAACTATTATGTTAAATCATGGTTCTGTACAGCATCTGAAAGAATTGACTGACGAGGAGAAAGCAGTATTTAAAACCTTTAAAGAAATCTCTCCGATGGAAATTATTTCTCAGGCAGCGCAAAGACAGCAATATATTGACCAGGCACAGTCGCTGAATCTTCAGATTCCTTCTACAATGCCGGTGAAAGATGTTAATTATTTATACATTGAAGCCTGGAAAAAAGGAGTAAAAACTCTTTATTATCAAAGAAGTTCTTCTGTTTCTAAAGAAATGATGGTAAACTTTGTTACCTGTACTGCTTGTGAAGCATAAGATCCTCAAATAATAAACACTACATATTCACTTCAGCACGCTTTTACGGCGTGCTTTTTTATTTTATATTTGTTAAAAGAGTTAATCCCTAAAAAAATTCAGATATGAAATTCGGACAAGTAGAAGATCCTTCAAAAATAGATTTTACATTACCTAAAGATCATCCTAGAACAAAAGAGATTTTAAGCCAGAATAAAAAAGGACTGGAAAATATTTCCATTGGATGTGCGAAATGGAATAAAACCGACCTAAAGGGATTTTATCCGAAAGGAACAAAGGATGAATTAACGTATTACGCAACCCAGTTCAATTCCATTGAGCTGAATGCGACATTCTACAACATGCCTAGTCCTGAACAAGTACAGACCTGGAAAGAGAAAACTCCGAAAGACTTTAAATTTTTTCCTAAAATTACCAATACCGTTTCCCATTTCAGAAGATTGATTGATGTTACGGAGCCGGTTACTCAGTTTGCCACTTCGGTGATGCAGTTTGATGAAAAATTAGGAATGGTGTTTCTCCAGCTTCATGATAATTTTAAGCCCAAAGATTATGACAGACTGGAAAAATTCGTAAAAGACTGGCCTAAAGAAGTACCATTAGCCATCGAACTAAGAAATACAGAGTGGTTCACCAATGAAGAAATCCTAAATACGATCTGCGAGCTTTTTGAAAGCCATAATATCACCAATATAATTGTAGATACAGCAGGAAGAAGAGATATGCTCCACATGCGGCTTACAACCCCCACCGCTTTTATCCGTTACGTAGGTGCAAATGCAGAAAGTGATTATGAACGTCTTGACGACTGGCTTAAGCATCTTACGAAATGGAAGAAAGAAGGTTTGCAGAATGTTTACTTTTTTGTGCATCAGAATATCGAAAAAGCATCACCTCTACTGTCTGCTTATTTGATAAAAAAAATGAACGAGGATTGGAAAACAGACTTTCATATCCCAAAAATGGCAACGGAAAGCAACGGAACTCTATTTTAAAAATTGATAAATTTTAATTTTATTCACTATATAGTGTAATAAAGTTAATCAAAATTCACCGTTTTAAGAAAAATAATTCATTGGTTATCCTCTGTAAAAGAAATACTTGCAAAGTATTTTTCGTATTGTAATAATTGTTAAATTAGTAAAGATGACAATTAAAAAAAACCAATATGGAAAATGAAATTTGCAAAATTAGTATTTCAACAAACTGGTTGGGAGATGAATACATCTTCTATGAAAACGATAAGATTAAAAGAGTGTATGACAGCAACAGCCTAAGCTCTGATAATACAGAATGGGTAGAGCCAAAACAAATCAGTAAACATAACAAGGATAAAATCATAAAAAACTGTCCTGAAGAATTTAAGGAAAGAATAATGTTGATCTTAGATTATCCATAGTTTTAAATAAATTATCTCATGATAAGAGGTTCGGCTTGCTTTGCAAGCCGAACCGCGCTATTTTCTGTTTTTTACAAG
>JAESGH010000271.1_pt1 | contig 71311 bp, 66 predicted proteins | sample 9269641 | NCBI WGS metagenome assembly JAESGH01 (sample SAMN14515345, study PRJNA621665) | algae metagenome | isolation source: Phormidium tanganyikae FI6-MK23 and co-occurring heterotrophs from granitic... | place: USA: Fort Irwin, California | collected 1998-05-24 | reverse complement strand
GCAAACTCCACCATAACGATGAACCCGGTGGCCACCAGCGACGCCGCATTCCGGGGTGGGGCATGCCCCACCCCGGAATACACCATCGCCTACACCGGAAATTACACCACGAGCGCGGACGCTAACTTGCACATCAGCTTCAACCAATTTGCTTCATCAATGCTGATGAGAGGATACTGGCATGCCCAAAGCCCTTGTAAACGAACATAAGAGCTGCCCGGCCGCAATCGGCCAGAGTCGGCGGTATCGCACGCCTGAATGTGAGTTCGGGGGGTGTCGCCTATTCCGTAGGATGTTGTCGCCACCAAGCGTGGATTAATCGCTTTCCTACAATATTTCGCGCTGTCATGCCGAGCCTATGCAAGAACGAAGACCCAAATGGCGCGACCGGGCGCTCGCTATCGAATTCTGGATTGCGACCGTGCTGGTGGGCGGCTCATTCCTCGTCGGGGCGTGGCAGGCGCTTAAATATCTGTTTTAGCGGCGGGGGCGGCGCACTAGCGCTACGCTCCAGCCGCGAGCGGCGAGGGAACAAAATTCTCAGGCGCTACACCGTCGACATCCACCAGGTCTTCGCTCACCACGATGCCGGTAATGCGAACACGCTTTTCGATATGGTCGACAGGAACGCGGTGTAAGTCGAGCCGCCACCGGCCGCCAAGGTCACGGCGAAGCGAGAAACCGCCCGCGTCGCGGAGCAACGTCCCTGTCTCTTCGATTCTCGTGCCAATCATCGTCATGACTTTGGCCTACGCAAAGTCGCAACACCGCGCCAGAAACTTCGGCTGAACTCCTAACAACCCAGCCTAAATGCTCATCGCCGCCGAAATGGTTCGCACGCCACGCCATCGCCGTCGCCATCCATTTCTGGCCGATACCCGGGCTGACCGCGGTATAACGGCGCGGCACCCGCTGCCCACGCCGCATTGCAATTGCGGTAATAGACGCCGGACGGCGCCGACGATGCAATAGGCTGGCGCACGGCGGATGCCTGCGGCTTGGCCCGATGTGCCCTGGGACTGGCGGCCCGATAGTCGACCGGCTGTTGGAAGTCGGAACCCCAGATGCCCAGTTTGAGGGCCTTGGCGCGCGCCTCGGCGCCGAGATAGCGATCGCTAAACTGAGGCAACGCAACTGCAAGGCCCGCTTCGACCATGGCTTGGCCCAGATCTATCTGCCGCGCGGTGCAGCTGGCGACGATCCGGTCATAGTCATCGACATCGCGCTGCTCACACCGCAATTCGGCACCATTGACCAGTTGCGCCAGTTTCGCCGACGCTTCTTTGCCGCATGCCCAGCTTTGTCCCTCGCGCGCGCAAGTCTGGTTGAGCTCGGGGGCGTCCACACCGTGCAAGCGGACGACGATCCCCGCCATGTCGAGAGAGTCGCCGTCCATCGCCCGGGCCGAGCCACTAATGTCCTGCGCGGATGCGAACACCGGCGTCAGCGCCAGCCCGATTACAAAAAGCCATTTCATGGGAGATAAACTAGCCCGGTCAGCTTACCAATTTCTTGAACATCCTCGATCGATCGAGCCGAATGTCCGCTATGCGAATATTCGCCCCCAAGACCGACTGACAGAATTGGCCATAGCCCGGTCGACCGAAGCGCCGACTGCCCCGAAGTCCTTTGCCGCGGATCTGGAGCCGGTGACGGCCACGACGGTAATGGCCGAACCTTCAGACCAATGCCGAGCGCGCCGACTCTTCTACGCTCCCGAGCGGCGCCTCTTCATCCCTTTAATAATATCACTAAAAACCTCGCGATCTGTGGGATGGAGCGATTTCAGATCACGGTACAAGACAAGCAATTTTTCGTCATCACCGTCTTCGTCCGGGCTTTCACCCACAAGGCGCGAGATCGACACCTCAAAATAATCGGCGAGCTTTCGGACGAGTTCGATCGACGGATTCTTGGCGGTGCCTTTCTCAAGCTCCCAGATATGGGCTTTCGACGCACCAATGGCGTCAGCCACTTCCTGAAGCGATTGCTGCTTTGCCGTGCGAAGGTTCTGCAGCCTCATCGCCAACGACATGCCCATGACCTCCTTAGACCCAACTTACCATGCGATCGGTGACATAGAAATCAACGATCGTTCGGTCAAGTGAACGATTTCGTTCGGCCAATTGACTCCGACTGTCGTATGACCTATCGAACGATATTGTTATTATTTGTCGGACGGAGCGCCGCGTGGGCCATAGCCAGCATATCATGGCAGATCCTCGCGGCTGGGCCGTCCACTCGGCGGAACTCAATGCTCTTGGATCACCTATCCGGCGGCTGATGAGCGAACGCGATACGCGCGCAGAGACCATCCGGTACAACACCATGAGGCCTTGTCGGGGGCGACTGGCATTGATGTTTCAAACTAAGCGGGAGCATAGGCATGGCTAAGAATACCACCAAATCGCAGGCGCTTGTTCCAGCTGAGCGGCGCCAGACGACCGTACGCAGGAAAACGGCGACGCCAGTCGTCGTGCCCGCAACGGCCGACACGCTGCTGCCGATCCTCGGCTCCGAATTCGCCGCCGAGAAGCTGATCGGCGACGGAGGCGAAGTCGCGCGAGAAGGCGGCGTCGCTCTCGTCACCGGCCGCGCCTATGCAACCCGCGATTGCGTCGTTCCCGCAGAAGAAATTTTCTACGATCAGGCTGCTCGGCCCGGTGGCAAGGGGGCGTGGCTGGGAGAGGCGGACAAGGTCAGCTGGCGCGATACGGCGAGTGGATACGACTGCATCATGTTGCGTAACACCGACAATGGCTTTCTCTGCGGATATGTCGGCATTCCCAAGGATCACCCTCTCTGGGGCTGGGATGCAAACGCAGTTCCGCCGGACATCGGAATCGATGTGCATGGCGGTTTGACTTATTCAAGACTGTGCGAAGAAGGGCCGACTCCGACGCGTCGGTTAGCCGTCGAGGCGCGCCGCATCTGCCACGTGACATTACGACCGGCGGTCTACCATCCGGTAGAACACGCAACCGACCACCGCGTCGAAGATTCGCATGCGTGGTGGTTCGGCTTCAGTTGCGATCATGCCTACGATCTTATTCCGAACGCCAGGCCGAATTCCTCCGGATCGAAGTCCTCGGAGCTTGGACGGATATATCGCGACGACGCATATGTTGTCAGGGAAACGGTCGCCCTCGCAGCTCAGCTGCGAGCAATCGCTGAAGGAGGCGCGGCGCCCGCGCGCGATGGCGCGCCGCCGCCGCTCGGCCTCGACCCTCGTCGCGGGGGTGGCCGTGGCTGACTTTGAGCGTCACGTCGGCGAACTCCCGTGGGGCTGGTGGCTTCGAGCCAATCCGCGCGGCTACGAGGATGCCGCTGGGCGAAATTGGGCGAGCGTCAGGGACGCCTTCTGGGAGGGAGAACTTGGATTCCCGCCGGTCCACTTCGCACCCGAACAGCATGAACTGATGCTGAGGGTCATGACCGCGATCGATGCGCGCTGGTTTGGCACGGAGAGCAACCACGATGTTTTCGGCGGGGACATGATGTTCTGGCGATTCTATCTGTGCTGGCTCGCCAGCATCGGTATGGTCGAGACATCGGCGGGGAGGGACCTCTTCGGTGGGGGGCTGAGCTCATTGGGCAGATCGGTCCTCATGATGCTGCAGGCCACGCGCGAGCCGGAATTCGAGCGCTTGCCAATGGCGGCGGTTGTTGCCGCGGTAAGTGCGAGCGTGGGGCCCGACGCCGAGGCACGGGAGCGGGCGCTGATCACCTTTGAACAGCAGGTTGGGTTTCGTCGCCATCTGTTCGCGCGCGAAAATCTGGGAAGCCGATACCTGGTGACGTTGACCGGACTTAAGGTTGGCGCGCGGATGCCGACGCGCAATATCGCGTGGTCGCAATCCTTCGCCGATGCAAATTCGCGTGACGACCTTTTCGCCTGGCTCGCCGAGCGGGTGCACCGTTGGGATGATTGGGGGGGAATTGCCCACCGAAAGGGCGCGGACGCGCTTACAAGCCATCTATTGTCAGTGATCGTCGGCGCGGGCGGCCTGTCTTGGTGACCACTCGGCGCTGGACCGATGCAGCTTGCCGCTGGTCGAGACTAAGAGTTCAAATAGAATTCGACCTCACCTGGATTTGCATCGCGGATGCTCGTGATGATTTTTTCGCCAATTCCGTTCCAGCTTAAGACCCAGTGGTCGATCATGTCGCCGAGACGACGGCCGACGGCGAGCGTGCGGGCGGTGGCGGGGATGCCGCAATCGCGAACGACAATACAAGTTTCACCGGATTGGGGGATTACATCGATAAATAGGCTTTCGAGGTCGATCCTTAAACCAACATCTATATCGTCAGGCAAAGCAGTGATCGTGGTTGGTTCGCGGAGGTATAAATGTGAACTCACGCGAAGACCTTTGGGTAGCGCGGCTAAAGCATTGCAGCCTTTTATGAATAACGCTCCACGCACCCTCAAACCATCCGGAAGTGTGGTGAGCGCGGTGCAGCGATTGAGGGTGAGGTTTCCATCGGCGTGTAGGCGTTTCGGCAGCGAAGTCAGAGAGGTGCAGCCCCTGAGCTCGAGGGCCCCGCCCACACGCAGCCCATCCGGCAGGGCGATGAGCGCGGTGCAGTGATTGAGGTCGAGCAATCCATCCACTGTCAGTCCGGTCGGCAGTTCGGTGAGCGCCGTGCAGCCTCTGAGGTTGAGATCTCCGTCTACCGTCAGACCCTCCGGCAAGCTGGTCAGGGCAGTACAAATTCGAGGTTGAGCGATCCAACCACCCGCAATCCCTTCGGAAGCATGGTGAGCGCGGTGCAGAAACTAAGGTCGATATCTTCCATCATCCGCACGTTGGGCAACTGCAGGACGCCGTCGACGATGGTGTGGCCCCGGTGTTCAATGTTTTGCATCACCTGCCATCCTCCAGAAGAAAAACCAGATTGTTGTTTCGGTCCGTTTCGATCCTCTTGATGATGCGATCGGCGGTGCCGCGATAACTTAGAGCCCAATCCTGGATCACATCGCCGACCCGGCGGCCGATAGCGGCAGAAAGTATCGTTTCGGGGCAAGGTCGTCGGATAAGAATGATTCTGTCATTCGTAATGCTGAGATTTTTGAAGCCGAGCCCTCCGACAACGTTCAGCCCCGTCGGCAGTTTGGTGAGTGCGGTACAGCCGTAGAGGCTCAGCCAGCCACTTACGCGCATTCCCTCCGGCAGCTCAGTGAGCGCGGTGCTTAAGGTGAGATCGATATTTCCGGCAACGCCAAGATCGGCGGGCAGCGCAGTTAACGCCGTGCAGGCCCTGAGCACGAGATTCGCACCTACGCTCAGTCCGGCGGGTAAATTTGTTAGCGCAGTGCAGCATCTCAAGTCGAGATCGCCGCCTACGCTCAGTCCATCCGGCAAGGTAGTAAGTGCGGTACAATAGGCGAGGCGGATCGAGGCATTGACGTGCAATCTTTCCGGAAGCTTGGCGAGCGCCGTGCAGTCGATGAGGTCGATATCTCCACCGACACGAAGGTCGGCAGGCAACGTGGTCAGCGCGGTACAGCCTCGGAGGTTTAGACTCCCGGTCACGCGGAGCCCTTCGGGTAGCGCGGTAAGCGCGGTACACCCTTCAAGGTTGAGCCGACCATCTAGTTGAAAATCTTTTGGTTGGAAGACGCCGTCAACGATGTTGTGACCGTTGTGCTGAACAATTCTTGTCACACGTTATCTCCTGGAAACTTGTTGCTCATCACCCGTGAATTGCCTTCCACACCACGAACACTGCCATTCCGAAGACCAGGGTCAGCACGATGAGGAGAAGGCTCGAGCGAGCGGCCCAGATCAGCCCATCGCGTGCCTCGTCGCCGTCGCACCGGCTGAAGGCGTGCCGAAGATAGCTGAGCACAGGAAATATGCGGGTCGGATCCAAGGCCTCGATTGCACCAAAGGATGTGTGGTCAGACCATTCAGGACGTCGCGGAATGCGGCGGACGTCAGCAGTCACCTGGCCCACGAGCCGCTGCAGTTGATAGCGCAGGTTCCCAAGTTCTTCGCGGTGCGCGGCAAGCTCCGCAATGAACGCCTGCTCTTCGACGCTGCGCTTCTTGAGCACGGCTTCCACCTGGTCGGCGATACCCAAATTGCATACGACAATTTGCGTTAGAAGCTCGTCGTCCTGCAGCCCGAATATAGCTTCCATAGTTTGCAGATGGAGCAGCGTTTGCGGGGGCGGGTTCCGGTGGTATATCGCTTGGTAGAGCCGGACGACGTTCGAGATCTTACTCATCAGAACAGCCCCCCCAACGCGTCTTCGACATCGCGCTGCCACATACGAAAGCGCGCGCGGGTTCCTCGGGATAGGCCCGCATCGATCTGATCGAGACCCATGTTATCGGTGCGAAACTTGTCGTAGATGTGCTCGGGCAGCGCCGGACAGCAGAAGACATCGCCCCCAGTCTTCGCGACTGCTTCGAGAAGCTCGGCGTCGACGAGCACGAACTTTTGGGGCGGCCCGTGCCAGGCTGGGAGGTTGAGCAGCACGCGGCCTGGCGGATCGCCGGCGAGCATGGCATCGAGCGTCGCGCGTGACGCCTGATCGAGGCCCATGGTCCAGATGATATCGACGTCGATATCGAGCGCGTCTTCTTCATCCTCGATCGCGAAGCGGATGAACTCGTGGACCCGATCAAGATCCTCAAATCGCCCGCCGGGAACGTTGACGAGGATGTACGCGTCATCGGGCGCGTCATCGATGATCGTGATGAGCTTCTCCTGATCGGATTCGTCACCCAGGTCGATCGGCTCGACGCGATGTCGATTGCCATAGGCATGTTCGATGTCGCGCTGCGACAGGCTCGCTTCGATGAAGATGACGGGAATGCCGCGGTGCATGAGCGAATGTGCAAATGTTGCCAGCGTGCCGGTGCTGCCGACGCCGCCCTTCTCCTTCTCGTAAAGCATGAGGCGCTTGCGCCGGTGCTCCTCAACCTGTTCTTTGGTCGACATGGGTCACTTCCTTTCTGCGTTGAATAGTTTGGTCGCCTGGCCGCAGGGGTGCGGCTACCCGCGTGAAATGTGCGGTCATGATTTGGGCCTGCCGTGCTTGGCGTGCGCCTCGGCAAGACGTTGCCGGGCGTCGCCCTGCGATCGTGCTCGCCCGGCAAATCTCGCGGCGAGATTCGCCCCACGACCCGGCGCTGCGGCTTCGTTCGCCGTCCTTTGCGGAGACCGCGTCGAAGGGCTGTATGTTGCCTTGTCCGCGTGTTGCGCCGTTGTAACGGGCTGTTGCCGCGAGGGGACAGTGGGCGGCGGACCGGTAGGTGGCAAGGGAGCAGGCGGCGGCTCGGGGAACTGCTGCGACCCTGTGTGGAGCGTGTATCGATCGGCGACGGCGAAGTGCGCCTTGCGTGAGTAGCCCGCTGAGAGCAGACGCGTGATGATTTGATTGAATATCTCAGGTCCATCATCAAGTTCGGCGAGGGCCGATAGCTTTGTCGCGATCGCGCCGACGTCGAGAGCGGTGCCGCGCATGGCCGCGAGATTGGTGATCGCCGCGGCCCACTGCTCTGGCCCGTTCGTCGAATTCAGGAGGATCTCAGCAATCTCGTCTGGAATATCGGCCGCAGTAATCTTGCGGCGGCGGAGCGAGGGTGCGCTTTTCTTTTGCTGACCCGGCGGTGCCGGTTCGGCAATGCATTCAGGCCCAATCGCTATTGTGACGGCGCGGATCCGGATAATAGCGACCACGATGTTGAAGATGCGGGACGGCCAGACTAGGCCGGACGAGTTGAGGATCGCATCATGGAAAGATTTCTCAGCGTCCTCGAGTTCAAACACGAGCGCGTCATGGCGATACCGCGGATGGAGCCGCCAGGCGTTGAAACGCGGGACCGTCTTGCGGATCGCTTTACCGGTGATTTCTTGTAATAGCCTGTTTATACACGGGCCGAGCAGCGCGTGCGCCACAGCGCCATCGCGCAGTTCAGCGCCCGTCGCTCGCGATGCCTGATGCTGATCCACCGCGGCGTCGAAACCGGCGAACGCCGCTTCACACAATAGATTACCAATGGCATCAACAGCGTCGTCAAGGTAATCCAAATCGTCCTCCCGCACCGAGAAGACCGGGCCTCGCAAACAATCTCGCGGAGGCCTGACGAATCGGGCGGGCTACCATTTATGGTAATGTCAAAGCGATATCCACAATAACCGTTATTTTCGCATGTGGAAATATCGCAGGATGGTGGTCCATTTGTCACGGATAGCTCGGTGTAAGAGACCGTTGTTTCACCTTACATCCGCCATTTTCGTGTATGGTGAAACGAAAATCCCCTTACATTATCGATAGAGTTTCCAGCACAGGAGATTTTGAGATCCCCGAAGATGTAAGCTATATTCGATGCGGGCTTACTTGTTTTGCGAAATAGGTTAGCGTCCCATTCTTCGATTGTGGAAGCTAACATCAACATGATATCCTTCGGATCAGGAAGGTCGGTTTCGCTCGGGACTTCCCGATCGGGCGCCTGCCGCGGGCTGGTGGGAGGGGCGCTGCCCACCTTTGGAAGCGTGGACTGGAGATCATGGATCCGATCGGAACTTTTCGCAGGCGCGCAGCAAAGCGGATCATCCGTGACTTGCCGCTCGACTTGGCGGAGACCGAACTCGACGATCCGTTGGGCCTCCTGCGCGGCAAGGTCCGAGCGAGTCTCGATTCCGCGCAGCGGTGGGAGCGCGGGAAAGCAGCTCCTGCCCGGCGGGCCTGGTTTGGCATTCCGAGCGTGCCGGACATATCCCGGCTAACGAGCGCGGCAGGGGAGCGCAGCTTCCACCTGGCGCGTAACGTAACCCGCGAGCGATCGGCGGCCGCGTTCGATGATTATGCGACCGGTAAGATCGGCGAGGCGAATGCGGAGCCGGAGCTCGCGGCAGAGGAGCGGCCCGCTGCGACGTTCGACCGCTACACGCAGGATCATGGCCATGACGATCCCCAGATCCTCGTCACGACGCTCGATCCGGATCCGGTCAAGCGAGCCAGGCAGTGGGACGCGGTCGAAGCGCATGAGTTTGGGCGGCGCAAGAATAAATCCGCCGGACCGCCGCGTCTCAACATAAAATTTGAACTCGCGCCTGCTTTTTTGGCGAGCGCTGCGCGTCGCAACGATTGTCCCGAAGGTCTGCGTGACGTCCTCAACGCCGAGCAGAGGCGGGTGGATGGCGGCAAGGAGCTCAGCAAAAAGCGCCAGTTGGTTGGTGTGCCATGGATCGATCCGGAGGCGCCAGCCGCGCTGACTTGGCTGGAGGCGCTGCCCGGCTGGCCCGCTGCGGATCCGCCGGTGAAGCTCAGCGAAGGTCGCGGCAGCTATGCGGTCATCGCGGGCGAGGCGGAGCTGCCCGCCGATCTCGACGGTGCGGCGCACGAACGCATTCTCGTTGGCGCGAACGCCTGGGTGCAATCGCTCGCCAATTCTGACAGCGGCGATGCTGACGCAAAGCGGGTCGTGCCCGCCCTGTTCGTGCGGCATGAACCCGACGCGCTCAATAACCTGACGAACTGGCACCTGCACTTCCAGGTCGGTAAGCGTACGGTGACCATCGATGGCGACGGTGAACTGGCGTTCGACGCCCACGTCGTGCCGCAAATCGCGACCAGCTTCATGAAACCGTTCCGCTGCGAGATCGCGCGACTCGTCAACGTCGAACTGAAGGCCGCTGACGCTGACTATCGGCTTTCGCCAGAAACCTACGCCAAGATGGGGCTGGATGCGCAAACCATGCGCAAGGTAGGTGGCAAAGCCACCGTACTCGAACGCGCGGGAGATACGCCGGATGTGTCGCTCGACAATGCAGCGATCGGCTGGGCGCGGGTGCTCGCGCAGCAGGTGGCGAAGCGCGATGCGGATTTCGCGGATGCCGATGCGGCTTTCGAATTACGCGAAGCGCGCGTGCGCGAAGTCCGCACTTCTGACGACCGCGACCGGCTGGAGCGGCTCGCGCGCGAGCTTCGCGATCACGAGCATACCGCGATCCGGTTGCGCGCCGAGGCCGCCGAGATCGAAACGCTGTGCGCTATGGCGCGCAGCCATCCGCGTATCGTTGCGAGATTTGCCCCGGGCTATGCCGACAAGGCGCGTAAGGACGGACACGATACCTATCTGTCGCACGCCTGGACCCGGCGGGGTAACGAGGCCGAAGCCTATCTCGATGAACTCGAACGGGAGTTGGTCGTTGAACAGGCCGCGATAGCCGAGCGCCGCGAGCAGGCGAAGTTTCTCGAACGCGCCGCCGCCGATCTTCGCGAACGGCTCGATCGAGACCTGAGACTTGCGATCCAGAACCCTGAGCCGACGCGCGTTGTCGACGCAATGCTGTCCAGCGAGGTCAGCTCCGCAACGATGCTGGATCCCAATGCGGTGATGAAGCGCATCGCCGAGACGCCGCTCCTTCTCAGCGAAGTCGACGGACGCTTGGTCGTGCTTCCCGCCAACGATCCTCAGGATTTGATCCACGGCGTCGATTTGAATGCCGCACCCTATCGAAAGCGGCTTCCGGCGATCCGCGATACCCAGCAGAAAGAACTCGCCCAGGTCGGCGCGTTGTTGGCGAAGCGCGGGCCGGCAGGTCTGGATGATGATAATCTCGTCGACAAGAGCGCGTGGCTGCAGACGGCGGTGAGGCGCTGGCGCGATACTCCCGAGATTGGGCGGCGGATCAAATTGCGCGATCTGCGCATTCAGGCGACCCGCGAAATCGCGTCAGGCCGCCAGCGGGAGGCCGACCAAGAATTTGCACTGTCGCCGCCTCGCGCGCTCGATCAGCCCTTACCGACGATGGCATCGCTCGGCGCACGCGGACTCGATATGGTGGGGCTGGGCGAGATCACACCGGGCCGCGAACCACAGCCGGTGCCCGCATGGCGTTCGCCGCGTGCAGACCTGCCGCGGGAATATGATATTTCCGCCGACGAAACTGCTCCCGTCGCGCCGAAGCAGGCGACGACTTTGCGCGATGTTCGCCGTGATGACTATCGTCCCATCCATCACAACGGGCGGGAACAGTTTGCTGATCTGTATGAGCGGCTTGCCGACACCTCAATCAATGGGCCATTTCCCGACAGACCGACCAATGACCAGCTTCAGGCGCTTCGATCGGTGATCGAGACGTATCCCGTCCGTATCGCACACTGGCGCGGCGCTTTGCGGATCGATCTGCGCGACGACCCCCGCCGCTGGTTCGATACCCCTTACATCCGGAGCGCGGCGGGGCAGGACCTGCTTTCGACGATTGTCGATAAGCGTGTGCAGATGTTCAGGAACCTACCCGATCTCGATCCGGCGCGCCGGCCAACGGCTTGGGACGTGGAGCAGAAGCGACGGGCATCTTGGCTTGATCGACCTGCCACGCACGTCGCGCCGGTGCCTGCCGAATTAATGGACGCCCACCAAGGTGCCGATCCTGCCGTGCTGTGGCGCCGTGCGCCTGTCCCTTTCCTGTTCGCGCGGCGTGCGGATGCCGAGGCACCGGACACGGTGGAGACGCTGCGCGACGCCCTCGGGTCTCGCGCCGAGTGGCTGGCACTGCCCGACTTACGCGCCCGCACCCGCGCCGCCTGGTTCGTCCAACAGGAGACGCGGAGCGATATCCTGCATGATCTTATGGTCGATTCCGGCTTGCGGCCAGCCGCGCCGCTGCGGGCAAACGAAGCGGACCGGTTGCTGCACATGGGCGATCCGCTGCTCGACGAAGAGTGGCTGCTGATCAAGCGCGGTTCGGTGCGGTTCGATCCGCCGAAGGCGGCGGACCGGTTGAAGCGCGCGTTGGCATCGGCTCGATCCAGCGAGGATATGGCGGCTGCCGCGGCGATCATGGCGTTCGGGATCAAGCGGCGAACAGCGAAACAAAATGCGAAACGGTCGAAGCCATCTAAGGGCCGTCATCCCTACGATCGCGGGCTGCCCGGCCGAGAGCCCAGCGGGCGCGGACGCTGAAGGCCTCATTGTCAGGAAATCATGCTCCTTGTATCGACTCTCACCCCCAAGACGACGCGAACACAGTCGCGCGTTCTCGTAATTCTGTTTGGCCGAGATGGCGCGCTCGCACAGAGGATTCCGATTACCCAGAGAAACTTCGCAGCTATATTAAAGATTTATTCATCTTTAGGGTCTATATGCCCGGCACAGTTGCGAACATGCGGCGGGGATAGCATCCCAAGTCGGTGACCTATGAATTTGTGATTCGCGCCAATTTTCGAGCTCCGCATCTGCTGATGCGGGCTTGAATGGCGTTCGAGGTCATGAATGAACCAGCCTAAACATTGCTGCCAAGCAGCCATGGCTTCGCTCGCCGAGCGAGGAAACCATAGCCATGGGAAATGCACAGAACACAAAGCCGTCGAATAAATTATCCCTTACATCCCCCGCACTCCCCCGCGGTTCGGATGTCTGGGCAAACGCTTCTCCTTCCGGGCTGTCAGCGGCAAAATTGCCGTTCGGCGGCAAATCGTCGAATTGCATCGGTTCGAAGGTTAGTAGCGGTTCGGCCGGATCGTCAGTCCGCCCGGAGCCTGGAGGCGAAAGTTGTGCTAACCTAATTGTTGAATTGCGCGAAGCGCGCGTATCAAAGGGTTGGTCGCGAAAGGTCATGGCCAAGCATGTCGGAGTGTCGCCCCAGACAATTACGCGGCTCGAAAAGGGTGTCGGCACCGTGTCAACGCTTGTGGCGGTAATGGACTCAACCAATTTCATGCTGACAGGTCTGAGTGCCGGTAAGACGCTGTTCGAAAAGCTCCGCAACACCCGTATCAAACATGGAAAGTCGCTGGAGAATTTGGTTAGGCGAACCGGACTGTCGCACACGGCCATCCTCGACCTCGAAAATGGTGCGGGATCAGTTGAAGACTTGCTGCGCCTGCTGGCAGCGCTTGCGCCGAGAGCTCGGCGTCAAGCTCCCGCTCGAGCGTATTGGGCGCTGGGTCAGAAGGAAGATCGTGATTCCCGCTTCACCCCGCCAGATTTCATGGACAATATTTATAAAGCGTTTGGCGAAATAGATCTCGATCCATGCGCTCACGAACTCAGCCCTGTCCTGGCGCGCCGTAAGATATTGGCCAGTAGGGGCGGCGACGGACTTAGCCAGACATGGTCAGGGCGTCTCGCTTTCGTCAATCCGCCGTACTCATGTGCCCTGCAGTGGCTACGGCGAGCTCATGAGCAATGGTCAGCTGGCCACGTTGCCACCGTTGTGTGCCTCGTTCCGGTCAGAACAGATTCGGCATTTTTCCACGAGGTTTTGAGCTTGGACGCCGATATCTTCTTTCTTAAAGGGCGCGTCAAATTCCTGAAACCGGACGGGGCGGCGCAGCAAACGCCCTTCAGCCTTATGGTGTTAACCCTTGGAGCAAACGCAGAACAGCGAGCTCGCTTTGCGCAATTAGCAGCCGGATTCTGGTCGCGAAGGCGTCAGCCAAATGACACTGACCTCTAGCGGGAAGGCGTAAACCTCGAAACGGAGCTTAAACCCGGCGAGGGTCTCGATAACGTGCGGTATGCCGCCATCGATACCCTCGCCGGGTCGCATGCGCTGATGATGGGGTTTCTTGTAGAGCTCGCGTTCTTGAGCAAGTGAACGGGGGCGCTGCGTTCGGGGCAGTCTCGCTCAGTCTGAGCCCATTGGCTCCTAGGCTCTAACGACCAAAATAGTCGAAGTGGCGTTCCCAGTTCGCTGTTGGGAAGCGGGCGGCGAGTTCAACGGGCTTAGAATTGATTGTCTAAGTGTCAGAAAGGCCTGCTGCTCAAAATCAAAATCACCCATTCGGTGAAACCGCAGAACGGCCTCGCATGTCCGCCGGATGGAAAAGCGGGACGCGGCTGCGCGCCCGCCAAGCGGTGGAGACGCTGACGCGGGAAGCGAGGAACAGGGTGAAAGGAAAAGAGGCAGGAGTTCTGTCTCGGATCCCTGATCCTCCGAAAGGAGAATATCGTGAACGAGTATCAACTTCCCAAATGCCTGCAGGTGATCGGTCTGGCATGCATTCCCGTCAACGACATACCAGACCAGCATCCGGCGCTGGCACGCAGGCCGGTTGCGGCGGCGGTCCTGACGATGGTCGATCAAGATGATGGTCATCGCTGGATCAACACGATCTGCGTCTCCGACGCGCGCAAGTCGGAAATCCCATTGCCGCACTTGCTCGACAAGACACTGTTGCCCGGCGTGGTCCAGATCGCGTCCATGGCCGATCGCATGACGCTGGCGATGGACGCGATGAGCCGGCGCTTCTTCGTCGAGCCGGCTCTTGCAGAACTCTGCTTTGGCGAGACGGCTATCGATCCCGCCGCGATGGGTGACCATGGGTTCGATGAGCGAACAGCGTGCCGTCGTTTCTCGATCCCGATGCCCGAGATCGGCGATGCGGACATCGAGCTTGCCTGGTCGCGCTCGGCGCCTGCGGCAGCCGAAGACCATGCGCTGCGCGTCGCGACCGCACGCTTGATGCTGTGGGCGCATGTCGAGGCGTTCCGCATCGCGCGACCGGAACCCTTCTTCGAGATCATGCTGGCCCTGCGCGACTGGATCGATGCCAGCGAGTATCTCAAGGCCGCGCTCGCCGATATCGGGAACTCACGCCCAATCCGCCGTGCAGACTCTTTCGCGCATCATTATCGCGACTATCGACAACGCCTTGCTGCGGGCGACGAAACCGCGAGATGGGTCAGCTTCGAGGACGGCCTGTTCCACGCCTGAGCGCGCCTAACGCGTAAACTCACTATCGATGAAAAAATGGCCTCGCTGCTCGGGTCGCGCGAGCAGCGAGGCCTGCGAGCGTGCATATGCACAACGCTTCGCATGCGACGGGCCGCTGTCATGCCCGTCAGGGCACGGTCTAGCGACCAGCTTTAAATATCCGGTGAATCGACGTCCAGCAGCCACTGCGGCGCCGTCTCTCCGTCCCACCATCAAACCCAAATCAGCAAGCGGACCGCTGCGATGCGGTCCCTTTGTCCTTTGTAGAAAGACGTACCAAATGACGACCATCCATAACATCCGCCCGTTCAACACTCGATATGTAATCCGGGAACGCTCAAGCCGCTACACGCCCGAACTCTTGCGCACGCACCGCACGGCGCAGGCGAGCTATGCCTACATCAACCGCCAGAATAGCGTTGATGAATGGGGTCCGACGCCGAACTGGGCGTCGCGCTCCGACCTTGCGGCGGCGGGCCGATGTGCTCCTGCCCGCGCCGCCGGACCCAAGCTGTCGGGGATCGCGCTCTGGGCACAAGCGGACGAGAATGCGCTCCGGTATCGGCCCGACGAGCCGACAATCGCGCATTGCGTTGGCAGCTTGCCGCGCCATGAGGACCTCGCCTTCTGGCGCAATCTGATCGAAGGCTTTGCCGAGGATTATCTCGTGGCCCGCGGCATGGTTGTAGACTGGGCGATCCATCATCAAGCGGAAGGCGACGATCAGCCCGAAATTGCGCCGCACGTCCATCTCCTCATCACCTTGCGAGGATATGACCCCGAGCACCGCGATTACGGCAAGGTCCGGCAGAACTGGCTGCGGACGGACAACTCTCGCAAGCGCCTGGCCGAGCGTTGGTGGGACCGTACCGGAATCGTCCCGCCCGAATATGTCATGGCAGCGACAGCGCAAAAATCCCGCTGAGATCGTGTCGGCACCGAGCACCGGTAACGCCCGGTGCCGACCACCCTGAATATCGCATTGCCTGTTCTGGCTTCTGAAGGAGCGGATAGCGAGGCCTTCAAGCCAGAACAGGAGAGAAATTGAGCGGAGAGGGTGATCTGAAGATCGGAGGAGAAAATAGAATGTTTATCGTTGAACTAACTGCTGTAGTCATTGCCGCGTATGTCACGGCCCTCGTTATGCGCGAAATGCCGCGCCTGTTTGCATTGCTCATCGTCCGGATCGCCGACCGGCTGTCGGCAGCTAGGCACACTCAGATCGTGGAAGCGGTTAGCGGTCGCCAAGTCCCAGCGAATTGGACCGCGGCGTCGGAAGATCGGAAGTTGTTGCGCGCCGGCATGCGCTCGACGATGCGTATGGCGACGTTTCGTTCGCTCTATCCGACTAATCGCTAAGGGAATCTGCTGAGCCCAGGCGTCGGCAATCGAATTGCCGACGCCTGGGCCAGCCGGATATGTCATTATGCGAGCCCCATATCAGGGGTTCATCAGATGGCAGGTGTTCGCTCGCGCCATGATACTTATTTCGTCTCCAATCGGGAGCGCGGCCTTGCCAGCGACCTCTCGTTGCGCCCAGGGAGATCAATGAACCCTGACATAAGGATTGGGATCGCATGCCATGATCTGCGGCATCAGTGACAGGATCTTACGCGCCATTTTGATCCGATCAGCCCGATGGTCCAACGGGATTTCCAATACCCGACAAAGTGCCGCATCGTGATAAGCGAAGCCGAAATCCGCGCCCTTGGGAACTATCAGAGCCGGTCCTTCCCTGGAAAGAACCCATACCGAGCATCGAGGCCACGTCTTCACTTTACCGTCATAGGTCTCATAAACCGCGATATTGGCGGGTCCACGGCGTTCCTTCCCGGGCTTGAAGGCAAGCACAATCAGGTCTTTGTTGGCTTCTTTTACCGCCTGCTCAAAACCATGCTCATTCCCTGCTTCAGCAACAGTGAATGCAGCCTCTCTGAAAGGGATCCCGTCTACTTCTCGTCTAAGGGTTATCATCCTGCCGAGACAAATCAGGAAATCCATCGCAATTTCTCGATTAAAACTGGTCTTCATTCTCATTCTCCTTGGAGCTAATGTTCAAAGCTCGTCGGACGAGATTATTCCGCCGACCCTGAGTTATAGGATCGTCGAAAGCTGCTCCCAAGCTACTCAGAATTTTTTTTTCATTTATTCGAATTTCGATAGATCTGGGCGCAACGTAATGGGCGCCCGACCGCACCAAGGTTGACCCCACTTAGATTCTGGGATCATCATCGCGGCGCTGCTGCCTAGGTGAATGGACGTGCTTGGTCGTTGCTAAGGTAAGTTGGCGCCGCTGATTGAGGTGCAGTCGCCGCACAGGCAGCCGTTTGTTTAAGGATTAACCTAGTGGACGCGGAGCGATGGGCGATCTCTGTGGTAGGACAGGGCGTGCGAGGCGGGGTAGCTACGGGGAAAATGCCTTCATTCGAGCGAGATCAGGCGACGTGCCACGTCCGAATTACGGCTACCGCACGGCTGTCACAGCGCGCAGCAAAAGACCCTGAGCGCCTGCATGGGAACGCCGCACCGATGTTCTATTGCGGTTGGTCTGTGATGCCACTAACTGTAGCCAGTGAGTGTAGCCAGTCGCAACTGGTGCCACGCGAAATTGGCCGAAAACAGGGCTTTTTGGGGTGCAGCTTTTCCTTAGGTGAGGTTCCTGCCGCCCCAGCCAGCCGGTGCCAATAGCCCGACCTATTCGCCGCGCTGAAACGTGATCGCCATTTCTTCGATGTCGAGGTCGCGTTCCAGTTCGTGGAGTACCTCGTCCTCGATATGACCCGCGCGGTGGATGCGGATCAGTTCTTCGCGGGCGGCTGCGATCGCTTGCAGCAGGACGTCGAAATGCGGACGCAGACCGTCCATCGCGGCGGCGGCATCGGCCTCATATCTTTCCATGAAGCGCATGCGCTTGCGATGCTCCTCCAGCAACTGGGGATGGATCAGCGTGCCGTCTGCGTCATAGGCGAGCTTTTCGATGACCGCGCTCCGCGCCCGCGCCATCGCGGCTTCGGCGGCGGGCATCGCCATCTTGGCCGGTGGGTCGGCATCGACCGGGGTCACCTTGCGGATCAGCAGCCCCAAGCTAGACCCCTGCGCCACGACGGTGACGAAAATGACCGCGAAAGCGCAGATCAGCATCAGGTCGCGGCCGGGCATGTCGACGGGCAGGGTCAACGGGACTGCCAGCGTCACGACGCCGCGCATTCCGGCCCAGCTGAGCACCGTCGCCTGACGCCAGCCGAGCGGACGGGCGCGGTCGATGCCCGCTTTGCGCGCGAGCGCGAGCAGCGCCTCCGACCCGAACACCCAGATGAAGCGCGCGCCGGCAACGGTGACGACGACGGCGATCACTACCGCGACCATTGACGCCGGTACCGCGTCGATCCCGCCGATCCGCTCGAGCGCGCCGCGCAGTGAAAAGCCGATCAGGATGAAGACGAGCGCTTCGAGCAGGAAGACCATGATCTGCCACGCCGAACTGCCCAGCAGCCGGACGTCCGCCGACAGCACGACATGCTGGTACCAGCCCATCACCAGCCCCGCCGTGACGGTGGCGATGACGCCAGACACATGCACCGCCTCGCCGGCGATATAGGCGGCCCAGCACAGCGACAGGGTGACGAGCACGACAAGCATGCGGTCGCGCAGGTGGCGCGCCAGGAACAGCCAGACCGCGCCGACCGCGGCGCCGACGATGGCGCCACCGACCGCAACGATGGCGAAGCTTTGTACCGCTTCGCCGGTGTGGAAGACCCCGCTGAGCGTGGCGGCGACGGCAAAGCGGAACAGGATCAGCCCGGTGGCATCGTTGAGCAGGCTTTCGCCTTCGAGCAGGGCTTCGAGCCGACGCGGCAGATGGACGCCCTTTAACACTGCGCGGGCCGACACCGCATCGGGCGGCGACACGATGGCGCCCAGCGCGAAACAGGCGGCCCATGGCAGTTCGGGAAGGATCCAGTGCACCACCACCCCGACGATCAAGGTGGTGAACACCACCGCGCCGACCGCGAGCGAGAGGATGCCCGGCAGATGACGGCGGAAGCGGCCGAGCGCGGTATAATAGGCGCCGTCCATCAACAAAGGTGGCAGAAACAGCACCAGCGCCAGTTCGGGGTCGAGCGAGATCGCGGGCAGGCCGGGGATGAAGGCGAGCGCGCCGCCGCCGACAAGCAGCGCGGTGGCAGGCGGCCAGTTGAGCTTGAGCGCGAGCCAGTGCAGCGCGATGACGAGCGCCAGCAGGGCGAGCACCAGTTCGAAGGTTTCGACCGCGTGCATCGGTTCAGATCCGATCGGCGGCGACGCCGGGTGATGATTTCATGGTGAGCCCCCCTCGACAGTCCCAAAAATCCGGCACCATGTTTGCCGCCGATTGTCACGACGATCAATGCAATAGCGCGAAGGAAAGAATTTGGGGTCGAGCATGTCGTCAAAGCGACAAGCCGCGCATTCCGTTGCGACAAAGGCCAAAACCTTTATCCCCCGTCCGCTACGCTCGGCAGCTGCAACGGGGGATGAGGTTTGGTGTCGACATGAGAACATTAGTAGAACAAAAATTGTTCGTCAACCCGATTTCCCCACCTTTTTGAGGAACTGCGGTCGATTGACGTAAACGTCAATCAGCGCCAAGGCAGAAGGGGCAGCGAAAGGGAGCGTGATGGCGGCAGAACCGAAGTTCGATCTTTCCGGGCGGGTGGCGCTGGTCACCGGCGCGTCGTCCGGGCTGGGCGCCGGTTTCGCCAAAGCACTGGCGGGCGCGGGCGCGAAGGTCGTGCTTGCAGCACGGCGCGCCGACAAGCTGGCCGAGCAGGTGGTGGCGATCGAGGCGGCGGGCGGCACCGCGATTGCGGTCAGCATGGATGTCACCGACGAAGCATCGACCATCGCTGCTTATGACGCCGCCGAGGCTGCGTTCGGCACGGTCGATACGATTGTCGCCAACGCCGGGGTCGCGACGGAGAAGATGGCGATGAGCCTGTCGGTCGATGATGTCGATTTCCTGCTTGCGGCGAACGTCCGCGGCGTATTCCTGACCGCGAACGAAGGCGCGAAGCGGCTCGACAAGGCGGGGGCTCGCGAGAAACAGCACGGCCGTATCGTCCTGATCGGGTCGATCACGGCCGAGAAGATATTCCCGGCCACCTCGGTCTATGGTGCGACCAAGGCCGCGGTGCGGCATCTGGGCAAGGCCTTGGCGCGCGAATGGGCGCGGCGCGGGATCTGCGTCAATGTGATTCAGCCCGGCTATTTCGAATCCGAAATGACTGCGGAATTGCTGAACAGCGACGTCGGCGCGGCCATGGTGAAAAGCTTTCCGCGCCAGCGGATGCGTCCGCCGAGCGACCTGCACGCCCCCTTGCTTCTCCTCTGCTCCGATGCGGCGGTGGGGATCACCGGCAGCGTGTTCACGATCGACGACGGTCAGACGCTGTGAGCGACCTGCTGATCAAGCGCGCGGGCAGGTCGAGATCGCGACGCTCAACCGGCCCGATCGGCTCAATGCGCTGAACGAGGGGCTGGTCGATGACCTCAACGCCTATTTCGGCGGACTCGCCGACCGCCCCGACGTGCGCGTTGTCGTCCTGCGCGGCGCCGGCCGCGGTTTCTGCGCCGGGCTCGATATTCAGGAGGATCGGTTTAGCGACGAAACCCCGGTACTGCGGACGCTGCGCACCCAGACGCGGATCGGCAATATCTATCGCAAGATGCGTGCCTGCCCGCAGCCGATCATCGCGCTGGGCCATGGTGCCGCGTGCGGGGGCGGGCTGTCGCTGCTGCTCGCGTCGGACGTGCGTTATGCTGCGCCGTCATTCCGCGCCAACGCCGCCTATATCCGCATCGGGCTGGGTGGGTGCGATATGGCGTCGAGCTATTTCCTGCCGCGGCTGGTCGGTGCCAGTCTGGCGTCTGAGATGATCCTGACCGGACGGTTCATCGACGCCGAGCGCGCGCTGCGCGCCGGGCTGGTCAGCGAGATCGTCGATGAAGACGCGCTGCTCGACCGCGGCCTCGCGCTCGCCGACGAGATGCTGGCGACGAGCCCACATGGTTTGCGGCTGTCGAAACAGGCGCTGAACCTCAACATCGATGCGCAGAGCCTCGACGCCGCGATGGCGATCGAGGATCGCCAGCAGGTCATCCTGTCTGCCACCGAAGACCACCGCGAGGCGCTGACCGCCTTCGTCGAAAAACGCGCGCCCGAGTATCGCGAACGATAGCCAGCGTCCTCCATATTGACTCGCCGATATATTGGCATAGTAAGTGTCACTATCCCGTGGGAGAGGGGGCGATGGCAGTGCGTGTGAGGACCACCAAGGTGCCGGGTCGCAAGCGCCGGTTCCGGCGTACTGCCATCATCGCCTGCGCCGTGCTGCTCGCCGCGACCCCTGCGCAGGGGCAGCCGGAATCGGCCCCGCCGCGCCAGCCTAACATCGTCATCCTCCTCGCCGACGATTGGGGATTCAGCGACGTTGGATCGTTCGGCGCCGAGTTTGCGACGCCGAACATCGACGCGCTGGCCTACGCGGGGACGCGCTTTTCCAACTTCCATGTATCGGGATCCTGCTCACCGACGCGGGCGATGCTCCAGACCGGGGTGATGAACCACCGTAACGGCCTCGGTAACATGCCGGAGACGATCCCCGACGAACATCGCGGCAAGCCGGGATATGATACGGTGATGAACCACCGCGTGGTGACGATCGCGCAACTGCTGAAGGCCGCAGGCTATCGCACCTACCTGACCGGTAAATGGCACCTTGGCAGCGATCCGACGCGGCTGCCCGAGGCGCGCGGCTATGACCGGGCGTTCAGCCTCGCCGATGCGGGCGCCGACAATTTCGAGCAGCGCCCGATCGAGGGGATGTACGACACCGCCGCCTGGACCGAGAACGGCAAACCTGCGACGCTGCCCAAGGATTATTATTCGTCGACCTTCGTCGTTCAGCGGATGATCGACTATATCGAGGAGGGTCGCAAAAACGGCAAACCCTTCCTCGCGTCGATCAACTTCCTTGCCAATCATATTCCGGTGCAGGCGCCCGACAGCGACATCGCGCGCTATGCGGCGCTGTACAAGGATGGCTGGACCGCGCTGCGTGCCGCGCGGGCGAAGCGCGCCGCGGCGCTGGGGATCGTCCCCGCGGGCGTGCCGATCGTGACGATGCCGACCACCCCCAACTGGAACAAACTCGACGCCGACGAACGCGCCGCCGCGGTGCGCGTGATGCAGGCGTATGCCGGGATGGCGACTGCGATGGACCGCGAGGTCGGACGTCTGGTGGCGCATCTGAAATCGACCGGCGACTATGAGAACACGATCTTCGTCTTCCTATCGGACAATGGCGCCGAACCGACCAATCCGTTCAGCAGCCGCCGCAACCGGCTGTTCCTTGGCATGCAATATGACCTGTCCACCGCCAATATCGGCCGCCGCGGCAGTTTCAGCGCGATCGGTCCCGGCTGGGCGAGCGCCGCCGCCTCGCCGCTGTCGGGCTATAAATTCAGCGCGACTGAGGGCGGGCTGCGCGTCCCGCTGATCATCGCCTGGCCGGGGAACAAGGCGATGCGCGCGGGTGGCATCAGCGACGGTCTCGCGCATGTAACTGACATCGTGCCGACGCTGACCGAACTGGCGGGCGTCGCTGGCCATCGCGGCGTGTGGCAGGGCAAGGCGGTCGAGCCAGTGACGGGGCGTAGTCTGGTGCCAATTTTGACGGGCCAGTCGGCGAGCGTGCATGGCGATGCGCCGCTCGGATATGAATTGTCGGGCAATGCGGCGCTGTTTCGCGGCGATTACAAGCTGGTCCGCAATCTTGCGCCGACCGGCGATGGCCAATGGCGGCTGTACGACATCAAGGCCGATCCCGGCGAAACGCGCGACCTGGCCGCCGCGATGCCCGACCGCTTTGCGGCAATGCTGGCCGACTACCGCGCCTATGCCAAAGCGAACGGCGTGCTCGACATGCCCGCGGGCTACACCGCCGACGAACAGATCAACCGTTATGCTTTCGAACAGCAGGGCCGCAAGCGCCTGATCCAGCTCGGCCTGTGGGTCGGCGGCTTCGTGCTGCTACTGTCAGCTTTTGTCGGGGTCTGGCGCCGTCGGCGCCGGGCGCGCCGGATCGATCAGGCGAAAACCGATATGGTCGGTACCTAAGCTGCGTTCCTGAAACTGGCGCGCCGCGGGGCGGTAGCGCGCGCAATAATTGGCGGCGCACAGGAAACTGCCGCCCTTGATGACATTGCTTTCGCCGCCCGCCTTGCTCGTTGTCCATTCCCAAACATTGCCGATCAGGTCGTGCACGCCGTGGCGGTCGGCGGGAAAGCAGGCGACCGGCGCGCGGGCGGTGAAGCCGTCGGTGCCAAGGTCGCGGGCCGGGAAGGCGCCCTGATAATAGTTGGCCTGCGGCTTGCCCGTGGCATCGACCGGAACAAGACGGTCGGCACCGCCGGTCGTCGCCGCCATCTCCCACTGCTCTTCGCTCGGCAGCGACTTGCCCGCCCAGCGCGCATAAGCGATCGCGTCGTCATAGCCGATCTGGACCACCGGGTCGCGGTCACGGCCCTCGATGTTAGATGCGGGGCCAGACGGGTTGCGCCACTGCGCTCCGACGACCCAGCGCCACCAGTTCGCATTGCCGTCCGTGGGGGCGGTAAACACCGCTGAGCCGGGGACCAGCATGTCGGGCGGCGCACCCGGCAGGGGCGGCGGATCGCGCTCGGCGAGGGTCTTGTAGCCGGTCTCTTTGACGAAAGCGGCAAACTCGGCGTTGGTTACCTCATGCGTCGCGATCCAGAAGCCCGCGACGCGGACCTCGCGCGCCGGACCTTCCTCGGGCAGTTGCGCGTCGGCGCCCATCGCGAACGTCGTGCCGGGAATCCATGCATAATCCTGCGCCGGCATCGCAGGACAGGCCGGTCCCGCGGTTTCGGCCACCGGTGCCTCGGTCGCCTTGCCGCATCCCGCCAGCGCGCCGATCAAGGCGAGCGGCACCAGCCCGGCACTGCGGTATTTCAAGCGGCCTCGCCGATCGTCGCCAGCAAGGCATCGACCATATGCATCGTCACCGTCCCCGCTTCCTCGGCCGGCAACCCCTGATCGTGGCGTAGCGCGCGCCAATTCTGGAACGACAGCGTAGCGCACAGCGCCTCGACATTGATCCGGTCGGTCAGGACGGGGGCGGGGAGGAGGCGCAGCAGCAGTTCGCGCTCCAGCATCACGACCTTGCCATATTGCCCCATCAGGAATGGCGACTGGTACCGCTTGATATTGGCAGCGAGGCGAAAGGGCAGGGTGGTTTCGAACACCCGCACGCGGCGCCGTACCAAGTCGCGGACATTGGCGCGCCAGTCCTGATTGGGATAGGGCGCGGCCACGATCGGCATCACCCGCTCGGTAATCGTCGCGGTGATTTCGGCGTACAGCGCGTCCATGTCGTCGAAATGGCGAAATACGGTGCGCAGTCCGATCCCGGCCTCCTCGGCGACGCGGGCGGCACTCGGCGCCAGGTCGCCGCCGACGATCAGCTCCATCATCGCCTCGACGATGCGCTTGTGGCTCGACCGGCCGCGTTCTCGGCGGCCGTCGACGCGCGCGGGATCGGCCTTCGTCGATACCGATTTGCTCGCCGCCTTGGTCATATCCCTCCGCTGGCCCAGCTTGGCGCCGGGGTCAATCGCTGCTTTTCGCGCGATCTTGCGCAACCTGCAATATAGTGACACATATAGTGCCAAAATATCGACGGCAAGGGGTGAGGTTGTCATGAAGAAGCGCTGGATCGCATTGGGCGTCGTCGCCGCGCTGGGAGTGGGCGGTTATTGGGCGTTCGAGGCGAATAAATATCGCCTGCCCGGCATCCTTCAGGACTGGAACGATCCGGTGCAGCCGAACCGTGCGGTGGCTTGGCGGCAGGGACCGGCGACAGCGCCCGAAGGACAACGCCCGCCTAACATCATCCTGATCGTCGCCGACGACCTTGGCTATAACGACATCAGCCTGAACGGCGGCGGCGTTGGGGGTGGGATCGTCAAGACGCCAAACATCGATGCGCTGGCGCGCGAGGGGGTGAATTTCACCACCGCCTATGCCGCCAACGCCACCTGCTCGCCATCGCGCGCCGCGATGATGACGGGGCGGTATCCGACCCGCTTCGGCTTTGAATTTACCGCCGTCCCGGCCCAGTTCGCCGAAAATCTGGCGCATGGCGAGGGTGTCGGGCCGCTGCGGGCGATCTTCCACAAGGATCGGATCACCCCCGACATCCCCGATTATCCCGACATGGGCGTCCCCGCGAGCGAGGTAACGATTGCCGAGGCGGTCAAGGCGGTGGGCTATCACACGCTGCACATCGGTAAATGGCATCTGGGCGAAGCGCCCGCGTTGCGGCCGCATGCGCAGGGGTTCGACGAAAGCCTCGCCATCCTGGCGGGCGGCGCGATGTTCATGCGCGAAGACGATCCGGGGGTCGTCAATGCGAAGCTGCCATGGGATCCGATCGACCGTTTCATCTGGGCCAATTTGCGCCATGCGGTGACCTTTAACGGCAGCCAGCGATTCCATCCGCGCGGCCATATGACCGACTATTTCGCCGAGGAAGCGATCAAGGCGATCGAGGCGAACCGCAACCGGCCATTCTTTATGTATCTCGCTTTCAACGCGCCGCACACGCCGTTGCAGGCGACGCGCGCCGACTATGACAAGCTGCCGCAGATCAAGGATCACAAGACCCGCGTCTATGGCGCGATGATCGCGCAGATGGACCGCCGCATCGGCGATGTGATGGCGAAGCTGAAAGAGCAGGGGATCGACGACAACACGCTGGTCATCTTCACCAGCGACAATGGCGGGGCGTGGTACAACGGGATCGAGCGACTGAACGCGCCGTTCCGCGGCTGGAAGGCGACCTTCTTCGAAGGCGGCATCCGCACCCCCCTTTTCATGCGCTGGCCGGGCGGCATCGCCCCCGGGACGCAGCGCGCTGACGTCACCGGCCATCTCGACATCTTCTCGACGATTGCGGCGGCTGCTGGGGCAGCGGTGCCGCGGGACCGTGTGATCGACAGCGAGAATATCCTCGCTGGTCCGGCCAGCCGATCGGCGATGTTCTGGCGCTCGGGCGATTACCGCGCGGTGCGTGCGGGCGACTGGAAATTGCAGGTGACCAAAAGGCCTGAAAAGGCACGGCTCTATAATCTCGCGACCGACCCGACCGAACGAAAGGATCTCGCCGCCAGCGATCCCCAGCGCGTCGCGGCGCTACGCGCGATGATCGAAGCGCAAAACAAGGGCATGGCCAAACCAATCTGGCCAGGCCTGATCGAGGGGCCGGTGCGGATCGACGTGGCGCTCAATACGCCGTGGCAGGGCGGGCAGGATTATGTCTATTGGAGCAACTGAGCGCGCCAAGGCCTTGCGGCGCTTGTTCGGTACCCTGCAATTTAGATGAATGGTGCGCGACGCAGTCTGCACCGAACCCGTCTCGCGCCGCAATTCCCTGCAATGCAGCGAATTTGCAGGGAATTGCGGAGTTTGCCGGCAATTTTGTTGGGAATGGATTGCCGAAGACCCTTGAAATTCGCGGCAAATGCGCGAAAATTCCCTAGATGCCGGAGCAGGGAATTTTCCCGCGCTTTGACCGGGATTTCTGGAAAGACGCCTCAATGAGCGTGGATTTTTCGCATTATTCTGCAACCACCGCGGCGATGGTGGACATGTATGTCGCGCGCGGCGGGCAGCCGACGGACGAGATGCTGCTCGAGGCGTTTGAACGGCTCGATTGTGACGACCTGCCTACCAAAGATGGCGCGGCGATTGTCCGTTGTCTGAGCCGCAAGCGGGGCCGCCCCACCAAGGTCGGCCAAGAGCGTCACGCGCTCGCTCGCCGAATAATGCAGGTGGATCGCGGCGCCATGCCGGCGAATTTTCAGCGAGCACTCGCGGAACGAATTGCCAAAGGTCAGGGCGTCACGGATCGTCAGCGCGCGATTTCTCATCATCGTTCTATGCAGTCTCTGCAGCGCAACAACATGATCCGCTATTTGTACCATCTGATCAAAAAGCAGATCGACGATGGTACGGGAATACGGGTTCCCCATGTGGGGAGCTTCAACGATCCCCGGGGCGGTCGCTCGCCAAGCGAGCGGGCGCTCGAGCTCGCGCATTTGGTCCTGTCCGAGCGACTTGCAATGCACCCTCCTGCGGCGCGCCGCATGATGAATATCATCGCTTATAATTGAACCGATTTTCCGTGAGTGAGGCTGATCCGATGCTGCTCTAAATGAACTGCTCCACCTAGGTAGGAGCAAGTGCATGGAACACAGAGCGCATCCAAGCATCGAAATGATGCCGCGCCAAGGGCTCAAGCCCAACCCGATCAACGCGCGCAAACATGATGACAAGCAGCTGGCCCAGATCGCCGCGAGCATCGAGCGCTTCGGCTTTCTTGTGCCGATCATCATTGACGACGATGACATGATCGCGGCGGGACACGGGCGCTGGGAAGCCGCAGGACGATTGGGCATCGACAGCGTTCCGACCATTCGCGCGCGCTTTCTGACCGACGCCGATCGCCGTGCTTTCGCACTTGCCGAGAATCGCATCGCAGAGCTGAGCAGCTGGGACGAAGACTTGCTCGCGAACGAGCTGAGCATCCTGTTTGACGGGGGATATGATCTCGAGATCACCGGATTTTCGACGGCCGACCTAGATTTTTCGCTGCCCGAAGAGGCGGTCAAAGACAAAGCAGAAGAGATCGAGCTGCCCGACCTCGATGCCCGGCCGGTGTCACGCGAGGGCGATCTGTGGGGGATCGTCCCACACCGCCTCTACTGCGGAAATGCCCGAAGCGTCGAAAGTTACGAGACGCTGCTGGGCGGTGATCGGGCGGACATGGTGTTCAGCGATCCTCCGTACAATGTCCCTATCGATGGCCATGTATCGGGGCTTGGCAAACATCGTCATCGCGAGTTCGCCGAAGCGTCAGGTGAAATGACCGCTGCTGAATTTACCGCCTTCCTGCGCACCATTTTCCGCAACTGCGTCCGCTTCGCCTCGAACGGGTCCATTCATTACCATTGTATTGACTGGCGACACATTCGCGAGATGCTCGATGCGGCAGATGGCGTGTATTCTGGGTTCAAGCAGCTCGTCGTCTGGAAAAAGCAGAATGCCGGGATGGGGACCTTCTATCGCTCCCAGCACGAGCTGCTGTTCGTCTTCAAATCCGGCACCGCGAAACACGTCAACAACTTCGGCCTCGGCCAAACCGGACGTTATCGAACCAATGTGTGGGAGCACGCCGGCGCCAACAGCTTCCGAAAGGGGCGCGACCGCGACCTGGCCGCGCACGCGACGGTAAAGCCAACGGCGCTCGTAGCCGATGCGATCCTCGACTGCTCGAACCGCGGTCACCTCATCCTAGACCCCTTCAGCGGCTCGGGAACGACGCTGATCGCGGCACACAAGACGGGCCGCCGCGGCGCGGCGATCGAACTCGATCCGCTGCATTGCGACACCAGCATCCGCCGCTTGATGGCGGCCTCGGGTCTTGATGCCATCCGCGAAGACGGCGCCCGCTTCGCCGATCTCGAAGCCGATCTCGCGATCGGCGAGGAGGTGGATCATGGCTGACGGGAAGAATGATTATGACGTCGGCTACGGCAAGCCGCCGAAGCACAGCCGCTTTCCGCCGGGGCAGTCGGGCAACCCGAAAGGAAAGCAGAAAGGCAAAAAGGGCCTGAAGACCGACCTCGCCGAAGAGCTTGATGCCAAGCAGACGATTCAGATCAACGGCAAGCCGGTCACCGGGCGGCGCCAACAGCTTGTAGTCATGGCCCTCGCGGCCCGCGCGGCAGCCGGAGATCTGAAGGCCGCGCGAACGCTGCTCCCGCTCATCGTGCAGGTTCTTGGCACCGAAGATCGCGGAGCCGAGCGGCGTAGTCTGTCGCCGCAGGATCAGGCCATTCTCGATGACATGCTGGGCGAGCTTGGTGAGCCCGAAGCTAAGGCGGGAGCAGGTGGGCGGGATGGCCAACCGCGCCCGGCAGACGAGCTGATCGAAGGTTCTGCAGAGGGAGGCGACGGTGATAAATCCGAATGATCCAGGGCTTGTCCTGCAGGAACTGATGCGGCGCGATTTCCGGGCATTCCTGCGCAAGGCCTTCCCGTCGATCCGCGGCGGCGATCCGATCAGCTGGAACTGGCACCTCGACGCGATCGCCCATGAACTCGACCGGATCGACCGCGGTGAGAACCAGCGGCTCCTGGTGACCCTGCCGCCGCGCAACCTCAAATCAATTGCCATATCGGTGGCATGGGTCGCGTGGATGCTGGGGCGCGATCCGCGCCGGAACTTCGTGTGCATCAGCTATTCAAACGAGCTGTCGGGTAAACTTGCGCGTGATTGCCTCGCGATCATTCAGACGGGCTGGTACCGCGAGCTGTTTCCGCGCACGATCCTGTCGCAGAAGCGATCAGCGTCGGGTGACTTTGAAACCACCCGCGGCGGCGGGCGGCTTGCAACGTCGATCACGGGCACGTTGACCGGGCGCGGCGGCGACATCCTGATCATCGACGATCCGATCAAGCCCGACGAAGCCTATTCTGAAACGACGCGTGAAGCGGTGAACAACTGGTTCCGATCCACGCTCACTTCGCGGCTCAACGACAAGGCGTCGGGCGCGATCATCACCGTCATGCAGCGGCTGCACGAACATGATCTCGCCGGCATGCTGCTCGAAACGCCAGGGTGGCGCGAACTGCGCCTTTCGGCCATCGCAGCCGAAGACGAGATCATCGCGCTTCCGCGCGGCAAAAGCCATTATCGCAAGGCCGGCGACATTCTGCACCCCGAGCGCGAGAATCTCGCTGTGCTGGAAGCACAGAAACTTGCGATGGGCTCGCTCGCCTTCGAGGCCCAGTATCAGCAGAACCCGCTTCCCGCCGTCGGCAACATGGTGAAGGCGGAATGGCTGCGGACCTATACCGACGCCGATCTTGCCGCCAGGCCGGGCCACATCATGCAATCATGGGATACTGCCAGCAAAGACGGCGTCCACAATGATTGGTCAGTGTGCATCACCGCCAACGTATATCATTCTGAAGTCCGCATTCTTGACGTGTTTCGGCGAAAGCTGACGTTCCCCGATCTCAAGCGGCACGCAATCCGCCTGGCCCAAGAATATCGCCCGCAGACGCTGCTGATTGAAGACGCAGCATCGGGGCAGCAGCTGCTTCAGGCGCTGCGCAACGATCAACCGAGAGGTGTGCCGCTGCCGATCCCGCGCCGACCCGAACTGGACAAGGTATCGCGCATGGCGGGGGCGTCGGGCCAGATCGAAGGCGGACAGCTTCTGCTTCCGCAAGACGCGCCGTGGCTGCCGGAATTCAAGGCAGAACTGCTCGGGTTCCCGAATGCACGGTTTGACGACCAAGCTGATGCGTTGACGCAGCTCTTGAACTGGGTGCTGCGCCAGCAGGGCTTTTCTGGCCTGAGCGCATTGGAAGTCGGGCCGACCATGTTTGTGGCGCATGACGATGGCACGATCGAAACGATCGGCGATGACTGGGGCATCGAGGACAATGGCACCGAGCCTTGGGAACTATACTGACCAGCCCACGCGTAGTTGGGGCGGGGATGCCTTTGGCTTAAGCCGATGGCGCGCTTACCGAACCGCGAAGGCAGCAATCGCCGTGCCATCACTTTGCCGGACGTAGGCGCACTGTACATCGGCTATCAAGGCCGTGACATTGTCCACCCGCTCGCGCGGGCGCTGAAAATCAGGCGCGACACCATCAACACCGGTTGCTTTGAAAGGCGGCGTCGGCACCGCCAGAAAGGCAATGGTCCCGCGCTCGATGACGTCGCGAGCCAGATCGGGCGCTATCACTATTTCGGCGAGCGGCGTGAAGGCATTCTTGCCAGCGAACTGGGACTCGCCGCGTTTGCCGTGGCGCTCCCAAACCGCATGGACGCGCCTCGTCGTGCGGTTGACCATGGCCTTTGCTCCGAAACCGTTCGTGGCTTCATAACTGTCCTTGCTCTCTTCTGTCGCTTCGAGACTGAATGCCACGGCGCTGGCAAATGCATCCTGACCATGCGGTGCCATCCCGAAAATCATCGTAAAGTTGATCGCACCGGCGCCGAAGGCGGTCGCGTAGATCTTGAGGATCCGGCGTTCAGCGTCGTAAGATAGACCCTCGCCGACGCGGGTGGGCTTGCGAGCCAGCAGCAGCGCGGCGGAGCTGGTCCCCGAAGCAGCGGCCAGCCGCCGCTCATAGTCTGCCGTGCTTTCATACGGGGTTTTCTTTTCCATCGCGGGGAGCGTGCCCACAAGGTCGGCAAAATCCGCCGGCGCGCCCGCTGCTGCGAGTTTCTGTACGCAGCCTGGATCAAGATCGTTGGCCTGCGACCCCGCGGCTGGCCCAGCGGCAAAAGCAGCGGCCAAGGATACGGCAATCGCTAGGTGGCACCTGTTCCTCATCACATTCCCTCTCATGTCGACGATCAGTAACATGGGAGGCAATTGGCTTGGCGTGACCCGACCAGTCAAGTCGATTGTCACTCATTGTCTGTAGATATATCGGTCACATCAGTCTGCTTATGCGGCCGTGGAAATCCGGCTTCGCCTCGCTCATAACGTTCGTCAGCTCCGCCAGGAAAAGGGCTGGAGCCAGGAGGATTATGCCGATCGAGCGGATATTCATCGCACCTACGTGAGTGATATCGAGAGGGGGAGGCGCAATCCCACCATAACCATCGTCGAGAAGCTCGCGGTGCCATTTGGTGTCAGCGCATCTCGGCTGCTGGATTGATTAGCGAGGGCATTGCCTAATGTCCGCTACGCGCCTGATGTCGGTCGTTCCCATGTTAATTTGGCCATGCCTGAAAGCAGCCGTTCGGTCGGAGCATACTGCAACCGCTTCGCACCTCCGACGGCCCATTCAAGCGAAGACGCAACGGCACATGAAAGTCGCACTGCTGGAGGTTCCGGCCGAACGGATCGTGTGTAACGACAATTGGACGCCTAGGTTAGTGCCATAGCTCGAATACCCCACCGAGGGTTATGGTTTCAAATACTGGCTGGGTGGAACGCCGAAGGCGCGACGAAACATCGCCGCAAAGCCGCTGGGGCTGTCGTAACCGACCTCATAGGTCACCTGGGTGATCGACGCCCCGGCGGCGAGCAGCGACAGCGCTTCCATCAACCGCACTTGCTGGCGCCACACCGCGAGCCCCATGCCCGTTTCCTGCTTGAAGCTGCGTGTGAAGGTGCGTCGCCCCATCGCGGCCACATTGGCCCAGTCGTCGATATCGCGCGGGTCCGACGGGTCGCCAAGGATGGCGTTGCAGACGCGCAGCAAGCGCGGGTCGGACGGCATCGACACTTGGTAGGGCGCGTTCGGCATGCGTTCGATCTCGTCGAGCAATAGCCCGATGATCCGGCCTTCGCGGCCCGCAATGTCGTAAAGCGGCGGGAAATCGACGACTTCGAGGATCAGCGATTTCAAAAGGTTCGATACTTCAAAGACGCGGCATATCCGTGCCTCCTCACCCGGGGCGCTCGGCAGGTACAGCGTGCGCAGCGACACGGGGCCGCGGCAGGCCACCTCGTGCCGCATCCCTGCGGGCAGCCACACGGCGCGTTGCGGCGGGATGACGAAGCTGGTCTCGGGCGTGCGCACCGACATTACCCCAGCCGAGGCGTAGAGAATCTGGACATGATCATGGCTGTGCATCGGGTCGACGAAGCCAGCAGGATATTCATCCTGCAGCGCGATGACCGGGCGATCGAACGAAAGAACGTCGACGCTGTGCTTCATGGCCCATTCTCCACAAATATCAGCTGACCCCACTCTATAGGCCGCGCCGGGTGCTGGCCAGCGGCAATCGGGCTAATGGCCTGCGTCATGTGGTGTTTGGCCCGAACGGTCGATAGGAAGATGGGGGCAAAAGCTATCAGGGTCGAAAGAAGCGCTCCGGGGAAGGAATATCAGGATGTCGAACGGCTTGAATGCCATACAGGATGACCTGGTCGACCCCGATATCAGGCGGTTCGTCGATGCAATCAACGCTGCCTATGTCGCCCATGCCGCCCCTGCCGGATCGGACATGACAACGCGCCGTGCGGTCGCCGAGCGCGTCCGCAAACCGTGGCGCGAGGACGGCCCGATCATGGCCGAAAGCGTCGATATGGATATGAACGGCATCCGCCTGCGGCTGCATCGCCCAGTGGCGGACGCGGTGCTGCCGGTGATGCTGTATATCCACGGCGGCGGCTGGACCTTGTTCAGCATCGACACCCACGACCGGTTGATGCGCGAATATTCGGCGCGCGCGGGTATCGCGGTGGTCGGCATCGATTACAGCCTGTCGCCCGAGCATAAATTTCCGGTGGCGCTGAACGAATGTTCGGCGGCGCTCGACTGGATCGCGGCGAACGCGGCGCGGCTGGGCCTCGATGCCGAGCGGGTGTTGATCGGCGGCGATTCGGCAGGTGCCAACCTGTCGGTCGCAACCTGTTTGCTGCGCCGCGACGCGGGCCGATCGCTGCCCGCCGCGATGATCCTCAATTATGGCGCGTTTGCGCCCGAACATACGCCAAGCTATGCGCGTTTCGGACAGGGCGACTATTCGCTCGAGGCCGATGAGATGGATGTGTTTTGGGATAATTATGTTGCCGAACCCGCGCAGCTGAATAACCCGCTGGTCGCGCCGCTCCGCGCCGACCTGGCGGGCCTGCCGCCTGCTTTTCTCGCAATCGCCGAATGCGACATATTGGCCGACAGCAATCATGCCTTCGCCGCGCGGCTGACCGACGCGCGGGTCGCGACCGAAAGCCAGGTCTATGCGGGCGCGACGCACAGCTTTCTCGAAGCGATGTCGATTGCGCCGCTGGCGGCCCACGCGCTCGACGATCAGGCGGCGTGGATCGGCAGGACAATCGGGCATGTCGCGCCCGTTTGATCCGCTGGATCCCGCCGACAGCGCGCGGCTGATCGCCGACTATCCGCTGGGCTGGCTCGTCTCGCGCCAGTTCAACGCCAGCCCGCTGCCGCTACTCGCCGAGACGGGCGAAGACGGCAGCGTCGCCGCGCTATTTGGTCACTGCGCGCTCGGCAACCCGCTCGTCGCCGATTTTCGCGCCGACCCGCACGGCCTGATCCTGTTCAACGGTCCCGCGGCCTATGTCTCACCGTCGCTTGTCTCCAAGCCAGACTGGGCGCCGACATGGAATTATGCGGTGCTGCGCTACCAGGTCGAGGTCGAGTTTGTCGGCGACGAAACGCACGAAGCGATCGAACGGCTCGTCGCGGCGATGGAGGGCAGCAAATGGTCGACCGATCGCCTCGGTCCGCGCTATGCCCCGATGCTGAAACACATCATCGCCTTTCGCGCCCATGTCCGCAGCGCCGATCCCGTCTTCAAGCTCGGCCAAGATGAAAGCGCGCATGGCTTTGCCGAAATCGTCGCGCGCCATCCCGATCCGGCGCTTACGGCGTGGATGGAAGGACAGGCACAAAGGTGAAGCTGTTTTACGACGACCGGCAGGCAAGGCACGCCCCCGAACGCGAGCTGCACAATGGCGAGTTTGTCCCCTATGCCGAGAATATCGAACGGCCGCGGTCGATCGTTGCGGCAATGGCCGATTGGCAGCCGGTGCGCGATTTCGGCATGGCGCCGCTGCTTGCGGTGCATGACGCCGACTATCTCGCCTTCCTCGAACGCGCCTGGGACGGCTGGCAAGCGGCGGGGCGCAAGGGCGATGCGATCGGCTACAGCTTTCCTGTGGTGCGGCGGCGGCCGCTGAAATTCGCCCGGATCGACGCCGACATCGGCGCCTATAGCTTCGATGCCTCGACGCCGATTGCAGCGGGAACCTGGGAATCGGCCTATTGGTCGGCGCAATGCGCACTGACCGCGCTTGATCGGTTGAAAGTCGGAGATCGCCACGCCTTCGCGCTGTGTCGTCCGCCCGGCCACCATGCGTCGCACGATTATATGGGCGGATATTGCTACCTCAACAACGCCGCGATCGCGGCGCGTCAGGCGGAAGCCTTGGGGCTGGGGCCAGTCGCGATCCTCGATGTCGATTATCATCACGGCAACGGCACGCAGGACATCTTCTACGAAGACGACAGTGTCTTTTTTGCCTCAATTCACGCGGACCCGTTGACCGACTATCCCTTTTACTGGGGCCATGCCGATGAGCGCGGCGAGGGGGCGGGTGAAGGAACGACGCTCAACCTACCGCTGCCGCGCGGTACCGATGGTGCGGCATATCGTCCGGCGCTCGACACCGCGCTGGGTGCGATTGTCGATTGGGGCGCGCGCTGCCTGATCGTCTCGTTCGGTGCCGATACGCACAGCAATGACCCGATTTCCAGCTTCAAACTGGAACGCCCCGACTATGTAGAAATGGCGGCATCGATCGCCGCGCTCGGCCTGCCGACGCTGGTGGTGATGGAGGGCGGTTATGCCGTCGGCGACCTGGGGCTGAATGTCGCGGCGTTTCTGTCGGGGTTCTGAGTATATCCTCCGTGTGGCGCAGCCATGGGGAGGGGTGGAGGGGCAGCGACGGTCGCGCCAAAGCCCCTCCGTCAGCCCTTCGGGCTGCCACCTCCCCATCGCTTCGCGACAGGGAGGAAGTCTTCAACCTCAATCCAGACTGAACCGCAGGCTTGCGCCGATCGTGCGCGGGCGGGTGACCGATCCCGCGAACGAGAAGGGCGCGTTGAGGATGCCATATTGGTTGAACAAATTCTTCGCAAACAATCCCAGTTCGATCCGGTCCGCCACGGTGAAGGCGGCATTGATATCGACAATATGGAAGTCGCCCTTTTCAAGCGCCGCGCCAAACGCCACCGGCGCTGCCGAAAGATAGCGGTGCGCGATGCCGACGCGTGGCTTCATCGAGGAATCGGGGAAATTGAGGTCGATGCTGTTGGCGAGGATCCAGTCCGACGCCCCCGGCAATTGCGTCCCCTTGGCATAGCCGCCACCCGGCGCGAAACTGTCGGGAAGCAGCTGCGACAAGCGCGCGTCGTTGTACGAGATATTCGATGCGAAGGTCAGGTTGCGCGTCGGGCGCAGGGTCAGGCTGATTTCCACCCCATCCACATTGGCGCCGCCGCCGTTGACGGTATAGGCGTTGAAATCGACGGGGGTGAACAGCCGCGCCTGCACATTGTCCCAATCGATATGATAGGCGGTGACATCGACGGTCAGCGTCTTGTCGATCAGGTCGAAGCGCGTCCCGATTTCGAAATTCTTCGTCGTATCGCTTTCAAAGCTGAGCGGCAGGCCCGGCGTCGCCGCGGAATAGACGTTGATGCCGCCGATACGGAAACCTTCGGAATAGAGGCCATAGACCATGACATCGTCACTGGGTTTCCAGGTCAGCGACACCTTGGGAATGAAATCCGCATCCTTGCTTGCCGCAGGCGCATAATCAAAGGGCGCGATCAGGTTCGCATTGGGCAGATATTGCAGTCGCGGGCGCGAGCGATATTCGAACAGGCGGCCGCCGAGTGTCAGCGTCAGCGTATCGACGATGTCGAAAGACGCCTCGCCGAAGACCGCCTTTTCGGTGACGCGGTTGCTGCTGACGGTGCGCGTGGCAAGATCGCCTGGCGCCAGCGTGTCGCCCGACTGGCCGCCGAACATCCCGGGATTGGCATCGATATAATCGCCAATGCCCTCGATGAAGGTGCCGTCGGTGTTGCTTGAGCGCAGCCGCGTATAGTTGGCGCCAAGCAGCCAGCGGAACCGGCCGCCATCGGGCGAGGCGAGACGCAGTTCGGCATAGTCGGTCTTCGATTTGCCCCTGCTGCTCGCGAGCTCGGGGGTGTTGGTGCGCGGGTCGTTGCCGCCGAAGATCGAATTGTCGAAAGCGAGATTGGCGTTCTTTTCGGTATAGCTGCCGACCGCGGTGAGGGTCGCAAAGCCCAGATCCTGCTCGATCCGCAAGCTGTGGAGCATGAAATCGGTGTCCTGAAACTCGGCAACATTGGTTGCGCGGTCAAAGGTTTTGGGCGGGCCGAACAATACATAGGTCTGATCGTCGAGATCATATTCCTGATACATGCTGAGCGCCGAGATGCGCGTGCTGTCGGTCGGGGTGAAGACGATCGAGCCGCGCAGGCCGCGGACGCGCAGGTCGTTGCTGCCGTTTTCGCCGAGCAAGGTGTTGTCGAGATAACCGGCATCGACGCGCTGCAGCGCGACGAGGCGCACGGCCAGCTTGTCGGTCACGATCGGCAGGTTGACCATCGCCTTGGCGGCATAGCTGACCTCACCGGCGCCCTTGGTCGAAGCCAGCTGGCCTTCGGCGCCGACATCGAACCCGCCGGGGTCAGCCTCGTTGACGACATAGTTGATCGCGCCGCCCAGCGACGACGATCCGAACAAGGTGCCCTGCGGCCCACGCAGCACTTCGACGCGGCTGACGTCGAAGCTGTCGACGTCGGGGATGACGAGCGGGAAGCCGGGCTCGATCAGCGGGATTTCGTTGAGATAATAGCCGGTCGTTGCCTGGTTCGCTTCGTGATAGGTGGTCGATGCGATGCCGCGGATGACGACTTCGGACACGCCGGGTTGATAGTCGTTAAACACGACGCCGGGGACGCGGGTGATATAATCGGAGAGGCTCTGCGCGTTGAGTTTCTGCAACGTCGCTTCGCTGACCGCTGCGACCGAACCCGAAACGTCGCGAACCGACTGTTCGCGCTTGGCGGCGGTGACGACGATTTCGCTGTCATCGGTCGCCGCGTTCTGCGCCACCGCGCCCGCGCCTTGGGTGAGGGCCAGCACCGAAATGCTGCAGATTACGACGCGCTTTATGGCTGCTATGGACATGCTTGCCTCCCTGATTGCGATTGCGATGCAATTCCGAGGGTCAAACTATCAGGTTCAAAGCGCGTGTCGGCGAGGGTCGGGCCAGAATCGCACCGTATCGGGCCATCCATCAGCAGCGCCTTGGCGCGGCGCGGTCGGCGATTTGCCCGATCGCTGGATTGGCGGGCCTGATCGGCGCAGTACGCCATTTGGCGCGGCATAGAGTGGCGGCCTATGGATCGAACGGGAGGATCGCGATGAACGGGCTGGGCAACAAGGCGCGGCGGCAGTTTCTGGGTGGGGCCGCCGTTGCGGCGCTGCTGCTCGCCGGTCGACCGCAGTGGGCGTCAGCGCAGGGCAATCCGCGCTGGCCCGCGGCGCCCCGCCCGCAATCGCCGCGGATCTCGCATGTCATCGAACAGCTCGGTCGCAAGCGTGACGATGTCTATTCGTGGATGAAATTCATCCCCGCCGACGGTGAACGCCATCGCGGCAACCTGCCGCGACCGGTTGCCAAAATGCTCGCCGAAGAAAATGCTTATGCCGAAGCGGTGCTGAAGCCGGTGCGCGCCGCGCAGGACGGGCTGGTCGAGGCGATGCTCGCGCGGTCGGCAGGTTCGGTACAAGCTCCCGCGCTGGAGCGTGACGGCTGGGCCTATTCCTCCGCGATGCCCGCAGGGTCCGTGCATCCGATATACAGCCGCAGGAAGGGCGGCAGCGCAGCCGAAACGCTGGTCGACGAAAGCGCCCGCGCCGCAGGCCAGCCCTATTTCCGCAGCACCGGCCATCAGCCGAGCCCCGACCACCGCTATTTCGCCTGGGCGGAGGATGTCATCGGCAACGACCGCCACCGCATCGTCATCCGCGACAATGACAGCGGCGACGTGCGCACGCTCGTCGACAAGGATGCCTATGGCTACGGCGGGCTCGTTTTTGCCCCCTCGTCGCAGTGGCTTTTCTGGATCTGGCGCGACGCGCGTAACCGGCCGACGCGGCTCTATCGGACGTCGATCGACGGCAAGACCACCGCGCTCGTTTATGAGGAAAAAGACCCCGCAATTTTCATGGGGGTTAAGCGCACCGCCGCCGACGGCTTTATCGCGCTGACGCTGTCCGGCCCCGAAACCGCCGAAGTGCGGCTCATCCCCGCCGCCGATGAAACGGGCGACCCGCGGGTAGTGTGGCCGCGCCAGAGCGGCGTGCGTTACGAAATCGACGAGTGGGACGGCGCGCTGGTGGCGACGACCGATGCCGATGATGCGTTCGATATGCAGCTGCTGCGCCTCGACCCCGCCGATTTTCGCACCCTCGCCACGCTCGTGCCGCACCGCGCCGGAACGCCGATCTTGCAGATCCAGCCCTTCAAGGCCGCACTGGTCCGGCTGGAGCGCGCCGACGGTTTGCACCGGCTGGTCATCCAGCATGCCGACGGCAGCGAACAGAGCATCGCGTTCGATGACCCCGCCTATGCGATCGAGCTGCCCGGCGAGCAGGCCTATGCCGCCCCGTCGGTGATGATTGTCCACGAATCACCCAAATCGCCGCGGCGCTGGATCGCGGTCGATCTGACCAACGGCAAGCAGACCGTTGTCCAGCAACAGCAGGTCGCGAATTTCGATCCCGACGATTATGAGGTCGAGCGGCTGATGGCCCCCGCCGCTGACGGCGAAATGGTGCCGATCACGCTGTTGTCGCGCCGCGGCATGGCGAAGGACGGCAAAGCGCCGCTGCTGCAATATGGCTATGGCGCCTATGGCGTGAACAGTGACCCGCTATTCTCGATCCCCGCGCTCGCGCTGGTCGATCAGGGCTGGCGCTACGCGATTGCGCATGTCCGCGGCGGGTCGGAAAAGGGACGGCGCTGGTTCCTCGGCGGGCGCAAGTTCACCAAGCGCAACAGCTTCACCGATTTCATCGCCTGCGCCGAACATTTGTGTGAGCAGGGCTATTCGGCAAAGGGCAAGGTCGTCGCTTATGGCTTGTCGGCGGGCGGGCTGCTCGTCGGCGCCAGCATGAATATTGCCCCGATCCTTTGGGGCGGCGTCATCGCGAAAGTGCCGTTCGTCGACATGCTCAACACGATGAGCGATGCGAGCCACCCGCTCGTGCCGCTGTTCCGTCCCGACTGGGGCGACCCGCTCGCCGAAGGCAGGGCGTATGACTATATCGCGTCGATCTCGCCCTATGAGAATGTCCGCGCAGCGGCTTATCCGCCGCTGCTGTGTACCGCTGGGCTCAAGGACGATCGCGTCGCCTATTGGGAACCCGCGAAACTGGTTGCCGAGGTGCGGCACCGCTCGACCAGCGGCAATCCCGCGATGCTGCTGACCGACATGGACAGCGGGCATCAGGGCAGCGCCGACCTGAAAAGCGAATATCGCGAATATGCGCTGTTCTGGGCCTTTGCGATGCGCTGCGTCGGTTGAGCTTCCCCCGCCAGACCCCTGTCTGAGCACCTCCCGTGTAACGATGCGCAGCCAGTGAGGTAGCGATAATGCGTCGCAATTCGGCCCATTGGATGCAATCTGCGGCCCAAAGGCGCGCGAGTGCGCGTCGCTGACATGCTAAATCACTTGCAACATGGGTCGTCGCAAACGGCGTTTGTCGACAGCTAAAACGGAATGGAGTTCCCCCATCCATCTCCGCACGGGCGATCATCGCCGCTGAACGACGACTCTGACGTGTTTTGGTCGTTTAACCATTGGGGGATTATCATGCTGCCTCGTTTTCGCCGTGCCGTTTCGGGTATTGCGCTGTCTGCCGCTGTGCTTGCCTGCGCTGCCGTGCAGCCGGCTTTGGCGCAGACGAGCGAGCCGGTTGGCGAAGCTGACGACAGCATCATCGTCACCGCGCAGCGCGCCAACCAGACGCAGGTTGCGCGCGGCGGCAACGTCGGCGTGCTCGGCAATAAAGCCGCCGAAGATGTGCCGTTTGTCGTCAAAAGCTTCAACAGCGCGCTGATCCTGAACCAGCAGCCACAAAGCCTGGGGCAGGTGCTCGAAAATGATCCGTCGATCCGGACGTCAAACGCCTTTGGCACCGCAGCCGAGGTCTTTGTGATGCGCGGCTTCGTCCTGTTCTCCGACGATGTCGGCTTCAACGGCCTGTACGGTCTGACCCCGCGCCAACTGGTCGCGCCCGAGCTTTACGAGACGGTGCAAGTGCTGAACGGCGCCAACGCCTTCCTGAACGGCGCCGCGCCCGGCGGGTCGGGGGTCGGCGGCAGTGTCAATGTCATCCCGAAGCGGGCGGGCGACCGCGACCTCAACCGCGTCACGCTGAACTACACCGGCGACGAACATTTCGGCGGCAGTTTCGACGTCGCCCGTCGCAGCGCCGACGGCGCGCTGGGCGTGCGCGTCAATGGCGCAGCGCGGCGCGGCGAGCTCAGCGTCGATGGCGAATCTCGCAGCGCCTATGTGCTCGGCACCAGCCTCGACTGGCAGGGCGAGCGGGCGCGGCTGTTCCTCGACCTGGCGTTCCAGCGCATGCATGTGCGCGGGCTGCGCCACAAGGTCGGGGTCTCGACGGTGATCCCGCGCGTTCCCGGCGCCAAGACCAACTATGCCCAGCAATGGCAATATGGCACCCAGCGCGACCTGTTCGGGACGATCCGCGGCGAATTCGACCTGGCCGACAATGTCATGCTCTACGCCAGTTTCGGCGCGCGCGACGGATCGGAAAAGAGCGTCGCGATCAACGCTGTCGATGTGACCAACGCCGTCACCGGCGCTGCGACCGGTTCCAATGCCCAGTTTACGCCGCGCACCGACAACAATGAAGCGGGCGACGTGGGCTTGCGGGGCAAGTTCGAATTTGCCGGGATGAGTCATGAGATCAACGTCGGCGGATCAAAGGTCTGGCAGGTCAGCCGCAATGCGTATCAGCGCTATTTTCCGTTCGCGACCAACATCTATAATCCCGTGCCGGTGCCGCAGCCGGGACCGAACACCGTGGTCGGCGGCGATCTGAACGATCCGTTCCCGGTGCTGCGCAATCGCTTCACCAGCTTCTTTGTCTCGGACACCATCGGCCTGTTGGACGACCGCATTCTGTTCACGGCGGGGCTGCGCCGCCAGACGATCAAGGTCACGCGCTATTCCTACTTCGTCGAGGGACAGGTCACCGCAGCCTATGACAAGTCGGCGACCACCCCGGTGTTCGGCTTGGTCGTCAAGCCCGTCACCGGCCTCTCGCTCTATGCCAACCGCATCGAAGGGTTGTTGCAGGGTCCGGCGGCGCCCAATCTGGGCAACGTCATCAACGCCAATGAAATTTTCCCGCCGGCAAAGTCGGTGCAATATGAGCTGGGCGCGAAGCTGGGTCTCGGGCGTTTCAACGCCTCGCTCGCGCTCTACCAGATCGAACAGCCGAGCGCGTTCGTGCGCCCGATCACCCCGACCCCGACGAGCGGGCCGACCGATATCTTCGCGCTCGATGGCGAACAGCGCAATCGCGGCTTCGAGCTCGCGATCGACGGCGAACCGGTCAAGGGATTGCGGATCATCGCGGGCCTGTCGGTCAACGACGCCGTGCTTGCCAACACCGCGGGCGGGATCAACGAGGGCAACAAGGCGCCGGGCGTGCCCGATTATACGATCAACGCGAATGTCGAATGGGATCTGCCCTTCGCACCTGCGCTGACGCTGACCGGCCGTGTGGTTCACACCGGGCGCCAGATGGTGAACGCGACCAACACGCTCGAACTGCCGACCTGGACCCGCTTCGATCTCGGCGCGCGCTATGTGCTGCAAGTCGGCGACAATCCGGTCACCTTGCGCGCCAATGTCGATAATGTCACCAACAAGCGCTATTGGGCCTCGGGCTTCAACAGCTTTGGTACCGCGCTGCTGCAGGGGCTGCCGCGGACGTTCAAGCTGTCGGCGACGATTGACTTCTAAAGCGGACAGCGTGCTGATTTTTGCCTGACGTGTATCGTTTGCCAATGCGATGCGATCGCCCTATGGGCGTCGATGATAATACTTCGCATTAACATTCGAGTCATTCCGGCATGCAGCGATCGACGATCAAGACCTGGTTCCTGATCCACAAATGGACGAGCATCGTCTGCACGGCCTTTCTATTGATGCTGTGCGTTACCGGCTTGCCGCTGATCTTTCACCACGAGATCGACGAACTGACCGAGGATGCGCCGCAGTTTGGCATGCCCGGTGTCGGCTCGTCGGGCGAAGCGCCGGGGCTGAGGCCGCTCGACGAAATGCTCGCCAAGGCGCTTGCTGCGCGTCCGGGCGAAGTGCCGGTGTTTATGGCGTTCGACAACGACCAGCCGTCGATGACGATCACCACGGCGCCGCGGCCGGACTCGCCCGCCGAGGATATGACGATCCAGCTCTTCGATCGCTCGACCGGCGCCAAGACCGGCGCGGTTGACGAGAGCGGGGTGATGCACTTCATCCTACAGCTCCATACCGATATGTTTCTCGGCCTGCCGGGCATGTTGTTCCTTGGGCTGATGGGGTTGTTCTTCGTGATCGCGATCGTCTCGGGGGTCGTCCTCTACGCGCCCTTCATGCGCAAGCTCGACTTCGGTACGCTGCGCACGACGCGCAGCCGCCGCGTCAAATGGCTCGATTATCACAATCTGCTTGGGATCGTGGCGCTCGCGTGGATGACGGTCGTCGGGGCGACGGGGGTGATCAACGCGCTCGCGGCCCCGATCTTCCAATATTGGCAGCGGACCGAGCTTGCCGACATGACGAAGACTTATGCGGGGAAGGGCGCGGTGCCGCCCGCGCGCTACGGTTCGATCGACAAGGCGATGGCCGCCGCCCGGGCCGAAATCCCCGGCAACAATCCGCAGTTCATCGCCTTTCCCGGCGGCGCGTTCAGCAGCCAGCATCATTATGCGGTGTTTTTTCAGGGCGACACGCCGCTGACCGAACGGCTGCTCACCTCGGCATTGATCGATGCCGAAACCGGGGAATTCACCGACGCGCGGCCGATGCCCTGGTATGTGAAAGCGCTGGCGCTGTCGCAGCCCTTGCATTTCGGCGATTACGGCGGGCTGCCGCTCAAAATCCTGTGGGCGATCCTGACGCTGTTCACGACCATCGTCCTCGGCTCGGGGCTTTATCTCTGGCTCGGCAAGCGCCGCGCTGGAACCGATGCGCTGGTGCGCGAGGTCGAAAGCGGCGGCCGGATCGTACCTGCCGAATGAGCAAGCGCCGCGGCCTTCGTGCGATTTTCGCCGTCCCGCTGCTGCTCGCGCTCGCCAGCATTGCTGGACTCGTTATCGCACTGACCGGCGACGGACTGCGCGATGCTGCGTCATGGGCCGCGCTTGCGATTCCCGTTCTCGCTGTCGGCTGGGCGATGCGCGCCCGCCGCAGCTGATATATTCAACCAATCGATTCCAAAGGACCCGTTCGTGACCCAGCTTTCCATCCGCAGCCTGCTCGGGCTGACCAGCGCCGCAACGATTTTGGCCGTCGCCGCCCCGGCAATGGCGCAGGATAGCAACGGCAGCGACATCGTTGTCACCGCCCAGCGGATGAACCAGACCGAGGTGACCCGCGGCGGCAGCGGTGGCGTGTTCGGCGACAAACCCGCCGCTGATCTGCCGTTAACGATCAAAAGTTATAGCGAGGCACTGATCCTGAACCAGCAGCCGCAGACGCTTGGCCAGCTGCTGGAAAACGATCCCTCGGTGCGCACCGGTTTTGCGTTTGGCAATTCGGCCGAATTGTTCGTGATCCGCGGTTTCGCGCTTGCGGGCGACGATGTCGGGCTCGACGGGCTTTACGGCATCGCCCCGCGCCAGCTGATTGCTCCCGAACTGTACGATTCGGTGCAGGTGATCAACGGGTCGAGCGCCTTTATCAACGGTGCGGCGCCGGGTGGTTCGGGCCTTGGCGGCAGCGTCAACCTGATCCCCAAGCGGGCGCGCGCCGACCTCACGCGCGCGACGGTCAACTACACCTCCGACGAACATATCGGCGGCAGCTTCGACGTGGCGCGGCGCTTCGGCGGTGGCGACGAATGGGGCGTCCGCGTCAACGGCGTCGCGCGTAGCGGCGATGTGTCGATCGATGGCGAGTTCCGCAGCGCGTATACCTTGGGCGGCGCGCTCGATTACACCCATGGCCCGCTGCGCCTGTCGCTCGACCTCGCTTATCAGCGCGTCAAGGTACGCGGCCTTCGGCACAAGGTCGCACTCGGTTTTGGCGTCAACGCCATTCCCGCGGTGCCCGACGCTGACGCCAACTATGCCCAGCCCTGGACCTACACCGAAATGCGCGACGTCTTTGGGATCGTGAAGGCCGAATATGACGTCGCCGACAATGCGATGATCTACGCCAGCTTTGGTGCGCGCGACGGCATGGAGGACGGCATCTATGGTGGCATCACCGTCAACAACCCTGTCACCGGCGCGGCGACCGGCAACGCGCTGTATGTTCCGCGCACCGACAATAATGAAGCGGCGCAGGCGGGGCTGCGTGTCAAGCTCGGCACCGCGGTCACGCACGAGATCAATTTCGGCGGTTCGATGAACTGGCAGGTGAACCGCAACGCCTATGATTTTCTCTATGGCCCCGGTTTTGCGGGCTATGCGACCAACCTTTACAACGCCGTCGAAGTGCCGATTCCGGCTTCGGCGCTGGTCGGCGGCGACCTCGACGACCCGTTTCCGGTCAGCCGCACCCGCCTGCTCAGTGCTTTTGCATCGGATACGATTGGCCTCTGGAACGACCGCATTCTCCTCACCGTTGGCCTGCGCGTTCAGTCGATCCGCCAGAAAAGCTACAGCCATTTCGGCGGCGCGCTAACCGATACGTACGATGAGGATGCGGTCACCCCGGTCTTCGGCCTCGTCGTCAAGCCCGCCGATGGCCTCGCTTTCTATGCCAACCGCATGGAAGGTTTCGAAAAGCCGGACGCTGCTCCAACAACCGTCGGCGCCTTTCCGGTCACCAATGCGGGCGACGTGTTTGCGCCGGTCAAGACCAAACAATATGAACTCGGCGCCAAATACAGCTTCGGCCGTTTTAACGCCTCGCTTGCCGCCTTCCAGATCGACCGCCCACGTCCCGGTGCGATCGCTGACCCTGCGAATCCGGGGCAGGTCGTCTATGGCCTCAACGGCGAACAGCGGAACAAGGGGGTCGAACTCAGCTTGGACGGCGAACTCGCGCCGGGGCTGCGCCTGATCGCAGGGGGCTCGATCATCGATGCCAAGCTGCGCCGCACGCTCGACGGGATCAACGACGGCAATGATGCGCCAGGCGTCCCCGAATATTTGCTCAACGCCAATATCGAATGGGACCTGCCCTTCGTGCCCGCCCTGACTTTGACCGGCCGCATCGTTCACACCGGCGAGCAGGCGGCGAACCAGTCGAATACGCTCTCGCTGCCGTCATGGACACGGTTTGATCTTGGCGCGCGCTATGTCGCGGTGGTCGGCGACAAGCCGCTCACGCTGCGTTTCGGCGTCGATAACGTCGCCAACAAGCGGTATTGGGCATCGGCCTTCGAAATCTTCAGCCCCGACCTGCTGCAAGGCGCCCCACGGACGTACAAGGCGTCCGCCTCAATCGAGTTTTAGGGCCCCGGATTCCGCCCGTGGCGATCGAGAACCTCGCGCGGCACAATGTCCGGTAAGGATTAGTTCTGCTTTATAAGGGACGGTCCGAAATCGGCCACTATCGGATGGTCACCGTATCTGACATTGTGCTCGTCGAGGAGAACTGCCTTTGAAGCTGATGATCGCAATAGCAATATTCGCTTCGGCGGTGCAGGCTGAAGCCGCGCCCGATCTTGACGCGGTCGTAGCCGCACCCGCTAACCATCGGATCGTTCTTGAAAATGACGAGGTTCGCGTGCTGCAGGTTGAAGTGGCGCCGGGCGAGACCGAGGCGGTGCATGAGCATCGTTGGCCCAGCGTGCTGCACATCCAATCGGCTCAGCCCGCCATCGATATCAGCTACGCATGGCGTGACGGCAAAATGGTCGAGACTGGCCGCAGGAAGCTACCTGCGGGCGCTCCACCGGCTGCGATCTGGGTTCCACGACAAGAGGCCCATGCCGTACAAAATCTTGGCACTGCTCCTTTTCGTTTGCTTCGTGTCGAACTGAAAAAGCCCAATTAGTCGGCTAACCACCAATTGCAGCGAGACGAACTGTTCGAGCTAGCGTCGAGCGGATCGTAAAAAAAGACACCCGCCCGATCGAAATCGGGCGGGTGTCAGATGAAGATCTCTGTTTTCCTGAAAGGAAGAGCTCTCCTGGGTCGCCCGGCGCGGATAGCGTCGTGGCCTGACCGATAATTGTACAGCAGCGCCAAAAGAACACCGGAGCGCGGGCCGACATAGCTTTGGTTTGAAAAGTTGGTGGTGGGGTGTCGATCGACGAGACCAATCAATCGCATCAAGCAGCCAGACTGCTGGTCTCTGGGAGGACCATTTCGAGTTCGGGTGCGGGCTCGCGGCTGGAAAAGCAGAACTTCTGCTGCAAGTAAGAGCGGACATCGTGGTGCCAAGGTCCTACCGCAGCAACCGCGACGAGGATTTCAACCTGTAGCGCTCCAAGGATGTCCGACCACGCTCGCATGTCCTCGAGGCTGCTGCGGTTGATGAAGCCACCGTTCGGAAGAATCTGCGCCTTCATCCTGGATCATCCTGTCGTCGCCGAGAATTACGCGTCGCACTGCGCCGCAGGTGTCTCAACGCCGGAGGAATCGAGAGCGTTCCCCGTGGATGTCGCTAGAATGTTGGGCTTGTGGTTGCGGTGTGATCGAGCACCGTCTCGCACGCGGAGCGGAGCGTCCGGCTCCACGATGCCACGCCGGCCGCGTCCGCGAGAAGATCCTGCCGGATCTCAATCTCGGCATAGGGAAGGCGGGCCGCGTAGGCGTGGCGCGGCACGCTGTAGTCGGTGGCATCCATTCGATAGGGCTCGTTGTCGCCCACGACGAGATCACGGTGCGCGCCGAGCGCTGTGAGCAGCGCCTTGGCGAAGCGCGTGTCGCCGCCGTCGTGGAGGATGCCCGCATGCCAAGGGCGCGACGTGCCACCGAGCATCGGGGTGAAGCTGTGGACGGCCAGTAATATCGTCGGCCGCGCTTCGTCTGCGCGCCGGGCCAGTTCGGCCGCGATCCGCTCATGATAGGGCGCATGGATTGCCGCGACCCGGGCAGCAAGTTGGCCGGGCATGAGCCCGGCATTGCCTGGAATTACGCTGCCGTCCGCGACGGCCGGCACGGCGTCGGGATGCGCGGGGTCGCGGTTGCAGTCGATGACGAGCCGCGAATAGCGTTGAAAGATGAAAGGTGCGTCGAAGGCTTCGGCAAGCGCCCTCCCGAGATCATGCACGCCGATGTCCCAAGCGATGTGCCGGGCGCGGTCGGCCGCTGTCAGGCCCAACGCCCCCAGTCGGTGCGGGATCGCATTTCCGGCGTGATCGCCGATGATAAGGAACGGAGACTGCCCGCCAGCGTTGAAGACCTGAGCCGCCGCAGGGTCGGCCGTCCCGAGGAGGGGGTCGTCAGAAAGCGTCATCACGAAAGCCTTCCATGCCCCTCCTAACGATCCGACATACCACCAAATATGCCTATCGGCAGCCCGTCGCTTTTGGCGAGCACCGGATCATGATGCGGCCGCGCGAAAGCTTCGATCAGCGTCTGGTGAAAGCCGAGCTTCATATATGTCCACATCCCTGCGAACTGCGATGGTTGCATGACGTGCTCGGCAATTCGGTTGCAGTCGCGCTGTTCGATACGCGCGCGAAGGCGCTACAGGTAGTGAGCGAGATGACCCTCGATCATGCCCCGCTCGAGCGCGAGCAGATCGATATTGAGGACTATGCGCGCCGCTTTCCCTTCACCTACGCGTCGGAGGACATGCCCGATCTGCTGCGATCGATCGAACGCCAATATCTCGATGTCGGACGTGTGATCGACCAATGGGCGAATAATTTCCTCCGCAAAGATGGGCCAACTGATACGCTCGCGCTGCTCACCGACATAGCGACGACGATCAAGCGCAGCTTCACTTATGTGCCCCGGCACGAGAAAGGCACCCAGTCGCCGATCGAGACGCTGACCTTGCGCCAGGGGACCTGCCGCGATTTCGCGGTGCTGATGATCGAAGCTGTCCGTGCGCTGGGTCTCGCCGCGCGGTTTGTGTCGGGATATGTCTATAACCCGAGCCGCAGCGAAGGGCGCGTCGGGGGCGGCAATACCCACGCATGGGTGCGCGTTTTCTTGCCGGGATCTGGGTGGATTGAATTCGATCCGACCAACGGCATCGTCGGCAGTCGCGGCCTCGTTCGTGTCGCCATCGCGCGCGACCCGTATCAGGCCGCCCCCCTGTCGGGCAGCTGGAGCGGTTTTCCGGCCAGCTACATCGGTATGGATGTCACCGTCGATGTACAGCTCGGAAGCGAACGCGACAGCGATGCATCTCCCGACACAGGTGGAGCCACCAACAGCCGCGTTGTCGGCAAACGAAGGAATAGCGAAACGTGCTGATCAGGGCTGGATATGAAATACGCTTCGAGACTGCGAGCCCTACGCCAATGATGGCTATGCTCAGCATCCATCCGTCGCGGCAAAAGGACCTCCAGACGCCGCAGCAGATTGAGACGGCACCCGTCATTCCGATCTACAATTATGAGGACAGCTTCGGCAATATCTGCACCCGGCTCACCGTCCCAGCGGGGGGCGTTACCCTGGCAGCCGATTTCGTCGTAGAGGATAGCGGTCTCGAAGATGCCCGCGCTCCCGACGCGCCGCCAACGCCGGTCGAGGAACTGCCCGACGACATCCTCATCTATCTTCTCGGCAGTCGCTATTGCGAGACCGACCGCTTGATGGGCGTTGCTTGGGCCGAATTCGCCCAAATCGCGTCGGCGCGTGACCGCGTCGAGGCGATCGTGGCGTTCGTCCACAATCATATCAAGTTCGGCTATGAACATGCGCGCTCGGACAAGACCGCCTGGAACGCATATCAAGAAAAGCAGGGCGTATGCCGTGACTTCGCCCATCTCGCGATCACACTCTGTCGCTGCATGAACATTCCGGCGCGCTATTGCACCGGTTATCTCGGCGATATCGGGATTCCGCCGGTCGATGCGCCGATGGACTTTTCTGCGTGGTTCGACGTCTATATCGACGGCGACTGGTACACCTATGATGCGCGCCACAATCGCCCGCGTATCGGCCGCATCCTGATGGCGCGCGGCCGCGACGCGACAGATACCGCGCTCACCACTGCTTTCGGACCCGCACAGGTCACGTCCTTCCTGGTTCACACCGACGAAGTCGCATCAATCGAAGCCGCACCATAGCAGTATCGCGGTTTAGCCGGGTATCTTGCCACAGGCTTAGCCCGCAATCGGCAGCCAGCCGTTGCACCGGATCCGCGTACCGCTCCAGCGGCCGCTCGTTTCGATCCTTGCCCTAAAGCCGACAGCCTTTGACCAGAAGTGGCCTGCAAAAGACAGAGGGGCGCAGGATCAAGATCCAGCGCCCCTCACTCGGGTAGATTCAGTTGGCCGGGTTAGCCGCCGGTCGGGGCGGGTGCATCGGTAGGTTTGATGGCAGCTGGCGGACTTACCGCCACGGGTACCGTCATCGGCGCCGCCGATACAGGAACCGCGAGCGGCGCTACGGCCACGTTCTCAAAAGCCAAGACCACGTCTTCATCGATGAATGCGCCGACATTGCCGCCTTTAGGCAGCACCGCGCTCGTGCCTGTGACGAAGAAACCTGCGAGCGGGATAAGCGCGACCGAGGCGACGACCCCGCCAGTGCCGGTTACGCCCTTGTCATCGAATGTCCCTGTCAGCCGGATTTGGCGACCATTGGCGCGCAGATAAAGAACGCGCGCATCGAGCTTGCCCGATTTGCCCCACATGCCTTTGTTGCGCACGGTGGTAATTTCGCCCCACGCCGGGGTACCGGCCGGAATGACTGCCACGTTGTTGACGTGGACGGGTTCGGCAACCTCCATCATAAAGCGCTGACCGACACGCGCGGCTTTTTTCTTGGTCGTAATTTCTTCCATCATGCGCAGCACGACGGGCGTGCCAGCGCGCAGTACGGCATTCGTCGTTGGCGCCTCGGCAATGACGGCAGCTGCAGGTGGCGCAGCCGGCAATGCGACCGGCTCCTGCGCATAAGCTGCAGGCGCAACAACGATAGCGGCCGCAAGCGCGGCACGTAACAAAGCTTTCATGATGACCCCTCCCCTAAGAAGGCGCTGGTATGGAAGGCGAATTGCATTTCAGCAATACGCTATTCTCCGGCCCATCGACGCTGTGGTGCATTGGCCGAAAGTCGGTATTAGATGAGTGTCGGGCCGTCCGAAACTTGTACTTTTCGGGCGAACCAAGGTTCTGAGGTGCGCTCGACGGCCAGCTGGTTTGCAGGGTATTGAGTCACCAGCGCCATCGCTTCCTGTGCGTCGGCGCGAAGCCAGGCTTCGTGCGCTTCGGGATGCAAGATCACCGGCATTCGGTCGTGAATGTGAAACAGCTCCTCGGTCGCATCGACCATGACCCCGGTATAGGCATCGCCCCACTCTACAGTCGGGCGCCATAGCGCCGCCCAGGCGGCGATCGGCTGATCCTCAACGCTGATCCAGGTGCGGGTCATCTGGCCGGGCTTGCCCTCGGCCTCAGCGAACGACGTAAAGGGGATAAGGCACCGCCGAGCAGGATTGGTGAACCATTGCCGCCAGATCGTCCACAGCTTGTCGTCGCGGGCATTGTTGGTCGCTGTTGGCTTGTTCGGCTTTCCGGTGCGCTTGTTCACCGAGTGCCGCGGAAAGCCCCAGGTCATTTGTTGCAGGATGCGCTGGCCCTGATCTTCCCGCACAACGATGCCGGGATATTGCGGATAAACATCGGTCGGCGCGTTGAACCCGTAGGTCGCCGACGTCCTGAACAGGGCCGCCATTTCCTGAACCGTGCTCTTGTTGGTGTAGAGATTGCACACGCAGCAATCATGCCTCGCCAGCACGAGCTGTCAATCGGCAACCAGGCCGATGCGCCAGCGTTCGGCATGCGAAGGAGACGCAAAATGGTCAGCGAATATGATGCCGCCAAGACGGCACCGGTCGAGCGGGTGGCGCGCGTGCTGGCGGGCCATGCCCTCAGCCGCAATGCCGAAGGCGACATGGGGTCGGCGGGCGCCGCCGTCGATGATCTGTGGCCCGACTATGCGCCCGCCGCGCTTGCCGTGCTTCGCACTTTGCGCGAACCGAGCGGCCGCATGATTGCGGTGGGCGACGCCGACGTCTGGGACCGCATGATCACGGCGGCGATCGAAGACGAAACCCTCGCCGACTGAGCCTTACCGCCGTCGACGTAGCTGCCGTTTCCACTCAATGGAGCACGGCATTGGCAACTGCCGTGTGTGATCGACGTTCACGAGTTCCAGCGTCGCGAGTGTCCGCTTCCGCTTGGAGTAATAGCACTGCAGACACCGCATGCGCTTGCGCACCTCGGGCAGCCGATCGTTCCAACCTTTGCGCTCGAACAGATACCACAGTGCGTGCGGGTCGAAGATGCCGACGTTCCCGCACCGGCATGACACCTGGACGGTATGATGCCGGCACGCGACATCGAAAAGGTCGCTAATTGGATTGACGAGCTGACGAGTCATGCTGGACATATGAGAACATTAGTGGAACATCGGTGCAAGCGATTCGGTAGCAACAGTGAGGACAAAGGTGGACAAGTGCGGGCATAATGGACTGTCGGACGCCGATCGTATTGCGGATTATCTTGATCAGCGTGCCTGCCGTTTCCGTGAATATGCCGCCAAAACCGGCAGCGCCGACGCGCGAACGCGCGCCAGCGCATTGCTGATTGAGGCAGGGAATATTCGCGCCGGTCTGATTGAAGATTGACCAGCGGGCTGGCGGGGGATTGTCTCGGCGACATCAACCGATTGCGAATGCGGCAGACATTCACCGTGCAACTGACAAGGATGTAAATTGCCAGCTGCTTGGCATTATCCTACAATTTCAGCACTGCGGGGGACAAAACCAAAACAGGTCGCCGCGGTACATCGCCGCGACCGTTTCGGACGTCGGTTCTAGGCAGTGCGTCCACTCTGCATGGGGCATCGCGGTTTAAGCTTGTAGCCTCCGGCGAGGCAGTGCTCTCGCGCCGGCTTTTCATGCCTATTTCACAGCTCCGGGATAGATCAAATTCGGTCGAGCTCTCGCTCGAGCTGGGCGAGGGTGAAGGGTTTCGTGAGCACCGGCGCTTCGGCAACCATCGCCTCAGCAAAGTGAAAGGGTCCGCCGGTCATGACGAGGAACGGAATGTCCGCGGCCTTCAGAGCGGCGATCACAGCTTCGCTGGTCTGACCATTTGCAAGATGGATATCGACCAGAGCGGCGTCGATTGTCAGTGTTGCGATCTTGTGCAAGCTCGCCGCAACATCCTCGGCGCACCCGGCGACCTCGATGCCCAACGCTTCCAAGTAATTTTCGAGCATCAGGGAAACGAGCGGATCGTCCTCTACCACGAGGATTTGTTTGGGCACGGCGGAGACTCCTCGGCAAGGTTGATGACGCAAGGCTCGACTAGGCACGGGAAGAAAGAGAGCAACTTTTGCCCTCGGCGGTGGTTCCCCGCGTACGTGTTTATAATGTTTTGAAGAATGATCTGTGTTCTGCGGCACAGGCGTCAGGCAAGGCGTCCTAGGCCGAGAGGGGGGACTCCTTCACCGCTGATGCTTGCTCTTGCGCAAGCTACGAGGCAAGGGTTGCCAGCTGTCGGTTTGCAGGGAGCTGGAGGGTGCATAGCGCAATGAATTCAGCCAAGATTTCCGCCCTCGGCAAAGATCACCGGGCGAGCCGGCTCATCCTTGTCATGCTTGCTATAGGATTTGCGGCGCTGCTTGCCGCCGCGGCCGCGTCATTCTGGATCCAGCGCCAGAATGAGGCTGATTCCGGGCTCGTTGCGCATACCCTCTCGGTCGAGGCGAGCCTCAACGGCTTCGCAAGCGCCAACGAGCGAATGGAAACGGCACGCCGTGGTCTTTTGCTGACCGGCGATCCGACCTTTGAACAGCTTATGAGTGGATCCTTGGTCGCGGCGCGGACCCGACTGGGAGTACTCAGCAAGCTCGTTAGCGACAACGCCAGGCAACGCGCGAGGGTCGCGCGGCTCGAGGCGCTTCTCGACGTGTATGAACGACATCATCGGCAGACCTTGCGCTTCAACGCAACCCAGCGGCGGGCGATGCTGGACGGGTTCGCGAACGATGCTGGGGTAAAACATGTGCGGTCGGTGCGCGTCGTCGTGAACGAGATGGCCGAGGACGAGCGCAGCTTGCTCCGCTCCCGGGAAGCGCAGCAAAGGTCGACGCGTCAGCTGTTCAATACCGCGCTGGTTGGCACCGCAATGCTCATTCTCATTGTGGCTGTCGCGACCTTGCTGCTGATCCGCCGCAACCTGGTAGATCTGCGCTCCTCGCGCGAGAAGCTCCGGCTTCTCAACGAGGATCTCGAAACGCAGGTCGACGCGAGGACGTCGGAGCTCAAACGCGCCAATGGGGAAATTCAGCGTTTCGCCTACATCGTCTCGCACGATTTGCGCTCTCCGCTGGTCAATGTGATGGGGTTCACGGCCGAACTGGAAACCGCGCGGCAGGCCATTGCAGGCTATCTGCAGAAGAGCGACCGCGACGGCTGGGATGCGCCCGATGCCGCCACGCGGCTCGCGATCGAGGAGGATCTCCCTGAAGCGATTGGTTTCATCCGCACATCGACGCAAAAAATGGACCGGCTGATCAACGCTATTCTCAATCTGTCGCGCCAGGGTCGCCGGTCGCTCGCGCCGGAACGGCTGGATCTGACCGCGATTGCGAGCGGAATTGCCGATAGCATGCAGCACCGGGTGCAGGAGACGGGAACGCAATTGAATGTTGGGGCGCTGCCGTCGATCGTGAATGACCGCTTGGCCGTCGAGCAGATATTGTCGAACCTGATCGAAAACGCGCTCAAATATCTCAAGCCCGGCCGACCGGGGGTGATCGACGTAACCGGACGCATCGAACAGGGCCGCGCCTTGATCGAAGTCACTGACAATGGCCGGGGTATCGATCCGCGCGATCATGAACGCATTTTCGACCTGTTCCGTCGTTCGGGGCAGCAAGACCAGCCCGGCGAAGGTATCGGCCTTGCGCATGCCCGAGCGCTTGCCTATCGCCTCGGCGGTACCATCGAGGTGGCGTCGGCCTTGGAAGAGGGTTCTACCTTTCGCCTGAGCCTGCCGACCGAATGGCGTAGCGGAGATGAAAATGCCTGATCAGCAACCTGTCAACATCGTGATGATCGAGGATGACGAAGGTCATGCGCGGCTGATCGAGAAGAATATTCGCCGCGCCGGAATCTCGAACAAGATCCATCACTTCACCGACGGCACCACCGCGCTCGAATTTTTGTTCGATGCCGCGGAAGGCCCGGTTCGCAACGGTCCGGCGCTCGTGTTGCTCGACCTTAACCTGCCTGACATGAGCGGCACCGACATCCTCGCCAAGATCAAGGCCGACGGCAGCGCGCTGCGCCGCACGCCGGTCGTCGTGTTGACAACGACCGACGACAAGGTCGAAATCCAGCGCTGTTACGATCTGGGTTGCAACGTCTATATTACCAAGCCGGTCAATTATGAGAATTTTGCCGACGCGATCCGTCAGTTGGGATTGTTCTTGTCGGTGATTCAGGTTCCCGATCCCGACTTGACCTGACCTGAGACCTCCCCTGGCACATATTCTTTACATTGACGACGATGAGGGCATCAGGCGTCTCGTCTCGCGCGCGCTCGTGCGGAAGGGCTTCGAGGTCAGCGTGGCCGCGAGCGGACCCGAGGGTGTCGCGATGACCGGAGAAGGCCGGTTCGACCTGATTGCGGTCGACCATTATATGCCGGGGCAGGATGGACTGGCGACGCTGGAGGCTCTTCGCAAGCTGGCCGACTGCCCGCCTATTGTTTATGTGACGGGCTCCGAAGAAAGCAGGATTGCGGTCGCGGCGCTGAAATCGGGTGCCGACGATTATGTCGTTAAATCCGTTGGCGAGGAATTTTTCGACCTGCTGTGCAGCAGCTTCGAGCAGGTGCTCGAACGCGCGCAGCTCCGGCGTGCGCGCGAACAGGCTGAAGCCGATCTGCGGCAGAGCAATGCGCGCCTCGAGGCCCTGCTCAAGGAAGTAAATCACCGCGTCGCCAATAATTTGCAAATGGTGATGTCGTTCATCGGGCTTCAGTCGAAAAGCCTGGCCGATCCGGCTGCTCGCGAAACTCTGCAGCAAACCCAGCAGCGCATCGCGACGATCGCGCAGGTCAATCGCCGTCTTTACACGACCGATGATGTCGAGTTTGTCGCGATGGACGAATATCTCGCGGCGCTTGCCGCGGATCTGACCGAAAGCTGGTCAACCGGTGCGGGGCGGCGCGAAGTCCGCGTCGATGCGCATCCCGTCAAGATATGCACGGACAAAGCGGTTGCGCTCGGCATGATCGCTAACGAGTGGGTGAGCAACGCTTGTAAATATGCCTATGGCGCGGCGGAGGATGGCGAGATCCGCGTGATCCTTCGGCAGGTCGAGCCGAACACCGTCGAGCTCGCGGTCGAAGATGACGGCCCGGGTCTCCCGGTCGATGGCGCCATTCGCGGAACCGGCTTGGGGACGCGATTGATCGAGGCGCTGGCAAAGACTCACCGCGCCAGCGTACATTACGGCGCCAGCCGTACAGGGCGCGGCACCCGGGCGGCGATCGTGCTGTCCTTGCGATCCGCCGATCGGCCACCGGAGCAGGCGCGCGCGTCCCTTCCATGAGCCGTCGCGTCTGATCGCGCCAATTTCCGCGCCCGCATGACCTGTCAATAGGGCGGACCAAAGCCCTTGCACACCAATGCCCCACGCGTTGTGGCGCGCGCGATCCGCCGCATCGAGGCCGAGGTTCCTGAGCGCGCGCGGGATGGCGTTTCCGGCGTCATAGCCGGTGATAAAGAACGCTGAGCGCCCGTCCGCGTTGAGCAGCATGGCGGGAGCGGCTTCATGCCGGAAGAAACTATCGATGTCATTCTTGCCGCGACCCCCTGACATATCTGCCGGACGCCTTTGCGCAGCTCGCCGAGCTGGGGCGAAGCGCGATGGCGCAGCATTATCCGATTGCCGAGCGAGACGAGGCGCGGGCTTATCTCGCGCATCCGCTGCTCGGATCGCGTTATGTCGAATGCGTGTCGGCGGTGCAGGACCTAATCGGCAGCGACGCCGTCGCCGTGTTCAGCGACATCGACGCGGTGAAGCTGCGCTCGTCATTGACACTGTGCGAGGCGGTCAGCGGGCGGGCGCCATTTGGCGCAGCGCTTGACCGCTGCTTCGGCGGCGAGCGCGAAGCGCAGACGCTGGCGCTTCTGTGACGCCGACACCAAAAGCGTTCCCGTCCGCTCGCGCCACAGGGTCCCCGCGGCGCATAATGTCCCTTTTATCAGCTATTTGGAGCGCGCTTTTCGCCGGGTCATGACGCGCGATCAGCCGGGGTAGGGCGACGCCTTGAGCAGCCGCGCCAGATGCGCCGCATTGCTCGCGACCATCTGCGCGGTTTTCGAAATCATGCGCGGGCGATGTTCGAGGTCCTTGAAGTCGGTCGAGCCCATCGCTTCGCCGACCCAGTAGCAGCCCGCCACCGCGGGGATCGTCCAGCCGACGTCGTTTAGCGCTTGGAACAGCTCGGCGCAGACATGATGCGCGCCATCCTCGTTGCCGACGATCGCGGCGACCGCGACTTTCGAATAGCTGGGCATGCGGCCCGCCTCGTCAGTCTCCTCGAGAAAAGCGTCCATGCGCTCCATCACGAGCTTGGCGACGCTCGAAGGCTGGCCCATCCAGATCGGGGTGCCGAAGATGAGGATGTCGGCGGCGAGGATCGCCTCGCGGATCTTCGGCCAGTCGTCGCCATCGCCTTCGTCGGACGACACGCCCCATTTGACATGATGCGCGGCGATGCGGATCGGATCGGCAACCTTGACGTCATGGTCGGCAAAATGCTCGGCGAGGACGGCGATCATGGCATCGGTCGAGCTCTTGCGCCCTTTGGCCGAAAGCGAACAATTGATGGCGGCGGCGGTGAGCGAGGACATGGCAACTCCTTGAAGCCCCCGTGCCGACAATGTCCAGGCGCACGCCGCGGTTCCCTCAAAGCATCTGCGTATCGTCCTCGGGGACCAGGATCAGGGTTCGATCCTCGACGCGCCAGGATTTGAGTGCCGACAGAAAGTTCATGCCGAGCACGTCGGTGTTGCCAAGCCCTGGCGCGATCACGACCTTGAGCGCGCGGGCCTCGATCGACCCGACCGTCAGCCGATCGAGCGTCCCGGCATCGGCGCGCACGGTGCCGTTCGCGGTATTCATGAGCAGCGGCACGAGGCTCGTGTCGGCGGTGACGCCGGCTTTGGCCGCGGTTGCCCGCGACAAGGCGGTAACCGTGGCGCCGCTGTCGACGAGCATGCGCCGCTTAGTGCCGTTGAGCTCCACCTCCGCCCAGAAATGCCCGTCGCGCCCCATCGGGATGCGGACTTCGTCGCCAACGACCTCTTGTTTGTCGAGCCCAAGGCTCGCGGTCAGGCGCGACAAATTGGGGTCGAAGGGGGCGTGCTGGAGGATGAGGAAGATGCCGAACGCAAGCAGCGCGACCGAGAACAGCGCCCGGAAGGCGCGGCCGACATAGGGGATCTTGAACAGCAGGATGAGGATCAGCGCGGCGCCGAGCGCGTAGACGGCGAGCGTCTGGGTGGACAGATCGGCGACGAGATCGGGAGAGAGGGTCATTATGCGCCCGTTTACAGCGTCCAAGGTGTCGCGTCGCTGAATGATCCACAGCCGTCTGCCGCAGGTCGCTTGACGCGGGTAGGTGCACGGTAGAACATAAAAAGAACATATGAGCCGTTAAACCCCATGACCGCATCGCCTTCCTCCTTTGCCCGGCCTATCTCGCGGTGCGGCTCGGCTTGCGGCAGGTGCGCAACCTCGCCAATATCTATGGCGCGGCTATCATGGGCGCGCGCGGCGATATTCGAGGACTGACGTTGCATATGGCGGATACGAGAATCCCATCGCTGTAGGGCGTTGCCTTCATGTCGAACCAGTTTTTCACGTGTATTTCACAATTTCCGCATAGGGTCCGGTCAACCCCGCCGCGTAGCGACCCACGTGGCGGGGCCACCATGTGCGGGAACCTTCGGCGCAGCGCGCGCTTAGTGTTTCAACCCGGCCTTCACCCCCCCCCCCTTCGAAGGTCGGGCCATTTCACCGATGAGACTCAACCCGCAACCTCTTCGACCTTTTCAGAATAATTCATGACGCGCGGTAACGTAGCGAGAAGGCAAAGCGGGCTCGACAGCCTGAACTGATGAAGCACCCGGCCCAGTCCCGAAAGGGGGGAGGGAGCCAGATCCGGGCGCCCATCGCGCACCAGCGAGTCTGGCTGGCAGCGAAGTGAGAGTTCGATTGCTTTAGAATGCTTGAATCGCATTGCTGACCATGAAAGTTGCATAAGAACTGGACGCGCACAGGCTGCGCATGCGATCCGCATCGAAATCCTCTCCCATTTCCAATCTCGCTGGTCTAAATTGACCGCGGGACATCATCCGAAAACGGGGAGCATCAGGATGTTTATCGCTTCAATTCTATTGGCCGCATTGGCGCCCGCACCGACGGGCAATGTCGACACGACGCGCGCCGCCTTCACAAAGTGTCTTCGCGGGTTCGTCAAAACATCGCTTGAAGCAAAAATGCCCGAGGGAGAATTTGAAATATCGCTGAAATCTACCTGCGAAACCGAGCGCGCCGCCTTCCGTACTGCGATTGTTGCGGCCAATCGCGCCGGCGGTGACTCTGCCGCCGACGCAGCAGACAATGCTGACATGCAGGTCGACGATTATCACGCGAATTTCACTGACAAATACAAAGACTATTCGTCGTCCGGCACCATGCCTGGCGAATGACAATTAGCATGAGGACGCGGGCGCTGGGCTAGCGACCGCGTCTTTCATTTCGCTGATTCACGGTTCGTCCGTTTTCGAATATTGCACGATCGCCAACATTCGAAGCAGTTCTGCCTCGATGCTGCGTAAGCGCATGCCGATTTCAAGATTTCCATGACCTGTCAGACGAAGCACAGTCGTCATCACCGGTTCCGAGCGAGCGGCGAGCGCAATGAGGTGAAGTCCGCTGGGACTGGCGCGTCCCTGTAACCAAGATCGCGCGGCTTTGTCGCTCACGCCCGTCCATCGCATGACGGTCTTCGTGGCAAGGCGACTCGCGCCGAGCTCTTCTCGCAGCGCTTCGCCAATTTCTCTCGCAAACTCCGATTCCGACAGGATAAACCGCGAATTCGGAAGTTGACTACCGCTCTTAGGGACCATGCTCCGGCTCCCCATGCTGTACAACGCCTCAGGCGCAGGCTCGCACGCTTACGCCTGCCGAGGTGGCCATGGTTATACGTTGGTTGGATACAGAAGGGGTAAACGCCCAAACTGAGCCGCCCAAGGCACGAGCGGCCGCATATGTCCGCATGTCGACCGATAACCAGCAGTTCTCGACCGACAACCAGCTGATCGCGATCCAGCGATATGCCGATGGCCGGGGATATGAAATTGTCCGGACTTATGCCGACGAGGGCAAGAGTGGGCTGAACGTCGATGGGCGTCCTGCGCTGCAGAAGCTACTCGCCGATGTCGAAAATGGCCGAGCCGATTTCAGTATCCTGCTCGTGTACGATGTCAGTCGGCTGGGGAGGTTTCAGGACCCTGACGAGGCGGCGCTATACGAGCTTCGCTGCCGACGTGCTGGCCTAGAGGTGCATTATTGCGCCGAGCAATTTGAGAATGATGGCAGCATTGGATCATCGATTATTAAAACGGTGAAGCGGGCTATGGCTGGCGAATATAGCCGCGAGCTCTCGGTGAAGGTTTTTGCAGGCCAAGCGAATTTGATCCGGCTGGGTTTTCGCCAAGGAGGGGCGGCGGGTTTTGGTCTTCGCAGGATGCTCGTCGACCAGGCCGGCGAGGAAAAAGGTGTTCTTGGTCCCGGGCAGCACAAAAGCATCGCAACAGACCGCGTGGTCCTGGTGCGCGGACCCGAAGATGAAATCGAAATTGTCCGCAAGGTCTACCGACGCTTCGTCGATGAAGGCATCTGTGAAAGCGATATTGCTGAGGAGCTCAATCGCCAAGGCGTACTCACTGACCTCGGGAGGCCATGGACGCGGGGGTCGGTCCACCAGCTGCTGATCAACGAGAAATATATCGGTAACAATGTGTGGGCGCGCACCTCATGCAAACTTAAGGGCGCGCATGTCCAGAATGACCCGGGCGAGTGGATCAGGGCCGATGGCGTCTTTCCCGCGATCGTGCCGACCGAGCTCTTCGAGGCAGCGCAGGCGATCATTCGCCAGCGCAGCGCCAAGCTCAGCGATGACGAGATGCTGAAGCTGCTGACCGAGGTATTGGAGCGAAACGGCTATCTGTCGGGGTTGATCATCGATGAGGCGGAGGGCGCGCCTTCAAGCAGTGCGTTTCGAACACGCTTTGGTAGTTTGCTGCGCGCCTATACCTTGGTCGGCTTTTCTCCAGACCACGACTACCGCTATCTCGAGACCAACCGCAAATTGCGCGCCCTGTATCCCGAAATCATTCAATCGATTATCGACGGTGTTATCCAGATTGGCGGCGAGGTTGCCCGCGATCCCGTCACTGATCTGCTGAGGATCAATCGAGAATTCACCGTGTCGTTGGTCATCGTGCGCTGCTCGAAAACGGCAAGTGGGACGCTGCGATGGAAGCTTCGGCTCGACACAAAACTTAAGCCCGACATCACAGTGGCTGTCCGTATGGACAGCAACAACGACAATCCCCGCGACTATTATTTGCTCCCGCATTTCGACCTGCGCGAGGCAATCTACCGATTGGCTGAGTACAATGGGCTATCTCTCGACGCCTACCGGTTCGACGACCTTACCTATTTCTATCAGATGGCGGCTCGCGCCCAGTTCAAGGAGGCAGCATAATGGCGGCACTTCCAGCGCAGCGCGTCGAGATGATCCCGATCGAGCGCGTAACCGTGGTCAACCCGCGGGTGCGGAACAAGGGCAGCTTCAGGGAGATCGTCGAGAACATCTCGAAAGTGGGGCTGAAAAGACCCATCACAGTGACCCGGCGAACGGAGGCGGGAGGGCCATTCTATGACCTCGTCTGCGGGCAAGGCAGGCTTGAAGCCTATATCGAGCTTGGCCAATTGGAAGTGCCTGCCCTAGTGGTGTCAGCAGACACCGAAGATTGTCTTGTTGCCAGTCTCGTCGAGAACTGCGCGCGCCGAAAACATGGCGCCTTCGATCTCTTGAAAGATATCCGGGGCATGGAGCAGCGCGGCGATACGATTGCCGAGGTCGCGCGCAAAACCGGACTTACTCAAGAATATGTAAGAGGCATTTCTCGGCTGATCGAGCGCGGCGAGCAACGGTTGTTGCGGTCGGTAGAAAGTGGGATCATTCCCCTGAGTGTCGCGGTGGAAATCGCTGAAGCGCCAGATCACGAGGTTCAGGCCGCATTGTCGGCCGCTTATGAAAAAGGCCTGCTAAAAGGGCGGAAACTCTTGGTCGCCCGGCAGATCATTGAACGTCGCCGTCGCCATGGCAAGGACCTCGGTGTCCATGGCGGGCCTACCAAGGAAAAGGTCTCCGTAGATAGTTTGGTTCGGGCCTACAAAGACGATGTCGCCCGCAAACGGTCGCTGGTCGCGCGGGCCAATGCAACGCGCGACCGGCTGCTGTGCGTCGTCGAGGCTCTGCGAAGGCTGCGTGCGGATGAGCAATTTACCGCACTCTTGGAAGACGAAGACCTCACCACGCTGCCTGACAATTTGGCGGTCCAAATGCGAGCTGAAAAGGCGGTGCTCGCATGAAGCAGGCACCCCATGTGTTCCGGGCGTTTGAGGATGCAACGATGCGCATCCCCGTATCCGACATCAATTTCCTCTATGAGGTCCGACCTGCCATTCGGACTTCGGTCAAATATGCGCAGATCGCCGCTTCGATAAAAGAAGTCGGCATTATTGAGCCGCCGGTTGTGATCCTCGATCCAACGAGCGAGGGGCGGTTCCGGCTGCTGGATGGCCATCTACGCATCGACATCCTGATCGCGGATGGCGTGAAAGAAGTCGTGTGTCTCATCGCCACCGAAGACGAGGCCTTTACCTATAATCGTCGCCTCAGCCGCATTGCGATCATCCAAGAGCATAAGATGATCCTCCAGGCGGTAAAACGCGGCGCGTCGGAAGAGCGCATCGCCCGGGCTCTCAATGTGAATGTGGCGCTGATCCGTCAGAAACGAAATCTGCTCAATGGCATTTGCTCGGAAGTGGCCGACCTACTTCGCGACAAGCATGTTCCGATCAAGGCTTTCGCCGAGCTCAGGCGGCTCAAGCCGATGCGCCAAGTACGCGCGGCGGAAATGATGGTGGCGATGAACCGCTTCTCGACCAATTATGTAAGATCGATTGTTGCAGCGACGCCCATCAGCGAGTTTGTCGAGGGACGCAAGCCAGTCACGCGAGGCGTGACCGCCGAGCAGCTTGACCTCATGACCCAAGAATCGGGGCGGCTGGATCAGGACATGAAGCAGATTGAGCAGCGCTATGGCGAAGACCATCTCGATCTGGTTTTGGCGACGGCTTATATTGCAAGCCTGCTGGAGAATGCGCGCGTTGTGCGCCACCTTGCTCAGTTCCATCCCGACATCTTCGCGCAGTTTCAGAAGATCGCTGACGTGCAGAAAGCCGCATAACGGGGACCCGGACCCAATAAGCGCGGGGACCGCGGGAGACGCCGCACGCTGGGGCGGATCGAGCGCGGAGGTGGGAAGGGCGGCGAACCCGCAAGAAGCCCACCAGGCCGAAAGGCATAATTCGGCCGCGCGGCATGGCGTGCCAAGTCCTGCACGCCATGCCGCTACTTTTCGCTTGTGATGCTGGCCCAATCGAGATCGAAACGCGCGAGATATTTGCGCAGTCTATCCGCGTCGTTGGTCGATATGCGCTGCTCCCGTGAGGCGGAGAATAATTGCCGCCCTGCGGCAGACAGGCTGCCGCAGCTGCGACAGACCGCGACGACATAGGCGAGCTGGACGCGATCGAACGGATCGATTTGCGCCAGCCGATCGGGTGACAATAAGGCCTCGAGCCCATCTCCCACCTTCGTGTCGCTCGACCAAAGCGAGCGAAGCCGGGACGTTTCCAAGGCGACGGTGTCGACGTCGATGCGGCCCGTTGAGCTGAGCGTCGCCATGCGCGTGATGCTGGCGGCGAGATCCCGAAAATTGCCGCGCCAACGGGCGCCGGGATCTTCGGCAAAACACAGATAACGATCGCGCGCTTCTTTGTTGAAGGTCACCCGCGTTCCCTCGCGCTCGGCAAAGCGCTCGAGTTCATAGTCGAGGTTGGGGGCGATATCCTCTCGGCGCTCGGCCAGGCCAGGAAGGATGAATGTCCAGAGGTTGAGACGCGCAAACAGGTCCTCGCGGAACCGCCCTGCGGCCACTTCATTCACCAGGTCGCGATTGGTGCCGGCAATGAGCTGAAACGCGCTCGCGGTCTCCTTGTCGGAGCCGACCGGCAAGAAGAGCCCGTCTTCGATCGCCCGGAGGATCATCGCCTGCTCGTCGAGACCGAGCTCGCCGATTTCGTCGAGGAAGAGCACGCCCTTGTCAGCCGTCTTGAGCAGGCCCGGACGATCCTGGACCGCGCCGGTGAAAGCACCCTTGCGGTGCCCGAACAGCGCCGACATCGCGCTGTCGCCCTTGAGGGTCGCACAGTTGACCTCGACGAAAGCGCCGCCGATCTGGTGCCGCAATTTTTTGAGTTCATAGATCTTGCGCGCCAGTTGGCTTTTCCCCGCACCTGTTGGACCCATGAGGAGGATCGGTGCACGGCTGCGCACTGCGACTTGCTCGATCTCGTCGATCATGCGGTTGAAGGCAGCGTTGCGGGTCTCGATGCCGTTTTTGAGGAAGCTCGCGCTTTCGGCGCTCGCCTCGGCAAAGCGCGTTGCGATGCTGTCATAACGCGAGAGGTCGAGATCGATGGCGCCCCACGTCCCCACGGGCTGCGGCACACCCCGTTGCGGCTGGGTCTGGAGCAGCCTGCCGGGCAAGTAGCGCGCCTCGGTCAGCAGGAAGAGGCAGATCTGCGCAACGTGCGTCCCGGTTGTAATGTGGATCAGATAATCCTGATTGTCGGGATCGAACGGAAAGCTGCGCGCGAAGTCGAGAAGCTTTCCATAAACCTCCTCGAAGTCCCAGGGATCGTCAAAGTCGAGGAGATGCGGCGCTACTTCAGTCTCGGGGGATACATCGCGGATATCATCGGCGACATATTCGGCGAGGCGGCGGTGATGGGTGCCATGCAGCAGGACGAAGCTATCAACGCGTAGATCTTCCTGCATGCAGATGCTGACCGTCGGCCGCCACTTGTTCCAACGGGAGGGGCCGAACTTGGCAGCGTCGAGTGTCGAGCCAAGAAAGCCGATGACGGTGAGCGGTTTCATAGTCCAATATTATACAGAAATATAATTCACGATACAGATATCTCTCATTTCGGCAAATGCATGCAGGCGATGCTGAATTCATGATCTGAAATACCGCTATATAACAGAGTATTATGGAGAAATTGCGCTTGGCAGATCCGCTTGGCACGGCTTCTGCAAGGATGTGGGCGTCGGGGTTCACGTCTCCCGACAGGCCGAAGCGATGGGGCGGCCGGAATAGGCCGGCCGCCCCAGAACGCATTTGAGGCGGCGTGAGGAATGTTCGGCAAGGCTCGCCTCAAGGCGTAGCTTGCCACAAAGAGAAAGTAGGAGGTCAGCTATGACCCAGACGACCTATGAAGTGCTGAATGTCGAGGGCGGGCGCCCGGTCAAGATGTGGACCCGCGGCGTGCCGGTGGAGGACGGCGCCCGCGCGCAGCTCGTCAAGGCGGCGCAGATGCCGTTCGTGTTCAAACATGTCGCGGCAATGCCCGACGTCCATGTTGGCATTGGCGCCACGGTTGGATCGGTCATCCCGACCAAAGGCGCAGTGATCCCGGCTGCGGTCGGGGTGGACATCGGCTGCGGCATGATGGCGGCGCGCACTACGCTGATGGCGAACGATCTGCCCGACAATCTGGAAGCTATCCGCTCGGCGATCGAGGCGGCGGTGCCGCATGGCCGCTCAGTCGGTCGCGGCCGGCGTGACCATGGATCGTGGGGCGATCCCCCGCAGGCCATCGTCGACGCCTGGGCGACGCTCGCCGAGCGGTTCGGTCATGTCGTCGCCAAGCATCCACGGCTGAAGAACACCAACAACCTCACGCATCTGGGGACGCTCGGAACGGGCAACCATTTTATCGAGCTGTGCCTCGACCAGGATGCGCGGGTGTGGGTGATGCTGCATTCGGGGTCGCGCGGCGTCGGCAATGCGATCGGCACCTACTTCATCGAGCTGGCAAAGAAGGACATGCGCAAATGGTTCATCAACCTGCCCGATGACGACCTCGCCTATTTCCCGGAAGGGACTGACCACTTCGACGATTATGTTGAAGCGGTCGGCTGGGCGCAGGACTTTGCGGCGCTGAACCGGCGCATGATGATGGCGAACGTCATCGCTGCGCTCCGGCAGCAGATTGCGAAGCCCTTTGAAGCCGAAGCCGAGGCGGTGAACTGCCATCACAATTATGTGACGCGTGAGAACCACTTCGGCGAGAATGTGCTCGTTACCCGCAAGGGAGCGGTGCGTGCGGCGAAGGGGACGATGGGTATCATCCCGGGTTCGATGGGCGCGAAATCGTTCATCGTGCGCGGGCTAGGCAACCCGGAGTCGTTCGACAGCTGCAGCCATGGCGCAGGCCGCGTCATGAGCCGCACCGCGGCTAAGAAGCTCGTCACCCTTGAGGAGCATATTGCCGACACCGCGGGCGTTGAATGCCGCAAGGACGAAGGCGTGATCGACGAAACACCCAAGGCGTACAAGCCGATCGAGGCGGTAATGGCGGCGCAGGCCGACCTCGTCGAGATCGTCCATACGCTGAAGCAAGTGGTGTGCGTGAAGGGGTGACCCCTTCACGCCGCCATCGGGGAGATATCTGGTGAAGCGGATTTTGTGCTGTGCTGCTTGCGGGACGCGACTGACGCATGCGCTGACGATCGTGTCGAGCAAGGCGCCTGGCGTGGAATCGCCCGAGCATGAAGATGGCAAGCCCCTCACTCCGTGCGGGGCCGCCTTCAAGAGTTGGGAGCCGATTGAACGATCCTATGGCAATGAGCCAGCGTTACTCGAATTTGCTCCGCAATATTGGTTGAACCCGGAGGATCTAGACGGGAACGTCTGCAATACGACCAATGCGCGCCGTCTCAACGGCTGCTGCGGTCTCGATGGTTGCGATGGCCCCAATCAGGATTGCCAATGTGGTGCTGATGTCGGCACCTTGCGCACCGATTGCTGGACCCCGCTTGTGTTCATTCCCGATCCGCGAAGCACCAACTGGATAGAAGAAGAACGATGAGTATCAACGCCGCGATCCGCCACGAAATCGAAAACCGCCTCGCCGCGATCGAGGCGGAGGACGAGGTGCGTCTGCTACTCGCGATCGAATCCGGTTCGCGTGCGTGGGGATTTCCGTCGCCCGATAGCGACTATGATGTGCGCTTTATCTACGTCCGTCCGCGCCGCGATTATCTCGCATTGAGCCCGGTGCGTGACGTGATCGAGCGGCCGATCGTCGACGAGATCGATCTCAATGGCTGGGATATCCGCAAGGCGCTGGGACTGATGCTCAAAAATAATTCGGTTCTGTCGGAATGGATCGAATCTCCGATTCAGTATCGCGATGCCGATCCCGTCATTGCGCGAATTGCCGAACTTGAGGATCGCTATTTCGATCCGCAGAGCTATGCCTTGCACTATGCTAGTCTAGGTAAAGCGGCAGTCGCGCGCTGGTTTGAGCAAGGCGAAGACATTGCAGTCAAACGCTACTTCTACGCGCTGCGCCCCGCGCTTGCGATCCGGGTGTTACGGCTCGATCCGTCGCGCCGACCTCCGATGCAGCTGCAGGCGCTCATGGCACGAGCCGATTTGCCATCAACGCTCTGTGGCGAGATCGATCGGTTGGTAGAGCTCAAAGCAGAAACGCGTGAAGCTGGCATGGTAACGCGAGTGAACGCGCTCGAGGCCATGATCCTCGACGAACTCGGCCGGGCGGCCGAAGTGCCGGCGCGCTCGGAGAGCGAAGCTTTTGCGAGCGAAGCTAATGAGCTGTTTTTAGATTTGGTAGACGACAAATGATAATCATCGATGGTTCTGAAGGCGAGGGCGGGGGACAGGTGCTGCGCTATGCTTGCGCACTCTCGCTCCTCACTGGCGAGCCGTTCACAATTGAGAATATTCGTGGTGGGCGCGAGAAGCCGGGACTCATGCGTCAGCATGTGACAGCGATCGAGGCCGCATGCGTAATCGGCGGCGCAGAATGCACTGGGCTTGCCGTCGGCTCGACCAGCATTAGCTTTCGGCCTGGCGCCGTCACACCTGGCGACTATCATTTTGCCGTCGGCACGGCCGGCAGCACGGGTCTCGTGCTCCAGACGGTCCTGGTGCCCCTGATGCTCGCTAGCGCACCCTCGCGGCTCGTGATCGAGGGCGGCACCCATGCTCTGGCGGCACCGCCGTTTGACTTTATCGAGCGGACGCTGCTCCCGGTCATCAATCGCATGGGGCCGACCATCACGGCAAAACTGGTCCGGCACGGATTCTTTCCGCGTGGGGGTGGCCGGATCGAGATCGATATCGAGCCGGCTCCGCTGCGCGCGATCGAGTGCATCGACCGCGGTACAGCCGGACCGGTGCAGGCGACAGCGATCATCGCGGGGATTCCGTTCGACGTTGCAGAGCGTGAGCTGAAAGCGGCACAGAAGGTGCTGATAGAATGGCCCGCGGAAGCCTTCGTGACGCGGCAGCTTCCTTCCGATCAGGGGCCAGGCAATGCGCTCCTGCTCGAGGCGAGCTTCGAACAGGTGACGGAACTGATGTCGGCATTTGGCAAGCTTGGCGTGCCGGCCGAACGCTTGGCGAAGACGGCGGCTAAGCGCATGGCGGGCTATCTCGCGTCAGGTGCCTTTGCCGGTCCTTATCTGCAGGATCAGCTCCTGCTCCCGATGGCTCTTGCTCGTGGCGGCGCATTCACGACGGTCAAGATCAGTGAGCACACGCGAACGGCTGCCAGCCTAATCGAGCGCTTCCTTGGGACGGGCTTCAGGATAAGCGAGCGTGAGGAAAGCGCTAACCTCGTGGAGGTCGTCCGTTAGGGCGATCACCATTCCTTCAGACCGTTCGCAAGCCAATTTGCTTTGGTTTGGATTTCGGCCATTTGGCTCGAGCTATGATGCTCAAGAACTTGGTAAGCTAGCCGCGCTAAGTTCGTTCGCATGAAATGGCTTTTTGTAATCGGGCTGGCGTTGACGCCGCTTTCCGCATCCGCGCAGGACATTAGTGGCTCGGGCCGGGCGATGGACGGCGACTCTCTCGACATGGCGGGGATCGTCGTCCGCTTGCACGGTGTGGACGCCCCCGAGCTCAACCAGAATTGCGCGCGCGAGGGACAAAGCTGGGCATGTGGCAAAGAAGCGTCCGCGAAATTGGCGCAACTGGTGAACGGTGCGGAATTGCAATGTAAGCAGCGTGATGTCGACGACTATGACCGGATCGTCGCCAGCTGCACCGCGCGGCAGATAGATCTGGGCCAAGCCATGGTCGAAGCGGGCCTTGCAGTTGCGTTGCCTCAGTTTAGCGATCGCTATATCGGTGCCGAGGCGCGCGCCAAGTCCCTAAAGCTGGGCATCTGGAGTTCCGACTTCCAACAGCCGGCTGACTATCGGGCCGCCAATCCCAGGGTTCATCGGCCCAAGCCGAAGGCATCCGCCGTGCGCCAGCCTGTTGCATCGCCGGCGCCGTCCGGCGTCTTTTACCGCAATTGCAATGCGGCATGGGGAGCGGGTGCCGCGCCGTTATACCGCGGTCAGCCCGGATATCGGCCAGAAATGGATGGCGACGGTGACGGGGTGGCTTGCGAGCCATTTCGGCGTCGCTGAGCATTTAGGCTGGGTTGAAAGGCCTTCAGCCAAAGTTTCTGGCGCGGTGTTGCGACTTTGCGTAGGCCAAAGACATGACCATGATCGGCGCGAGAATCGAAGAGACAGGGACGTTGCTCCGCGACGCGGGCGGTTTCTCACTTCGCCGTGACCTTGGCGGCCGGTGGCGCCTCGACTTGCACCGCGTTCCGGTCGACCATATCGAAAAGCGTGTTCGCATTACGGGCATCGTGGTGGGTGAAGACCTTGTCGATGTCGACGGTGTAGCGCCTGAGAACATTGCTCCTTCACCGCTCGTCGCTGGCGCGTAGCCCCAGCGCGCCACCTGCACCGCTAGATCAAGTATTTAAGGGCCTGCCACGCCCCGACGAGGAATGAGCCGCCTACCAACGCGGTCGCAATCCAGAATTCTATAGCGAGCGCCCGGTCGCGCCATTTGGGTCCGCGTTCTTGCATAGGCTCTGCATGACAGCGCGAAATATTGTAGGAAAGCGATAATTCGTACCTCGTGATCCCAGCTGAAATGCCCTTATACGGACCGGGTGATTACTCCTGAACAGCATGTCTGGGCCTGTGCTCTTGCAGTCGAACGACAGCATGGACCGCGCGCTGTCGTCTTTGCGGCGGAGCGTATTGGCGCCCTGGTGCTGCAAGGTGACACGGCTGGCGTCGAGATGTGGAAGGCCATTGCCGCGCGTCTCGACGACCTATCGCAGACGGACCGTGGCGAAGTGACATGAAGCGCAAGCATCGGGTTGCGCGGCAAATTGTCGGTTCACTCGAGAACAGGGTTCACCGGAACTAATCCGATTGAACTGTCGTGTGCGGATCGCCACAAGGCATCGATGATCAATTTTCGAACTACATTCCTTCCGTTGCTGCTCGTGCTTTCGGCCTGCGCCGCGCAATCAAGCCCTGGTCCGCAGGGCGCTGTTTCCGCCGCTGCTCGCCCGCTCAAACTCGCGAGCTGGAACATGGAATTCCTGGCCGAGCATAATGGCGTGGGCTGTGAGCCGCGCACGGACGAAGACTATGCCGCGATGCGCCGGATCGTCGACCAGATCGACGCAGACGTCATCGCATTTCAGGAAGTCGAAAATATCGGCGCGGCGGCGCGCGTATTTGATCCTGCGCGCTACGAGGTCGTAATGGAAGCAAGGCCGGGAAAGCCGAGCGGTACCTGTGGTGGTAAGAACAGCAGCCAATCGGTCATTCGCCAAGCGGTAGGCTTTGCGGTCCGCAAGGGCCTTGCATTCGACCGCCATCCCGATGTGACCTCATTGATGCTTGGCAATGCGCAGCTACGGTCGGGTGTCGACATCACCCTCAAGCCCCAAGCGCGTGCTCCGATACGGTTGCTGAGTGTTCACCTGAAATCTGGATGCTTCAGCGGCAGTGAAGCGAAAGCATGCCCGGTCTTGATGCAGCAGGTGCCTGTGCTCGAGGCCTGGATCGACGCAGTGGCAGCGGGGCCGGATCGATTTGCAGTTCTTGGAGATTGGAACCGCCGTCTCGCCCTGTCCGCCGTCAGCACCAATGGCACAGAATTGAGGTTGTGATTTAAGGAGGATTTGGGCTTCGTCGTAGTGACGAAGGAACGAAGATGAAGCCCAAATCCTCCTTGAAAAAATCGCTGACGAAGGC
>JAESGH010000218.1_pt1 | contig 71726 bp, 72 predicted proteins | sample 9269641 | NCBI WGS metagenome assembly JAESGH01 (sample SAMN14515345, study PRJNA621665) | algae metagenome | isolation source: Phormidium tanganyikae FI6-MK23 and co-occurring heterotrophs from granitic... | place: USA: Fort Irwin, California | collected 1998-05-24 | reverse complement strand
GGTCGAGGGCCTCGTCATCGATAAGAAGACCCATTTCGGCCACATGAAATGGGTGCTGGAGGAGTTCTGCAAGGCGTTCTTCGAGGTCGAAGGCGTCAAGATGCGCTTCCGGCCCTCCTTCTTCCCCTTCACCGAGCCGTCGGCCGAGGTCGACATCCAGTGCTCGCGCAAGGACGGCGAGATCCGCTTCGGCGAGGGCGAAGACTGGCTTGAGATTCTCGGCTGCGGCATGGTCCACCCGAACGTGCTCAGGAATTGCGGGCTCGACCCCGATGTCTACCAGGGCTTCGCCTGGGGCATGGGCATCGACCGTATCGCCATGCTGAAATACGGCATGCCGGACCTGCGGCCCTTCTTCGAGGCCGATATCCGCTGGCTGTCGCATTACGGCTTCCGTCCGCTCGACCTGCCGACCCTGACCGGCGGGCTGACCTCTTAAACCTCACGCTGAGGGGAGACGCATGAACGGCGCGCAATGGGCTGGGCTGATCGCGGCGCTGATGGTCGCCGCCAATCTGCTGTGCTTGGCCGTCGCCTTCGTGCGCCTGCGCCGCAAGCCGGCACCGTCGCGCCTGCAGAAGCTGGCGCCGCCGGTGACGATCGTGCGCCCGGTGCGCGGCATCGAGACCTTCAGCCGGGAGACGCTGACCTCCGGCCTCGAACTCGATTATCCCGAGTACGAGACGATCTTCTGCGTTGCCGACGGCCATGATCCGATCGTGCCGCTGGTCGAGGAACTGATTGCGACCCATGGCGCCGACCGCGTCCGCCTGATCGTCGGAGACGTCGCCGTCAGCGCCAATCCCAAGCTCAACAACTGCGTCAAGGGTTGGGAAGCGGCGCGCCACGACTGGGTCATCCTCGCCGACTCGAACGTCCTGATGCCGAAGGACTATGTCCAGCGGCTGATGGCCTCCTGGCGCGAGGATACCGGCCTGGTCTGCTCGACGCCGGCCGGCTCGCGGCCGGGCTGCTTCGGCGCCGAGGTCGAGTGCGCCTTCCTCAATACTTTCCAGGCGCGCTGGCAATATGCCGGTGAGGCGCTCGGCTTCGGCTTCGCCCAGGGCAAGTCGATGCTCTGGAACAAGCCCTTTCTCGACGCCAATGGTGGCATCGCCGCGCTCGCGGCCGAGATCGCCGAGGATGCCGCTGCGACCAAGCTGGTGCGCAAGGCCGGCAAGCATGTTCATCTCGTCGGTCAGCCCTTCGAGCAGCCGCTGGGGCCGCGCAATCTGCGCGATGTCGTGCAGCGCCAGTTCCGCTGGGCGCGTCTGCGCCGCGTCACCTTCCTGCCCTTCTTCGCGCCGGAGATCCTGGTCGGGCCGCTGGTGCCGGCCGTGCTCGCCGCCTTCGGGGCGCCGGCATTCGGCTTTCCCGCCTGGCTTGGCGTGCTCGCCGTGCTGGCGCTCTGGTATGCTGGCGAGATCGTGCTGGCCAGGAGCGTCGGCTGGTTCGTGAACTGGCGGACCCCGCTCGCCTATCTGGCGCGCGATCTCGCTTTCCCCGGCATCTGGGCCTATGCCTTCGTCGCGCGCGAGGTCAGCTGGCGCGGCAATGCCATGAAGATCAGGACGGATGGTGACGACCGGCTGAACGACAGCGCGCCGGAATTGTCGACCGTGGCCGCGCGGCGGGACGGGGCGGCGTGACCTTGGACATGAGCACGATCCCCGAGCGCTATCGCGACTGTCCGAGCTTTTCGTTCGGCGACAGCCCCGAGCTCGCGACGGAGCTGGCGGCACTGGTCGTCAGCGGCCGCAAGACCGCAACGGTGAACACGCAGGATGCACCCGACTGCCCGAAGCTTGGCGAGCTCTGGATCGTGCTCGACGGCCAGAAAAGTCCGGTCTGCGTGATCGAGACGCTTGAACTCACGCCCCGGCGCTTCGAAGAGGTCGATGCGCAATTCGCCTTCGAGGAGGGCGAGGGCGACCGTAGCCTCGCCTTCTGGCGCGAGGCCCATGAAGCCTATTTCCGGCGCCTCGGCGTCTTCAGCCCCGACATGACCTTGCTTTGCGAACGCTTCCGTTTGGTGGAAGTGTTCGCTTCGATGGACGCAACAGCATGAAATTCACCCTCTCCTGGCTCAAAGAGCATCTCGACACCACCGATTCGCTCGACACGATCACCGAGACGCTGACCCGCGTCGGTCTCGAGGTCGAAGGCGTCGAGGACAAGGCCAAGGCGCTCGGCGCCTTCACCATCGCCTATGTCATCGAGGCGAAGCAGCACCCGAATGCCGATCGCCTGCGCGTCTGCCTGGTCGACACCGGCTCCGGCGAGCCGGTCCAGGTCGTCTGCGGCGCGCCCAATGCCCGCACCGGCATGAAGAGCGTGTTCTCGCCGCCCGGCACCTATATCCCCGGCAAGGACATCACCCTCGGCAAGGGCGTGATCCGCGGCGTCGAGTCGAACGGCATGCTCTGCTCGGCCGCCGAATTGCAGATCTCCGAGGATCATGACGGCATCCTCGATCTGCCGGAGGATGCGCCGGTCGGGCAGCCCTACGCGACCTATGCCGGCCTCGACGACGCGGTGATCGAGATCGCGGTGACGCCGAATCGCGCCGATGCGCTCGGCGTTTCCGGCATCGCCCGCGACCTTGCCGCCGCAGGCCTCGGCACGGTCAAGACCCCGCCGGTCCAGCCGGTGCGCGGCGCCTTCCCATGCCCGGTTTCGCTCAAGCTCGATTTCGCTGGGGAAGACCGTAATCTCTGCCCGGCCTTTGCGCTGCGGCTGGTGCGTGGCGTCAAGAACGGCCCGTCGCCGGAATGGCTGCAGGCGCGGCTGCGCGCCATCGGCCTCAGGCCGATCAACGCCCTGGTCGACATCACCAATTTCATGACCTTCGACCGCAACCGGCCGCTGCACGTCTTCGACGCGGCCAAGGTCAAGGGCGACCTCGTCGTCCGCCGCGCCCGGGATGGCGAGGAGGTGCTGGCGCTCGACGGCCGGACCTACGCGCTGACCTCCGAGATGGTGGCGATCTGCGACGACAACGGCGTCGAATCGATCGCCGGCGTGATGGGCGGCGAGCATTCCGGCTGCGACGAGAGCACCACCGACGTGCTGATCGAGAGCGCGGTCTGGAACACGCTCAACATCGCCCGTACCGGTCGTGCGCTGGGCATCAATTCCGATGCGCGCTATCGCAACGAGCGCGGCATCGATCCGGATTTCACCCGGCCCGGCCTAGACATGGCGACGCAGATGGTCATCTCGCTCTGCGGCGGCGAGCCCTCGGAGGTCGTCTTCGCTGGTGAACTGCCCGACAGCCCCGGCGCCATCGACTTCCCCTGGTCGGAGGTCAAGCGCCTGACCGGGCTCGACCTGCCCCAGGTCGAGATGAAGCTGGCGCTGACCTCGCTCGGCTTCCACGTCTCCGGCGCCGGCGACCGCGTCAAGGTCGCGCCGCCGTCCTGGCGCGCCGATGTCGAGGGCAAGGCCGATCTGGTCGAGGAGATCCTGCGCATCGCTGGCATCGACCGCGTCGCGCCCGCACCGCTGCCGCGCATCAAGGGCGAGGTGATCAAGCCGGTGCTGACCGTGCTGCAGAAGCGCACCCGCGCGGCCAAGCGCCTGCTCGCCAGCCGCGGCCTGGTCGAGGCGGTGACCTGGTCCTTCATCTCGCACGCCGCGGCCAAGCTCTTCGGCGGCGGCTCGCCTGAGCTCGTGCTGGCCAATCCGATCGCAGCCGATCTCTCCGACATGCGGCCGTCCTTGCTGCCCGGGCTGATCCGTTCGGCCCAGGCCAATGCCGATCGCGGCTTCGGCGATGTCGCGCTGTTCGAGGTTGGGCAGGTCTTCCATAGCGACGAGCCGGAAGGCCAGCTCATCGCCGCCGCCGGCCTGCGCAGGGGGACGGCGAAGCTGGAAGGGGCTGGCCGTCATTGGGACGGCGCAGCGAAGCCGGTCGACGCGTTCGACGCCAAGGCCGATGTTCTCGGCCTGCTTTCCGGCCTCGGCGTTCCCGTCGGCGGCCTGCAGATCGTCGCTGGTGGCCCTGCCTGGGCCCATCCCGGCCGCTCGGCCACGCTCCAGTTCGGCCCCAAGGGCGTGATCGGCGCCTTCGGCGAGGTCCATCCGCGCGTGCTGAAAGCGCTTGACGTCAAGGGGCCGCTGGTCGCCTTCGAGATCCACCTCGATGCGTTGCCGCTGCCAAAGTTCAAGCCGACCAAGGTCAAGCCGAAGCTGGCGCTCTCCGACTTCCAGCCGGTGACGCGCGACTTCGCCTTCATCGTCGACAAGGCGGTGGCGGCCGGCGAGATGGCCAGGAGCGCTCAGAATGCCGACCGGGCGCTGGTCTCGGAGACGAGCGTCTTCGATATCTACGAGGGCACGGGCGTCGAGCCGGGCAAGAAGTCGGTCGCGCTGGCGGTGACCTTGCAGCCCACCCAGAAGACGCTGACCGACACCGAGATCGAGGCCGTCGCGGCCAAGATCGTCGCGGAGATGAGCAAGCGCTACGGCGCGGTGCTGCGTGGGTAAAAATTGGCGTCATGGTCGGCCTTGAGCCGACCATCTCAGGCCGAAATGGGCGCCTTGCCGCGCTCTTTCGTCACGGGATTCTCGGGTCTGCGCTTCGCTCCGCCCGAGAATGACGGCTGGACGGCTTCTACGCGCTCTCGTTATTGACCAGAATTATGAAATAATCGGCGCAAGAAATCGTTTGAAAATCCGGGTATCGGCTCTGATTGTTGCAATCCGAGAGGCCTGATGTCGCTGACCGAGCTCCCTGTCGTGGACGAACTGTTTCCCGGCTTCCGGCTGCTCGATGTCGCAACGACGGGCGCTCGCATCCGCGTTCGGACAGGCGGGAAGGGGCCGCCGCTCCTTCTGCTCCACGGCTATCCGCAGACCCACATCATGTGGCGGCGCGTCGCTCCGGCGCTGGCGCAGCGCTTCACCCTGGTCTGTCCGGACCTGCGCGGCTACGGCGATTCCGAAAAGCCGCCGAGCGCGGCCGATCACGCGCCCTATTCCAAGCGCGCCATGGCGCAGGACATGGCCGAGGTGATGAGCGCGCTCGGGCATGGGCGCTTCTTCGTCGGCTCGCATGATCGCGGCGCGCGCGTCGCGCATCGGCTGGCGCTCGACCATGGCGACCGCGTGCTGAAGCTCGCGACCCTCGACATCGCGCCGACGCGCGAAATGTACCGCGATACGACTGACGCCTTCGCTCGCGCCTATTGGCACTGGTTCTTCCTGATCCAGTCTGCGCCGATGCCGGAGCGCATGATCGAGGCCGATCCGGAGTTCTACTGGACCAGCCGGCGCGCCTCGGACATGAAGCTGTTCGAGCCGGCGGCGCTCAGCGAATATCTACGCTGTTTCCGCGACCCCGCGATGATCCACGCCAGCTGCGAGGATTATCGCGCCGCCGTGACGATAGACATCACCCATGACGATGCCGATGGCGGCAGGAAGGTCGCTTGCCCGCTGCTGGCGCTCTGGGGCGATCGCGGTGCCGTCGGAAAATGCTTCGATGTGCTGGCGCTCTGGCGCGAGCGCGCGGAAAACGTCCAAGGCCGGGCCCTGCCGGGCGGGCATTATCTGGCGGAGGAGATCCCCGATCTCGTCGTCGCCGAATTCTCGGCCTTCTTCGGAGAAAACATATGAGCCGCACCAACCGCGTCTATCGCATCGCCGCCATCGCCGGCGACGGCATCGGCAAGGAGGTCATGCCCGAGGGCCTGCGCGTGCTCGAGGCGGCCTCGAAGAAGTTCGGCTTCGAACTCCAGTTCGACGAGTTCGATTTCTCCTCCTGCGACTACTACGCCAAGCACGGCAAGATGCTGCCGGACGACTGGAAGGAGAAGATCGGCGGCCATGACGCCATCTTCTTCGGCGCGGTCGGCATGCCCGCCCAGGTGCCGGACCACATCTCGCTCTGGGGCTCGCTCCTGCTGTTCCGGCGTGAGTTCGACCAATACGTCAATCTGCGCCCCGTGCGGCTGATGCCGGGCGTGCCCGGCCCACTGGTCGGCCGCAAGCCCGGCGATATCGATTTCTTCGTCGTGCGCGAGAACACCGAGGGCGAGTATTCCTCGGTCGGCGGGCGCATGTATGGCGGCACCGAGCGCGAGATCGTTATCCAGGAGACGGTGATGAGCCGGGTCGGCGTCGACCGCGTGCTGAAATACGCCTTCGAGCTGGCGCAGCGCCGGCCGCGCAAGAAGCTGACCTCGGCGACGAAGTCGAACGGCATCTCGATCACCATGCCGTATTGGGACGAGCGGGTGAAGGAGATGGCGAAGAACTATCCCGACGTCGCGGTCGACCAGTATCATATCGACATCCTGACCGCGCATTTCGTGCTCAATCCCGACCGCTTCGACGTGGTCGTCGCCTCGAACCTGTTCGGCGACATCCTCTCGGACCTTGGCCCGGCCTGCACCGGCACGATCGGCATCGCGCCGTCGGGGAACATCAACCCGACCGGTGAATTCCCCTCCCTGTTCGAGCCGGTGCACGGCTCGGCGCCGGATATCGCCGGGCAGGGCATCGCCAATCCCGTCGGCCAGATCTGGTCGGGCGCGATGATGCTCGATCATCTTGGCGAGCATGAAGCGGCCAAGGGCATCGAGGCTGCGATCGAGCGTGCGCTCGGCGATGCCCGCACCCGCACGCGCGATCTCGGTGGCAGCCTGAATACCGAAGCCGCCGGCAAGGCGATCGAGCAGGCGCTGGGTTGACGACAAGGCCGGCGCTGACCACAAGCTCTGGTTGGCGCCGAAAAAGACGTAAGACTTAAGGAGGGGAGACCAAGGTGCCTGATCTGACGTTTTCGCTGCTTGACGCCGCTCTCTGGGGCAAGCTCTTCGAGATCATCGCGCTCAACATCGTCTTGTCCGGTGACAATGCGGTGGTGATCGCGCTCGCCTGCCGGGCGCTGGCGCCCGAGCAGCGCGCCAAGGGCATCGCGCTCGGCGCAGGCGTCGCCGTGCTGCTGCGCGTCGTCTTCACCGTGCTGATCGCCTCCCTCCTCAACATGCCGTTCCTGCACATCGTCGGCGCGGTGCTGCTGGTCTGGATCGCGGTCAAGCTGATCATCGAGGACGGCGAGAGCGACGAGAACGCGGTCGCCGCCAGCAGCAAGCTCTGGAAAGCGGTTCAGACCGTCGCCATCGCCGACATCGTCATGAGCCTCGACAACGTCCTTGCCATTGCGGCGGTCGCCAAGGATTCGATCCCGCTGCTGGTCGGCGGCCTGATCATCTCGATCCCGCTGATCGTGCTCGGGGCATCGCTGATCACCTCGCTGCTGACCCGCTTCCCCGTGCTGGTCTGGGCCGGCGCCGGCCTGCTTGGCTGGGTCGCGGGCGAGATGTTCGAGAGCGACCCCTGGCTGATCGGCAAGCTCGGCGAGACGCTCAGCCATCAGCTTGAATACCCCGCCGCCATCCTCGGGGCCCTGCTCGTGCTCGGCCTCGGCTACTTCCTCAAGCAACGCCGGCCAGATCCGGCCCTCTAAGACAGGGACTGACCGACCTATGGATTTCTCATCTCCCACCTTCTGGACGTCATTGCTCCAGATCATCTGGATTGACCTTCTGCTCTCGGGCGACAATGCGATCGTCATCGCTCTCGCGGTGCGCTCGCTGCCGGAGAAGCAGCGCAAGGTCGGCATTCTGCTCGGTGCCGGCGCAGCCGTCGGCCTGCGCATCCTCTTTGCGGTGGTCGTCACCTACCTGCTCGCCGTCCCCTTCCTGAAGGTCGTCGGCGCGCTCCTGCTGTTCTGGATCGCGATCAAGCTCGCCAAGGGCGAGGAGGAGGCGCATGGCGACATCGCAGCCTCGGACAATCTCTGGAAGGCGGTCCGCACCATCGCCATCGCCGATGCGGTGATGAGCCTCGACAACGTGCTCGCCATCGCTGCGGCTGCCCGCGGCCATTTCGAGCTGTTCATCTTCGGCCTGCTGCTGACCATCCCGCTGATCGTCTACGGCGCCCGCCTGCTCTCCTCCGTGCTCGAGCGCTTCCCGATCCTGATCTGGCTCGGCGCAGCGCTGCTCGGCTGGATCGCCGGCGAGATGCTGCTTGGTGATCTGGCGGTGCTGCAGTGGCTGCAGACGAACATGCCGAACTGGGTCGTCAGCGTGCCGGTCTCCGATACCAATCCCATTGGCCTCCTGCCCGCCAAGGTGCCGTTCTATACGGCGGCGACCCTCGGCGCGCTGGTGGTGGTCGTTGCCGGCTACCTCCTCAAGAAGAAGCCGGTCGACCAGCCGGGCTGAAAAGTCAGGCTCAATCGAGAGTGATGAACGCGGCGGCCATGCTCTCATGGCCGCCGTTTTTCGTGAGCCGGAGGACGCCGTCGGCGCGACGGCCATTCTGCTCATCGCTGACGGTGAAGCGCTCGGCGCCGTCGAGTTGCACCGAAAAGGTCTCGGGCGCGCGGGAGAAGCCGGTGCCAAGCGCCTTCACATAGGCTTCCTTGGCGCCCCAGAGCTGGGCGAAGGCCAGCGGCCGGGCGGAGGCGGGCAGGTTCTCCAGCCAGCCCCGCTCGCGAGGATGCAGCATGGCGAGCGGCGGCTCGCTCGCAAGCGCGACCTGCTCGACATCGACGCCGACCGGCCGATGCGCCAAGGCGATCGCAACGAGGCCCGAGCGCGTCGCCAGCGACAGGTGCAGACCGCTGCCACGTGGGCGAAGGATCAGCGGGCGCCCTGCCGGCTCATGCCCGATCTCGACAGCATCTTCGGCTAGAGCGAACTGGCGTGCGAGCAGCTTGCGCGCCAGCGAGCGCCGCAGCTCCGAGCGCTCCGGCAGGTTCGCCGGTTGTGCCTGCGTCGCAATCAGCCACGCGGCCGGCAGGGCAGGGGCGGTCTGATCGAGTGAGGAGAGCCAGAGCATGCTGCGGTTCTAGTGCAGCGCGCGACGGTGCGGAAGGAGACGGCCTGGCCCGCCCTGCGCCACGCTCATGCGGGCCCGGAGCTTGCAAGGCGTTGACGCAACATCAGGAAACCGGTTCGAGGACATATGGCTTCCGAAGCGAAATCCGAACCACAGCCTGCTGCCCAGCTAACGCTTGCTGGAATGCTGCTCGGCCTGCGCCGCGTCTCCGTGCTGATGCCGGGCGTGATCGTCTTCGCCGTGGCTTTCGGCGCCGCCGCCTCGGCCAAGGGCCTCAGCCTGTTCGAGGCGGTGATGATGAGCGCGCTGGTCTATGCCGGCGTCTCCCAGCTCGTCGCGATGGAGCTCTGGCGGCCGGAATGGACCTGGGGGGCGATCGTCGCACTCGCCTTCGTCACCGCGACGGTCAATGCCCGCACCATCCTGCAGGCTGCGTCGCTTCAGCCCTGGTTCGCCCGCTATCCCTGGTTCGTGACCGCCTTCCAGCTCTCCTTCTTCACCGACGCCAACTGGCTGGTCGGCACACGCTATCACGGCGAGGGCGGACGCGATGTCGGTGTCGTCCTTGGCGCTGGCCTCGCGCTCTGGGTCGTCTGGGTTCTGATGACGATCCCGGGCCATTTGCTCGGCGCTCTGATCGCCGACCCGCGCAAATACGGCATCGACATGGTCATGCCGATCTTCTTCGCGGCGATGATCGTGCCGCTCTGGCGCGGCAAGCGCGCGGCGCTGCCCTGGATCGTCGCCGGCATCGTCGCGCTGATCACCGCCCGTCTCGTCGACGGCTATGCTTTCATCATCGTCGGCGCGCTCTCCGGCGCCGTGGCAGGAGCCTTGCTCGATGACCCTGCCTGAGCCCGGAAGCTGGGGGCCTTATCTCGCCATCCTCGGCATGGCGCTGGCGACCTATCTCTGCCGCATCTCCGGCGTGGTGCTGATGAGCTTTATCCCGCTGACGCCGCGGGTACGGCGCGGGCTTGCGGCCCTGCCGGGCTCGATCGTGGTCGCGACTGTCTTGCCGCTGATCGAGCGGCTCGGCCTCGCTGCGGGACTGGCTCTGCTGGCGGCGATCGCCAGTATGGTGATCCGGCGCAGCGAACTGCTCGCCTTGCTCGTCGGCATGGTGGTGGTCGCGCTGATGCGCGCTGCCGGCTTCTGAGGCCGGAGCGCGACCAAGCAGGTTGCGTTGGGTATTTTGAGCCTGATACTGCGATCCATCACCGGCTACGATAGCACCCATCACAGCAATCGTTCGCCGGCATGCGGCCGGCATGTTGACGTCGCCTTGCCTGGGGCAGACGGTGCCGGCCAGCAACTCTCACCAATCGGAGCGCATGATGGCCTGGTATTCGCAGACTTGGACGTGGTTCGACGGTGAGTGGCGCGAGGGCAATCCCGGCATCATGGGCCCGCGCACCCATGCCGCCTGGCAGGCGTCCCAGGTCTTCGACGGTGCCCGCCATTTCGACGGCGTCTCGCCCGATCTCGACCGGCATGCAGCGCGCGTGAACCGCTCCGCTTTGGCGCTCGGCCTGAAGCCGACCATGTCGGCCGAGGAGATCGTCGCCAAGACCGCCGAGGGCGTGAAGAAGTTCACCAGTGGCGCTGCACTGTACATCAAGCCGATGTACTGGGCCGAGGCCGACGGCCCCTCGACCATCATCGGCGATCCCGAATCGACCCAGTTCGCGCTCTGCCTGTTCGAGGCGTCGATGGGCGATCCCGGCAAGGGTTTCTCGGTGACCAAGGGCGCCTTCCGCCGCCCGACCCTGGAGAATGCGCCGACCGACGCCAAGGCCGGCTGCCTCTATCCCAACAATGCCCGCGTCTTGCGCGAGGCCAAGGCCCGGGGCTTCGACAATGCGCTGGTGCTCGACATGCTCGGCAACGTCGCCGAAACCGGCACCTCCAACATCTTCCTCGCCAAGGACGGCGTGGTGAAGACGCCGGCCCCGAACGGCACCTTCCTGAATGGCATCACCCGCCAGCGCACCATCGTCCTGCTGCGTCAGGCCGGCGTCCCGGTCGAGGAAACGACGCTGCGCTATGAGGATTTCGAGCAGGCCGACGAGATCTTCTCCTCCGGCAACTATTCGAAGGTGATGCCGATCTACAAGATCGACGATCGCGAGCTGCAGCCCGGCCCGATGTTCCGCAAGGCGCGCGAACTCTACATGGAGTTCGCCCACAGCAAGGGCGCCTGAGGCCAAATGGTCCGGCTCGCCACCCGCCTGACCGAGCGCCTGGGGATCGAGCATCCGATCCTGTCGGCGCCCATGGCCCTGGCGGGCGGCGGCGCGCTCGCTGCCGCCGTGACGCGCGCCGGCGGCCTCGGCCTGATCGGCGGCGGCTATGGCGACGGCGATTGGCTGCGCACCCAATACGCCGCGGCCGGCAACACCCGGACCGGCTGCGGCTTCATCACCTGGTCGCTGGCGAAGCAGCCGCATCTGCTTGGCGAAGTGCTGGCGCGCCAGCCGGCGGCGCTGATGCTCTCCTTCGGCGATCCCTTGCCCTTCGCGAGCGAGGTCGCCGCGGCCGGCATCCCGCTGATCTGCCAGTGCCAGAGCCTCGGCCATGTCCACACGGCGCTGGAGGCGGGCGCCGCGATCATCGTGGCGCAGGGCGCCGAAGCCGGCGGCCATGGCCACAACCGTGGCACGTTTCCCCTCGTGCCGGAGGTCGCTGATCTTCTGGCACGCGAGAGCCCGGATACGCTCCTGCTTGCCGCCGGTGGCATCGCCGATGGGCGTGGTCTTGCCGCCGCGCTGATGCTGGGGGCCGATGGCGTCCTGGTCGGCACCCGCTTCTGGGCGAGCCGGGAGGCGTTGGTCCACCCGAACCACCATGCCAAGGCGGTGGCGGCGACCGGCGATGAGACAGTGCGCTCAGCCTTGCCCGATATCGCCCGCCGGCTCGATTGGCCCAAGCCTTTCGACATCCGCGTCAGCGACAATGCCTTCATCGCGACATGGCGTGGCCGTGATGCCGATTTGCACGCTGCGATCGAGGACGAGGCGCCGGCCTATCGCGAGGCCTTCATCGCCGGCGATCCGGACAAGGCGGCAGTGGTCTTCGGCGAAGGGGCCGGGCTGATCTCGGACATCCCGTCCGCCGGCGATATCGTCGCGCGCATGGTGGATCAGGCGGCCGATCGGCTGAAGGCCGGCGCTCGGCTGGTTGGCGGCTGAACTAGCGCAGCATGCGCCAGAGCCCCGCGGCCCTCAGCCCGCCGAGCGCGATAGCGCCATAGATGCAGGCCGCCGCGAGGCTGAGGATGGCGAGCGCGATCAAGCGCGGCTCGAACGGGACGGCGATGAGCAGGCCGTAAAGCGGCTCGGCCAGCAAGCGTGCGACCAGCGCAGCGAAACCGGCGGCGACGCCGACGATCAGGATCAGCAGTGGCAGGCCGCGATCGGGATTGGTCCAGCCGCGCTTCAGCGCAAGGACATAGAGCGCGCCCAAATTGATCCAGGCGCCGACGGCGGTGGCGAAGGCGAGGCCGGGCGCGCCATGGCTCTTCCAGAGCAGCAGCTTCAGGCCGACATTGGCGGCGATGGCGGCAAGCGAGACCAGCATCGGCGTCGTCGTGTCGCCGCGCGCCTGGAAACTGGAGACCTGAGCCCGGATCAGCACGATCGCCGGCAGGCCGATCGCATAGGCGAAGAGCACCGCTCCGGCGGCTTGCGTCGCCGCATCGTCGAAGCGGCCGCGCTCGAACAGTGCCGAAACGATCAGCTCGGGAATGGCGAGGAAGGCGGCGGCGAAAGGCGCAGCCGCGACCAGCGTCAGCGCGATCGCCCGGTTCTGCGCCGCGTCCGCTTTGGTCTCGTTGCCGGCGGCGATGGACCGGCTCATCGTCGGCAGTAGCACCGTGCCGACGCCGATCGCGATCACGCCGAGCGGCAGCTGGTACAGGCGCTCGGCATAATACAGCGCCGAATAGGCGCCGGCGGGCAGAAGCGAGGCGATGATCGTGTCGGCGAAAAGCGCGATCTGGACCCCGGCCGAGCCGATGACCGCTGGTCCGAAAGCCTTCAAGAAGCTCCTGACCTCGCCGTCCAGGCGTGGACGCGTGATCGCTGCCGAGACGCCGAAGCGACGCGCCGAGATCCAGAGCAGCAGCCATTCGAGCACGCCGGCGACGGCGACCCCCCAGGCGGCGGCATGGGCCGCGCTCGGGAACAGGAAGGCGATGAAGAGCGCGCCGATCAGGCAGACATTCAGCAGGATCGGCGCTGCCGCTGCCGCTGCGAACCGGTCGACCGCGTTGAGATTGGCCGAGAGCAGCGTCACCAGCGTGATGAACAGCAGATAGGGGAAAGTGATCCGCGTCAGCGTGACCGCGAGGTCGAAGCGCACGGGATCGTTGACGAAGCCCGGCGCGAGCAGCCGCACCAGCTCCGGCATGAAGGGGATGGCGAGCGCCAACAGGACCAGCTGGACGGCAAGGTTCAGCGAGAAGACACGGTTGGAGAACCCGGCCGCGGCGGCTTCGCCCGATTGCTCGCGGATGCGGCTATAGGCCGGGATATAGGCCTGGTTGAAGGCGCCCTCGCCGAAGATGGCGCGGAAATGATTGGGCAGGCGCAGCGCCACCGAGAAGGCGTCCATCAGCCCGCTCACGCCGAGCGTCGCCGCCAGCACGATGTCGCGGAGGAAGCCGGACAATCGCGAGAGCAGCGTGAAACCGCTGACGGAGAGGATCTTTCTCAGCATCGCGCCACTCGGGTCCGCCACGATTGGCGATCCACTTGCCCCTAGCCGCATAGCTGCGTCGCGGGGGATGGTCCAGCGCGGGAACCTGCGCCATCCCCGTCATTGCGAACGCAGCGAAGCGATCCAGGGGCGCCGGAGCTCCACGTCCCTCTGGATTGCTTCGTCGCTGCGCTCCTCGCAATGACGGAGGGCTGCTCGATCAGCGAGGCAGCACGTCGCTGCGCGGCGGGACGCCCTCGTTCGCGCCGAAGCCGACCCGCTCTCCGACCAGATAGAGCGGCCGGCGCTTCACCTCGGCGAAGATGCGGCCGACATATTCGCCGATCATCCCGAGCGAGATCAGCTGGATGCCGGAAAAGAACATGATCGAGACGATCAGCGAGGGGAAGCCGGGCAGGTCGGTGCCGAAGAGCAGTGTCCGGACCATGAAATACAGGCCGGTGAGGGTCGCGACGATCGCGATCGCGACGCCGAGCCAGGTCGCGATCTTGAGCGGCACGGTCGAAAACGAAGAGATTCCGTCGAAGGCGAAGCTGAACAGCTTGCGGAAGCGGAACTTGCTCTCGCCATGGGCGCGCTCGGCAACCGCGAAGGGCACGCCCGTCGCCCGGAAGCCGACCCAGGCATAAAGGCCTTTCGAGAAGCGCGCCCGTTCGGGCAGGGCCCGCAGAGCCTCGACCACGCGCCGGTCGAGCAGGCGGAAATCGCCGGCGCCCTCCGGCAGCTCGGTCTCGCCGAAGCTGGCGAAGAGCTTGTAGAACGCCTTGGCGAGATTGCGCTTCAGCGGGCTTTCGCCTTCGCGGTCGGTGCGCTGGCCGTAGACGTTGAGGAAGCCCTCGCGCCATTTCGCCAGGAAGGTGGGGATCACCTCCGGCGGATGCTGCAGGTCGGCGTCCATGATGACAACGGCGTCGCCATTGGCATGGTCGAGCCCGGCGGCAATCGCAACTTCCTTGCCGAAATTGCGGCTGAAGGAGATGGCATGGATTCGGCTGTCCTGCGCGTTGAGGGCGCGCAGCGCGGCCAGCGTCCCGTCGCGGCTGCCATCGTCGACGCAGATGATCTCCCAGGACGTGGCGTTTGCGTCGAGGATCGGCTCGAGCCGGGCGATCAGCGGCGTGAGATTGTCAGCCTCGTTGTAGACCGGCACCACGATGGAAAGCTGTGGCCGCGAGGCCATGGCCGGCATCGTGGTGGAGACGGAACTGGACGCAGTCGCGGACAAGGCTTTCAGGACCCTCGTTGCTCGGTTAGGGCTGTGTCCGTGGAACCAGCCGCAGGCTGCATACACCAGAGCAGATGAATAGGGGGTAACAGCCGGCATGACCCGCAGTTTCGTGCTCTGCGCCGATGATTTCGCCATGACGCAGGGCGTCAGCCGCTCGATCCTGGAGCTGCTCGCCGCCGGTAAGCTCTCGGCGACAGGGGCGATGACCAACCGGCCGCACTGGTCGCGTCTGGCCGGCGAGCTCGCGGCCTTCTCCGGCAAGGCGGATCTCGGTCTCCACCTCAACCTGACTTGCGCCGCGCCGCTCTCGTCGATGCCGACCGTGGCGCCATCAGGCGTCTTGCCGAAGCTTGGCGAGCTCGCGCCGCTGGCGCTGCGTTCCGGCGCCGCGCGTTCCGAGATCGCGGCTGAGATCGCACGCCAGCTCGACGCGTTCGAGCAGCATCTCGGCCGGGCGCCGGATTTCGTCGACGGCCACCAGCATGTCCATGTCCTGCCCGGTATCCGCCATCAGGTGCTCGACGCGGTGGCGGCGCGCTACCCGGAAGGCAGCGTCTATCTGCGCGATCCTTCGGACTCCATTGCAGCGATCCGGGCGCGCGGCGTCGCGATCGGTAAGGCGCTGACGGTGGCCGGGCTCGCCATCGGCCTGCGACAGGCCGCGGCCCGAAGCAGGATCCCGACCAATCGCGGCTTCTCCGGCTTCTCACCCTTCGAGGTCGAGCGCGACTTCGCAGCCGATCTCCTGCGCTTCCTTCTCCAGCTGGGCCCGGCGCATCTGGTGATGTGCCATCCGGGATATGTGGACGACGAGCTCATCGCACTCGATCCGGCTGTCGCGACGCGGCCGATCGAACATGCCGCGTTGCTGGCTTTCGCGCCGGAGGGGCTGCGGATCGACCGTTTCGCCGCGATCTAGTTCGCCCCGTCTTCCTGCGTGCAGGCCCGTTCGTACGCAATCGAAAATTTACCCCGTTCGTTCACCTTGCGGAGTGGCAGTCCCGACAATCTGGGGATGTCGGTGTCTGGAGTCCGCGGGATATGAGCGTGATGGCCTGGTTTCAGTCGCGGGCGCAGCGATCGCAGGTGGCTGTGCCGCATATCGGGTCGGTCGAGCGGGTGACGCACTCTCTCAGCAGCCGGATCGCGGGAGCGGCGGTCGCCATCGTCGCTGTCGCGATCGTCTTCGTCGTCATCGCGGCTGCCCGTTACAACGAGGCCAAGACACGCGGCGATCTCGAACAGAAGATGATGTCGCTGACCGCGATGATCGCGCATGCCTCGCCGCCGCTGATCCTGGCGCGTGACACCATCACCCTGAGCTACATCCTGGAATCGCTGAAGCGCGATCCCGATTTCGATTCCGGCTTCGTCGCCGATGATCTCGTCGCTCTAGCCTCTGCCGGCCGCAATGACGATGCGCGGTTGTCCTTCACCCCCAACAAGCTCGCTCGTGCGATCGGGCGCGAACCTTGGGATATTCTCAGCGAGCAGGACACGCTGCGACTCGAAGACAAGACCTATGTGACGCAGTTGCTCTCGGTGAGGGTCGGCGGCTTCAAGAAGCAGATCGGCTATGTCGCCCTGCGCTTCGACAAGACCCGGCTGACCGCGCGCTCGGCTTGGGAACAGTTCCTGACGATCGGGATCGGCATCGCCCTGCTCGTCGTGCTCGGGCCGCTGCTCTGGATCTCGCTGTCGCGAACGATGCGGCCGCTGAAGAGCATGACACGGGCGATCGTCGGCATCTCCGATGGCAAGCTCGACACGCCGATCGATGCGGCCGGCCGCCAGGACGAGATCGGAGCGATCGCCAGGGCGCTCGGCGTGCTCAAGCTGCGCCTGGCCGAGCGGGCGAGCCTGCAGCAGCAGCAGCTGACGACGGAAGCGGAGCGCCATAGCCAGCAAAAGCGCACCGAGGAGGCGATCGCGCTGTTCCGCGGTGAGGTCGGCGTCGCGCTCGAGGCCTTCAAGAGCAATGCCGACCGGATGGGCGAGGCGTCGGACGGGCTGGCGCGTGTCGCGGCGGAATCGTCGGAGCGCGCTGCCCGTGCCGCCCAGAACTCGCAGGGCGCCTCGGTCAATGTCGAGAACGCCGCCCAGGCGGCCGAGGAGATGGGGGCGGCGATCCGCGAGGTCGAGTTCCAGGTGCGCCGCGTCCGCACCGAGATCGTCGAGGCGGCTTCCGCCTCTCGTGACACGGCCGGCTCGGTCCAGGCGTTGGACGAGACGGCGCGGGCGATTGGCGAGGTGGTGAACCTGATCCGCGATATCGCCGCTCAGACCAACCTGCTGGCGCTGAACGCCACCATCGAGGCGGCCCGCGCCGGAGAGGCAGGGCGGGGCTTCGCCGTCGTCGCAGCCGAGGTGAAGAGTCTCGCCTCCCAGACGGCCGACGCGACCGACCGGATCGTCAGCCAGGTCGGCGCCATCCAGGGCGCGACGACCGAGGTCGTCGACGCGATCCAGAACATCGCCACCCGGATGGGCGCGATCGAGAGCTTCGCCAATTCGGTAGCGACCTCGATCGAGCAGCAGGCGATCGCGACCGGCGAGATCGCCAGCGGCGTCGCTATGGCCAGCACCTCGGCGCTCTCGGTCTCCAGCGATCTCAGCGTGCTGGCCGACAGCGTCGAGGAGACCGGCCGCTCGGCCGAGCAGGTTCGCCACTCTGCGGGCGAGGTCTCGGCCCAGGCGCTGCGGCTCGATTCGACCGTCGACCAGTTCCTCAAGCGCGTCGCAGCCTGATCTCTCCGCACAAACGAAACGGGGCCCTTTCGGGCCCCGTCTGCATTTCATCGATCCGAGCGTGACGATCAGGCCTTGGCGCCGTCATACATCTCGGCGACGTACTCCCAGTTGACCATGTTCTCGAGGAAGGCCTTGAGATAATCCGGGCGGCGATTGCGGTAGTCGATGTAGTAGGAGTGCTCCCAGACGTCGACGCCGAGGATCGGCGCGCCGCCATGGACCAGCGGGCTCTCGCCGTTCGGGGTCTTGCTGACGGCGAGCTTGCCGCCCTTGACCTCGAGCCAGGCCCAGCCCGAACCGAACTGGCCGACGCCGGCGGCGACGAAGTCTTCCTTGAACTTGTCGACCGAACCGAAAGAATCGGTGATCGCCTTCTCCAGCGCGCCCGGCAGCTTACCGCCGCCATTGGGCTTCATCCACTTCCAGAAGTGGAGGTGGTTGTAGTGCTGGCCGGCATTGTTGAACACGGCCGGGTTCTTGCCGTAGGAGCCCTTGACGATCTCCTCGAGCGATTTGCCCTCGAATTCCGTGCCCTTGATCGCGTTGTTGCCGTTGTTGACGTAGGCGAGGTGATGCTTGTCGTGGTGGTACTCCAGCGTCTCCTTCGACATATAGGGCTGGAGGGCGTCATGCGCATAGGGAAGATCGGGCAGGGTAAAGGACATGGGGCCTCTCCTTGGGCTGTCGAAATCGCGGCGTGAGAATGGCTGCAATGACGCAACGCTTGGGCAATGATTGCCCGGCGGAACACCCCGCCATTCGCCTGTTAGTTAAGCCCCTCGGCCGGCAGCGGCAACCGCTGGCGCCTGAGAAATCCGGCACGGCCGGTCTGCGTCACGGCGGGAGGGCGCGCGCAGGCCGTTTGGTTGGCAATACTGGATGGTATCGATAGGTTAACTGCCGAGGTGGCAAGCTGTCGCAGCTCGTCCGGCCTCAAAGGAGCAAGCGTTGGTCAGGCTTTTCGTGGTTCTCGGGTTCGCCCTGCTGGCGGGCGGCGCCTATGCCATCGTCGATGGCTGGCCATATCGCGTCCTGGAGAGTGGCTTCACTGAAGTCATCCTTGGAGGACTGTCGCTGGCCGTCGGCCTGATCCTGCTTGCACTCGCGGCCGTACTCGCCGAGGTTCGCCGGCTCAAGGGATTGGTCAGCGGCGCCATGGCGGTGGCAGCGCTGTCCGAGCCGCGCTCCGAGGCACGCCCGCTGCCGAGCGAGGCGCCCGCGCGTGCGGAACAGATGCTTGAGACGGCGCCTGCGCCCGACGCTGGCCACATCGGCATCGCGACGACAGTGGCCGCCGGCGCCGGAGCCGCGGTTGCGGCTGGCGCCCTTACCAGCCTGACGAAGACTGCGGACGAGCCGGACGAAAAGGCCACCGACAAGGCGAATGAAGCCGACAAGGCGGAGGAGGGCCATAAGACTGAGGGCGGTGACAGCGCTCGCTCCGATCGTCCCGAGACTGCCGCAGCCGAGCCGTCGCAAGCGCCTACGGCTGCGGCCGGCGATATCGACGACTGGCTCCTGCCTCCAGTTCCTCCGGTGCTCGATGCCGCGCCCTCAGACGTCCATCCGGACGAGCGGGGCGAGAACGGTGAAACCGGCGAGCGGGCCGACACCTCGCAAGACGAGCCGGAAGCGACGGTCCCTGTCGACGCCGAGGACGTGCCGCAGCCGGCTGACGACAAGGCCGGAGATGTCGAACCTGCCGCCGCCGCCGAGGACGAGCCTGAAACCAGGCTGGCCGAAGACGAAGTCGTCACTGCGAAACCGGAACCCGTGACTGTCGAGGCACGGGATGACCAGCTTTGGTGGCCGCGCATCGACCGCCCCGAGCGCGAGCAATCTGCTTCGGTCGACGACGAGTTCAACGCGCTGCGCGACCAGCTCGCGGGCGTGGTCAACGCGCCCGAGGTCGAGCCGCCGCGACGCGATCGCGACACCCTCGGCTCTGCGGATAGCTGGATGGCGCCGCGACCCTGGCCGCCGGTGACGCAGCCGCGCGATCCCGGCGCCATGAGCGAGGTCGAAGCAGCCGACAAGGGCGCGCCGCAGGAGGCGAAAGCCGAGCCTGCTCCGACGCAGCAGGACGAACCAGCGGCAGCGGAGCCCGAGGCCGAGCCTCGGGAGGAGGACGCGCAGGAACCGGCCTCCACCACGGCGGAAACACCGCCTGCCGAGAAGACCGGCGCGTCGTTGGCCGAAACCAAACTCGCCGAGGAGCCTGCGGCCTCCGAAGAGGGCGTGATCGGCGCCTATCAGGTCGGCGAGACGCAGTTCACCATGTTCGCCGACGGCTCGATCCACGCCCGCACGCCGGATGGCGACTATGTCTTTGCCTCGATGGACGAGCTGAAGGCCTATCTCGCTAGCGAGAAGGACAAGCTGGAGCCTAGCTCGAGCTGACCTGCCCGGCTTCCGCATCCCAGCCATCGCCTGCCGCCGTGATGGCGAAGGCGTAGGCGAGGGCGGTTTCCTTGAGCGAGTCGAAGCGCCCGGCGGCGCCGGCATGGCCGGCGTCCATGTTGGTGTGCAGCATGACCGGGCCGCCGCCGGTCATGGTCGCGCGCAGGCGCGCCACCCATTTCGCCGGCTCCCAATAGGTCACGCGCGGATCCGCGAGGCCACCCGTCGCCAGGATCGGCGGATAGGCCTGCGCCTTGACGTTGTCATAGGGCGAATAGCTCAGGATCGTCCGGAAGGCAGCTTCGTCCCGGATCGGATCGCCCCATTCCGGCCATTCCATCGGGGTCAGTGGCAGGCTCTCGTCGAGGATGGTGTTGAGCACGTCGACGAAAGGCACTTCGGCGATGATCCCGGCGAACAGCTCCGGTGCGAGATTGGCGACCGCGCCCATCAGCATGCCGCCGGCACTGCCGCCCTCTGCAACGATGCGGCCGCGACTGGTGAAGCCTTCCGCAGCGAGCATCTCGCCGGCCGCGATGAAGTCGGTGAAGCTGTTGGGCTTGTTCTGGCGCTTGCCGTCGAGATACCAGCCCCAGCCCTTGTCGGTGCCGCCGCGGATATGGGCGATGGCGTAGACGAAGCCGCGATCAACCAGGCTGAGCGGCCGCGTCCGGAACGAGGCCGACATCGCCGCGCCATAGGAACCGTAGCCATAGAGCAGGCAAGGCGCCGAGCCGTCGAGTTTCAGGTCACGCCGATGGAGCAGCGATACCGGAATCCTGGCGCCATCCTTGGCCGTCGCGAAGATGCGGCGCACGACATAGGCCTCGGGATCATGGCCGGAGGGCACCTCCTGGCGCTTCACCAAAGTCCGCTCGCCGGTTGCGAGGTCGTAGTCATAGGTCTCAGCCGGCCGCGCCATCGAGGCGTAGATGAAGCGCAAGGTGTCGGTGTCGAATTCGTAGCCGGCATCGACGCCGAGCCCATAGGCTTCCTCGTCGAAGGCGATGCTGCTTTCCGTCCCGCTCGTGAGATCGCGGATGACGATGCGCGGCAGGCCTTCCTCGCGCTCCAGCCGGATCAGCCGGTTGGCGAGGCAGATATGGCTGAGGATCAGCCGGCCGCGCTTGTGCGGCACGCGATCGGCCCAGTTCGATGGCGAGGGATCGGCCAGCGGCGCCCGAACGATCTTGAAGTCTTCGGCACCATCGGCATTGGTCAGGATCAGCAACTCCTCGCCATGATGCTCGACACTATACTGCCGCCCCGCCAGTCGCTGTGCGATCAGCCTGGGCTTGCCGGTCTTGTCGGCCAGGTCGACCAGGCTGACCTCGGAGGTCTCGTGGTCGCTGCTGGAGATCAGCAGGAAACGGCGCGACTGTGTCTGGTCGATATCGGCGAACAAGCCGGGATCGGTCTCCTCGTAGAGGAGTTCGTCCTCGCTCTGCGGCGTGCCGATCCGGTGGCGCAGCACGCGCGTCGGGCGATGGTCGTCGTCGAGCGCGACATAGACGAAAGCGCTGGAATCGGCGGCCCAGATCATCTCGCCCGAGGTGTCGGTGACCGCGTCCGGCAGGTCCTCGCCAGTGGCGAGGTCACGGATACGGATCAGGAAAAGCTCGGAGCCGGCCTCGTCGGCGCTCCAGGCGAGCAGGCGATGGTCGGGGCTGTGCTCGGCATCGCCGAGATCGAAGAATTCCTTGCCTTCGGCGAGCGTGTCGCAATCGAGCATGACCTGCTCGCGACCGGCTTTGCCGTCTTCCTCTGCGCGCGGCTTGCGGCAGATCAGCGGGTGCTCGCCGCCGCGGCGGTAGCGGCTGTAGTAGAGGAAGGGACCGTCCGGCTGCGGCGGCTCGCTGTCGTCTTCCTTGATGCGACCGCGCATTTCCTTGATTAGCGTGCGCTGCAGTGCCTTGGTCGGCGCCATCAGCGTGTCGCACCAGGCGTTCTCCGCCTCGATATGCGCCCGGATCTCAGGGGGAAGGGTGTCCGGATCGCGCAGCACATCGCGCCAGTTCTCGGCGCGCAGCCAAGCGTAATCGTCGGTCAACGCGACGCCGTGGACGGTGCGGGTCTGGGAGCGGATGGCGGGAGCCGGCGGCGCGGCCAACTTGCGCTGGCTAGTCATGTTTGATCTCCGGGTGCGATTTGACCGCTTCAAACGTCACGATCGCCATTACGATCGCTCCGTCATTGCCTGCGGCGACAGGTAGAGCCCGATGCGGACACTGACAAGGACAACCTTTTCGCGCAAATGCTGCAGCGCAAAGCGCCCCAGTTACGATTTACGCTCATAAAGTCAGCAATAATATGTCTCAATGAATGTATTCGAATCCTTGTTAGGCCACTTGCGATATTGATCTGCATGGCTTAGACGGTTGCGTGCTGGTCCGTTTTGCATGATTCTATTCCGGCGAAAATTCGACCGTTCGTCGGCGGAGATCAGGGAAGGCGCTTGCGCCTGGAAACAGAGCTGGGCGCAGTCACCGCTACGACTGGTCAAGAAAACAATGGAGCAACGCCATCATGGCTGACCAAGACGGTTCCGATTTCATCGAACTCACGGCAGATATCGTTTCCGCCTACGTGTCGAACAATTCTGTTCCCGCTTCCGATCTGCCGGCACTGATCAGCGATGTTCACGCCGCTCTCAATCGCGTCGTCGGCGGCGCTGCACCGGTTGTTCCGGTCGAGGCACCCAAGCCTGCCATCGCAGTGAAGAAGTCGATCACGGCCGATTATCTGATCTGCCTGGAGGACGGAAAGAAGTTCAAGTCGCTGAAGCGCCATCTGCGCACGCAGTACAACATGTCGCCCGAGCAATATCGTGAGAAGTGGGGCCTGCCGCCCGATTATCCGATGGTCGCGCCGAACTATGCCGAGGCGCGCTCGCAGCTCGCCAAGAAGATGGGTCTCGGCCAGCAGCGCCGCAAGCGCCGCTGATCTACCACCGACCAAGCTGCATCATCACCATGCAGTGAAGCCGCCGGTTCGCCCGGCGGCTTTTTCTTTGGTCTCCCCCTTTCGATGCGGTGACGAGCCGTCGATCCGGCGGGAAACCGACGCGACATTCGCGCGGCCGGATCCTGGATCGCATTCCCCGGCGCGGAGGCCCGCAAGCCCAAAGCTGTCAGGAGCCTGTCGGGATGGCCGACTGCGCGCTTGCGGCGAGATGCTATAGGAATATATACCTTGGTTCCAGCGGTTGAATTCGAAGAGGCTGTACCCGTAATGGAACATATCATGAACAAACTAATTGCCAAGCGGTCGGGAACGGTGCGGGGGGCTGCCCCGGCGTGGTTGGCCGAAGCTGCCGTCTGCGGCGCGTTGTGCTTGCCCGCGGGCGCCCTGCGTACCGGCCGTGGGCCACGCAGGATCGCTTTCGCCCGCCAGCTTGCGATGTATCTGACGCATGTCGGATTCGGCTTGACCCTGACCGAGGTCGGCGCCTGCTTCGCGCGCGACCGGACCACCGTCCGCCATGCCTGCGCCTTGGTCGAGGACCGGCGCGACCAGCCGGCTTTCGATCTCGCCGTCTCGGCGTTGGAGGCCGGTGTGCTCCATCTGGCTTTCGGCCTGCAACTCCGTTGCGGTCCGGAGGCTGCACGATGAGCGCCGGTGACGATCGCATCCAACCGTCGTCCCGCCTGCTCCGGCATCTGAGCGAAGACGGCGCCTATGCCGTCGACTCGCCGCTCGGCTGCGGGCGGATCGCGCTCTACCGCCGCGGGACTGGAGGCGCCACGCTCGGCGCAGGCTATGTCCCCGCCGACCAAGCCGATGTTCTGGTCGCGGCCGGCTTCGCCGCCTGGTTCGTGGAAAAGGGGAGGCGGCGTTTGCGTCTTGCCGACACCGAGGCTGAAAGGCCGCGTGCGACGACGACGGTCATGGTCGCCGGCGAGGCACAGCAGGTTGTGCTGGACGAGCGCGAGAGCCCTCTGCTCTGGCTCCATCGCCGTCCGGGCAAGGACGGGGCGCCGCAGATCTCCGTGCCCGAGTTCGCCGCCGGCGAACGCTTCCGTGCCGATCTGACGCTGGCGCAGATGCTGCCGCGCACAACGGTCAACTGGGACGCGGGCCTTGCTGCCGGCACTCATGCGCCAGCGCGCGGGCCGGCCGAGGCCTCCGATTCCAGCCTGGCGGCGCGCCAGCGCGTGCGGCTCGCCTGCAAGCGCCTCGGCCCCGAATTGTCAGGTCTGGCGATCGACGTCTGCGGCTTCCTGAAAGGGCTCGATCTGGTCGAGCGCGAGCGCAGATGGCCGGCGCGCTCGGCCAAAGTCGTGCTCCGGCTGGCGCTGTCGGCGCTGGTCGAGCATTACGGCCTGGGTGGAAAGCGCGGGCTTGCGGCGAGCCATGTCTGGCGTGCGCCCGATGCGCGCCCGTCGATCCTGCCTGTGTCGGGGAATGGTGATTAAGCCAGCGCCGCGCGCGCGTCGTTCTTGATCCGCTCCATCATCGCGCGCACGCCGTTCGAGCGCTGCGGCGTCAGATGCGCGGCCAGGCCGAGGCGCTCGTAGATCGCGAAGGCGTCGGTCGTCAGGATCTCCTGCGCCGTGTGGCCGGAATGGATGGCGATGGCGAGCGCGACCAGCCCGCGCACGATATGCGCGTCGCTGTCGCCTTGGAAAAACAGGCGCGTCGTCTCGCCGGGGCCGCCCTCGGTGCGGGTCTCGAGCCAGACCTGGCTGGCGCAGCCGCGCACCTTGTTGGCGTCGCTATGCGCCTCCTCGGGCAAGGGAGCGAGCGTGCGCCCAAGCTCGATCAGATAGCGATAGCGATCGTCCCACTCGTCGAGCAGCTCGAAATTGGCGACGATCTCGTCGAGGCTCTCGCTCATGGACTGCAGTCGGCCTCCGGCTCGTCCCGCGGTTGGGGCGGCGATGGCGAAGCTCTTCGGCCTGTCGCGCGGCGAGGTCAAGCCTCAGCGGTGTCGCGGCTGGTTCTCGGTGGCGCGGGTTGCGGCGTTCGCCGCCAGGGCAAGGACCCGGGCGCGGGTCTCGGGCTCCAGCCCGGCCAGGACTTCCGCCGCCTCGCGCAGGCTGGTCGCGCCTTGCAGCGCCGCCTTGGGGTCGATCTTGGCGAGGATCGCGATGGCCGCCTTGGCATCGATCGCGAGCGCGTCCGGCTCGCTCTTCGTGCCGTGCACGGGCGAGTTCAGCGCGATCACGCCGACGATCGCCAGGCTGCGCAGAAGATAGGCCATCTTGGTCCCCGTCCGGTTCCAGGCTCCCCAGCCCGCGAATGCAGTGACCTTAGCGCGCGCCTCGAAAGATCAAGTGTCGTCGAAAGCTTCGATTTGAATCAAAGACGGCGCATCGTCTTCAGCTTCCGTTCACCTTGCCGCCAACAACCACCTGGCCCGGCACAGAGCGCTGCAGTCCGTGCAATTTGTTGAAAAACAAAAGTTATTTCGCCGGCCATCGAGCGGGAGCTTGGTTTCGGACCTCCGCGCTTTAAGCCCCGCTTAAACGGCAGCCGCGAGGATCGGGACAATAAGGCGAGGCGAAAGCGCCGAGGCCGGCAGAGGTGCGCGTTTGCGGTTTTCCAGTTTGATGACGGCGGTGAGGGCGCAGGTCGCGGCGATGGTCCATCCATCGGCGCTGGCCGACTCGCTCGAGCGCATGCGTCATGAGCGCTTCATGCTGAGCAGGCTCGCTGCATCGGTCGCGGCGCTCAGCCTGATGCCGGCCTATATCGCCTGGCGCGGCCGCATCGGCGCGCTCGAACTGCTCGTCCTTGTCGCGTTGGCTCTGCCGCTGCTCGCAGTGTTCCTGCTCTCGCGCACCGGCCGGCTCGATCTCGCGCACTGCATTTCCGGCGCTGCCCTGACCTTGCTGATCACCACGCTCGCCTGCCTGACCGGTGGGGCGTCCTCGCCGCTGCTCCTCTGGCTTGCCGCGGTCCCGGCCGAGGCGATGTTCTTCGGCTCTCGGCCTTATGTGGCGCGCGCCAGCGCGCTCGCCGCGATCGGCCTTGCCGCCGTCGTCGCCCTGCAGGGAACGGGCGCGATCCCCGAGCCGGCGGCCTGGACCTGGCAGGCAATGCCCGTGTTCGCGGCGGTCGCGGTCCTGCATGCCGCACTGATCACGGTCGGCTTCCTTTATCGCCGCGACGACGAGTTGCGCGAGCATCGCGCCTCCGATGCGCGGGCACAGCTAATGCTCGAACATGTCGGCGATCTCGTCACCTGGCATGATGCGGCCGGCTCCGTCGTTTTCGCCAATGAGGCCGCGCGCAGCCTGACCGGGGCCGAACCGGCCCAGCTCTTCGGCCGCGGCCTGTTCGAGCGCGTCCACATTGCCGACAGGCCGCTCTTCCTGAAGGCGTTGAGCGATGCCGCGCATGGCGGCGGTCGGGCCAGCGCCTGCTTCCGCGTCCTCTTTGTCCCGGCGGGCGTCGATGGCCAGGTTGCCGCGAGCCCGGTCGTGCGCTGGCTCGATCTCAGCGCCCGGCGCATCGAGCAGACTGGCCCGCGCGCCGGCGCCGCCGTCGTCTGCGTCAGCCGCGACGTCACCGACCGGCATGCGATCGACCAGGAACGCGAGCGCGACCGCGCCGAAGCGGTCAAGGCGAGCGACGTCAAGGGCCAGTTCCTGGCGACGGTCAGCCATGAGCTGCGCACCCCGCTTAACGCCATCATCGGTTTCTCGGAGATGCTGAGCGGCGAGCTCGGAGCCTCGTTCGGCCCGGCGCAGCGCCAGGAATACGCCAGGATCATCCATGAGTCCGGCCATCATCTGCTCGACGTGGTCAACACGCTGCTCGACGTCTCGAAGATCGAGAGCGGTGCGATGACGATCGAGCAGGATGCGCTGGACATGGTCGAGCTCGCAGAGGATTGCTGCAACGTCGTCGCGCTCAAGGCCGGTAGCGGCACGGTCGCGCTCGAACGCATCGTCGGTCCGGATCTGCCGCAACTGCTCGGCGACCGGCGCGCCCTCAAGCAGGTGATGCTCAATCTCCTGTCGAATGCGATAAAGTTCACGCCGCCCGGCGGGCGCGTCACGCTCGCTCTGGTGCGCGATGGCGGGATGATCGACCTGTCGGTCTCCGATACCGGCATCGGCATCGCCGCAGCCGACCTGCCGCGGCTGGGCGATCCCTTCTTCCAGGCCAAGTCGTCCTATGACCGCGCCCATGACGGAACCGGCCTCGGCCTCTCGGTGGTGCGCGGCCTGGTCGGCCTGCATGGCGGCACGCTCACCATCGAGAGCGCGCCTGGCATCGGCACTCGAGTCGGCGTCCGCCTGCCGATCGGCGGCGTCGCCGCCGCGAGCGAGCCGGCCCGCATCGCGACCTTCGCCCGCGCCCCACGCCGCGGCCTCGAGACCAAGCAACCCGTTCGCCTGACCGCCTGACCCGAGAGTTTTAGATCCATGTCAGCCACGCTCGCCGCCCGCGCCCGTTCCGATGCGACGCTGTCGATGCCCGTTCGGCGTCCTGCCGGCCGGCGCGCCGCGCCGTCCATGCCGGCGCGCATGCTGCGCTGGCTCGCTCGCCGCCCGGGCCGCGGCCTGCTCGTGCTGCTCTTCGCGGCGGTCTCGGTGCTGATCGTGCTGAACGCCGTGCTGTTCCAGAAGGGCCGCCATCCGGCGCCGATGCTGTCTCCGCCCTCGCAATCGGCCGCGCGGCCGGCCGAGCAGCGCCGGGTCGAGACCCCGGCCGTTGCCGAGCCTGCACCCGCCCCCCAGGCGGTGATGCCGCCGTCGCGCCCCGGCACGCTGGCGCCGGCTGCCCGTGATGCTGCGCCGCGCCCGCCGGCTCCGGTCGCCCCCGCGCAGCCGCGCCAGGCGCAGGCAGCTCCCGCTCGCCCGGCTCCTGCCGCCCCTCCGGCGGCACGCGATCCGATCGCCGACCTGATCAACGGCGCCGACATCCGCCCGCCGGCGGACATCAAGGGCCAGCGGCGCTGAGCCCCGGAACGCGCGAGCGCTCGCCTTGCCGCGCCTGACCAGCGATTTCTGGGTCTCGGCCTATCTGCGCAGGGCTGCGCATGACGGGCTCGTCGCGGTGCTGCGCCGCCGCGGCGCGCGCGAGGCCGGCGCGATCTTCGTCAAGCTCGATCGTCTCGACGGCACGGCCGCGCTCTACGGCCCGGCGCCGCAGGCGCTGGCCGACGACGATGGCGAGCGGCGTTTCCAGCTCGTGCTCGATGCCGATCCGCTTGCAATCGAGGACAGGGTCGAACGCGAGCTTCGCTTCGACAGCGATCTCTGGCTGGTCGAAATAGAGAACCGCGCCGGCGATCCACGCCTGGAAATCGTCGAAAGCTAGCTTTCAGTCGCTGCTGCCGCCGCCAAGTCTGCGCCTGACTTCCTGAACGATGCTGCGGGACGGAGCCCGCTCGGCGCCGGCGCGAGCCGGCGTGCCGCTCGGGTCCATGGCCGGCTGCAATGCGCCCGGTCTTGTGCTGCGTGGCGCGATCCCGCCGATCTGCTGGGCCAGCCGCCGTGCTACCGCCGGCTGCAGCGAGCGCATCAGCTCGACAAGAGCGAAGATGCGCTCGACCGAACGGGCCGCGTCATCGCCGAGGCCGATCAGGAAGCGCGTCGCATCCTCAGGGCTCGCCCCGCAGCCGACCAGCGCCAGCGCCGCAAGCTGGCGCGACGGATCGTTCGCCATCGCCTTGGCGAAACGGTCATCGCCGCCGAAGGCATCCGCCAGGGCCGCGAAAGCGCCGGGACGATCGGTGAGCGCCGTCGCGATCAGGCCGGAAATCTGCTCGCCGTCGAGCACTGTTGGTCGCGGCGAGGGCGCCAGCGCTTCATGCGCTTTGGCCGCATCGATCATGGCAAGACGCTTTTCCAGGCTCGCCTGCAGGAAAAGTGGCGTCAGCTCCGACGCCGGCAGATCGGCCCGCGCCAGCAGGCTCGCGCCAAGCGTCGGCACCGCAGCAGCGCGCGGCAACAGCAGGTCGAGCGCGGCGTGTGGCAGCGACGCCGCTATGTTCGCGGCCAGCGCCGCATCGATTTCGGCGCTGTCGTAACTGGCGAGCGTGATGCTGGCATTGCTGATGAGGTCGTGCCGGCCGGCGAGGGCGATTTTCGCCTCCCCATCTCCTTCGGCTGCGATCTCCTCGATCTCCGTCGCACTGAGCGGCATGCCATGGCTGATCAGAGCAGCGAGGACTTCGCCACCACGGGCGCGCAAGCCTGCGAGCGCCTCGCGCGGAGCATGCGGCCAGCTTGCGAGCTTGCGGGCGAGGATCGTCGCCGTCGCGTCGTCGATCACCGGGATCAGGGCCTCAGCCATGGCGCGGAAGGCCTCCATGTCCTCAGGCGATGGGCTCGGTGTCGCCAGCAGCAGATCGGTCTTCACCCGCAGAGCGACCTGGCGCAGGTCGAGCCCGCCATCGCTGGCCAGCCTGGCGAGTTCGGCAAGGTCTGAGGCGATGCGGGACGGCATGGGCGATTCTCGTCGGGCGAACGTCGATTTTCCGAAACTTATCCCGGATGCGTTAGCACGGCGTTAACCATGATGGCCCCTTGATGATCTTGAGGATCGGCGGCGCGATTTGCGCGCTCTGCCATCCGGGCTTCCGCGTTGTTTGCGAATTGGGTGCAGGCGCCAGCAAGGGAGGCGCATCATGGCAGACGTCATTCCTTTCGCGCCGCGCAGGCGCTTCGCCAGCCAGGCTCCTCTGGCAGAGGGGCCGTTCGGCCAAATCCTGTTCTTTACCGGCGTGCGCTACGAGCGACAGCACGAGCCGGCCGCGAGCAAGCCGCCGAGGCGGCCGCGCCCCACCGGTCGTGGCGAACGCGAGACGCGGCGCAGGCGTCCAGGCTGAAACAGGTCAGATCGCGATGGTCTGGGTCGATCGGGATCATCGCGTTCCGTTCCTGAGAGTTCGAGTGGGATTGATGCGAAAAACCGGTTCCTGCTTGTTCGCGCCCCACTTGCTCGCCACGGCCGCGCTGTCCTGCCTCCTGCTCGCGGGCTGTTCGACCACCGGCGATCTTGGCCGGCCCCGCCCCAACATCTTCGCCGACCAGATCGCGCCGATGGTCGGCGAGTGGAGCGCGCGCTTTCGCGGCGAGGCCTCGTCCTGGTTCCACCTCACCGATGACGAGGAACGCTTGCGCGACCGCGCCTGGCGGCTCGTGCTGCCCGCCCATGAGCGCAGCGATTTCGACCGGGAGGTCTCCAAGCTCGCCCATGCCCGCATCCTGCCGGTCGAGGCCCAGTCGAACGACATCGCCGCCTATCATCGCGCTTTGACCTCGGGCTCATTCGCCTCGCAGGCCTCGCGCTACAACCGGCTGAGCGAGGATGCCCATGGCGACCGGCTGCTGCTCGGCCAGTTCCGAGCCAACGCCTTGCGGGTCATCAATGCCGACCGCGCCCGCCTGCGCACCCTCGACATCTCGCAGCAGGTGCCGCCCGAGCAGCGCGACCCGGCCACCCAGCGCGTCGCCGAAAATGAGGGACTGATGCTCTGGGTTTGCGAGCGCGCCCGCTTCCGGCTCAAGAGCTATCGCTTCTCACTCGACAATCTAATGGTCGAGATGCCCTCGCGCGAGGCGGTCCGGGCCGAGCGCGCCATCATGGCGCTGGAGAGCGAGCTGGGGCCCGCCTGCAATCTGCCGCTGATCGGTATCTTCAACGGCAAGGGCGATAAGGCACCCGCCGAGCGCGGCCCGGTCGTTTACAAGGGCTGATGGCTTTCCGTTCAAGCCTCTGCGCCTGCTGAGAAAAAGGTTCCCATCGTCTGCGCCTTGGGTCTAGCCTGCCGGTCATGAGCTGACGAACGGTGGAGATGCCCCATGTCAGTCGCCCATGTCAGGTTCACGGCTGCACCCGCGGCCGAGCCTCCCAGCGATCCGTCGCCTGATCAGGGGCATCGGCACGAGGCCGGCGTCGTCGCCTCCAGCGTCTACGCCCATGGCGTGCGCATCGCCGACATTCCGATCGAGGAAGCCGGCGAGTGGTCCCGCAAGGACGGGCACGTCGTCTGGATCGGACTGCTCGAGCCCGAGCCGGCTTTGCTGAAATGCGTGCAGGAGCAGTTCAATCTGCATCCCCTGGCGGTCGAGGACGCGACCAACGCCCATCAGCGGCCCAAGCTCGAACAATATGGCGATGCGTTGTTCGTCGTCGCCCGCACCGCGCAGATGATCGAGAAGCGCATCGCCTTCGGCGAGACGCATATCTTCGTCGGCCATGGCTACATCGTCAGCGTCCGCCACGGCGCCTCGACCTCGTACAAATCGGTCCGGCAGCATTGGGAAACCTGCCCGACCTCGCTGGCCAAGGGCGAGGACTTCATCCTCTACGCCATCCTCGATTTTATCGTCGACAACTACATGCCGGTGCTCGAAGCGATCCATGACGAGGTCGAAGAGATCGAGGACAAGGTCCTGGCCAGGCCGATGACGCGCGCCGATATCGAACGGCTCTATATGCTCAGGCGCGACCTGCTGCGCCTGCGCAATGCGGCCGGTCCGCTGGTCGATGTCTGCCAGCGCCTGACCAATGGCAGCGTGCCGCAGGTGCGCCCGACGCTGGCCGCTATGTTCCGCGACGTGACCGATCATGTCCGCACCGTGCAGGAAAAGATCGACAGCCTGCGCGAAGTGCTCGCCTTCGCCTTCGAGGCGAGCCTGCTCGTCGGCCAGAGCCAGGAGAACGCCATCACCAAGCGGCTCGCCTCCTGGGCGGCTATCCTCGCTGTGCCGACCGCTGTCGCCGGCATCTATGGCATGAACTTCGAGAACATGCCGGAGCTCAAAACCTATTACGGCTATTATGTCGTGCTGGCCTTCATCCTCACGGCCTGTCTAACGCTGTTCTGGCGCTTCAAGCGCAATGGCTGGCTCTAGGCGCGACTAATCCGCCAGCCCGCAGGCGACGCCGGTCGCCAGCGCCTCCGCCTCGCTGCGGTCGAAGGCGCGGCGGACGACCACCCGGGCGACGACGAGCCCTTGCAGAGACGGCGAGACCACGCGCAGCTCCCTCGAGGTTTCGCCCTCTTCGTCATTGGCCAGACGCTCGTCGAGCTGTTCCTGCGTCATCACCACGAATTCGAGGACGCCGCGGATCGCCGCCCGGTCGGTGATCGCATAGGCGACGCCACCGCCGCGGCGATGAACGGTGAGGCCAAGCGGCAGGGAACCGGTTCGGGCCACGACGCGCAGCGGCCCGGCCGCGAGGTCGTAGCTGCAGACTGCCGCGACGCTGTTGGGGGCGCCGTCGAGGATGGCGGGCAGTCCCGCTGGCGGCGGCGTCACCAGCTCGGCATGGCCGTTAGCGCCCAGCGCCGCGTAGACCGTGGCCGCATCATGCGTGGCAAGGACGGGGATGCGCAGCACGGTGACGATGTGGACGATGCCGGCGAGCAGCAGGCCTGCCAGGGTCAGCAGCGCGAGCCGCAGCAGGCCGCTTCCCAGCCGCGACAGGAAGCGGCGCAGCAGGCCTCGTACGCTGGAAGCCGGCTGGCCTGCGCTCGGCGCCGCCCGGCTATCGTGGACCGCGCTCATCGGCAATCAATCCTGACGATGCGGGGCAGGGCGTCCGGTCGGAGCTCAGCGGCATGGCTCGATATCGGCGTGTCGTAGAGGCGCAGGCGCAGCTGGAAGCGTCCCCATGTCGGGAGCGGCAGCCAATTGCCGGTCTCAGGCGTCGTCGCCAGGACGATCCGCATGCCGCCGCGCTCGCCGCGGACGATCTCGGCATCGGTGAAGCTCTCGCGCTCGACCGGCAATTGCAGGGAACGTCCGCTTGGGTCGGTGACCCCGAGCGACCAGCCGCGCGCCTGCGGAGTCACGCCGGTGACGAGATAGCGGCAGCGCGCGTCGAGCGCCTGTCCGGCGTCATCTGTCTTGGCGATCAGCTCCAGCCCTTCGCCGGCGCCGAGTGGCAGGTGCACCCCGCGCGCCAGATAGGCCCGCATATAAGGATCGATGTCGCGCGCGCCGCTGTTCGGCCAGCTCGTCCAGGCCCCGACCTGGGCCCGGCCGAACCAAGGCCGCTCCGCCACCGCATATCGGGCGGAGATCAGGCCGAGGCCAGCGCCGAGCGCGATCACATAGGCCAGCGGGAGGACGCGCATGGGATGATCTTTGTCCGCATCGCCAGGGACCTAGCGAATGACGGCGCGGCCGGCGGGAACGTCCCGGATGCCGGCCTGGACGGAGGCGCGGGTCGCCCGCGGCGCCTCGACCGCCTTGAACATCGCGCCGACCGAGGACAGCACCTCGAAGGATTTGCGCGGCATATGGCCGGCGCTGGCACCCGTCGCTGCTGTGGGGTCGGCGGCCTTCGCCACCGCCGCCTTGGCGTCACCCGGCTGCGGCACGACGCCGGGGATCGGCTTGATCTCAATGCCCTGATGGGCGAAGGCCATGATCTCCTTCCAGGTCATTGCCGGCAACGAACCGCCAGTCATGTTGTTGGTCTCGGATGAATCGTCGTTGCCGAACCAGATCGCGCCGACGAGATTACCGGTGTAGCCGACATACCAGGCGTCCTTGTAGCCATTGGTCGTACCGGTCTTGCCGGCGCTGACCACGCCGTCGAGCGCCGCGCGTCGCCCGGTGCCGGCGGTCGGCACGGTCGAGAGCATCTGGTTCATCTCGAAGGCGATCTGCGTGCTCAGCACCTGGTTGGGCGCCGGCTCGTCGCGGTCATGGCGGTAGATCTCTTCGCCCATCGAATTGCGGATGTCGAAGGCGGCATAAGGCTTGGCGCGCTTGCCGCCACTTGCGAAGACGGCATAGCCGGCAGCCTGTTCGAGGACGGTGACCTCGGCGGCGCCGATCGGCAGCGAGACGGTGTCGGTCAGCGGCGTGGTCAGGCCCATGGCGCGGCAGGTCTCGACGATCTTGGTCCGGCCGATGCGCGCGGCGCGAGCCTCGTGCGTCTCGCCGGTCGCCTTGCCGATCGCGATCGACATCTGCACCGGGATCGTGTTGATCGACTTCGCCAGCGCCACCGTCAGCGGCATCGAGCCGGCATAGGAGCGCCCGTAATTGTTCGGGCACCAGTTGCCGATGCAGACCGGCCGGTCGGTTACGATCGTGGTCGGCTTGTAGAGCCCGGCGCTCATCGCCGCCGCATAGACGTAAGGTTTGAACGAGGAGCCGGGCTGGCGCAGGCTCGCCGTGGCGCGGTTGAACTGGCTTGCGCCGTAATCGCGCCCACCGACGATGGCGCGCACCGCCCCGTCCGGGTCCATGATCACCGCCGCCGCCTGCCGGGCGCGATAGGCCGGCCCGTGCTGGCGCAGGATCGATTCGACCGCCTCGTCGGCGCGCTTCTGGATCGCCGGATCATGCGGGGTCTTGACCGTCAGCACCCGCTCCGGGCCGAGCTTGCCGTCCTCGGCGAGCTTGCGAATCTCGTCGAAGGCCCAGTCGAGATAATAGTCCGGGCTGGAATCGCGCTTGCGGTCGATTGGCGTCGCCGGGTTGCGCCTCGCGGAATCGACCTGACCGGCGGTCATGAAGCCGGCATCGACCATGGCGCCCAGCACGTCGTTGGCGCGCGCCCGCGCCGCCGGAAGGTTGACGTGAGGAGCGAACTTGGACGGGGCCTTGAACAGGCCGGCGAGCATCGCCGCCTCCGCCAGCGTGACGTTCTTCACCGACTTGCCGAAATAGTATTCGGTCGCCGCCGCAACGCCGAAAGTGCCGCCGCCCATATAGGCGCGGTCGAGATAGAGCTTCAGGATCTCGTTCTTGGTCAGCCGGTATTCCAGCCAGAGCGAGAGGAAGGCTTCCTTGATCTTGCGGTCGAGCGAGCGTTCGTTGCTGAGGAAGAGGTTCTTCGCCAATTGCTGGGTGATCGAGGAGCCGCCCTGGACCACGCCCGAGGCGCGGGCATTGACCGTGAGCGCCCGGAATGTGCCGATCACGTCGATGCCAAAATGGTCGTAGAAGCGCCGGTCCTCGGTCGCCAGCACCGCCTTGAGCAGATGGTCGGGGAATTCCTCGAGTTTCAGCGAATCGTCATGACGGGCGCCGCGATGACCGATCTCGGAGCCGTAGCGGTCGAGGAAGGTGACGGCGAAGACTTGGTTCTTCAGCGCCTCCTCGCGCCCTTCATGAAAAGCGGGGATCGCCAGCATCAGCATCACGATCGCGCCGGCGATGCCGACATTGAGGCCTTCGCTGGCGAATTCGGCGGCCAGCCGCTTCGGGCCGCTGACGCTCAGCCTGTCGGTCGCGCTGCGGATGCGTTCATAGATCTCGCCGGCGCGATGGCCGGCGGAATAGAGCGAGGCGTCGATCCATGAGTCGACGCCCAGCGCGAAGCGCTTGAGACGGGTGGTCCAGCTCGCTTTCCTGAACTCCATCACGACGGTCGGGCACCCTGAGCCTGCCGCGAGCGCGCGTCCGCGGTGTCCCGGACCGGCCGGTAAAGACCTGGCCCGATCTCAGAAGGTAAGTGCTCCGAGCCCGCAACGGAAGTATGCGAAGGTGTGGTTGTTCGACAAAAAGGGCGGTGTTGCCGTTGGGTTAGCTTTTGGTCGCCAGCACCGCGAAGCGGGTCGAGGACGCCAGCCGGAGAGCGTCGTGCAGGGCGGCGTTGCGCTGCTGCGCTTTAACGACCTGCGCATAGTCGGCCGCTTCGATACGGGCGAACCCCGCCTGGCGCAGCATGGCCCCGAGCCGTTCGAAGCTCAGGCCGTCGCGGAAGAAGAAGCGCTTGGTGATCGAGTCGAAGGCGTCGCGATCGGCGGCATGCGGGGCGGCGCCGGCGCGCTCGCGCAGGAAGGTCGCGGCGCGGTTGATGAGGCCTTGTAGCCAGGAGCGATTGATCCAGTCGCCATCGATGACGAGCAGCTTACCGCCGGGCTTCAGCACCCGGAACCATTCGGCGAAGGCGGCCTCGGGATCGGTCAGCGTCCAGACCAGATGGCGCGTCACCAGCGCGTCGTAGGTGCCGTCATCGTCGAGCAGGCGCTCGGCATCGCCGGCCAGGATGCGCGCCTTGTCGCCGTGCTTGGCGCGGGCTCGCGCCAGCATCTCCTCGGAAAAGTCTAGCGCCGTGACCTTGTGGCCGAGCGAGAGCAGCGCCCTGGTGATCTCGCCGGTGCCGCAGGCGAGGTCGAGCACCTCGCGCGGCTCCGTACCGAAGGATTGCCGCAGCAGCGACTGGAAGGCGGCGAGTTCGGCGTCCGACTTGATCGCGTGGCCGACCTGCTCGTCGAAGCTGGCGGCACGCCCTGACCAATAGGAGCGAATCTCCTCCTTCAGCGAGAAGTTGGCGCCGGCGGTGGAAACACCTGTGGGGAGGCTGCTGTCGGACATCGGCGTTCGCCAAGCTGAACTGCGAGGGTGTTATTCCGCTGCCCGCGCCGGTGCAAGCTGCGTATCGCCGCGGCTGCGACGGCGGGCCGAGCCATGGACGACGACGAAAGGCGTCTCGCCTTCGTTCGCCTCGACGCGGGCGACGACGCCGTAGACCTCTTCCAGCAGCGCTGGCGTGATGATCTCGCGCGGATCGCCGAAAGCGGCGAGCCGCCCCTGCGACAGCACCATCACCTTGTCGGCGATGCGCAGCGCCTGGTTGAGATCATGGATCGCGATCAGCACGCAGATCTGCCGTTCGCGCGCCAACCGGCCGACGAGGCTGAGGACCTCGAACTGGCGATGCAGATCGAGCGCACTGGTCGGCTCGTCGAGCAGCATGATCTCGGGCCGGCGCACCAGCGTCTGGGCGATCGAGACGAGCTGGCGCTGGCCGCCCGAGAGCTCGCCGAGGCCGCGGAAGGCGAGGTCGGCGATGTCGAGCGCGTGCAGGGCTTCGTCGATCGCAGCGAGCTCGTCGTCGCCGACGCCCCAGGAGCCGCCCTGCTTGCGGGCGAGCAGGATCGATTCATAGACGGTCAGCACCGCATTCACCGCAGTGTCCTGCGGCAGATAGCAGGGCGCCTTGCCGGTCGTGCTGTCGACATGGACCGAGCCAGCGCCGCCGAGCAGCCCGGCGATGCGGCGGAACAGGCTCGACTTGCCGGCGGCGTTCGGGCCGATCACGGCGACGACCTCGCCGCCCTTCATCTCCGGCGTGGTGATCCCGGAGAGGATCTGGCGCTTGCCATAGGCGACGCCGACATCGCTGAGAGTCAGGCGCTTCACCATGAGCGTTTCCGGCTGGTCAGGATCAGGCTGAAGAAGAAGGGCACGCCGACCAGCGCGGTGACGATGCTGATCGGGAAGATCAGGCCGGGGATCAGCGACTTGCTGACCACGGAGGAGGCCGAGAGGATCGCAGCTCCGGCGAGCGCCGAGGCCGGCAGGAAGAACCGCTGATCCTCGCCGATCACCATCCGGGCGATATGCGGGCCGACCAGGCCGATGAAGCCGATCGTGCCGACGAAGGAGACCGGCACCGCCGCCAGCAGCGCGACGAGCAGCATGGTCTCGAGCCGCAGATATCGGACGTCGATGCCGAAGCTCGCCGCCTTCTCGTCACCAAGGCGCAGCGTCGTCAGCGCCCAGGCGCGACGGGCGAACAGCGGCAGGCAGATGAGCAGCACGGCCGATGTGATCGCCAGCTTGTGCCAGTTCGCCTTGGTCAGCGAGCCCATCATCCAGAAGACGACGGCGCCCAGCGCCTGCTCGGAGGCGAAGAACTGCAGCAGCGAAAGCAAAGCGTTGAAGGTGAAGACCAGGGCGATGCCGAGCAGGACCACTGTCTCGGTGGTGACGCCGCGGCGCTGGCTCAGGAGATGGATCAGCAAGGAAGCGCCCATCGCCATGATGAAGGCGTTGAGCGGCACGACATAGTCGATGGCGAGCGGTACGATCGAGACGCCGAAGACCAGCGCCAGCGCCGCCCCGAAGCTCGCCGCGGCCGAGATGCCGAGCGTGAACGGGCTGGCGAGCGGGTTGTTCAGCACGGTCTGCATCTGCGCGCCGGCGATGGCGAGCGAGGCGCCGGTGACGACCGCCATCAGCGCGACGGGCAGGCGAATGTCCCAGATCACGACGCGGACCGCGGCCGGCGCGTTCGCGGGCGAGATCAGGGCATTGACGACCTCGGCCACACTGTAGCGGGCAGGGCCGAGCATCAGGTCGACGATCAGGCAGGCCAGCAGCACGGCGGCGAAGCCCGCGAGGATCAGCTTGCGCCGCAGCGCCAGCGCCCGGTAGGCGTCGCGCCCTTGCGCGGCGCGCGCTGCAGCATCCGCCGGCTGGGCCACGATCTCCTCCGCGCTGGCGGGGGCTAGGCTCACTTGCCAGCCTCGAGCGAGACCCACAGCCCTGGCTCGTAAGGCAGCGGCAGGAAGCGCTCGTGCAGCACCTTCATGGTCGCGCCGGGATCGACGTCCTTGAACAGCTCGGGATGCAGCCACTTGGCGATCTCCTGGATCGCCACGAACTGGTAGGGGCTGTTGTAGAACTGGTGCCAGATGCCGTGGACGCGACCGTTCTTGACCGCGGCAGTCTGGATGAAGGCTGGGCGCTTCATCAGATTGGTCAGCTTGCGGCGTGCCTCGGTCATGTCGGCGCCGTAACCGAGCCCGACCCAGTTACCGCCCGGGACATAGCCGTCCCAGTTGCTGCCGGTCACGATCACGACATCGGGATTGGAGGCGACGATCTGCTCGGCATTGACCGTGCCGAAGGTGCCGGGGATCAGCGGCGTCGCCAGGTTCCGGCCGCCGGCGAACTCGACCATCTTGCCGAAGTTCTCGTTGCCGAAGGACATGCAGCAATCGTCGGAATAGCCGCCGGCGCGCTCGACCATCACGAGCGGACGCTTGAGATCGGTCGCCTTGGCGAGGCGGTCGGTCACGACCTTGATCTGCTCGGCGCGGAACTTGATGAAGTCCTCGGCGACCTGCTCCTTGCCGAAGAGCTTGCCGATCAGGCGCATCGACGGCTCGGTGTGCTCGAACGGCTTCTCGCGGAAGTCGACATAGACGACCGGGATGCCGACCGAGGCGAGCTTCTCGACCAGCTTGGCCTCGTCGCTGGCGATCTTGGCCTCGATGTTGAGGAAGAGTACGTCGGGCTTGAGCGCGATCGCCTGCTCGACGTCGAAGGCGCCTTCCTTCATGCCGCCGAAGGTCGGCAGCTTGGCGATCTCAGGATAGCGCTTCGCATAGGCACGGAAGGTCTCGGGATCGGCCTTGCCGAGATCGTCGCGCCAGCCGACGACGCGCTTGAACGGCTCGTCCTTGTCGAGCGCCCCGACGAAATACATCTGCCGGCCTTCGCCGAGGATGATCCGCTTGACCGGCGCCTCGACCTCGACCTTGCGCCCGACGATGTCGGTGACCGTGACCTTGTCGGCCAGTGCGGGCAGGGCGGTGAGCGCCAGGCCTGCAGTAACGGTAAAGGCGCGCAGCAGATGGCGACGGTTCAGCATCGGGGAGCTCGTGAACGAGGGAATTCTTTCTCCCGTTAGGCCGATCCGAGTATTCGGTCAATTTTCATAGATTATAATCTCTCTAAACAAAGCTTAGAATGAATGTAAGATATGCAGCCGGGTCTCGCGCGATGCGACGGTAGCGCGCTTCCCTCTGCCGCCCTGCCGGGGCATAAGCGACCATGGCCGACCGGATGATCGACACAGCGCCCTTCTGGCGCAGCAAGACGCTCGAGGAGATGACCGAGGCGGAGTGGGAATCGCTCTGCGACGGCTGCGGCCGCTGCTGCCTGGTCAAGCTCGAGGACGAGGATAGCGGCAAGATCCACGCCACCGATATCGGCTGCCGCCTGTTCGATGCAGGCACCTGTCGCTGCCATGACTATGCCAATCGCTCGAAGACGGTGCCCGATTGCGTCACGCTGACGCCGGAGGCGGTGCGCTCGCTCTCGTGGCTGCCGCCGACCTGCGCCTATAAGCTGATCGGCGAGGGCAGGGACCTGCCCTGGTGGCATCCGCTCGTCTCGGGCGATCCTGAGACGGTCGTCGCTGCAGGCGTGTCCGTCCGGGGCAAGGTCCACGCCAATGAGGACGAGGTCGCCGAGGAGGAGATCGTCGAGCGCATCGTCGCCTGGCCGCTGCGCTGGCCGAAGGCGGCGCGTGGCAAGCGGGCGGGCTGAGCGCAGTTCGCTTACCGGAAGCGCAGGTTCTCGCGCGAGAGCTGATCGAGGCTCCTGACACCCATCAGCTTCATGCCGCGCTCGACCTCGGTCTTGAGCCGATCGAGGGCCCGCTCGACGCCGGGCTGTCCAGCCGCGGCGAGCGGATAGAGATAGTAGCGCCCGACACCAACGGCCTTGGCGCCGAGCGACAGGGCTTTGAGCACATGCGTGCCGCGCTGGATGCCGCCATCCATGATCACGTCGATCTTGTCGCCCACCGCGTCGACGATCTCGGCGAGCTGGTCGAAGGCCGCGCGCGAGCCGTCGAGCTGCCGGCCGCCATGGTTGGACAGGATGATGCCGGTGCAGCCGATCTCGACGGCCCGTTTCGCGTCGGCGACCGACATGATCCCCTTCAGGCAGAACTGTCCCGACCAGAGCCTGACCATCTCGGCGACGTCGTCCCAGGTCATGGACGGGTCGAGCATTTCGGTGAAGTAGCGGCTGATCGACATCGCGCCGCCGCCCATGTCGACATGGCTGTCGAGCTGCGGCAGGCTGAATTTCTCATGGGTGAGGTAGTTCAGCGCCCATTGCGGCTTGATCGCGAACTGGGTGATGCCGGCAAGATTGAGCCGGAACGGGATCGAGAAGCCGGTTCGCAGGTCGCGCTCGCGATTGCCGCCGGTGATGCTGTCGACGGTCAGCATCATCACGTTGACGCCAGCGTCCTTGGCGCGCTCCATCATCGCCCGGTTCAGGCCGCGATCCTTGTGGAAATAGAACTGGTAGACCTGCGGGCCGCTATGGGCCTTGCGCAGCTCCTCGAGGCTGATCGTGCCGAGCGAGGAGACGCCGAACATGGTGCCGTGGCGCGCCGCGGCCGCTGCGACTGCGCGTTCGCCCTGATGATGAAAAAGCCGCTGCAGGGCCGTTGGCGAGCAATAGAACGGGACGGCGAGCTTCTGACCCATCACGGTGACCGAGGTGTCGAGGTTGGTCACGCCGCGCAGGACACTCGGAATGAGATCGCAGCGCTCGAAGCTCTCGGAGTTCCGCCGGAGCGTGACCTCGTCATCGGCGCCACCATCGATGTAATTGAAGATCGGGCCCGGCAGCCGCTTTTTGGCGAGCGTGCGGAAGTCATGGAAATTGTGGCAGTCGTTCAGGCGCATCGTTCGCTTCGGCGTTGTTCTGGAAAGCCGGCGAGGCAGACAACCACCGGGTCGCTGGCGCCGCGCTGAAAGGCGGGAGGGAACCCTATCGCGCAGCGGCGACCTTGGCCATATTGCGCCGCCTGTCGCTGCGAAGCCCTGAGATTGCCGGGCAGCGATTGGCGCGGTGCTCATTGATTGTTCATGCGCTTTTCGGCATGACCACGCCGCGCAGGTGCGCTGCAGCAGGTGCTGCCGCAGATGCGAAACCATGCGGGCGCGCCGGCGTTCAATGCCGGTCACCAACGTTGGGAAAGGCAGGCTATGGCAGGCGAGAAGTGGGTCTACACCTTCGGCGACGGCAAGGCCGAAGGCGAGGCAGGCATGAAGAACCTGCTCGGCGGAAAGGGCGCGAACCTGGCCGAGATGAGCAATCTGGGGCTTCCGGTGCCTCCGGGCTTTACCATCACCACCGAGGTCTGCACCTGGTACTACGACAACGGCAAGAACTTCCCGGCTGCGCTTGACGCCGAGGTCAAGGCGGCGCTGGCCGGCATGGCCAAGCTGACCGGCAAGACTTTTGGTGATCCGGCCAATCCGCTGCTCGTCTCGGTCCGCTCCGGCGCCCGCGCCTCGATGCCGGGCATGATGGACACCGTCCTCAATCTCGGCCTCAACGACACGACCGTCGAAGCCGTCGCCAAGGCCTCGGGCGATGCCCGCTTCGCCTATGACAGCTATCGCCGCTTCATCACCATGTACTCGAATGTCGTGCTCGACATCGACCATGGCCATTTCGAGGAGGCGCTCGAGGACTACAAGGAGCGCAAGGGTCTCAACCTCGACACCGATCTCAAGGCCGACGACTGGAAGGTGCTGGTCGGCAAGTACAAGGAGATCGTCAGGAAGGAGCTCGGCTCCGACTTCCCGCAGGACCCGCAGCAGCAGCTCTGGGGCGCGGTCGGCGCCGTGTTCTCCTCCTGGATGAACGCCCGCGCCATCAAGTACCGCGAGCTCAACAGCATCCCGGCTTCCTGGGGCACGGCGGTCAACGTCCAGTCGATGGTCTTCGGCAATATGGGCGAGACCTCGGCGACCGGCGTCGCCTTCACCCGCAACCCCTCGACCGGCGAGAACGCGCTCTATGGCGAGTTCCTGATCAACGCCCAGGGCGAAGACGTCGTCGCCGGTATCCGCACTCCGCAGGACATCACCGAGGTGGCCAAGCTCGCCGCCGGCTCCGACAAGCCTTCGATGGAGAAGGCGATGCCGGAGGCCTATGCCGAGCTCTGCCGCATCTACGGCATCCTCGAGAAGCACTACCGCGACATGCAGGACATGGAGTTCACCATCCAGGAGGGCAAGCTCTGGATGCTGCAGACCCGGTCCGGCAAGCGCACCGCCAAGGCAGCGCTCAGGATCGCGGTCGAGCTCGCCCGCGAGGGGCTGATCACCGAAAAGGAAGCGGTCGGCCGCGTCGAGCCCGGCGCACTCGACCAGCTCCTGCACCCGACCATCGACACCAAGGCCGAGCGGCGCGTGCTCACCGCCGGCCTGCCGGCCTCGCCCGGCGCCGCAGCCGGCGAAGTGGTCTTCACCTCCGAGGCGGCCGAGGCCGCCAAGAAGGGCGGCAAGAAGGTCATCCTCGTCCGCGTCGAGACCAGCCCTGAGGACATTCACGGCATGCATGCCGCCGAGGGCATCCTGACCACGCGCGGCGGCATGACCTCGCATGCGGCGGTCGTGGCGCGCGGCATGGGCAAGCCCTGCGTCTCCGGCGCCGGCCAGATCCGCGTCGATTACGCCAAGGGCACGATGACGGTCGGCCCGACCACGCTGAAGGCCGGTGATTTCATCACCATCGACGGCAGCAACGGCCAGGTGCTGCTCGGCGAGGTCAAGATGCAGCAGCCGGAGCTCTCCGGCGACTTCAGGACCCTGATGGGCTGGGCCGACAAGGTGCGGCGTCTCAAGATCCGCGCCAATGCCGAGACCCCGCGCGACGCCAAGGCGGCGCGCGAGTTCGGCGCCGAGGGCATCGGGCTCTGCCGCACCGAGCACATGTTCTTCGACGCCGGCCGCATCCTCGCCGTGCGGGAGATGATCCTGGCCGAGGAGGAGAAGGGCAGGCGCGCTGCGCTCGCCAAGCTCCTGCCGATGCAGCGCCAGGACTTCGTCGAGCTCTTCACCATCATGCAGGGTCTGCCGGTGACGATCCGCCTGCTCGACCCGCCGCTGCACGAGTTCCTGCCGCACACCGATGACGAGATCGCCGAGGTCGCCTCGGCAATGGGCACGACCGTCGACAAGCTGAAGCGCCGTGCTGCCGAGCTGCACGAGATCAACCCGATGCTCGGCTTCCGCGGCGTGCGCCTCGCGGTGGCTTATCCCGAGATCGCCGAGATGCAGGCGCGGGCCATCTTCGAGGCGGCGGTGATCGCCGCCAAGGAAACCGGCCATCCGGTCATCCCGGAAGTCATGGTGCCGCTCGTCATGGGCTCGCCCGAGCTCGACCTGGTCAAGGGCCGCATCGATGCGATGGCGGCCGCCGTACGCAAGGAAAGCGGCAGCGAGCTCGCCTATCAGGTCGGCACCATGATCGAGCTGCCGCGCGCCGCATTGCGGGCAGAGGAAATCGCCAAGAGCGCCGAATTCTTCTCCTTTGGCACAAACGACCTGACACAGACGGCGCTCGGCATCAGCCGCGACGATGCCGGCTCCTTCCTCGGCGCCTATACAGCCCGCGGCCTGCTCGAATCCGATCCCTTCGTGACGATCGACCAGGACGGCGTCGGCGAGCTGGTCAGGATTGCCGTCGAGCGTGGTCGCAAGGCGCGGCCGAACATCAAGCTCGGCATCTGCGGCGAGCATGGCGGCGACCCGGCCTCGATCGGCTTCTGCGAGAGCGTCGGGCTGGATTACGTCTCCTGCTCGCCCTTCCGCGTGCCAATCGCACGCCTCGCCGCCGCGCAGGCGGCTTTGGGAGCGATCAAGGCCAAGGACGCGTGATCGACGGATGGCGGGCACGGCGCGCGGCTTGCCGCGCGTTTGCGCTTGCCGTCATGGCCAGTCCGGGCCAGCCAGCGCTAGCGCACGCGCCGGAGCCGTCGCCCCCGCCGACATTCTGCGACGCTCGGCCGGCGCCTGCGCGCGAGGCCTGCGACCTTCTTCTGCGCCCTTTGGCTGCCCAGCCCGCGCGGAGCATCCTCGTCACTGGGCGGCAATTTGCCTGGCATTATCAGTACCGCTTGCCGGGCGAGGGCGACCAGCGGTGCACGATCTCAGGCGAGCTGGCGCTGCCGGCTGGTGAGCGGACACGCCTGCAGTTCACCTCGGACGACGTCATCCATGAATGGACTGTTCCCGAGCTGAAGCTGCAGGTCTCGGCGATTCCAGGCTTGCTTGATGTCACCGATATCGAACCGGCCAAGCCCGGAATCTTCCATGGTGGTGCGACCCAGATCTCGGGCCGGCGCTTCGGCGAGATGACGATCGAGCTGCAGGTGTTGGAGTCGGCAGCCTATGCCGTCTGGGAACGAACAGTGCTGCCAACCCGCTGCATGCGTTAGGATAGAGATTGCTGCCCGCGCTGATCGCGCGACGCATGGAGTTTCTGAGCGATGGCGACGCACGCCCTGACCACCATCGGCTTCGATGCCGACGACACGCTCTGGCAGAACGAGCAGTTCTTCCGGCTGACGGAGGACCGCTTCGTCGCGCTGCTCGGCGAGCATGGCGAGGCGGCCGAGATATCCGGCAAACTGCTCGAGGCCGAGAAACGCAACCTTTCCTTCTACGGCTTCGGCATCAAGGGCTTCACCCTCTCGATGATCGAGACCGCGCTCGAGATCACGCGCGGCCAGGTCCCGCCGGCTGTGTTCGGCGAGATCCTGGCGGCCGGCCGCGAGATGCTGACCCATCCGGTCGAGACGCTGCCGCATGCGCACGACGCGCTCGCGGCGCTCGCCGGTGACTACCGGCTGGTGCTGATCACCAAGGGCGATCTCTTCGACCAGGAGCGCAAGCTGGCCCAGTCCGGCCTCGGCGATTTCTTCGACGCGGTCGAGATCGTCAGCGACAAGAGCGCTGCCACCTATGAGAAGCTCTTCGCCCGCCATGGCGACGGGCCGGGGCGGGCCATGATGATCGGCAACTCGTTGAAGTCCGACATCGTTCCGGCGCTCGCCGCCGGCGCTTGGGCGGCGTATGTCCCGCACGAACTCACTTGGGTCCTGGAACATGCTGAGGAGCCAGCGGAGGAAGCGCGCTTTCGCAAGCTGCCGGACCTCGGCGGATTGGTCGACCTGGTGCGCGAGATCGGCTGAGAATGGGCGCTTTGGCTGGCAAACTGGACCGACCTTGCAATTTGTGCTAGCTCCACCGATGTAAGACGAGATGCGGCCGGTTCTGGCCAATCCTCCGCGCGGGTATTCCGACCGGCGGGCCACTTCAGATCCACCACACGTCGATACAAGACCATGGCAAGGCGTCCGCGCGTCAGGTTATGGGTTCCACGAATACGCGGATCTGAAGTGCAAGGATTAGTCCCGATATGAACAAGGGCACCGTCAAGTGGTTCAACGCCACCAAGGGCTACGGCTTCATCACTCCTGAGGCTGGCGGCCCGGACATTTTCGTCCACATCAGCGCTGTCGAGCGCGCTGGCCTGCGCGAGCTGCGCGAAGGTCAGGTCGTCTCCTACGAGCTGATCGCCGACCGCAAGACCGGCAAGTCGTCGGCCGGCAACCTCGCCGTCAGCTGAGCTGACGACGTTCTTCGGTGGGCCTGCGGGCCCGCCGGCTTTCCAGACGCGGGCTTCTTGCCCGCCACACGACATCCCTCGGCGCAGTGGCTAGCGGTTCGCCGGGCGGAAAGAGACCATGCGTAGACCGAGACTGCATGCCGAGGCGCTTCCGTTCACCACGTGCGCCCCATGCCGTTCGGCTCAGAAAGACCTGATTTGACCAAATTTACCGACCTCGGCCTGGCCGAGCCGCTTCTCAAAGCGCTCGCCGCCGAAGGTTATGAGACGCCGACGCCGATCCAGGCGCAGGCGATCCCTTCCATTCGCGATGGCCGTGACCTGCTTGGCGCCGCCCAGACCGGCACCGGCAAGACGGCGGCGTTCTCGCTGCCCATGCTGCACCGGCTGATGAACCAGCCGCGGCGCATGCAGCCGCGCTCGGTGCGCGCCCTAATCCTGTCGCCGACGCGCGAGCTCTCGGCCCAGATCGAGGCGAGCATTCGCACCTACGCCCAGTTCACCTCGCTGAAGTCGACGGTGATCTTCGGTGGCGTGCCGGTCGGCAAGCAGATCCGCGCGCTCGGCCAGCATGTCGATATCCTCGTCGCGACCCCTGGCCGCTTGCTCGACCTCGTCGACCAGCGCGCCGTCTCGCTACGCGAGATCGAGTTCCTGGTGCTCGACGAAGCCGACCAGATGCTCGACCTCGGCTTCATCCACGCCCTGCGCAAGATCGCCACGCTGATCCCGAAGCAGCGCCAGACCCTGCTGTTCTCGGCGACGATGCCGAAGGCGATCCGCGAGATCGCCTCCGCCTACCTGACCGATCCGGTCGAGGTCGCGGTCGCGCCGGTCGCGACCACAGCCGAGAAGATCGAGCAGCGCGTCATCTTCACGGAAGCCGGCCAGAAGCCGGCTCTGCTGGCGAAGACGCTCGGCGTTCCGGAGATGGAGCGCGCCATCGTCTTCACCCGTACCAAACACGGCGCCGACAAGGTCGTGCGCCAGCTCGAGCAGGCCGGCATCAAGTCCGCCGCGATCCATGGCAACAAGAGCCAGGGCCAGCGCGAGCGCGCCCTCGGCGCCTTCCGCGATGGCGAGCTGCGCATCCTGGTCGCGACCGACATCGCTGCCCGCGGCATCGATGTCGACGGCATCAGCCATGTCGTCAATTTCGACCTGCCGAACGTGCCCGAGACCTATGTCCACCGCATCGGCCGCACCGCGCGCGCCGGCGCCTCGGGCCTCGCCATCGCCTTCTGCACGCCGGAAGAGCGCGGTGATCTCGCTGCGATCGAGAAGCTGACCAAGGTCGCGCTCACCCCGATCGGCGACGTTCCGTATTGGGATGGCCGGACCCCGAAGAAGCCGCCGCAGAATCGCGGCGGTCGCGGCCAGGGTCGTCCGCAGAACGGGCAGCAGCCCGGGCAGGGGCAGCGTCGTGACGGCCGCGGCGCTCCGTCCCAGGGCCGTGGCGGCCAGCGCCAAGAGCAAGGCGAGCGTCAGGGGCAGCCGCATCGCGAGCAGTCCCGTCCGAACCAGCCGCGTCAGCAGCAGGCGCGCCCGGAGCAGCAGCGTCACGAGCGTCCGGCCCAGCGCCATGAGGCGGGCGGTGCACGAAAAGACGCTGCTTCCGGCAAGGAAGGGCTTGGCGGCGTCGCGTTCTTGCAGCAAAGAACGGGACAACGACGCACCGGCGGCGGCGGGCGGCGCCCGAACTGACAGGCGCCGTAACCGCTGGGGCAGGGCCACGCGCCCTTGCCCCGCGCCGAGGACAAGACGAAGGATCAGCGAATGGCGAAAGAAGAACTGCTCGAATTCGACGGCACCGTGGTCGAGGTGCTCCCGGACGGCAATTACCGGGTCAAGCTCGACAATGACCACGTCATCCTGGCCTATGCGGCCGGCAAGATGAAGAAGAACCGCATCCGCACCATCGCCGGCGACCGCGTGGTCGTTGAGATGTCGCCTTACGACCTCGACAGGGGCCGCATCAATTTCCGCCAGAAGACCGCCAGCCCCGGCCCGATGCCGCCGCGGCCGCAGAACTTCCGTCGGCGCTGATTTCCATGCGCTTCAGCCGGCCCGAGCAATTCTTCGTCGCGGCCGGCGTCGGGCTTGGCGCGCTTGCCTCACTCGCCGTCAACACCGGCTGGATCGCCAAAGGCGGCAGCTTCCCGCCCTTCGTCTATGTGCTGCTGGCTCTGGCTGTGGTCGAGGTCGTCGCGGGCTTCGCGACGAAGCAGCCGCCCGGCACCCTGTTTTCGATGCCGGCTCGCATCCTCGCCTTCGCGCTCGGCGTCGGCGTGCTGATCCTGTTGACCGGTGGGTTGGCCTGAGGCAGGGAGCGTCATTCTCGGGCGGTGCGTAGCGCAGACCCGAGAATCTCATGACCAGATGACGCTGGCCGGTGCCGCATCCGGCCCGAGATGCTCGGGTCGAGCCCGAGCATGACGGCGCACTTTGCCCACTGCTCAATAAAAAAGCCCCGGCCGAAGCCGGGGCGTGAGGTGCTTGTTACGTGGTGACAGGTACTACGAAGAAAACTTGGAAAACTCAGTAGCCGCCCTTGGCCCAATATTGCGAGCCGGGGCTGACCATGACCTGGCGCTGGCGCGTCGCATACTCGGCCGGAATGGTCTGGTGCTCGACCCGCGAGGCGCTGATCATGACGCGGCGGCTGCGCTCGCCATAGACGGCCGGGATGACGTCGTAGTCGACCGAGGCCGGAGAGACCTCGACGGTGCGCTGCTGATAGCCGTATCGCGCGGGCACATCGACCCAGCAGCCCGTGGTCTGGCCATAGGCGTCACGGCTGACTTCCCAGCGCCGCGTGGCCGGCGAGATCAGGACCTTCTCGGAGACGGTCTTGTACTGGGCCGGGATCTGGCGGGCGATGCGGCGCTCCGGCTGGATCGCCACCTTCTCGATGACGGTATCGTACTGAGCCGGGATGACCTTGGAGAAGGTGCGCTCGGGGCGCACGATATAGCTCTCGTTGACCGTGTCGTAGACCGGCGGTGCCGTGACCAGCTTGTAGCAGGAGCCGCCTCCGCAAGTGCTGACCGGGGCCCGGTAGCAGGAGGAGGTGGTGCAGCCGCCGGCGACTGCCGGAGCGGCAAGGCCCATCAAGGCCGTGGCGGCGAGACCCGAAAGCGAAAGAAGCCTGAACGTCATAGCTGACCCCAACCCTGCGTTGCGCAACGCTGCCGCTGCGTCGTTGGGGAGAGAAAGCCGGAACCGGCGGGTAAACACAAGGTTAACTGCAAAACAAGGTAAAATTAACCAGTTTTGCTCTGCTGGAGACAGTCCTTCCGCTGCCGAGCCGCCAGGTATTTTGGCCCGGATCACGGCCGCCGGGAGCGGCCACGTCGCGGGGCCTGCGCAGCCTTCCGGCTCGCCCTTACTCGATCGCGCCCCGCTTCATGCCGAAGCCTTCGATATAGCAGCCGCAGGGCGAGTTCCGCGGTGCCGGCTCGGCGGCGCACGAGCCGCGCGAGGTCAGGCAGACGTCACCGAAACGCCGACGCTGGGGCCGGTCATAGCCGTAGCGCGGGCCGTCATCGCGATAGCGCGGGCGGTCATAGCCGTAGGGTGGCGGCGGCCTGTCGTAGTCATAGCGCGGTGCCGGCCGGTAGTAGGGGTCGTAATACTGGGCGTTCGCGCTGGTCGTCGAGGAGAAAGCAGCGCCAATCAGGGCTGCGATGGCGAGCGTCTTGAGCATCGTGGCTGTCCTCCTGTCTTCCTGGGCCGGGCCTGGAACAGATAATCACCGGTAGCCTACGATTGTGCCGATGAACGGAGACTGAGCGGCTAGCGGCTCAGCGCGTCAGTGCTTGCGGCGATCGTGACGAATAGACCGGCTGGTTGCCATTCGTATTGCACCGCGAGCCCGTTATGAGCTTTGACGGTGCGCTCGATCATGGTGGAGCCGAAGCCGCTGCGCGTGGGCTGCGCCTCGATCGCAGGTCCTCCCGTTTCGCGCCAATCAACGCGGCCGGCGCGCTCGTCACAATGGACCGAGACCGTCACAGTCCCGGTCTGCGACGACAATGCCCCGTATTTCACGGCATTCGTTGCAAGCTCATGGACGATCAACGCGATACAGGTCGCTGCCTGCGGGCCGATCGGTCCGTCCTGGCCTTCTATCCGAATGCGCTCGGCCGGCCCCTCGCGGTATGGCGCGAGCAGTTGGGAAAGCAAGTCGATGACACCACCCTCTGCGTCGGTTCTGCTCCGACCGACGAAGGCATGGGCCCGGTGCAGCGCCGCCAGCCTCTCTTCGAGCTTTGCGGCAAAGGCCCGGTTTTCCGGCTCGGCGCGGGCCGCCATCCGGATGATGCTGCTCACGACCGCGAAGATGTTGGCGATGCGATGCGACAATTCGCGGGCGACGAGTTCGTATTGTTCCTCCGCCTGCTTGCGCGCGGTGACGTCGATATGCGCGCCCTGGAGCAGAATCGGGGTTCCGTTCTCGTCCCTCTCGATCTCGGCCTTGGCCAGGATCCAGCGTGTCTGCCCGTCGCTCGGCCGGATGATGCGGTATTCAACCTCGTAGTCGGTCGAGCGGCTGCCGACGGTTGCGAGAAAATGGCGAAGGACGCGGTCGCGGTCGTCGGGGTGAATGCGGCGAACCCAGTCCTCATGCGCCTCATGGACCGCCTCGGGCGGCAGGCCGTGGACGACGAGATATTCGGGCGAGCGGGTATTGCGGAACTGGCCGCCGCGCAGATCGACCGTCAGGCCGCCGATCTGGCCGATCTTCTGCACACGGGCGAGCTCGGCCTCGCGTGCCGCGAGCCGATATTGAGCGTCCAAGGACGCATCCTGATCCATGCAAGCCGCCTTGCTACCCGCCATGATCGCAGGACTAAGGCAGCGTCGTTACGGATGCAAAGTCATTTGACAGGGTGTGCGCCACGCCAATGCCGGCTGGTCAGCTGCCGGCCTTCATGCTGTTCGCCCAGTAATCCTTGACCTGCTTCACCAAAGTCTCCGGCAGCGGGACGTAGCCGAGCGTGGTGGCGTCGGCCGCGCCGGTCTCGAAGGAGAGGCGGAAGAAGTCGAGCACCTCCTGCGTCCGGCGCGTGCGCGGCTTCGGTACCAGGGCGAAGGTCGTGGCGACAATCGGATAGGCCTGCGCGCCCGGCGCATCGGTCAGTATCAGCGAGAAGTCCTTGGCCTTGGCCCATTCGGCGCTGGCCGCTGCAGCCGAGAAGCTCGCCGGATCCGGCTTGACGAAGGCGCCGGCCTTGTTCTGCACCTGGGCGTAAGCGAGGCCGGCGCGGACGACCTGGCCGAACTCGACATAGCCGATCGCGTTCTTGGTCCGCTTCACCGCCTCGGTGATGCCCTGCGTGCGTTCGGCGCCGGCGCCGACCGGCCAGGGAACCTGTGTGTTGACGCCGACCTTGTCGCGCCATTCCGGGCTGACCTTGGCGAGATAATCGGTCCAGTTGAAGGTCGTGCCCGAGCCGTCAGAGCGGTAGATCACGCTGATAGGAGCCTCGGGCAGCTTGAGTTCGGGATTGACCGCCTTGATCGCGGGGTCGGACCAGAGCTTGACCTTGCCGAGATAGATGTCGGCGAGGAGGGGGCCGGTGAACTTGATCTGGCCGGGGCCGACGCCGTCGATGTTCACCACCGGCACGATGCCGCCCATCACGATCGGGAACTGGATCAGGGCCGAGCGCTGCAATTCCTCGGAGGAGAGCGGTCGGTCGGAGGCGCCGAACTCGGCGGCGCGCTGGGTGACGCGGACTTCGCCGCCGAGCGAGCCGATCGGCTCGTAGTCGACGCCGATGTCGAGCGGGGTCATCTCGGCGCCGTCAGACTTGGCGACGCGGTAGTTCTGCGCCCATTTGCCGATGACCGGGAAGGCGAAGCTCGAGCCTGCGCCGGTGATCGGCTCGGCCTGGCTGGAAGCCACGGAGGAAGCGAGAAGAGCGCCGGCGACAGCCAGCTTGACCAGGAGCTTCATGCGACCACCCACCCTGTCGAGCCCATGAGGGCCAAGATCAACAAGGTGACGCTAGGTCGGAGCGGTGACGTTGCGATGACGTCAAAGTCGGACCGAAAAGTTGAGTCCGCTTTTCGGAGAAAGCCGGTGCGGTAACAATGTGATAGTTCTGCAAGCGAAAGGCTCCGCCGGCGCGAGCCGGCGGAGCCTTCCTTCAGTGGTCATGCCTGCTTGTCAGCCGGCAACGACCGCGTATCGTCAGTGCCAAGTCTGGCGGCCGTACCAGGCGTCGACATCGGTGCGGACCTTGTCCTTCTCGATGCCGTAGCGCTCCTGAATCTTGCCCTCGAGCTGGTCGCGCTTGCCGGCGATGACATCGAGATCATCATCGGTCAGCTTACCCCACTGCTCCTTGACCTTGCCCTTGAGCTGCTTCCAGTTTCCTTCGACGCGGTTCCAGTCCATGGGACGCTCCTCGTGTTCGTGAATGGGATACTGAAAGAACGCGCGGGCGACGGAATTGTTCGACGGAAAACCGCATTGCCCGCGAATGCCCGCCCTACCGGTCGTCAAGCGCGCCGGGGCTGTGAACGGCCAGCCGCGCGCGCAGGCGCGGCGTCGCCCAGTCCAGGAAAGCCCGGACCTTGAGGCTGCGCAGGCCGCCTTCGGCATAGGCGAGGCTGACCGGCAGCGGCGCCGGCGCGAACTCCTCCAGAACCGCTTCCAGCGCGCCTTGCCGAAGGTGTTCCTCGACCTGATAGGACAGCACGCGCACGAGGCCGAAGCCGGCCAGCGCCGCATCGATGGCTGCTGCGGTCGAGTTCACCGACAACCGCGCCTTCGGTTCCTCGCCGAGCGCCGGATTGTCGCCGCGATAGCGCCATTCCGGCGTGACGGCAAAGCCGCGGAACGAGATGCCGTCATGATCCCGGAGATCCTCCGGCTTTCGCGGCCGGCCGCGGCGGGCGAGATAGGCCGGGTTGGCGCAGATCACGCGGCTGACTTCGCCGATCTTCGCCGCGATCAGCCCGCCGCTATCGAGATGGCCGATCCGCACTGCGACATCGATATGCTCGTCGACGAGGCTGATCTGCTTGTCCTCGAGATGGAGCTTCAGCGAGATCTCCGGATTCTGCTCCAGGAAGGCGAGGGCGACCGGCAGGACATGGCGTTGGCCAAGCAGCGTCGGCGCCGTGACGCGCAGTTCCCCGCGCGGCGCGCTGTATTCGCCGGCGGCGATGCGTTCGGCCTCCTCGACCTGTTCGAGGATCCGCCGGCTGGCGTCGAGATAGGCCAGGCCGGCTTCAGTCAGCTCGGTACCGCGCCGCGTGCGCAGCATCAGCTTCGCCCGCAAATGGGTTTCGAGCTCGGCGATCTTGCGGCTGACAGTCGCGAGCGGCATGCGCAGCTTGCGGGCGGCGGCCGACAGGCTCCCGGCCTCGACCACTGCGAGCAGCACCGCCATGGCGTCGAGACGATCCATCAGCCTTCCATAATTCGGGAGGGTATCTCCACGAAAAGCCTAAGGCACTCCAATAACGGGAGGAATAGGTCGCTCTCCATGGAGGCGCTGCTTGTGGCGCCTCGCGCTCGGATGAGTTCAGGAGTTGGCGATGACCGGTCTTTCACGCAGGGGATTTTCGTTCGGCCTCCCGGCCTTGGCGGCAGCCGGCGCGGCCTTGCCGTCGGCGGGCCTGGCGCAGGCGCCGGCCGCAGCCGGGCGCGCCGTCGATCAGTTGCCGCTGGCGCAGATCAGCATCGGGCGCTTCAAGGTGACGGCGCTGAGCGACGGCTATGTCGACATGCCCTACGAGTACTTCCCCGGCCGCTCTGCTGCAGAGGTCGAGGCCCTGGCCAAGGCGCAGTTCTCGGCGCGGCCCGGCGGTGTGCGTTTCGTGTTCAACCAGTACCTGATCGAGGATGGCCGCAGCCGCATCCTGATCGATGCCGGGCCGGGCGGGACGATCGGCCAGTCCGGCAAGCTGCCGGCGGGGCTCGGTGCGCTCGGTCTCGACCGCGGCAAGATCGATGCGGTGATCGTCACCCACATGCACCAGGACCATATTGGCGGCCTGGTCGCCGGCGAGCAGGCCAATTTCGCCAAGGCCGAGATCTATGTCGACCGGCGCGAGCTGGCGCACTGGACCGATCCGCTGATCCGCTCGGCTTCTCCCGCTTATCTCCAGAACGGCATCAAGCTCGCCGGCGAGGTGGTGCGGTTTTATCCGAAGCTGCAAGCCATCGATGGCGAGCGCGAGATCATACCCGGCGTCTCGATCGTCGACCTTGCCGGCCACACTCCGGGCCATATCGGCGTGCGCATCGCCGATGCCGGCCAGAGCCTGGTCATGACCGGCGACATGCTCTTCCCGGTCGTCCACCCGGCCGGGCTCGACGTGAACTTCCTGTTCGAGCAGGACCGCCCGGCGGCGCAGGCGATGCGCACCCGCTTCTTCCAGCGCGCGGCGGGCGAGGGCGCCCTGATCGCGGCGACCCATATGCCCTTCCCCGGGCTCGGCCGCGTCGTCTCCGAGCAGGGCCGATATCGCTGGCTGCCGGCTGCCTGGGCCTTCCAGGACTAAGGGGCGCGGCGCGTCATTCGCAGGGCGACGAGCGAGGCCGGGACCCGTTCCGGCATCGTGCCGTTATGCGGGGCACATCGCAGCCGGATCGCGGCTTCGCAGGCTGCCACAGCTGAAAAGCGGCGATCCGCTAAAACACGAGCTAAATCCGTATCAGTTGGCCAACGGGCGGCAGGCTAGAGCAGTGCCATCACAGCCCAGAACAGGCCATGACATACTCAGCGCAAGACATCACGAACGCCCTCCTGCGGATCAAGGAGGACGGTTTCGTCCTCGACAATGACGCCTTCGGCTATGCCGCTATCAGATGGGATTCGCGCCGGCTCCGGCGCGACCTTCGCGAAGCCGGCTATGCCGGCGCCGAGCTCGCCCAGGGCAGGATGATGAACGAGGGCGAGGACATCTGCTGGCTCTACGACCCCGGGAAGGTCGCGAAGGGCGAGGTCGATGGCCTCGCGGCGGCGCGGCACTCGGCGCTCTACGGCGAGTGATCCTGCGGCGAGTGCCCGGACCCGGTCTGAGCCATCCCGAGTTTGGGACTGAACAGCGAGGCTGATCCAGCCTCGCTTTTTCTTGCGCAAATTTGGCTTCTCGGCGGTCTCCAGATCGTCGCGTGAAGCTCCTCCTGCGCGCGGGCCTCAGCAAGCCACCAGCGATCCCGGCGTCGGCGCGGGCGGTGTTCCGCCGCGGCAATCCTGGCGCAATCAACGATCTTTACACCGCATAGATAGATGCGGCGCAGCGCCTGCATCGGCGCGCGGTCATGGCTGCATGGCTTTGCCGGCGAGCTGATCTGAGATCGGAGCCTTGACATGCTTTATTGCGGCCGGCTGGACAGAATAGTCGTGATGCCTCGCGACAACAGGCCGGGACGGTGCCCTGTCCGGGCTTTCCTGATCGATCTACCTGATCAGACGCCGGCTGGATTTGCTGGCCGCGCCAGACAGAAGCGGCTGCGGCTAGGCGGACGGGGCCGGATGGCGGGCCTGGCCATCCTGGTTCCGATGTCCGCCGCCTCTGCCGCGGAATTGGCCAGGCCCGCATCTTCGGCCATGGCTGATGGCCCGGTAAAGAAGCGGCCTGACTGGACAGTCGAGCTCGGTGCGATCGGATTGTTCTCGCCAAAGTTCTTCGGCGCCAAGGACTCCAAGTTCTCGGCAGTTCCCTATGTCTCGATCAAATACCGGGACATTGCCTTTGCCTCCGTCGATAAGGGCATTGGTGTGAACTTCTTCTCGGCCAACGGCTTCACAGCAGGAGCGCTCGTGGGTTTTCGGCCGGGGCGCGAGGTGAAGGATAGCAGGCGCTATCTGACCGGGCTTGGCGATGTCGATCCCTCGCTAACCGCCGGCGGCTTCATCAAATACGACTATGGGCGGTTTTTCTCCACGCAGATAACGCTCAGCAAAGGCATCGCCTCGATCGGCGATAACAAGAACAAGGTGAACACCTTGGGCATCCTGGAGAAGACCAAGGGCAATCTCGGCACGAGGATCGACTGGAGCGCCGATGCAAGGATACCCTTGCTCGACAATCGGCTTCACCTGTCGGTCGGGCCGCGCGTCAGCTTCTTCGACAAGGAATACGCCGAATCCGCCTATGGAATCACGACAAACCAGGCGCTCGCATCCGGCTATCAGCCCTACAAAGCGAAAGCTGGCATCGCCGAAGTCGGCGTCGGCGGTAGTGCGCGCTACCGCATCACCGACAGTCTCTCCGCGATGGCCTTCGGCAGCTACACCAGGATCGTTGGCGACGCCGCCAAATCCCCGCTCGTCACCGGGCCAGGCGGTTCGAAGGACCAGTTCAAGGCAGGCCTCGGACTGAGCTATCAGTTTGGGCTGTAAGCCCTGGCGGTGAGGCGGCGCCTATCGGCCCTGCTGCGCCCAGCTTGGCGCGGCGACGTCCTGTTCGAGCGCGTCCGCTTGCCCTTCATAGGCGCTCGCCATCGCCGTCAGCCGCGCCTCGATCTCGCGATCGCAGGCCGTGACGGCCCAGCGGCGGCACTTCAACGCTTTCACACGCAAGACCTGAGCCTGTCGAATTCTGTCATGGTCCATGAGGGCGCTCCAGCACAGCAGATCGCTAGGCTGTTTGCGGCGGTCAGGGCGGAAAACGCTATGGACACGTAGAGGGGCGAGAGACTGGAATGATGTGGACGCGTCTGCGCCGCGTACTGGTCACGAGCGCCTAGCCGGCGTCTGGGCCGACTGCCTGCCTTGGCAGGAATTCATCCGGCGCTGGGACCGGCCGGGCACGCTGTTCTATCTCGATCCGCCCTATTGGGGCACCGAACATTACTACGGCCGCAACCTCTCGGCCGGGACCAGTTCGCCGCGCTCAGCACCGCTTTACAGGGGCTTCAAGGGCGTTTCATCCTGTCGCTCAACGACGTACCCGAGGTGCGCGCGCTCTTCGCCTGGGCCTCGATCGAGACGGTCGAACTCATCTATCAGGCTGGCGGGGCAGAGAACACGAAGCGGGTGCGGGAAATCGTGATCAGCGGCCCCAGGGGATGGCTTCTGGGCGCAGACGGAAGCGGGGCATCAGATGAAGCTTAAGGACGTGATCTCGGCCTATCGCTCGATGAAACCGGCCGAGTTGGCGATTTTCTCTGCGCGGGTTGTGGCATCAGCCGTCCCATTTTTAGGTTTCGTCGCAACATTGCTTGAACCCGCGCAGGCCGCAGCAGCGAAGGCGGGCATGGAACGCAATGCGCCGGATCTCAGCCTGCGTCTGTTCGCTATTGGAGGCTTCGATCCGGTGTCCGGCGACGCTGCAGGCTACAATGTATCCAGCATGAGCGACAACGGAGTTGGCCACGTTCGGGTGTCGTTCGCGGTGCGAAGCCCCGATCGCGATTATCTGGTCAAGGTGGACGCTGACGGAGACGTTCGTGCGATTGTGGATCGGCGAGACGAATCGGGCTTCGATGTGAAGCTAATCGACAACTCGACAGGACGTGGCGTCGATGCTGCGTTCAAGTTCTACATTTTAGCCCTCTCCTCCAGTTGACGCGAGCGCCTGAATGGCAATGGCCGAGCTGCCGAAACTCGATCTTGAGGTGGTGGATATCCGGCATTCTAATGTGCCGGTGGACGACGTTGGTGAAGTCGTCGTGACCATGGAGGTAGTCGGCGGGCAGGTGATCGATCTCCACTTGGGGCCGCTGGCCCTCTCGAAGCTTGAAGCGTTCCTTGCCCGCGCCAACCAGGTGCGGGCAAAGCGCGCGCCCATCCAGTAGGAGCCGGGCATGTGCGGCAGGTTCGTCCAAGCCTTTGACCCCACGGAAGTGCTGTCGGCCTTCGACGGGACGACGATCGAGGGCGGCACCCAGCTGGTGCGCAAGTCGTTCAATATCTCCCCGACCGACCAGATCTCGATCATCGTCATGGTCGACGGCCAGCGAGTGCTGAAGCCGGCCCGTTGGGGCTTCATCCCCAAATGGTGGAACAAGCCGCTCAAGGAGCTCGGCTCGACCTTCAACGCCCGCAGCGAGCGGTTGCGCGAAGCCCGGTCGATGTTCAGCGACGCCTTCATCAAGCGCCGCTGCATCATCCCGGCAAGCGGCTTCTACGAATGGACCGGCGAGAAGAAGGACCGCATCCCGCATTTCTTCAGTGCCGCTGATGGCCAGCTCCTCGGCTTGGCCGGGCTCTGGGACGTCTGGACGGATCCGGAGACCGGCCAGCCGGTGGTCACGTGCACGATCATTACGAAGAAGGCCAGCCCGTGGATGGAGAAGTACCACGATCGCATGCCGGCGATCCTCTGGCCTGACGACTTCGACCCCTGGCTGACGGGCGAAGGTGGTGAAGATCTGCTGCAGTCGCCGCCGCGCGATCTCAAGGAGTGGATCGTCAGCCAGCGGGTTAACCGGGCCGGCGTCGGCAAGGACGATCCGACGCTGACGGACCCGGTCGAACCCGAACCGCCACCGCCGCCCCCGGAGCCGCCGCGGCAGGGGAGCTTGTTCTGATCGGATCGGCGCTGCCCAGCTGGAGCGGGATGATGCGACTTGAATTCGTTTGCTCAGATTGCCTTGAAGCCGATCAACCCGCTTTTTATCGATTGCCTCTCTCGGACGGTGGCCTGTACCCGATCGATTGTGCGGCGGGCCATAAATTCGTTGTGGGTCTGACGTCCTTTCGCTTTGAGCTGCTGTCCGAGATTGCGGTCCAAGCGCTCGTCGACGGCTACCTGCGAGAGTCGGTTCTGAGTTTCAGCTCGAGCCTCGAGCGCTTTTTTGAGTTCTATGTGCGTCTCTGCTGGGAAGCAGAAAACGTTCCAAATAGCGTGCGGGAAACGACCTGGAAGGCGGTCGCTCAATCTAGCGAGAGGCAACTGGGGCTTTTCGCGGCGACTTACAGCCTTCAGGCGCGATCTCCTCCGCCACTCTTAGCCCCCCCTCGTCAAGTAGCGCAATGAGGTGGTTCATAAGGGGCAAATTCCCGAATACTCGTCATCGATAGAGTATGGGCAAGCGGTAATCGATCTAGTGCACCCGGTTCTCCATCGGGCGGTTAACGAGCAACCGGAGGCCGCAGCGGCCCTGCATCGGGAGCATTGTGCCTCGCTCAGCAAGGACGCAAGCAAGATGGACGTGCCTGTCCGTTGGCTCACGCATGGGCTGCCGATTTCACGCGCCCGTGCCGATAATGCACCCTTGGATCTAGGAAAAGAGATCGAGCGGCGGCGCCTCCGGCCAAACTGATTCTGTTGCCATTTGATTGTTCGCTCGTTGCCATTTGATCGTTCGCGCTACACGACAGCTTTGCCCGCCTATGTCTGCCCGGGCCGCAGCTTGTAGAAGACGTGGCGGCCGATCGTGTCCATCTTCTTGAGCTTGCGGGCCCAATACGGCCGGACATAGTCGGCGTGGTAGTGCGTGGATGCGCCAACATCGGCCAGATAGGTCGTGCCGTCATAGACCTCGCGGGCGATGCGGACGGCGTCGCGCCAGGGGCCGGGCTCGGTGATGCGCAGCGACTTGCCCTCGCAGGCGAAGGTGAACTGGCAGGCGAGGTGGCGGCTGGCGTTCTGGTAGACCGCGCCGCAGACCGTGTTCGGATAGAGCCCGCTCTTGACCCGGTTGAGCACCACCTGCGCCACCGCGGCGCGGCCCTGCTCGCCTTCCGAGCGCGCCTCGAAATAGACGGCTTCGGCCAGGCAGCGCTGTTCCTTGGCCATGTTCTCTGGCGCGATCAGGCTGGTGTAGATCTGCTTCTCGGCGGGATCGACGGTGCGCAGGTCCGTGGTCGTCCCACGCTCCGATTTCGCGATGCGGCCACGCGATTTCGGTTCGGCGGCGACGGGCGCCATCTGCATCGGCGTAGCAGAGGTGGCGCCAGCCACACCGGTGGCGGCCGGCGTGCTGGAGGATTGGCCGAGTGCGGCGGGAACGGTCGGCGTCGCGCCGTCGAGATTGTCCGGGGAGAGTTCGCCATGGCGCGGCGAGCCGATGCCCTTCGGCACCGCTGCCGGCGAGGATTCCGACAGGGCCGGGTCGGTGACGCCCTCGTCGCGCAGGAAGGGCTCGAAGCCGAGCGGCGGCTCATCCGGGCTTTCCAGCGCCTCGAGCGAGAACCCGCCCGAGATCAGCCCTGGCTGGGTGTCGCCGAAGACGACGCTTTCGAGTTCGCCGGGCGGGCCGTTGCGGGTGAGGGTCGGGCGCAGGCCGACGAGCGGATCACCCTTGTTGCTGCGGTCGATCTGCGGGAAGGCGCTGGCGCTGCGCTTCATGTCCTCACGCGGCCGGCGCGGATCGATCGCGAAGGTCCGCTCGGGCGCCTCGAAGGAGAGGTGCGCCGGCTGGATCAGGCGGGCATAGGCGCGCTCGGGCAGATGGAAGGCGCTGGCGGCGACGAGCAGGGACGGACCCTCGGCGAGATCGGAGAGCGGGCCCGGGGCCGTGCGCGCGATCAGCGAGCCCGGCGGGCCAAGGGGAGCGGGATTTTGGCCGGCCGAGGCGGTGAAGGAGACCAGCATGCCAGCCGAAAGCGCCCAGGGGGCGACAGTCGCCAGCGCCCAGCGCAGCTTCTGCCAGCCCATTCGCTTCGATCGACGACGCAGACGCAACTGACCAGAGCCCTCGTATCCGAAAGACCAGAGATGAGCGGCCGCGACTATGGATGATGCAAATTCGCGACAGTTCGATAATCCCTTGTCAGGGTTGAAGGGGGGTTAACGTCCAGCTTCCCACTACGACGAACTCTCCGCCAAAAGACGGCTTTCGCGATCGACGATTCTTCCCTTATGCTGCGCCGCAACAAAGGGAGAGAGACATGAATGCCACCGCCCTCAAGGCCGATTCCGAAGCCAATGCCGTCGCGTTGATCGCTGCCGCCTTGCCCGGTTTCGAGGCTTTGCTGGAGGAGGCGATCGCAGCCGTCAGGCAAAAGGTGCTGGTCGAGGGCCGGGTTTCCTCGGCGAAGCTGGAGCAGGAACAGCACGCCGCGCATGGCCTCTCCTGGCTCGCCACCTATGTCATGGCGCTGCGCGAACTCAAGGCCTATGGCGAGCGCCTTCAGGAAGAGGATCGCTACGGCGCGATCGAGGACTACGCGATCAGGATCGGCGCCGGCGAATACGCCGCCCAGATCTTCGGCGGCATTCCCATGAGCCAGGGCGAGATCGTCCGTTTGCCGACGCTCGGCCTCTCGGCCAAGGCCGTCGCCGCCGCCTGCTCCGATGCGGCCGAGCAACTGATCGCCGAGGGCAATACGCCGGAGAACCGCGCCCGCTTCGTCGCCCTGTTCAGTCAGTCGCAAGGCCTCGCCAGCGTCGGCGATCCCGGCCTCGACGAGACGCTCGAGGCGATCCGCTCCGAGATGCGCCGCTTCTGTGAGCAGCAGGTCACGCCGCATGCGCATAAATGGCACCTGCAGAACGAATACATTCCGCTGCCGGTGGTCGAGCAGATGGCCGAGCTCGGCGTCTTCGGCCTGACCATCCCCGAGGAATTCGGCGGCATGGGCCTGTCGAAGGTCTCGATGTGCGTCGTCTCCGAGGAGCTTTCGCGCGGCTATATCGGCGTCGGCTCGCTCGGCACCCGCTCCGAGATCGCCGCCGAGCTGATCCTCAATGGCGGCACCGAAGAGCAGAAGGCCTATTGGCTGCCGAAGATCGCCTCGGGCGAAATCCTGCCGACCGCCGTCTTCACCGAGCCCAACACCGGCTCCGACCTCGCCTCATTGCGCACCAAGGCGGTGAAGGACGGTGACGTCTGGAAGGTCTACGGCAACAAGACCTGGATCACCCATCCGGTCCGCGCCGACATCATGACGCTGCTGGTCCGCACCGATCCCGACGCGCCGGGCTATCGCGGCCTCTCCATGCTGATCGCCGAGAAGCCGCGGGGCACGGATGCCGAGCCGTTCCCGGTCGAGGGGCTGACCGGCGGTGAGATCGAGGTGCTCGGCTATCGCGGCATGAAGGAGTACGAGCTCGCCTTCGATGGCTTCGAGGTAAAAAGCGAGAACCTGCTCGGCGGCGTCGAAGGGCAGGGCTTCAAGCAGCTCATGCAGACCTTCGAGGCGGCTCGCATCCAGACGGCGGCGCGTGCGCTCGGCGTCGCGCAATCGGCCTTCGATCTCGGCCTGCGCTATGCCCAGGAGCGCATCCAGTTCGGCAAGCCGCTGATCGCCTTCCCGCGCGTCGCCGACAAGCTCGCCATGATGGCGGCCGAACTCGTCATCGCCCGCCAGCTCACCTATTTCGCCGCCCGCGAGAAGGATGCCGACCGGCGCTGCGATCTGGAAGCCGGCATGGCCAAGCTGCTCGGCGCCCGTGTCGCCTGGGCGGCGGCCGATAACGCGCTGCAGATCCACGGCGGCAACGGCTTTGCGCTGGAGTATCCGGTTAGCCGGGTGCTCTGCGACGCCCGCATCCTCAACATCTTCGAGGGCGCGGCCGAGATCCAGGCGCAGGTGATCGCGCGGCGGCTGGTCGAGGGGTGAAGGCGCGTCGCGCCTAAAGACTCGCCGCCGCCCGCGCCGCCTGATCGTATTGGCCTGAGAGCGAACGCATCGCGGCAGCGATCTCCGACAGGCGGGCCGGGTCGAGGCCCGTCGCCAGCACTGATTTCACCAGAAGCTGCTCGCGGATCTGGGCGTAGCGCTTGCAGGCCTCGTCGCCTGCCGGGGTGATCGCGACGGTCTTTTCCTTGCCCTTGCGCCCGCTCTTCAAGAGCTTCAGGCGCTCGAGCTTCTTCAGCGAATAGTTCACCAGATGCGTGTCCTCGATGTTGAGGACGAGGCAGATGTCGGCGAGGCGCTTGGCCTTGCCGCGATGGTTGACGTTGTGCAGGACGAGCACGTCCATCGGCGTCAGTTCGGGAATGCCCGCAGCCGTCATGCAGCGCAGCATCCAGCGCTGGAAGGCATGCACCGTCATCGTCAGCGCGAACTCGAACTCCGACAGCGCCGGCATCGCGCCGGAGGCGAGATGGCCGGAGGAGACGATCGGGCCGAGGTCGTCGGAGGGGTGCATGGTCGCGTTCACCGAAGGGCGCGGGGAACCCTCTTCCGGAGGGTATCTTCCTTCTCCCCTCGGGGGAGAAGGTGTCTGCGGAGCAGGCGGATGAGGGCAGAGCGACTGGGTGAGACAAGGACAGGCCAAGCCTGTCCTTGTCTCATCCGTCAGCGCTTCGCGCTGCCTCTTCTCCCCCGAGGGGAGAAGGAAGTTGCTCAGCCGTCGCCGGCCTCACATCTTCTTGTAGGCGTCGACGATCGCCTGGCCGTCGGCGCCGGCCTTCTTCAGCCAGTCGGCCGTCAGGGTCTCGCCGGCCTTCTTGAAGCCGGAAGCGAGCGCGGCTGAGGGGGCCTGCACCTTCATGCCCTTGGCCTTGAGCTGGTCGAGATACCAGTTGGTCTTCTCTTCCCACATCTTCCAGCCGCGGGCTTCTGCATCGGCCGAGGCCTTGAGGATCGCGTCCTGCGTCGGCTTGTCGAGCGCGGCGAAGGCCGCCTTGTTGACGAAGGTCGCGTTCTTCGGAATCCAGGCCTGGACGTCGTAGAAATGCGTCAGCGTCTCCCAGGCCTTCGAGTCATAGCCGGTGCCGCCCGACGACATGAAGGAGTTGACGACGCCGGTCGCGAGCGCCTGCGGCAATTCCGCCGCCTGGATCGTCACCGCCTGCATGCCGAGCAACTCGCCGAGGCGGGTCGTGCCGACATTGTAGGCGCGCCACTTCAAGCCCTTCATGTCCTCGATCGTGTTGATCTCCTTCTTGGCGTAGACGCCCTGCGGCGCCCAGGGGACCATGAACAGGAGCTTGATGCCCTGGCTGTCGAGCTTCTTCTCGACCGCCGCCTTCGAGGCCGCATAGAGCTTCTTCGACTCGACGAAGGAGGTTGCGAGGAAGGGCACGACGTCGATGCCGAAGACCGGGTCTTCGTTCTCGTGCAGCGACATCAGCACCTCGCCCATCTGGGCCTGGCCGGTCTGGACGGCGCGCTTGATCTCCGGCGCTTTGAACAGGGCGGCGTTGGCATGGACGGTGATCGAGAGCTTCCCACCGGTTGCCGTCTCGACGTCCTTGGCGAAGGTGGCGAGGTTCTCGCTGTGCGGATTGTCGGAGGGATAGGCCGCCGGCAGGTTCCACTTCGCCTGAGCGAAAGCCGCCGGTGCTGCGAAGGCGAGCGTTCCAGCCGCGACGCCGGCAATGAGCATACCCTTGATGAAATCGCTGCGCTTCATGGTGTTCTCCGTTCCCTCTTGGTGGTGGTTGCGCATCATTTCGGAAATGCGAGTTCGGGCAAGACCATCACGATCTGCGGGAAGACCGTGATGATCGCGACGGCCGCGACGAGCAGGAAGAAGAAGGGCAGGGCGGCGAGCGCGACCGTGTTCGAATCCTTGCCCGACATCGTCTGCAGCACGAACAGGTTGAAGCCGACGGGCGGCGAGACCTCCGCCATCTCGACGATCAGCACCAGGAAGATGCCGAACCAGACGAGGTCGAAGCCGGCGGTCTTGATCATCGGGATGACGATCGCGGTGGTCAGCACGATCATCGAGATGCCGTCGAGCGCGGCGCCGAGCAGGATGTACATCACGGTCAGCGCGGCGATCAGCGCGTAGGGCGACAGGTGCAGGCTATCGACCCAGGCGGCGAGCGCGGCCGGGATGCCGGTATAGGCCATCGAGGTCGACATGAAGGAGGCGCCGGCGAGGATCAGCATGATCATGCAGGTGATCCGCGTCGTGCCCATCACGCTCTGCCAGAAGGCTTCCTTGGTGAGCGAGCCCGACCACCAGGCGATGCCGAAGGAGCCGAGCACGCCCCAGGCCGCGCATTCCGTCGCCGTCGCCCAGCCGAGCAGCAGCGACAGGAAGACCAGCGCGATCAGCAGCATGCAGGGGATGAGGTTGGCCGATTCCCTGAGCTTCTCGCGCAGGCTCATCTTCGGCTCGGCGGGCGGCGACTGCTCGGGATGCAGCAGGTGCCAGATCGCGATGTAGCCGGAATAGAGCGCCATCACGAGGAGACCAGGTAGGAAGCCGGCGAGGAAGACCTGGATGATCGAGACGTTCGCCGCCACCGCATAGACCACCATGGTGATCGAGGGCGGGATCAGGATGCCGAGCGTGCCGGCGCCGGCGAGCGAGCCGAGCGCGAGCTTCTCATTGTAGCCGCGCCGCTTCAGCTCCGGCAGCGCGATCTTGGCGACGGTGGCGCAGGTCGCTGCCGAGGAGCCGGAGACCGAGCCGAAGATGCCGCAGGCCAGGACGTTGACGTGCATCAGCCGGCCCGGCAGCCAGTTCAGCCAGGGGGCGAGGCCGCGAAACATCTCCTCCGACAGTCGCGTCCGGTAGAGAATTTCGCCCATCCAGATGAAGAGCGGCAGGGCGGCGAGCGTCCAGGAGGCGCTGTTGCCCCAAATGGTGGTGGCAAGCACGGAGCCGGCCGGAATGCCGCCGGCGACGAACTGCATCGCGACCCAGCCGCAGGCCATCAGCGAGATGGCGATCCAGACGCCGCCCGCGAGCAGTACCGCGAGCAGGACGAGCAGCAATGCGGAGATCTCGATCATCGCCATCGGTCAGACTCCGCTCGCCATGGCGCGCTCGACGATTTCCTCGTCGGTTTGCGGCGGCGGCTTCTCGTAGCGCGGCGGCTGCCCACGCAGCACGACATGGACGAACTCGTCGAGCATGGCGATGAACAGGATGACGAGGCCGCCGGAATAGCCGAGCTGAGGAATCCACATCGGCATGGCGACGACGCCGCCGGCGATGTCGTTGAATTCGTAGGATTGCCAGGTCATGACCACGGCATGCCAGGCGAAGAAGCCGGCGAAGCTGAGGCCGAGCACCAGCGAGAACACCTCGAACACCCAGCGTTTTCGGCCCTGGAAGCGGTCGATGAGCAGGCCGACCCGGATCATCTCGCCGGATTTGAAGGTATGGGCGAGGCCGAGAAAGGCCATGGCGGCCATGCACCAGGAGGCGAAATCGTCGCCGGCCGGGATGTTGAAGCCGACCTCGCGGCCGATCGACAGGCCCATCATCAGGACGAGGATCGCGATCAGGAAGAGGCCGGCAGCGTAGCCGGCGAAGAGATAGAGCGCGTCGAGGAAGCGGCGGATCATGTGCACGCTCCCAATGACTGGGGGGCTTTTCCAGCCCTCATTCTGAGGAGCGCCGCAGGCGCGTCTCGAAGGATGCGCCAGGAGGCTCTGGAGACATCTGGACCATCCTGAGAGACGCCGCGGAGTCCATCCTTGGGCCCGCCAAAGGCCGGACGCGAGGGCGGCTCCTCAGGATGAGGGCTGCGGATTGCGTGCCCGATGCCATGCCACGCATAGCGGCTTGCCAGGAACGATCCTGTCATGAAAGCCTCCCCTAAGATCGGTCCGGCCCCTCAGCCATGTCCCGATCGCTGAGCCGATCCTAATCGGCGAAATAGGCTTGTCAACGTTTCATCGACGATTTATCGATGAAATGTCAAAATGCCTTCCTGGCCAATAAATCGGGGGATCGGATGATGAGCGGCCGTTGGGACTTCTGGATCGACCGTGGCGGCACCTTCACCGACGTGATCGGCCGTGATCCCGCAGGCAAATTACATGCCCGCAAGCTGCTCTCCGAGAATCCCGGCGCCTATCGCGACGCCGCCGTCCAGGGCATCCGCGACCATCTCGGTCTGAAAACCGGCGAGCCGATCCCGGCCGGCACGGTCGGCGAAGTCCGCATGGGCACGACGGTTGCGACCAATGCGCTGCTCGAGCGCAAGGGCGACCGCACCTTGCTCGTCACCACCAAGGGCTTCCGCGACGCGCTGCGCATCGGCTACCAGGCTCGGCCCGATATCTTCGCCAAGGAGATCATCAAGCCCGAGCAGCTCTACGACGCCGTGGTCGAGATCGAGGAGCGGGTCCTCGCCGACGGCTCGGTCGAGAAGGCCGCCGACGCGGCGGCAATCCGCGGCGCCTTGCAGGATCAATACGATGCCGGTTTTCGCGCCGTCGCGATCGCCTTCATGCACGGTTACCGCTACCCGGCACATGAAGAGCTCGCCGCGAAGATCGCCCGCGAGATCGGCTTCCCGCAGGTCTCGGTCAGCTATGAGGTCTCGCCGCTGATCAAGCTGGTCGGGCGCGGCGACACCGCCGTGGTCGATGCCTATCTCTCGCCTATTCTCGCCCGCTATATCGCGCAGGTTTCCGAGGAGCTCGACATCGCCCGCACTGGCGCGCGGCTGATGTTCATGATGTCATCGGGCGGTCTCACCGCTGCCGAGCTGTTCCAGGGCAAGGACGCGATCCTCTCCGGCCCGGCCGGCGGCGTCGTCGGTCTTGCCGAGACCGGTCGCTCGGCCGGCTTCGACAAGGTCATCGGCTTCGACATGGGCGGGACCTCGACCGACGTCGCCCATTTCGACGGCGAGTATGAGCGCGCCTTCGAGACCGAGGTCGCCGGCGTGCGCATGCGCGCGCCGATGATGCTGATCCACACGGTTGCTGCAGGTGGCGGGTCCATTTTGCACTATGACGGCTCGCGCTTCCGCGTCGGCCCGGATTCGGCCGGCGCCAATCCGGGCCCGGCCGCGTACCGCCGCGGCGGCCCGCTCGCCGTGACCGACGCCAACGTCATGGTCGGCAAGCTGATCCCATCCTATTTCCCGGCGATCTTCGGTCCCGGTCAGGACCAGCCGCTCGATGTCGCGACCGTGCGCGAGAAGTTCGCGGCGCTGGCGGCTGAAGTCGGCGACGGCCGTTCGCCGGAGGAGGTTGCCGACGGCTTCGTCCAGATCGCGGTCGCCAACATGGCCGAGGCGATCAAGAAGATTTCGGTCCAGCGCGGCTACGACATCACCCGCTATGCGCTGAACTCCTTCGGCGGCGCCGGCGGCCAGCATGCCTGCCTCGTCGCCGATGCGCTCGGCATCAAGACCGTGCTGCTGCATCCGTTCTCCGGCCTGCTCTCCGCCTATGGCATGGGCCTCGCCGAGATCCGCGCCACTCGCACCGCGGCTCTCGATGTCGCGCTCGATGCGCAGGCCAAGGCGGCGATCGGCGCGCTCGCCGACAGGCTCGGTGCCGAGGCGAAAGGCGAAGTCGCAGGGCAGGGCGTTGCCGAGGGCGACATCGCCATCCATGTCCGCGCCCATATCCGCTATGCCGGCACCGACACCGCGATCGCGACGCCCTTCGGCAGCCGCGCCGAGATGCAGGACGCCTTCCAGGCGGCGCACAAGGCCCGCTTCGGCTTCATGGACGAGACCAAGGCACTGGTCGTCGAGGCCGTCGAGGTCGAGGCGGTCGGCGGCGGCGCGCGCTTCGAGGAGGCAGCGGCGGCCGAGAACGCCGGCGAGCCAGGGATCGCCGAGCGCACTCGCTTCTTCTCGAAGGGGCAGTGGCACGAGGTGGCGATCGTCCGGCGCGAGGCGATGGCCCGGGGGCAGGCCATCGCCGGCCCTGCCATCGTGATCGAGCCGAATCAGACCGTCGTGGTCGAGGATGGCTGGACCGCCAAGCTCACTGCCAAGGACCATCTCGTCCTCACCCGCAGCAAGGCGCTGGTGCAGCAGGCAGCGATCGGCACCAAGGCCGATCCGGTCATGCTCGAGATCTTCAACAACCTGTTCATGTCGATCGCCGAGCAGATGGGCGTGACGCTGCAGAACACCGCCTATTCGGTGAACATCAAGGAGCGGCTCGACTTCTCCTGCGCTGTCTTCGACCAGACCGGCGCGCTCGTCGCCAATGCGCCGCACATGCCGGTGCATCTCGGCTCGATGGACCGCTCGGTCGAGACGGTGATCTCGAACAATCCGGTGATCCGGCCCGGCGACGTCTATTGCCTCAATGCACCGTACAATGGCGGCACGCACCTGCCCGACATCACGGTCTGCACCCCGGTCTTCGACAATGAGGACAAGAACATCCTGTTCTGGGTGGCGAGCCGCGGCCACCATGCCGACGTCGGCGGCACCGCGCCGGGCTCGATGTCGCCGCTCGCGACGAATATCGAGGAGGAAGGCGTCTATATCGACAACTTCAAGATCGTCGATCAGGGCCGCTTCTGCGAGGAGGAACTGGTCAAGCTCCTGACCGGCGCGCGCTATCCCGTCCGCAACGTCGTCCAGAACGTCAACGACCTGAAGGCGCAGATCGCCGCCAACGAGAAGGGCGTGGCGGAGCTGCGCAAGATGATCCGCTCCTTCGGCCTCGATGTGGTCCAGGCCTATATGGGCCATGTCCAGGACAACGCCGCCGAAAGCGTCGCGCGCCTGCTGACCCGCCTGCATGATTCCGAATTCACCTATCCGATGGACCAGGGCTGCGCGATCAAGGTGAAGATCACCATCGACCGCGAGAAGCGCGAAGCGACGGTCGACTTCACCGGTACCTCGCCGCAGCGGGAGGATAATTTCAACGCGCCGGCGCCCGTCACCCGCGCCGCCGTGCTCTATGTCTTCCGCGTCATGGTCGACGATGCGATCCCGATGAACGCCGGCTGCCTCAGGCCTATCAAGGTGATCGTGCCGGAGGGATCGATGCTGGCGCCGCGTTATCCGGCCGCCGTCGTCGCAGGGAATGTCGAGGTCAGTCAGGCCGTGACCAACACGCTGTTCGGCGCGCTGGAGGCGATGTCGTCCTCGCAAGGGACGATGAACAACCTCACCTTCGGCAACGACCAGTACCAGTACTACGAGACGATCTGCTCCGGTTCACCGGCCGGGCCGGGCTTCAACGGCACCTCGGGCGTCCACGTCCACATGACCAATTCGCGCCTGACCGATCCGGAGATCCTGGAGACGCGCTTCCCGGTCGTGCTCGAGGATTTCCACATCCGCGCCGGCTCCGGCGGCAAGGGCGAATGGAATGCCGGCGACGGCACCAGCCGCACCATCCGCTTCCTCAAGACGATGGACTGCGCCATCCTCGCCTCGCACCGCAAGGTCCGTCCCTTCGGCATGAAGGGCGGCGAGCCCGGCGAACTCGGCCGGACGCTGGTTCGGAGGTTGGCCGGCGAGGTCGAGGAACTCAAGCCATCAGACCAGACCCTGCTCCAGGCCGGTGAAGCGGTAACTGTGATCACGCCGACAGCCGGCGGCTATGGAAAGCGCAAGGGCTAGGGCCATCGTTTCATAGTCTTGTCTTTCCGGGGCTTCGCGTAGCGAAGAGCCCGGAACCCATGACCACGACGTTCAGCGAGAAGCAGGTCGGATCGAACCGGGATCCTGCTGCTGCGGTGTTCATGGGTTCCGGGCTCGTTGCTGCGCAACGCCCCGGAATGACGCAGAGCGTCGGCCGCAGCGCTGACGGCTACGCCAGATCGGTCTGCGCGAAATCGTTGCCCTTGTAGAGCACGGGCACGTCGCGGCTGCGGGCGCAGGCATAGGCGAAGCAATCGCCGAAATTGAGCGCGGCGGGGCTGCCGACCGCGCGGCTGTAACGCTTCGCGACCTCGATCGCAGTGCGGCCGATCTCCGGCGTCACGGACATCTCCTCGGCGCCGAGATCGGTGACGAATTGCCGGACGCTCGCTTCGGCGCGCGTGATCGTCTCCGCATCGGGCTCGCGGCGAGCTGCCCGCGCCTTCTTCGCGGCAAGGCCGAGCACTGCCTCGAACATTCCTGGCGGCGAGACTACTAGTGGCGTGTCCGCTGCTTCCAGTCGCGCAATCAGAGCTTCCGCATCGGCTTCGCGGCCGAGGATCGCGACGATCACCGACGCGTCGAGATACATCAGTGCTCGCCCCACATCTCGTCGGTGAAGCGCTTCATGTCGAAATCGCCCGGCGCCTCGCCCATGGCATCGGCGAGGGCAAGGCTGCGCGCTAGCCGTTGCCGCAGCGGCTTTTCCGCTTCGATGCGGGCCAATGCGTCTTCGAGCGCGGCCTTGACGGCCTCGGTCTTCGTGCGTGCGCCGGTCGCCCGTTGCACGCGCTCGGCCAGGACGTCGACGGCATCGTCGCGGATATAGAGCGGCATTGATCCTCTCCTAATGAATATTCAGATAAGGCGCTACGAATATTCATGCAAGCGCTGCAGGGCGATAGAGTTCGCTCCCCGATGACGCAGGCGCACGTCGCGCCTATGTCTGGTCTTCAAGATGGAGACCGACCATGGCCCAGACCTGGATGATCACCGGTGCCAATCGCGGCATCGGCCTGGCGTTGACGATGGAACTGCTGCGGCGAGGCGACCATGTCGTCGCCGCGGCGCGTGATCCCTGGGGTGGGGCGTTGGCGGAGGTCGCCAGCGGCCAGGCCGGGACGCTGACCCCGCTCGAGCTCGACGTCACCTCCGACAGGAGCGTCGCCGCGGCCAAGCAGGCGCTCGATGGCCGCCCGATCGACGTGCTCGTCAACAATGCCGGTGTCTACGGCCCGCGCGACCGGCAAACGGCGCTCGACATGGACTTCAAGGCCTGGCGCGAGGTCTTCGAGGTCAATGTCTATGCCCCCTTGCGGGTGGCGCAGGCGTTCCTGCCCAATGTCGAGGCGGGCTCCGGCCGCAAGATCGTCACCATCAGCAGCCGCATGGGCTCGATCGGCTCCAACCCGTCCGGTGCGATCGCCTATCGCTCCTCGAAGACGGCCGTGAACATGGTGATCGTCGGCTTCGGCAATGCGGTCCGCGACAGCGAGGTTGCGGTGCTGCTCTTCCATCCTGGCTGGGTCCGCACCGACATGGGCGGCGGCGGCGCCGACATTCCGCCGGCCGAGAGCGCCGCCGGGCTGATCGGCACGATCGACGCCTCGGGGATGGCCCAGACCAACAGCTTCCGCAACTGGAAGGGCGAGGACATCCCCTGGTAGGGCTCAGTTCCCACGGGTCGATGCCAACCAGAGCCCGCCGCCGATCAGGAAGCCGCCGCTGAACTTCGACATCAGCCGGA
>JAESGH010000270.1_pt1 | contig 72183 bp, 70 predicted proteins | sample 9269641 | NCBI WGS metagenome assembly JAESGH01 (sample SAMN14515345, study PRJNA621665) | algae metagenome | isolation source: Phormidium tanganyikae FI6-MK23 and co-occurring heterotrophs from granitic... | place: USA: Fort Irwin, California | collected 1998-05-24 | reverse complement strand
GGGTGCCGCGCGGGCGTGATTTTCCGCGGCGAAACCGCCTGGTCTCGGGCCTGGCCCTGGGAACGGTCGTGGTCGAGGCGGCGCGCAAATCCGGCTCGCTGATCACCGCCCGCTTCGCCAACGAGCAAGGCCGGCAGGTCTTCGCCGTGCCGGGCTCGCCGCTCGATCCGCGCGCGGAGGGCGGCAATCACCTGATTCGCGAGGGCGCGATCCTCTGTGCCGAGACGGCGCATGTCGTCGACGTGCTGGCGCCGATGCTGCGGCAGGGCGATCTGTTCGGTCCTGTGCCGTTCCTTGCGCGCGAGGGGGGAGAGCCGCCTGCGCGTCAAGAGGCGCTCTGGGACGAGCTCGACTTGCCGGAGGTGCTGCCGGCGCCGAAGCTCGAGCTCGAAAGCGGGTTTCCGCAGCGACGGGACGTTATTGCGGACGTCCCGCATCGACGCCTGCTCGATTTGATCGGCTCAGCGCCGATAGCGATGGATGATCTTGTTCGCGCCAGCGGCCGGCCTGCGCGCGAGGTCAGCCGCATCCTGCTCGAACTGGAGCTGGAGGGCGTGGTGCAGCGTCATGCCGGTGGTGCGCTCTCGCGGTCGGGGTGAGCCCGGCAGCCTGGGATCAGTCGGCCGCATCGCCCCAGCGGCCACGTTCCCGCTCGGCTTCCGCTGCCGCAAGATCCAGGAGGGTGACGAGCAGGTCGAGATCGGCGGCGCGGGCCTGGCTGCCGAGTTCGACGAGCATTGCCGCCGCTTTGGCGGCGACATCGCGCTGCAGGTCGCGTTGACGTGCTCTCTTTGCGACGAGAAGCTGCAGCGCCAAGACTTCAGCCTCGCCATGAGCCAGCAAGCTGCGAGGTGCTGCAAAGTCAGTGGAAGTGTGGGCGGTAGTCGTTGGAGACGCCGGCATGGGAGGCTCCCGCTAGGTTGTTCGCGTTTATTTATGCAACCTATGATTTAATAATCTACAAAAGACGAGGGGTCAGGTCGGGATGTCCGGCCCTGAGACTTCACCGAGCTGCAATTGGCAGGTTCGGCGATTGATCGCCGCTTCCAGCCGCGTCATGTCGACGAAATAGGCTAGGCTGCTGAGATGCGCTGCCCGGGCCATCGCTCCGAGCTCGATGCTGATCTCTTCGATATAGGATGCAACCTCCAATTGCATTCGCGCCAGCGCGTCCATGCTGTGCGGGCCGGGAGAGGCCAGGGTGCTGCGGCCGGGGTGTGCAACAGGAGTCAAGCGATTGTCTTCCGGACAGATTTTATCCTCCTTGCTCCGCCGTGATACTGCTTTTCTCATCTCGTCTGCCCTCGCGATGGCATCAGCCCGGGGAAACGAACCGGTGTTTGATGGATGCTATTCTTGCTACTCGATTTCGAAGAATGCAATCACTGCGTGTATAAATTTTCTCGTAATGGAACGTTCTGCAGGCCGGTGCGTTCCTCAGCGGTCGCAATTCGGCCGCGATTGGTTCAGCCCCGGTTCAACCGGAGCGCGCTAGATCGGGCACCAAGGCGGGCATCCGCCGACAGGAGAATGGCATGTCAGATTTCGGAAAGAGCCGCTTCCTCGTGACGCTCGCCGTCACCGGCAGCATTCTGGCCGCGGGCCTGACGCCGGTCATGGCCGGCGAAACCCGTGCGGTCGGCTTCGACAAGAGCCGTCTCGATGCGGCGCAGGCCGATTATTCGCAATACTATCGCCGTGGCTGGCGCGGCAATAATCGTGGCGCGGCGATCGCGGCTGGCGTCGGCCTCGGCATCCTCGGCGCCGCGGCGATTGCAGCCAGCAGACCGCGCTATGCCGAGCCCGTTTACGGTTACGGCGGCGGCTATGGTTACGAACCGAGCTACGTCTATGAGGAGCCGGTCTATGTCGCGCCGCGTCGCTACTATGGCCCGCGCCATTACGGCTACTATCCCGACAACATCCGTGATCCGGCCGGCGGCAGCTATCGCTGAGGCTTGATCTAGGCAAACAGCCTTAATCAGTTCTGAACGCCTGGCGCCTAGGCTTCAAGGGTCGCTTCCGTCGCATGGCGGAAGCGGCCCTTTTCGCGGCGCGCGAGACCAAGCGGCTCCGATCCTGGAGCCATTGCCTTGTCGACCTTGGAGAATGACGATGAAATCCTCGCTCAAGACGCTGCTGTCCGGCTGCGGCGCGGTCGCCCTGGCGATGTTCTGTTCAGGCGCGGCAATGGCCCAGTATTACGGTGACGGCTATGATCGCCGCTACGACCGGCGCTATGAGCGCCCCAGCTACGACCGGGGTTATGACCGTGGCTACGACCGGGGCCGGCGCGATGGCAGCTACGGACGCGACGACCGCGGCTATGGACGTGATGACCGGCGCTATGGACGGGATGGCGGCGGGTATCAGCGTAGGCCTGATCCGAACAACCCGCTTGCCGGGATGAGCATCGAAGACCAGAAGCGGGCGATCAAGAACCAGCGCGACGCACAGAAGAAGGCGATCAAGCGCGGTTATCTTCTTCAGTAGCCCAATCGTCTTCCGGCCCGCTCGCATCCGCGTCGAGGCGGGCGAGCCGGTCGAGGGCGCCCTGCAGGATGTAGGCCGCCGCCATCTTGTCGACGACGGCGGCCCGCCGGGCGCGCGAAGCATCGGCATCGAGCAATGTGCGGGTAACGGCGAGCGTCGACATCCGCTCGTCCCAGAACACGATCGGCAGCGCCGTCAATGGCGCGAGATTGCGCACGAAGGCCCGCGTCGATTGTACCCGCGGCCCCTCGGTTCCGTCCATGTTGAGCGGTAGGCCGATCACCAGCCCGGCGATCGCATGGGTCTGCGCCACTTTCAGCAGCGCCGCCGCATCCTGCTTGAACTTGATGCGCTGGATCGTCTCCAGCGGCGATGCGATCCGGCGTTCGACATCGGAGAGCGCGAGCCCGATCGTCTTGGTGCCGAGATCGAGCCCAAGCAAGCGAGCGTGCTCGGGCAAAGCGAGGAAATGGTCCAGGTCGACGAGGTTGTTGGCCATCCCTGGCCGGTAGCACGGGCCGCCCGCCTAAGCGAGCGGCCCGCTTAACTCAATTGGCGTTCTGCGGCGTCAGGCCGGCCGCCTTCAGCGCCGCGCCCCATTTCGCGACCTCGGCGGCGAAGCGCTTGCCATGGGCATCGCGTGTCCATTCCGCCGTCGGGAAGGCGCTGGTGCCGACAGCCTTGAAGCGGTCGAGCACCGCCGGGTCCTTCAGCGCCGCCTGCAACGCGCCGTTGAGCTTGTCGAGCGCGGCCGGCGGCGTACCCTTCGGCGCGTAGAGGCCGTGCCAGATCGTCATGTCGATCTCGGTGCCGGCTTCGCGCGAGGTCGGGACGTTCGGCAGCACGCCGAGGCGCTCCGGCGAGGTCACGGCATAGGCGCGGATCTTGTCGGACTGGATCTGCGGCACCGCCGTGGTCGACTGGTCGCAGAGCACGTCGACCTGGCCGCCGACGAGGTCGTTCATCGCCGGTCCCGTGCCGCGATAGGCGACCTGGGCGAGCTTCACGCCCAATGCCTGCGAGATCAGCACGGCGCACAGATGCGCGTTCGAGCCGACGCCGGCATGGGCGACGGTGAGCTTCTCGGCCTGTTGTTTGGCGTAGGGGAAGAAGGCCTTGCCGTCGACCGGGGGCAAAGCGAGCTTGCCGGCGATCACCATCGGCCCGGTGTTGACGAGGCCGACCGGGGCGAAGGCGGTCTGCGTCTCGTAGCCGAGATTGGCGTAGAGCGCCGGCGCGGCGGCGAGCGCGAGATGGTGGATCAGCAGGGTGTGGCCGTCCGCCTCGGACGAGACGAGGCGCTTGGCGCCGGCCGTCCCGCCGGCGCCGGCGATGTTCTCGACGATGATCTGCTGGCCGAGCGTGCGGCCCATATGCTCGCCGAGCAGGCGCGCGATCACGTCGCTGGGGCCGCCGGCGGCGAAGGGCACGATCAGGGTGATCGGCTTGCTCGGAAAGCTTTGGGCCAAAGCGGGCGTGCCTAGCCCCAGCAGCAGCAGCCCGGTCAGGGCGCCGCGGCGCGTCGTAAGGAATCTGCGGAAATGGGCGATCATTCGTTTCCTCCGGTGTGGCGGCCGCTCTGCGTCGGCTTGGTCGAAATCTCGTGGCGTGCAGCCATCGAGCTTTGGTCGCTCCAGTTCGAGCGAAACTTTAGAAATATATGGCAACAAATTGATGATGCGTCGATTGCGATCGGTCGACGCTCTAGCGCGCCTATGAAGCGGGGGGCGATTCAGCGCAGGTCTGACAGGTAGTGAACCTCCTGGGTCAGGCACAGGCTGAGCCTGTGCTCGACGGGCGTGCCGTCGAGCGACAGGGCGATGCGGTCGATCTGCAGGGCCGGCTCGCCGGCCGCAACGCCGAGCGCCGCGGCGTCGTCTCCAGCCAGCACCACCGCCTTGAGCCGCTCGCGCGCATTGGCGATGGTGATGCCGTAATGGCCCGCATAGAGGCTGTAGAGGTTGTTCGGGATCGGCCCGTTCTCCAGGCCCGGAAAGAGCTGCTGCGGCAGACTGAGTGTCTCGACGATCAGCGGCGCGCCGTCGAAGGCGCGTTGCCGGCGGATGCGGATGACGGCGGCGCCCTCGGCGAGATCCAGCGCCGCGCGCTCGGTTTCGCTGGCCGGGCCGGTTGTCACTGAGAGGACGACGCTGTCGGGAAAGCGCGGCGCGCCGCGATCGGGCGCCAGCTTGAAGAACTGGAACAGGATGCGGCGCTCGTCATGCTCGGCGACGAAGGTGCCGCGGCCCTGGCGCCGCACCACGAGGTTCTCGGCGGCGAGCTCGTCGAGCGCCTTGCGCACCGTGCCCTGGCTGACGCCGATCTCGGCGGCGAGCTGGCCTTCGCTCGGCAGCGCCGCGCCCGGCGCCCAGACGCCGTCCATGAGCCTGCGCACAAAGATCGCCTTCACCTGCCGATAGAGCGGCCGGAAGCCCAGCGCCTCCGGCGTATCGGGTTCGCGGGGCTGACTTGCGATTTCGAGCTTGTGCACACTCATATGTCTTATATAAGACTTGGGCGCAGCCACGTCGAGCCCGATTTCGCAAATGGGTCGGCGTGCAGGTCACGAAATCGGTTCAGGGGAGTTCGCCATGAGCAAGCCGCATCTGCTGGTGCATGAGAAGAAGGACACGGTCGGTGTCGTCGTCGTCGAAGGCCTGAAGGCCGGGACCGACATGCTCTGTGTCGTCACGCACGATAATTCCGACTTCCGCCTCGCCGCCAAGATGGACATCCCGATCGGCCACAAGGTCGCGCTCAAGGACATCAAGAAGGGCGACACGATCTGGAAATACGGCCAGGACATCGGCAAGGCCGTCGCCGACGTGAAGCAGGGCGAGCACCTCCACGTGCACAACGCCAAGACCAAGCGCTGGTGAGCGCCGGCCTCCGCCTACTCCGATCCTAGGGCTCCCATCAGGTCGAGCCCCAACGTCCAGGAAACGCCAATGTCCTCCATCGTCGCCAATTTCGACCTCGTCAAAGGCAAGCTCGCCAGGGTTAAGGGCCGCAAGATCGAGGCGCCTGAGTTCAAGACGCCCTTCGTCAAGCGCCCGACCGGCCGCAGCCTCGATTCCTTCCTGGGCTGGCGCCGTGAGAACGGTCGCGTCGGCGTGCGCAACCATGTGCTGCTGCTGCCGCTCGACGATCTCTCGAACGCCGCCTGCGAGGCCGTCGCCAACAACATCAAGGGCACGCTGGCGATTCCGCACGCCTATGGCCGCCTGCAGTTCGGCGAGGACCTCGAGGTCCATTTCCGCACGCTGATCGGCACCGGCTCGAACCCGAACGTCGCCGCCGTCATCGTCATCGGCATCGAGGATGGCTGGACCAAGCGCGTCGTCGACGGCATCGCCAAGACCGGCAAGCCGGTGGTCGGCTTCGGCATCGAGGGCCATGGCGACATCGCGACGATCGCGAAGGCGTCCTATGTCGCCAAGGAGTTCGTGCAGTGGGCGACCGAGCTGCAGCGCACCAAGTGCGGCATCGAGGAACTCTGGGTCTCGACCAAGTGCGGCGAGTCGGACACCACCACCGGCCTGTCTTCCTGCCCGACCGTCGGCAACATGTACGACAAGTGGATCCCGCGCGGCGTCTACGGCGTCTTCGGCGAGACCTCCGAGATCACCGGCGCCGAGCACCTCTGCAAGGCGCGCGCGGCGACGCCTGAAGTCGGCGAGCGCTGGTACAAGATGTGGAAGGCCTATCAGGACGACGTCATCGAGGCCCACAAGACCGACGATCTCTCCGATTCGCAGCCGACCAAGGGGAACATCGCCGGCGGCCTGACCACGATCGAGGAGAAGGCACTCGGCAATCTCGAGAAGATCGGCCGCGAGTGCAAGTTCATCGACATCCTCGAACCGGCGCAGGCGCCGGAGAAGGGGCCTGGCCTCTACTACATGGACACCTCCTCGGCCGCGGCCGAGTGCGTGACCCTGATGGCGGCGGGCGGCTATGTCGTGCACACCTTCCCGACCGGGCAGGGCAACGTCATCGGCAATCCGATCGTCCCGGTCATCAAGATCACCGGCAACCCGAAGACGATGCGGACCATGCCCGAGCACATCGACGTCGACGTCTCCGGCATCCTGCGGCGCGACCTCACCATCCCGCAGGCCGGTGATGCCCTGATCGAGAACATCGTGCGCACCGCGAATGGCCGCCTCACGGCAGCCGAGGCGCTGGGCCATCGCGAGTTCTCGATGACCAAGCTATACCGCAGCGCCTGAGCAACTGCGTCTCCGGGCGCGACGAGGCGAAAGAAGTGTCGGACAGCATCGTTTCATTGCATGCGCCGGGGCGGGACGTGTTGCCCGCCTACGCCCATGCCCTGGAAGTGGGCTGGTCGCCGAACACGATGCGCAACGTCGCGCCCGAGCAGCTCGCCGCGATCGCGGCCGATCCCGACGGTTTCATCGCCGGGCTCAACAACCGCGGCGGCAAGATCCGCCTGCACGATGGCAGCGAGGTCGCGCGCCTGCCGGACATGATCCGCTGGATCATCGCGGACGACCGGCCGGAGCGTCCCTTCGTCGGCAGCATCAACCTGCGCTGGCAGGAGGACGAGGCGGGCAAGCCGGTCACGGAGCTGCCGGCGCATGTGCTCGGCCATGTCGGCTACACCATCCTGCCGAACCATGCCGGAAACGGTTACGCCAGCGCCGCCCTGGCGGCCGTGCTGGCCGAGGCACGCACTATCGGCCTGCCCTTCGTCAAGATCACCTGCGACGCCAATAACACGGCCTCGCGGCGGATCATCCAGAAGAATGGCGGGCGTTTCATCGAAAATTTCGTCGCTCTGTTCTATGGGCCCGGCGAGCGGCTGATGTACCGGATCGATTTGCAACCATGACCGAAGCAGCCGTCCCGCGCCTGGCGAAAGACCTCGGCCCGCTCCTGCCGGGCATCGCGCTCTCGACGGTGGTGGCCATCGCCTCCGTCCTGGCAGAGCCCGTCCTGAAGCAGCTTGCAGGCGGTCGCGTCGGCATACCCGCCGTGGTCATCGCGCTGGTGATCGGGATGGCGCTACATTCGGTCGCGAACACCAAGCGCTTCCTCCCGGGCATGACCTTCTGCGTCAAGAAGCTGCTGCGCTGGGCGATCGCTTTGCTCGGCCTGCGGGTCGCGCTCGGCGACATCATCGCGCTCGGCCTGGGCACGGCTGTGCTCGTCGTCGTCTCCATGGCTGTGACCGTCGTCACCGGTTTCGTGCTGGCGCGGCTGCTCGGCCGTGAGCCCGGCGTCGGCGCCCTCGGCGGCGTCGCCACCGCCGTCTGCGGCGCCTCGGCCGCGCTCGCGACGGCGACGGTCGTCCCCGATTATCGCAACAAGGCCGCCGACACCGCCTTCACCGTGATCGCGATGAACGTGCTCGCCACGGTGGCGATGCTGGCCTATCCGCTGCTCTGCGCCTGGCTCGGCCTCTCGCAGCAGCAGACCGGCGTGATGCTTGGCGCGACCATCCACGACGTCGCGCAGGTGGTCGGCGCCGGCCAGGCGGTCTCGGACGAGGCTGCAAACGCGGCTGTCATCGTCAAGCTGTTCCGGGTCTTCCTGCTGTTGCCCTGCGTGCTGATCGTCGGCTGGTGGCTGACCCGGCATGGCGAGACCCATGGCGACGCCAAGGTCCCCGTGCCGGTCTTCGCCTTCGTCTTCCTGGTCATGTGCGTGGTGAACAGCGTGCTGAGCACGCAGGCAGGGCTCGCCGGGATCTACCTGCCGATCCGCGACATCCTGCTCGAAGTCTCGCGCTGGGGCCTGCTGATCGCGATCGCGGCGCTCGGCTTGGGAACCTCGATCGCGGCGATGGCCCGCCTCGGCTGGCGCCATCTCGCCGTGGTCACCGGCACCTCTCTCGTCATCCTCGTCGTCGCCACGGGCGGGATCATCCTGCTCGGTTGACCGACATTCACAGCGGAAAGAGCCATGACCGACATCGTCATCACCGAATTCATGGACGAGGCGGCGGTGGCGGCGCTGAAGGCGCGCTACAGCGTCCATCATGATCCCGATCTCTTCGGCAAGCCCGACGAGCTCGCGCGCCTGGTTGCCGACATCCCGGCGCTGATCGTGCGCAACCAGACGCAGGTTCGTGGTGCGCTGCTGGCGGGCGCGAAGAACCTCACGGTCGTCGGCCGGCTCGGCGTCGGCCTCGACAATATCGACATGGAGGCCTGCTCGGCGCGCGGCATCCAGGTCTTCCCGGCGACCGGCGCCAACAGCCTGTCCGTGGTCGAGTATGTGATCGGCACGGCGATGACGCTGCTGCGCGGCGCCTATTTCGCCAATGCCGCAATGCTCGCCGGCGAATTTCCGAAGACCAAGCTGATCGGCCGCGAGATCGCCGGCAAGCGCATGGGCCTGGTCGGCTTCGGTGCGATCGCCCGCGACACGGCCCAGCATGCCAAGGCTCTCGGCATGACCGTCGCGGCCTATGACCCCTATGTTCCGGCTGATGCCCCGGTCTGGAAAGGCATCGAGAAGCTCGAGCTCGACGCGCTGCTCGCGACCTCCGACGTGATCTCGATCCATCTGCCGCTGACGCCCGAGACGCGTGGCGTGATCGGCGAGGCCGCCTTCGCGAAGATGAAATCCGACGCCATCCTGATCAATGCTGCCCGTGGCGGCGTCATGGACGAGGCTGCGCTGGTCGCGGCGCTGAAGGGCGGGCGCCTCGGCGGGGCGGCGCTTGACGTCTTCGAGCAGGAACCGCTCAAGGCCGATGGCGCCAAGCTCTTCGCCGGCACGCCCAATCTGATCCTGACGCCGCATATCGCCGGCAATACGATGGAATCGAACGGCCGCGTCTCCGGCCTGGTCGCCGAGCGGGTGATGGCGGCGCTGGAGGGCAGGGCATGACGAAGCTCTCGTTGGAGGCGGCCGAACAGAAGGTCGCGGAGCTCTTCATCGAGGCCGGCGCCTCGCCCGCCAATGCGGCTTCCGTCGCGCTGGCGCTGGTCATGGCCGAGGCGGACGGGCTGAAAGGCCACGGCCTCTCGCGCGTGCCGACCTACATTTCCATGCTGCGTTCCGGCAAGATCGACGGCCAGGCCGTGCCGATCGCGCGCCAGCCCAAGCCCGGCGTGCTGGCGATCGACGCCGCCCACGGCTTCGCCTATCCGGCGATCGACCTTGCCGTGATCGAATTGCCCGAGATCGCCCGCAAGCAGGGCATCGCCGCCGCCCCGATCCGCCGCTCCAATCATTGCGGCGCCGCCGGACTGCATGTCGAGCGGCTGGCCGAGCAGGGGTTGGTCGCACTGCTCTTCGCCAATACGCCCGGCGCAATGGCGCCTTGGGGCGGCGCCAAACCGGTCTTCGGCACCAATCCAATCGCCTTCGCCGCGCCGCTTCCCGGCCGTGAGCCGCTGGTGATCGACATGGCGCTCTCCAAGGTGGCGCGCGGCCCGATCGTCGCCGCCAAACAGAAGGGCGAGGCTATCCCCGAAGGCTGGGCGCTCGACGCCGCCGGCAAACCGACCACCGACCCGGCCGCCGCGATCGCCGGCACCATGGTCCCGCTCGGCGACGCCAAGGGCGCGACGCTCGCCATGATGGTCGAGATCCTGGCCGCTGCGCTGGTCGGCACCCATTTCGCCTTCCAGGCCTCGTCCTTCCTCGACGACCAGGGCGGCCCGCCTGACACCGGCCAGCTCATCCTCGCGATCGACCCGGCGAGCATGGGCGGCAACTGGTTCGCCGAGCGCATGAGGCTGCTGACCCACGCGATCGAGGAGCAGCCGGGCACAAGGCTGCCCGGCATGCGGCGCTATGGCCTACGGGCCAAGGCGCGGGCGGAAGGGATTGAGGTCGCTCTCTGAGCCGTGGCGGTGCAGCCGGCAGCGAGATGACGCAAGGGAACATCATCGCGATTTTTAGCGGAGTTTGTCGCGAAACCTGAAGAACCCCAGACGTATTCACGGCGATGGCGCGCCCAATGATGCGGCCGCGCGGATTTCGCCTGGGGGGACTATGAAGACCATGCTCATGGCCGCATGTGCTGCGGCGTTGCTGGCCGGCTGTCAGACGACGCAGCAGGCGGCTCAGACCATGCGCAGCGAATGGGTCGGCGAGAGCGCCGATTCCTTCTTCGTCGCGAACGGGCCGCCGATTTCGAGCTTTCCGCGCGACAATGGCGGCCAAATCTACACCTGGCGCGGCGGCGAGGCGAGTATCGTCCGGCCCGGCAGTGTCCAGACCCGGCGCGTCCCGGCGCAGACGCTCGATGGCCGCCGCACCACCACGACGACGGTGACCTACCAGCCAGCGCAACGCGTCAATTATGTTTGCGAGGCCCAGATCGCTGCCGACGCGGAGGGCAAGATCGGGTCGATCCGCATCAGCCGCGACAGCGGTGGCATGTTCCTGTCGTTCTCGCGCTGCGGCGAGCTGTTCAGTCGCGGTTAGAGCGTAGCCAGTTCTATACGAAATCGAATCGGTCAACATCGACAAGGCCTTTGTCGGTGATCTTGAGATGTGGGATCACCGGCAGGGTCAGGAAGGCGACCTGCAAGAAGGGCTCGGCCAAGACGACGCCGAGCGCCTTCGCCGCCGCGCGCAAGCCTTCCAGCCCGTGCCGCACCGTCTCGAAGGGCTGGTCGCTCATCAGCCCGGCGACGGGCAGCGCCAGCTCGGCCGTGACCTTGCCGCCATCGGCGACCGCGAAACCGCCGCCGGTTTCGATCAGCCGGTTGGCGGCCGCCGTCATCGAGGCCTCGTCGACGCCGACGACGCAGAGATTATGGCTGTCATGGCCGACGGAAGAGGCAATGGCGCCGTGCTGCATGCCGAAGCCATGGACGAAGCCCGTGGCGATGCCGCCATTGCGGCCATGACGCTCGATCACCGTCACCTTGACCGCATCCTGAGGGAGATCGGGCAGTGCGAGGCCGTCGCGCGCCGGCAGGCGCATCGAAAGCCGCTCGGTGATGATCCGGCCCGGCACGACCCCGATCACCGGTGTTTCGCCTTCGCGCGCTTTCACCGCGAAATCCTCGGGCGCGAGCCTGCGGCTACGGACGCTGGCGAGGCCGACCGGCGCTACCGCCTTCCTGTCTGCGAATAGCGCGTCCTCGACCAGCCTGCCGCCGGCGAAGACCTTTTTGACGCGGCAGGCGGCGAGATCGTCGACCAGCACAATGTCGGCACGCTTGCCCGGGCCGATGAAGCCGCGGTCGAACAGCCCGAAATTCCGCGCCGCCGAGAGGCTCGCCGTGCGGTAGGTTGCGAGAATGTCCGCGCCGTGCGCGATCGCGGTGCGGATCATGTAGTCGAGATGGCCTTCTTCGGCGATATCCAGCGGGTTTCGGTCGTCGGTGCAGAAGGCAAGGAAAGGCGAGGCGTCGCGGCTGATCAGCGGGATCAGCGCGTGCAGGTCCTTCGAGACTGAGCCCTCGCGGATCAGGATCGCCATGCCCTTAGCCAGTTTTTCGCGGGCTTCCTCGGCAGTCGTGGTCTCGTGGTCGGTACGGATGCCGGCGGAGAGATAGCCGTTGAGATCGAGCCCGCGCACCAGCGGCGCATGGCCGTCGATATGCCGGTGCGAGAAAGCCTCCAGCTTGGCGAGGCAGCCGGGATCGCGATGCAGGACGCCGGGGAAGTTCATGAACTCGGCAAGGCCGATCACCTTGGGATGGTTCATGAACGGGGTGAGGTCGGCGGCCTCCAGCGCAGCTCCCGCCGTCTCCAGATGCGTCGCCGGCACGCAGCTCGAGAGCTGCACGCGCAGATCCATCCGCATCTCTTCGGCGCATGCGAGGAAATAGCGGATGCCCTCGGCGCCCAGCACATTGGAGATCTCGTGCGGGTCGCAGATCGCGGTGGTGACCCCGTGCGGCAGCACGCAGCGCTCGAATTCAAGCGGCGTCACCAGCGAGGATTCGACATGGAGATGCGTATCGATGAAGCCGGGCACCGCGATCAGGCCGGCCGCATCGAAGCTCTGCCTGCCCTCATAACGGCCATGAGTGCCGACGACCGTGTCGCCGCAGAGCGCGATATCGGTGTCGACAAGATCGCCCGAGACGAGATCGAACAGCCTTGCGCCGCGGATGACGAGATCGGCCGGCTCATCGCCGCGGCCTTGCGCGATCCGGCGGGCGAGGGTGGCTGCATCGGTCATAGTTGAAGCTCCGGGTTCAGGCCGGCTTGGCTATGCCATCTCGCCGGCCTAGACAGGCGCTGTCCAGTCGCCTTTCGCGGAGACCATCATGCAGCTCACCTGGTTCGGCCATTCGGCGTTTCGGCTCGACCTGCCCGGCGCCTCGGTCCTGATCGATCCGTTCTTCACCGGCAATCCCGCCTTCGAAGGCGATGCGGCCGCCGCCGGCAAGGGCGTAAGCCATATCGTCGTCACCCATGGCCATGGCGACCATGTCGGCGACACGCTCGCCATCGCCGCGGCGAACGACGCTACCGTGATCACCAATTACGATCTGTGCATGCACCTCGCCTCGAAGGGGCTGAAGAAATTCCAGCCAATGAACACCGGCGGCGTCGTCGATCTCGGTGCCTTTTCGGTGACGCTGGTCCGGGCGGATCACTCGGCCGGCATGGGCGAGGCGGGGGTGGCCGTCCCGGTCGGCAATGCCAATGGCGCGATCATCAAGGCGCCTGGCGAAAAGACGCTCTGGCACATGGGCGACACCGACATCTTCTCGGACATGGCCCTGCTCGCTGAGATTCACGGCGTCGAGGTCTGCATCTGCCCGGCCGGCGACCGCTTCACCATGGGCGCGAAGACGGCGGCGCTGGCGATGACCCGCTTCGTCAAGCCGAAGCTCGCGATCCCCTGCCATTACGGCTCCTTCCCGATCATCGCCCAGGATGCGGCGGTCTTCGTAGAGGGGCTGAAGGGCAGCGGCATCGAGGCGCTGGTGCCGGAGAAGGGCAAGGCGGTGACGGTCTGACGCTGCCGTCATTGCGAGGAGCGTAGCGACGAAGCAATCGAGGGCCGTCGAGCAAGCCTTCCTGGATTGCTTCGCTTCGCTCGCAATGACGATAGGAGCCAATAGGCGCTTACCTACACGCCAATCGCGCGCTATACGCCTCGCAACCATGTCCGGCTTGTTCAGCCGATCCCAACAGGAGCCCGCCCATGTCGGTCGACGCCGCCACCGTCAAACGCGTCGCGCATCTCTCGCGCATCGCCGTCGATGATGCGGATGTGCCGAAGCTGCAAGGCGAGCTCAACGCCATCCTCGGCTTCGTCGAGCAACTCAACGAGGTGGATGTCATGGGCGTCGAGCCGATGACCTCGGTCACCCCCATGGTGATGAAGAAGCGCCAGGACATCGTGACCGACGGCGAGATCGCCGACGAGATCGTCGCCAATGCGCCGGCCTCCGAGGACGACTACTTCATGGTGCCGAAGGTGATCGAGTGAGCGCCGGGCTGCTCCGCTCGCCGTCATTGCGAGCGCAGCGAAGCAATCCAGCGCCGTAGAGCTCTGCCGCCCCTGGATTGCTTCGTCGCTGCGCTCCTCGCAATGACGCTTCAGCCCGACAGAACAGTTTCCGGATTAGCCATCGTGACCGATCTCACCCGCCTGACCCTGACCGAGGCCCGCGACGGGCTGAAGGCCAAGCAGTTCTCCGCCACCGAGCTCACCAAGGCCCATATCGCCGCCGTTGAGCAGGCGCGGGCGCTCAACGCCTATGTGCTGGAGACGCCCGAGCATGCGCTGAAGCAGGCTGCTGCCTCCGACGAGAAGCTTGCCAAGGGCGAGGCCGGCCCGCTCGAAGGCCTGCCTGTTGGCATCAAGGACCTGTTCGCGACTAAGGACGTGCGCACCACCGCCTGCTCGCGCATTCTCGGCAACTTCGTGCCGCCCTATGAATCGACGGTCTCGTCGCAGCTCTGGCGTGACGGCGCCGTCATGCTCGGCAAGCTCAACAATGACGAGTTCGCCATGGGCTCGTCGAACGAGACCTCGGCCTTCGGGCCGGTGGTCAATCCCTGGCGACGCCAGGGTTCCAATGTCGGGGCAGGGGCTGCCGGCGCGATCGAGGGTAATCATCTGGTGCCCGGCGGTTCATCCGGCGGCTCGGCCGCGGCCGTCGCCGCGCATCTTTGCCTCGCTGCGACCGCGACCGACACCGGCGGCTCGATCCGCCAGCCGGCGGCCTTCACCGGCACGGTCGGCATCAAGCCGACCTATGGCCGCTGCTCGCGCTGGGGCGTCGTCGCCTTCGCCTCCTCGCTCGACCAGGCCGGGCCGATCGGCAAGACCGTGCGCGACTGCGCCGTGATGCTGCGCTCCATGGCCGGACACGATCCCAAGGACACCACCTCGGTCGACATGGCCGTGCCGGACTACGAGGCTTCGGTCGGCCGTTCGGTCAAGGGCATGCGGATCGGCATTCCCAAGGAGTACCGTCTTGAGGGGCTCAACCCCGAGATCGACGCGCTCTGGCAGCAGGGCATCGACTGGCTGAGAGCCGCCGGCGCCGAGATCGTCGAGATCTCGCTGCCGCACTCCAAATACGCGCTGCCGGCCTATTACATCGTCGCGCCGGCGGAGGCCTCCTCCAATCTCGCCCGTTATGACGGCGTCCGTTACGGCCTGCGCGAGCAGGGCCGCGACATCATCGAGATGTACGAGAAGACCCGCGCCGCCGGCTTCGGCGCCGAGGTCAAGCGCCGCATCATGATCGGCACCTATGTGCTGTCCTCGGGCTATTACGACGCCTACTACCTGCGCGCCCAGAAGGTGCGCACGCTGATCAAGCGCGATTTCGAGCAGGTCTACGATCAGGGCATCGACGCGGTGCTGACGCCGGCGACGCCGTCCTCCGCCTTCGGCATCGGCGAGAAGGGCTCGTCCGACCCGGTGGAGATGTATCTCAACGACGTCTTCACAGTGACGGTGAACATGGCAGGCCTGCCGGGCATCGCCGTTCCGGCGGGGCTCGACAGCCATGGCCTGCCACTCGGCTTGCAGCTGATCGGCCGCCCCTTCGACGAGGAGACGCTGTTCTCGCTCGGCCAGGTCATCGAGGAAGCCGCCGGCCGCTTCCCGGTCGGCGAACGCTGGTGGGCCTGAACCCGTCAGCGCTTGATCGGTCGCATTCCGAATCCTGATTTCCCGGACGCCACGCCGGGTGGCAGTCTCCGCGCCTGATCAGGCTGCCGGAGACCGCCATGCCGTCCTATCCGTTCGAAACCGTCGACGTCTTCACCAACACGCGCTTCGGCGGCAACCAGCTCGCCGTCTTTACCGACGCGCGCGGCCTCTCGGATGCCGAGATGCAGGCGCTGGCGGCGGAGATGAACTATAGCGAGACGACCTTCGTGCTGCCGCCGAGCGATCCGGCCAATACGGCGCGCGTCCGCATCTTCCATCGCGCTGCGGAAATGCCCTTCGCCGGCCATCCCAATGTCGGCACCGCCTGCGTGCTTGCCGGCCATGGCCGCGACCGCGACGGCCTCCTGCTGTTCGAGGAGCTCGCCGGACTCGTCCAGGTCCGGGTCGCGCGCGACGCCTTGGGGCAGGTGACGGGCGCGACCATCGCCGCGCCGCAGGCCCTCTCGCTCGGCATCCAGTTGCCGGCCGACGCGATCGCCGCCTGCGTCGGGCTCTCCACGCAGGACGTGCTCACCGCCCGCCACCCGCCGCAGCAGGCTTCGGTCGGCGTCAAATTCGTGCTGGTCGAGGTCACGCCGGAGGCGCTGACGCGGGCGACGCCGGACATCGCCGCCTATCGCCGGTTGTCGGCGGAAAATCCCGTCCTGGAAGGACGCTTGTCGATCTTCTTCTATACCTGGGACGGCGACAGGGTCCGCGCCCGTATGTTCGCGCCGCTGTCGGGCACCTGGGAGGATCCTGCAACCGGCAGCGCCAGCGCGACGCTGGCGGCTCTCACCCTGTCACTCTCCGACAAGGACAGCATAGCCTTCGAGATCGCGCAGGGCGTTGAGATGGGCCGGCCGAGCCTGCTGCAGGTCACGGCGCGGCGCGTCGACGGTGAGATCCGCGCCACCGTCGGCGGCGGCTGTGTGCCGGTGCTGCGCGGTGAGGCGACGGTTTAAGAGAGACGCGTCATGCTCGGGCTTGCCCCGAGCATCCCAGGCCGGAGAAGGCCCTGAATGGCGCCTTCTTGTCACAAGATTCTCGGGTCTGCGCTTCGCTCCGCCCGAGAATGACGCGGCTGTCAGCCGAGCCCTAATTCCGCGCGAACCTTCCGCGTCAACCCGGCCGCGACCAGCCGGTGGCTTTCGCGCAGATAGTCGCGGAAGGCATCGTCCGGCAGGCCCTCGTCGGAGAAGCGTTGGATCCATTTCATCCCGCGCGAGGCGAGATAGGGCGCTGGCTTACAGCCGGGCGCGTCGCGCAGCATCTCATAGGCTAGCGGCGAGCATTTGAACGAGACGAACAGCGCTCCCTCGGCATCGTCACGGCCGAGGGCGAACACCTTGCCACCGACCTTCCAGACATCGGCGCCGCCCCACTGCACGACATGGCTGGTCGCGGGCAGGGCAGCGCAGAAGGCGTTGTATTCGGCGAGGGTCATGTCGTCCTGCTATCGCGAGTCGCTGCGTTGGATCGCTTGATATCCTAGTTGCAGCCGGCGCGTGTCCGGAGCCGGCGACCCGACCCGCTAGCGCTGCCAGAACGGCTTGGCGATCTCCGTCTCGACCTGCTGTTTCGTCAGGCCGATATCCTTGAGCAGATGCGGGTTCTCCTGTGCCATCTGCGCCAGCTTCCAGCGAGCGCGGATACGTTCGCGCCAGATTGCCAGCAGGCTTCGCTGGGTAGCCTGCGGTATATCTGACGCGAGAGCGGGAGCATCGTTCATCGCAACCTCCCAAGGTTTGGGCGCGGCCGGCGCCCGGAGTGAAGGAGGTTTCGTTCTGCTCGATGCAGGCGGTACGGTCCTTAAGCCCGCCCGAAGAGTTCCAAAAACTTCCAAAAGGGCTATGGATTTGGCCTATGCAGGGATCGCGCTTCGCCTTTGGCCCTTTCGTGCTCGATCCGAGTGCGGGAACGCTCCTTGAGAACGATGTCCTTGTCAGCGCCAGCTATCGCGGCTTGAGGTTGCTCGGCGCGCTTTTGGCACGCTCTGGCGACATCCTGAGCAAGGCCGAATTGCTGGATGCAGGCTGGCCGGGACTGGCCGTCGAGGAAGGCAATCTCACCGTCCAGATCGCGCAATTGCGCAAGCTGCTCGGCACGCGTGCCGATGGCGGCGACTGGATCTCCACGATCCCGCGGGTCGGCTACCGCTTCGCGGGGGAGGTCGCGCAGCTCGGCCCTTCGCAGCGGAAGCCCTTGCCGCTGCCCGCCAAGCCGTCGATCGCTGTGCTGCCCTTCGCCAATGTCAGCAACGATCCAGAGCAGGAGACGTTCGCGGACGGGCTGACCGAGGACCTGATCACCGACCTGTCGAGAACCACGGAGCTGTTCGTCATCGCTCGCAACTCCGCCTTCGCATACAAGGGCAAGGCAAGGGATGTGCGCGAGATCGCCGAGGAACTCGGCGTGCGCTACTTGCTGGAGGGAAGCGTCAGGCCCGCAGCCGGGCGGGTGCGCATCAACGCCCAGCTCATCGATGCCTCGAGTGGCGACCATCTCTGGGCCGAGCGCTTCGATCGCAGGCTAGACGATATCTTCGCCGTCCAGGATGAGGTCACGGCCCGGATCATCGAGGCCTTGCTTGGCCGACTGCGCACCGCGCCGCCACGTCAGCGGCCGAAGAGCCTTGAGGCCTATGATCTATGCGTGCGTGCGCGCCGACTGATGGACGACACGCCGCAAGCGGCGCAGGAAGCGCATCTGCTGCTGACGCGCGCCGTCGCGCTCGATCCGGACTATGCCGATGCCTGTCGCTGGCTCGCCTTGAACCACTGGATGGGCTGGGTGCATTCCGGGGGCCCGAGCGAGGCCTCCCGCGGGATCGCTCTGGAGCTGGCACGCAAGGCCGTCGCGCTCGATGCCAACGACGCCGGCTGCCGCTGGGCGCTGGCCTATCTGCTCGCCTATGAGCGCGATTTCGCCGAGGCGGATGCGGAATTCGCCAGGGCGCTCGCACTCGACCCAAGCGAAGCCGATGCCTGGGCGGCGCTCTCCGACATCACGGTACTGGCCGGGCGGGTCGCGGAGGGCCTTGAGCACATCCGCAAGGCGTTCCGGCTGAACCCGTTTCCGGCAAGCTGGTATTATCTGCCGCTCGGCCAGGCGCTCTATGCGGCCGGGGGGTACGAGGCCGCAGTCGAGGCGCTGCGCCGTGACGAGACCCATCGAACGAGTTCGCGCCGCTTCCTGGCGGCGAGCCTGGCTCAGCTCGGCCGGCTAGAGGAGGCGCGCGCCGAAGCCGAGCTTTTCCTGGTCGGCAATCCGGATTTCAGCATCCGTCACTGGGCCGCGATGGAGCCGTTCCGCGATGACGCGCTGCGCGAGCGCTTCGTCGACGGCTTTCGCAAGGCGGGTCTTCCGGAGTGATGTGGCCCCGCAGGAACCCAGCTTGGCCGCGCGCGGTTGATCTGCCGCTCAAGAACGCGAGGCGATGATGAAGCTTTCAGGCGGATGCAATTGCGGGCAGGTCCGCTACGAACTCGACGGCGAGCCGATCCGCGTCGGCATCTGCCATTGCGAGACCTGCCGGAAGAGCTCGGGCTCGACCTTCTCCTATTTCGGCATCTGGCCGAGGGCGAACGCAACTCTTTCTGGCGAGTTGAGTTGCTGGCAGAGCCGCGCCGGCGGTGAGCGCTTCTGTCCGAACTGCGGCTCGCCGCTGTTCTGCTGGGCGGATGGGGCCGACGAGATCGAGATCAAGCTCGGGACATTGGACAGCCCGCCGAGCGCTCTCATCCCGGCCTATGAGCTCTGGACGATCCGCCGCGAGCCCTGGCTGGCGCACCAGATGGGCGCCGAGCAGCACACGCGCGATCGCGAGAAATCGACAGCCTAACAATCGTTAGAAGTTTTCGGCGTCGATACCATGAGCCTTGGCAGCAGCGACGATCTGAGACCAGGTCTCGTCGTCGAGCGGGATGCCGTCGCGCTCGCGCTCGATCCGCGTCTTGCGCTCCTTGTCGCCGGGCGCCAGCACGGGCTGCGAGGGATCCTGCGGGGCGGCGGCGCGGACGAATTTGAGATAGCTCTCGATCCGCTGCTGGCGCAGGGCCGCGTCCGGCTCGAGTCGGGCCGGATCGATCAGCACGCCGAACAGCGAATTGATGATCCAGCTCTTATGCGGCTTCTCGTCGATGCGGGCAGCACCCATCAGCCCGGCCGACAGCAGTTCGGCGATCAGCGACAGGCCGGCGCCCTTGTGGTCGCCAAAGGGCAGCAGCGCGCCAAGTGGCAATCCCTCCTGGAGGAAGACATGCCGGGGCTCGACGGTCGGGCGGCCCTCGCCATCGATGATGTAGCCTTCCGGCACGGTGACGCCCTTGTTGAGCGCGACGCGTGCCTTGCCATGCGCCATGCGGCTGGTGGCGAAGTCGAGGATCAACGGCTCGCCGCCGGGCAGGGGCAGGCCGATCGAGATCGGGTTGGTGCCGAAGCGCGCCTGCTTGGCGGCGAAGGGCGCGACGATCGGCGGCCGTCCGGCGACATTGACCCAGAACACCGAGATCAGCCCGGCAGCCGCGGCGACCTCGGAATAATGGCCGATGCGGCCGATATGGTGGGAGTCGAGCAGGTTGAGCACGGCGACGCCGCCGGTCTGCGCGATCGCGATGGCGCGGTCGACGGCGCCTCGCGCAGTCGGTTGGCCGAGCGCGACATTGCCGTCGACGATCAGGAAGGGACCGGCCTCGCTGCGAATGCTGAGCTTGGCCTGCGGCGTCAGATGGCCGTCGGCGAGCGAGTTGAAATAGAGCGGCAGCATGCCGATGCCATGGCTGTCATGGCCGCTGAGATTGGCGAGCACCAGATGGTCGGCCGTCTCCTGCGCTTCCGCCTCGCTCCAGCCGGCGGCGGTGATCATGGCGCGGGAGAGGGCGCGGAGCGCATCGGGCCGGTGCAGGCGATATGAGGTCATGGCCATCTGTCGGATGCTGGAATGGTCCGCGCAGAGTGCACGGGCTTGCGTTTCATGCAATGGACGCAGGCAAATGGCGCTGTCCCGGCCGGTGCATCTCGACGTTAAGCTCACCAATCCTTATGTTGCTGTCAGCAATCCTGTTTTCACCGGACCTTGAATCCGGTCGAGGAGGGACGAGGAATGTTTTCGATACCCGGCCTGAAGGTCGTCTCACTGACCGATGCTGCTGCGACTCGCGTTCGCGAGATCATGGCGCAATCGGCGCGCGACAACCCCGATTCGCCCGCGCTCGGCCTGCGCGTCGGCGTCAAGAAGGGCGGCTGCGCCGGCATGGAGTACACCTTCGAGGTCGCTCGGGCGGCCGGCAAGGGCGACGAGGTCGTGACCGAGAAGGACGCGACAGTGATCGTCGACGCCAAGGCGGTACTGTTCCTGCTCGGTACCGAGCTCGACTTCAAGACTGACCGCTTCTCCTCGACCTTCGTCTTCAACAATCCGAACCAGGTCTCGGCCTGCGGCTGCGGCGAATCGGTCGAGATCAAGCCGCGCTCGGAAACTGCGCTGGCGGCGCCTTGAGACGCAGCTCCGGAATGACGGGGCGTATCGAAAGCCGTTAGATCAGGCGACCTTCGCGGCGTCCAGGATCGCGTCCTCGGTGACGGTGCGGTTGCGGCCGTCGCGCTTGGCCTGCAGCAGCGCATTGTCGGCGCGCTCGACGATCGAGCTTGCCGTATCGCCACGCCGATACATCGAAACGCCGAGCGAGATCGTGATCCGCCCGAGGCTCTCATTGGTCGAGCGCTTGACCAGTTCACGGGTCAGCAGCGCCTGGCGCACCGTCTCTGCCCCGAACTTGCCGGCGACGACATCGGCCTCCGGCAGGATGATGGCGAATTCCTCGCCGCCGAAGCGGGTGATGATCGCCTTGTCCTTGAACTTGTCCCGCATCGTCTTGGCGACCAGGCGCAGCACCTGATCCCCCGTCAGATGGCCGTGCATGTCGTTGAAGTGCTTGAAGAAGTCGATATCGGCCATGACCAGCGCGAAGGGCTCGCGCCGTAGCGTCGCCTGATCGATCGCCTTCTGCAGCATCTCCTCGAAATGGCGGCGGTTGGCGAGGCCGGTGAGCGGATCGGTCAGCGCCTCGGCGCGCGTCGATTCCAGCGCCTCGCGCAGGTTGCGGATCTCGTGGGCGCTCTCACGCAATTGGCCTTCGAGCTGGGTCTTGCGCGCGACTTCCTCGCGGGTCGACAGCACCAGCGCCTCGACCCATTCGCGCAGCTTGTGCCGGTCGGCCGAAGGGGGAACTTCCTCCGACATCGCGCAGAGCCGGCCGTGATACTGCTCGCTCGAGCTCAGCGCCCGGTCGACCAGCGCCATCATGCTGTCGATCTCGGCAAGCACTTGCAGGCTGGTGCGCTCCGCCTGGCGCGAGATCCGATCGGTGCTGATGAACTTGTCGTAGAGCGTGTCGATATCGGCCGCGCCGACTTCGCCATTGCTGGCGGCGATCACCGCGCTCATCGCCATGCTGAGCGCCGGCATCTCGCCGCTGAGATGCGCGTACCAGACCTCGAAGGCGCGCGGATAACCAGGAGAATAATGCTGTCGCATCGCCGCGACGACCTGTTCGGCGAGATCGTGCGTCTGCGGCGAGCCCGGTTGGCTGGTGGTCATGACGTCCTGTCCCCCGCCGGGCACGAAATTCTTCCGCGCCCGCTACGCGCCTGACCGTAGGGCAGAGGGGGTTAAAGCAAGGTTGCCAGGATACGTGATTCAGCCGACGCGGACAGGACGCAGCAGGAAGGCCGGGACATGATCGCCCAGGCCCTTGACCTCGGGCCCGTCGTCGAGGTCGTCGCGGCGGGACGAACGGCCCCGGTTACCGCGTGAGGCGCCATTGCCGGAGGCCTCTTCGCGACGCGGCGAGCGCGGTGCATCGTTGCTGCGCACGGCCTCGACCTCGGCCCGCTCGGGCCGGCTTTCGGACCGAGCATGCTCGCTCCTTGGCTCGCCTCGCGAAGGCTTGCCATCGCGCCCGCCACGTTGCGGGCGGCCACCCTTTCGGTCGTCGCCACGGCGGCCACGGCGCTCTTCACGCGGCTCGGCCGCCGGCAGGCTCTCAAGGCCCGGCCCGGCCCATTCGATGCTCTGGCCGGTCAGCTTCTCGATCGCGGCGAGGAGCTTGTCGTCGTGGCGGGTGACGATGGTGAAGGAAGCGCCCTCGCGCCCGGCGCGGCCGGTGCGGCCGATGCGGTGGACATAGTCCTCGGCATGGGTCGGCACGTCGAAATTGAAGACATGGCTGACGGCCGGGATATCGAGTCCGCGCGCCGCGACATCGCTGGCGACGAGGATCGGGTTCTCGCCGGTGCGGAAGGAGTCGAGCGCCGCCATGCGGGCGTACTGGTCCATGTCGCCATGCAGGGCAACGGCCGGAAAACCATGCTTCTGCAGGGACTTGTGCAGCGTTGCTACATCGCGCTTGCGGTTGCAGAACACGATCGCGTTCTGCAGGTCCTTGGCCTCCTTGATCAGCCGGCGCAGCGTGTCGCGCTTCTCGTAATCCTGGTTGTGCGAGGCGACCAGGCGCTGGGTGATGGTCGCGGCGGCAGTCGCCGGCCTGGCAACCTCGATGCGCACCGGATTGTGCAGGAACTGCTCGCTGATCCGCGTGATCTCCGGCGGCATCGTCGCCGTGAAGAACAGCGTCTGGCGCGTGAACGGCACCAGCTTGCAGACACGCTCGATGTCCGGGATGAAGCCCATGTCGAGCATGCGGTCGGCTTCGTCGATGACGAGCAGCTCGACGCCGGTGAGCAGCAGCTTGCCGCGCTCGACATGGTCGAGCAGCCGGCCGGGCGTCGCGATCAGCACGTCGACGCCGCGGGTGATCTTGGCGTCCTGATCGCCGAAGGAGACGCCGCCGATGAGCAGCGCGACCGAGAGCTTCTGGTTGACGCCGTAGCGGACGAAATTCTCTTCGACCTGTGCCGCAAGCTCACGAGTCGGCTCGAGGATCAGCGTGCGTGGCATCCGGGCGCGGGCGCGGCCGTTTTCCAGGATAGTCAGCATCGGCAGGGTGAAGGCAGCGGTCTTGCCGGTGCCGGTCTGCGCGATGCCGAGCACGTCCTTGCGGGCGAGCACGTGGGGGATGGCCTGGGCCTGGATGGGGGTGGGCGTCGTGTAGCCGGCGGTGGTGACCGCGGTCAGAACCTTATCGCTCAGGCCGAGTTCGGCAAAAGACATCGATGGTTGCGCTTCTCAAGGGTCGGGGACACGTAGCGGGATGACCGATCGACCGCAACGCTGGCGCGACTTTGCTGGGTTGCGCGCCTTCGGACGCCCGTGCAATGCAGAAAAAATGGGGCAAAGTCAACATTCTAGCGAGGTCGGTGAAGAATGGGTGCGGTCGTGACAAAGACTCCGGAGCCTTTGGTCCTGATTCCGGGGCTGAACTGCACGCCTGCGCTCTACGCTCCGCAATGGCCTTCGCTGGCGCCGGGCAGGCAGATTCTGGTCGCCGAGACCACCGCCGACGATACGATCGCCGCTATAGTCGAGCGCTTGCTGGCGGCTGCGCCAGCGCGCTTCGCGCTGTGCGGGCTATCGATGGGCGGCTATATCGCCTTCGAGGTGATGCGGCGTGCGCCGGAGCGTGTGACGCGGCTCGCTGTGCTCGATACCACCGCCAAGCCGCCGACGCCGGAAACCAATGCGCTGCGCGAGCAGATGATCGCGCTGGCTGAGAAGGGTGCCTTCGACAACGTCGTGACGCTGCTCTGGCAGAAGCTGGTCGCACCTGACCGGCTGGTCGACGACGCGTTGCGGCTCGACGTGAAGGCCATGGCGGAGGCGGTGGGGGCAGCAGGCTTCATCCGGCAGCAGCGCGCGATCATGGGGCGCTCCGATGCGCGTCCGGTGCTTGCAGCGATTTCCGTTCCGGCACTGGTCGTGGTCGGCGCGGAGGATGCGATCACACCGCCCGATGAAGCGCGCGAAATCGCCGCCGGGATCGGGACAACGGCGCGCTATCTGGAGGTTCCGGGCTGCGGCCACCTGTCGACGCTGGAAGCGCCGAACATCGTTACGCCGGCTCTGCTCGATTGGCTCAGCTGAGCCTCAGCGCGGGACTACGCAGGGGTCGAGCTTGGTCTCGTTGGCGCGCTTGACGATCGAGCCGGTGACCAACGGATCGATCGACTGACCCTTGGCAGCAGCCTGGGCAACCTGACGCATCGCGTCGCGGTCGAGTTGCGCGGTCTGGCCCGATAAGAAGTTGACGGCGATGACCGAGAGGAAGGCGATCGCCGCTGCGGCCTTGGCGGCATCGGCGACCATGCTGCCGCGCTTGTTGCGCAGGAAGGCGATGACGAGGCGCATCGCGGAACTCCGGAAAGCAAAGGGCGTCAGACGCCGATATGCAGAGCATGCGACGGCGGCTGTAAAAACTTGGTTAGCGAAGAGTCTCCGCTTCGGATCGCTATCGCATGTTGCGGAGGAAGGCCTTACGCTGGGACAGCTGATAGTCGTCACCGCCAAAGGGGCGTCGCATGCTGAAGCTGGGTGCGCGTGGCGAGCCGGTGAAGCTGTTGCAGAGCCAGCTCAACCTGTTGCCGACAAGGCTCGTCAAGCTCGTCGTCGATGGCATCTTCGGCACGCGCACTCATGGCCGGGTCCTGGAGTTCCAGGGTAACAACCAGCTTGAGAAGGACGGCGTCGTCGGTCCGCTGACCCTCGACCTGCTCGCCAATCTGCTCAAGGACCTCAACAAGATCCTGCCGGTGCCGCCGCCCATGCCGGTTCCTAAGAAGCCATCGGCGGTCAGGCTGGTCACCGACGAGATCCTCGGCTCCTTTCCATCTGCGAATAACCTGATCACGCAGGTCATCCCGCCGATCGCCGTGATCCAGACCGCGACCTACAGGCAGGGGGCAGGCGGCCCGCCACTGGACTTCCAGATCATGCCGGCGACGACAGGGCGGCTCGCGATCTTCGCCGCCCGCAACAAGGACGGAATCGAGCGCGCGGTGATCCTGCTGCTGCCGGCGCAGGTCAAGCCGGATCGTATGCTTGTCTGCATCAGCCATGGCTTCGGCGGGCAGGGGCCGAAGACGCGGGCTCGGCTCGCGGCGCTGAACTGGACCAATCCGCTATCGAAGCCGTTGATCGACTATGTGCTGCTGAATCACGTCGTCAATCGCTGGGGCGCCCAGACGCTCGCGGCGCAGAAGAGCAATCTCGGCTACATGCAGATCGTCCGCTCCGGAGCTGCCGGCGGCGAGCTTGGGCCCTTCGCCAGGGATGCGACCTTCCTGCGCCAGGTGCTGACCGAAATGAGCGATCTCACCAATGGCGCCTTCTCGTTCAACACCCTGGAGACGATGACGTTTTCGAGCGGGATCAGCGACCACAACCTGTTCGTCTCGCATGTGGAGAAGCAGTTCGACATCGCCGCCAGCTACGCCATCGACCCCGTGCCGCAGACCCGGCCGGCGAACTCCAAGGGCAAGAAGCGTCTGTTCCGCAGCGGCGTGACCTCGCAGGGGCCGCCACTGCCTGGTTCTGATTTCCTACCGGTAGGGCGCTGGAGCAATGAATGGGCGAATTTCCGCCTGAAGATCGACGGCGAATACGACTACATGCACAACTGGACGATGCCGTTCTACGGCCTCTATCTCGGCATTCAGACCTCCTAGCGGCCTGATCCGGCGCTTTCGTCTCGCCCCTCCAGCCGGGCGCGATGCTCGCGGAACAGCTTGCGCAGCGCCTCCAGCGTAGCCAGAACAGCCGCGCGCTGGCGCGAGCTTTCATGCGACACCAGGAAGATCTCGTCGGCGGTGTCGTCAGGCGGATCCTCTAACCGGATCAGCGCAGGATCGGCATCGGCCAGGAAGCAGGGCGCCATCGAGACCGCTCCGGAAGAGCGGATGCTCTCATAGCGCGCTGCGGAATCGCCGACGCGGGCGGCGATCGGTCGCCCTGCCGCCCAGGCAAGGATATGCTGCTCGATGCGGGACGAGACGTCCCTGCTGACCGAGATCACCGGCGCGGTCGCGGGATCGACCTCGCGCCGGACATAGAAGGCCTGCGCCAGTCTGCCGACCTTCTGGCTGAAATAGCCGACCTCCTGCGGCGGCTTATGCATGCGGATCGCGATGTCGGCCTGGCCACGGGCAAGGTCAAGGCGTTCTCGCGTGCTGATGATGACGATCTCGATGCCGCCGGCATCGGTCGAGAGCCGGGCGGCGTGCTGGGTCAGGAACAGGCTGATCGAGGTCGTCGCGGTGATGCGCACTGGAGCATCGTCGCGGACCCGGGCCGCATTCGCCCGCGTCTCGAAGCGCGCCACCGCTTCGGCCGCCGCCGCCGCATCCGCCGCGAGCGCAAGGCCGATCTCGGTAGGGATCAGTCGGTTGGCGCCGCGCTTGAACAGCGTCAGGCCGAGTCGCGTCTCGAAGGCCTTGAGCCGTCGTGCGACCGTGGTCTCGCTCAGCCCGAGAGCAGTCGCCGCCAGAGCGAGGCCACCGCTGGAGGCGACGGCGTGGAGGATTTCAAGATCGGCCCAGAGCGAGGTCTGCCCCGCGGTCTGGGCATCGCGTCGAGATGGAGAGGCAGGAGGCTCGCCCATGCGCTCAACGGCCAGAGATAGGTCTGGGAAGTGTCGCGCTGCGCAATGTCATGGTCGGTATCGTGCGGATCGGTCGGCATGCGCGCAGGGTGCGTGCAGGCCGAGGACGAGGCAGCCCGGCAGGCTTGCGGGGGAGCCCGGCGCGCAAGCCGGCCAGGCCTGGTCTCACAGGTCGATCAGCTCGCCGGCGAAGGCGGCCCGTTCCTGGATGAAGAGGAAGCGCGCCTCGGGCTTGTTGCCCATCAGCCGCTCGACTGTGTCGGAGGTCTCTTCCTTCGCTTCGTGATCGACCATGACCTTGAGCAAGGAGCGCTTGCTCGGGTCCATCGTGGTCTCCTTGAGCTCGGCCGGCATCATCTCGCCCAGGCCCTTGAAGCGGCCGATCTCGGGCTTCTTGCCCTTGAAGACGGTCTCGATCAGCTCGTCCTTGTGGGCATCGTCACGGGCATAGACGGATTTGGTGCCGTGACGCAGCCGATAGAGCGGCGGCACGGACAAATAGAGGTGGCCCTTCTCGATCAAGCGCGGCATCTGGCGCCAGAAGAATGTGACCAGCAGCGAGGCGATATGGGCGCCGTCGACATCCGCGTCGGTCATCACGATGACCTTCTCGTAGCGCAGGTCGTCTTCGCGGAACTGGCTGCCGATACCACAGCCCAGCGCCAGGATCAGATCGGCTAGCTGCTGGTTGGCGTTGAGCTTTTCGCGCGTCGCATTGGCGACGTTCAGGATCTTGCCGCGCAGGGGCAGGATCGCCTGGTTGGCGCGATTGCGTGCCTGCTTGGCCGAGCCGCCGGCGGAATCGCCCTCGACGATGAAGAGCTCGGAGCCGGCCGCGCCGGCATTGCTGCAATCGGCGAGCTTGCCGGGCAGCCGCAGCTTGCGCGTCGCGGTCTTGCGCGAGACTTCCTTTTCGAGGCGGCGGCGCTGGCGCTCCTCGGCCCGGTCGACCGACCAGTCGAGCAGCTTCAGCGCCTGCTGCGGCGAAGCGGCGAGCCAATGGTCGAAGGCGTCGCGCATCGCGTTCTCGACGATGCGGGCGGCTTCCAGCGTCGCCAGCTTGTCCTTGGTCTGCCCCTGGAACTCCGGCTCGCGGATGAAGACCGAGAGCATGGCGGCGCAGGTCGCCATCACATCGTCGGCGGTGACCTGCGCCATGCGCTTGGACTGGCCGATGCGCTCGGCATGGTCACGCAGGCCGCGCAGCAGCGCGATGCGCAGGCCGGATTCATGCGTGCCGCCCTCGGGCGTCGGAATGGTGTTGCAATAGGAGGAGGAGAAGCCGTCCTCGCCGGTAGCGAGCCAGGCCACCGCCCATTCGAGCGAGCCGTGGCCGCCTTCCTTGGTGATCTTCCCCGAGAAGATCGGCTCGGCGACGAGGTCCTTGCCTTCGATCTCGCGGGCGAGATAGTCGCGCAAGCCGCCGGGGAACTTGAACACCGCCTCGGCCGCGACATCGCCTTCCGGCTGCAAACGCGAGGGCGCGCAGCGCCAGCGGATCTCGACGCCACCGAACAGATAGGCCTTCGAGCGGGCCATGCGGAACAGCCGCGCCGGAACGAAATGCGCGCCTTCGCCGAATATCTGCGCGTCGGGATGGAAGCGCACGCGGGTCCCGCGCCGGTTCGGCGCGCGCCCGACCGTCTCCAGCGGCCCCAGCGGGATTCCGCGCGAGAAGCTCTGGCGGTAGAGCATCTGCCCGCGCGCGACCTCGACTTCGACCAGGTCCGAGAGCGCGTTGACCACGGAGACGCCGACGCCGTGCAGGCCGCCCGAGGTCTCGTAGACCTTGGAGTCGAACTTTCCGCCGGCATGCAGGATCGTCATGATCACTTCGAGCGCCGACTTGTCCGGAAATTTCGGATGCGGGTCGATCGGCATGCCGCGACCATTGTCGGTAACGGCGAGCGAGCCGTCCGCGAACAGCTCGACATCGATGAAGCTGGCATGGCCGGCGACCGCCTCATCCATGGCGTTGTCGATCACCTCGGCGAAGAGGTGATGCAGCGCCCGCTCGTCGGTGCCGCCGATATACATACCGGGCCGGCGCCGGACCGGCTCCAGTCCTTCGAGCACCTCGATCGCGGAAGCGTCGTAGCCTGCCTCCGAGGGCGTGCCGCTGCGCGGGGGCGGGGCAGGGCGCGCAGCCGGCTTCGGCGCAGCAGCGGGTGCAGGCGCTTCTGCGCGCGCATCCTTGCCGCCGTCATCGCCGAAGAGATCGTCAACCATCGTCACCGCGCTCGCTGATTCGTTTGGTCTGCAGGATACCGTATCGGCCCGCCAGCCGCTTGCCGCAGCCCCTATAGCCTGCCCTTCATCCGCAATAAACCGATCGAATTGCCGCCGGAAGTCAGGATGAGCGCGACCGTCGCCGAACCGTCATCCGAAGATGGCACAGCCGGCCATGGAACCGCGGCGGCCGCTCGCCGGTTCAGCAGCCGTTAACGGCGCCGGTTTCATCGTCGTCATGCGAATCGGGACTGGTCCCCGGCACGCATTCGGCTAAGCTGACGACAGGGGGGAGAGTCACGTGGCGTCGCGTTCGGCAGTACCCAAGATCCGTATCGCGGGCCTCGAGCGGGCTGCGCGTTTCGCTGGCGAGTCCTTCGGTTACGAGGAGCTCTCCGGCTTCGAGACGCGGCAGGATGCCCAGACCGCCCAGTCGCGTCGGCTCTGGTGGGCCGCCGCCTTCGTCGCGCTGATCGGTCTGGCGATCGTCGCGCTGCGCTGACGCCTTCCACCCGCGCGTCAGGCAGGAGCTTTCAGGCCATCGTAGAAGCCGAGATGGGCGAGTGCGGCTTCGTCCCATAGCCGGGCGAGATCGACGCCGATCGCCTCGGTCTTGCGGGCCTGGGCCGTGAGCACGGCCTCGGCAAAACGCTCTGGCGTGGCGTCGACCGGACAGAGCACCGTCGCAGGATTATCGATCTTCGCCTTCAGTGCCGGGGCAAGCGCGAATTCGTCCTGCCGCTCCGCTTCAGTCGAGACCAGCGGGATCGCCAGCTGGCTGACCGCCTGGAAGCTGCCGCGCCGCGTGCTGATCCCGTCGGTGAAGGGCAGCAGGAAGACGTCGGCGGCCGAGAGCGTCGCCATCAACTCGTTTTCGTCGTCGATCCGGCCGCGGAAATCGAGCCAATCGGCGATGCCGAGTTCATTCGCCAGCGCGAGGAAGGCTTCGCGATCCTTGGGTTTGTCCCAGAGGAAGTCGCCGCAGATCAGGAGGCGCGCCTTGACGCCGCGTTGGTGCAGCGCCTGCGTCGTGCGCAGCAGCACGTCCGGCCGCTTGCTGGCATAGAGCACGCCGAAATAACCGATCACGACATCGGCCTCGTTGGCGCCGCTGCCGCGGAGCTTTGCCCGCTCCGCCGCGACACGCTCCGGATCGATGCGCGCCGGCATGATGTTGGGGCCAATCGGGATGATCGGGGCCGCATGCTTCTTGGCCGCGCCGACCAGTGGCGTCGTCTGGAAAGCCTCGCGTTGTTGCGGCGAAACGAAGACGAAGCCGTCGCAGGCCAGGATATCCGGCACCATCGAGAGATAGCGCAGGCGGTTGAGCGAGGCCCATTCGTGCAAGGTGATGGCGATGCGGCCCTTGCGTGTCATCAATCGCGCCGCCATCAGCGCCGAGCCCGGCACGATGCTGTTGCCCCAGCCCTCGATCGGCATCTGGAAATGCACGATGCGATCACGGCGCAGTTCCTCGGCAATGGCGCCAATGAAGGTGGCCGGGCGCTCGGGCTCGATCGTCCGGACCGCGACGAGGCCGGGCCGCAGCGCGTTGACCGCACTGGCGAGCCGATAGGCATAGTCCATCACCGCGCAGGTGACGGGCCTGGCCGAACCGAAGATGACGACGGATGGGGCGGAAGAGGGGGAGTGCATGCGCCTGCGCCCGTGCGGAAGATGAGGTGCCGTCTATCGCACAGCTTTCCTAAGCTTGCGTTGAGTCGGACCGCCGGGCGTCAGGCGCTGGGCTCCAGCGGGCCGAAGCTCGCGATCAGATTGCAGCGCCTCTCTGGGACGCTGCCGATTTCTTCCACCCAGCACGAGTAGCCGAGAACCAGCCGCTTCATTTCCTGAAGCGGACGGCTGCCATCGTCGCCGGTCTCGCGCAGGCAAGAGAGCGTGTCGTAGCCGGCGGCGCGCAGCTCCGCCCATGCCTTTTCGCCGTCCGGCTTGTGATTGCTCTCGAAGGCGAGGATCGGACGATGCCGCGCGAAGGTCTCGCGCAGCCCGGCGAAGACGTCGGCTTCGAAGCCCTCGACATCACATTTCACGAAGCCGATCCGCTTCGCGCCGCTCGCGATCTCCGGCTCGTGCTGCGCCAGGTACCCGTCGCCATGGCGGACAGGCAGCACGATCTCGCCCTTGCCCGAGGCGAAGCTGCCGCTGCCGTCGTTGCCTGCCTGGAGCAGCGAGAAACGGAGATCGGCGTCCTCCCGCCCCAGCCCAACCTCGTGCAGGCGGACATTGCCGGTGCCTGAGAGCAGCAGATTGGTCTTGAACAGCGATGCGATCGGCGGATTGGGCTCGAAGGCGACCACTTCCGCGAACGAGTCGGCCAGGGATACGGAATGATTTCCTATATTGCCGCCGATATCGAGGAAGGCCGTGGCCTGCAGATTGCGGGCGCGAAAAATTGTCTTGAGCAGTTCGATCTCGCGGCGCTCGTAGATGCTGTTCCCGATGATCGAGACGCCGAGATAGTCGGTGGGGATGACAGCCAGCCGGGGAGCCGGAGGCAGGTGCTTCCTGCTCCCTGGGACGATCGCCTTGGCCATAAGGTCATAGGCGCGGCGGATCGCGTAAGTCGCGCGCGTCTCGTTGATCCTCAGCATGGCGAACTCGTTCACTGCGTCCAGAGAGCATAGAGCCTTAGCGGCCATCCTCTACGGAACACTTAACCTGCGGTTGCGGCCGATCGCCAGCCTGAAAGCCGGCCACACGGCATGGCTCGCATTTCCGGATTGACAAAATAGGATATTAAACCTACATATGTTCCTGTTATGTTCTAGATGCCTTTTAAGGAGAGCCCATGCCTTCCTTTGCCCTGTTCGACGATACCGTCGTGGCCCGTACCGCTGCCGCCAGCACCGGTTGGACCGCATTCTCAGATTTGCAGACCGTCTTCGATTACGCCCGCAATCAAGGGCGCCCCTTGTTCTTCCAGCCCGGCGTCTACGATTCCGGCACGACCACGATCCTGCCCAGCAATGGCGGCGGCAAACCGCTCCTTGCCCGGGCGATGCCTGGCTCGGTGGTGCTGCGCTTCAACGGTTCCAATACCTTCTTCCGAATTGAGGGGCAGAATCAGGTCCATTTCGACGGCATCATCTTCGATGGGCAGAACCGGGCATTGGCCGACTATGTGTTCGGTCGTCCTGCTTTCATCGCGATCGCCGGCAACGCTCAGGACGTCTCGTTCGAAAACTGCCAGGTCCTGAACTCGCCAGGCATCGGCGCCTATGTCGCGAGTTCGTCCGGCGCGGTTTTCCGCGCCTGCTATTTCGGAAACCATTCGATCGGTATCTGGAGCGAGAACGCGCAGATCAAGGCGCTGAACAACACGCTCGCCGGCATGTCGAACAACGGCATTGCCATCTGGCGCGACACGATCACCGGAGACAGCTCCACGATCACCGGCAACTTCATCAACGGCGTCGACACAGTCGCGGGAGGCACTGGCCAGAACGGCAACGGCGTCAGCATCTTCCGTGCGATCGGCGTTTCCGTCACCGATAACAAAATCTTCAGCACGAAGTTCTCGGCGATCCGCTGCAATGGCGGCGGGCTGCACAATGTCAGCAACAACAATATCTACAACACGCGCGAGGCCGCGATCTTCATTGAAGCGCCCGGCGCCGGGATCGACCTGACCGGGTGCATCGTCTCGAACAACAGCCTCGACACGGTGGGCAGTGGCATCCTGGTCGCCAATTCCGGCCAGTTCAGCGACGGCGTCTCGCGCAGCGTAGTGGTCGAGGGGAACCGGATCTCGAACGTCACCGACAACCCGATCCCGGATCCCGGTTACTACCCGCCTTCGACGATCGGCAACGGGATCATCATCGAGCAGGATTGCGTGGTCTCGGGCAATCTCATTGATGGCGCGGCGCGCGTGGGGATTCAGGCCGGGATCAACACTGCGGCGCGAGACCTGGTCGTTACAGGCAATCTGGTGCGCAACGTCGCCATCGGTGTCGGCGTGTCGAACGAGGCTGTCACCAATGCGGGCCGATCGGTCGTGGTTTCCGGGAACATCGTGCGTGGCGCCAGCATCGGCGGCATCGTGCCGACGGTTTTCACCGGCACGACGATGAACCGGGTGGGCACGGCTGAGTATGGCAATGACCTCGGCACTGCCGTTGGCAGCGTCACTTTCGGCCACAACCGCTATCTCTGAGCTGGTCTGATCCGCCCATAGTGCGAGGGGACGAAAAAGCCGGGGCGTCGCCGCCCCGGCTTGAAGGTGGACTGCGGATCGCCGCAGTCGGGAGGAAATCCTGTCTGAGCCGGGGCTCAGTAGGAATAGTACATCGCGAACTCGACCGGGTGCGGCGTCATCTCATAGCGCATGACATCCTGCATCTTGAGCTCGATATAGCTCTCGATGAAGTCGTCGTTGAAGACGCCGCCAGCCTTCAGGTAGGCATTGTCCTTCTTGAGCGCGTCGAGCGCCTCGCGCAGCGAACCGCAGACGGTCGGGATCTTCTTCAGCTCGCGCGGCGGCAGGTCATAGAGATCCTTGTCCATCGCCGGGCCGGGATCGATCTTGTTGATGATGCCGTCGAGGCCGGCCATCGTCAGCGCCGCGAAGGCGAGATAGGGGTTCGCCATCGGATCGGGGAAGCGGACCTCGACGCGCTTGGCCTTCGGCGAGGTCGTCCACGGAATACGGCAGGAGGCCGAGCGGTTGCGCGCCGAATAGGCGAGCAGCACCGGCGCCTCATAGCCCGGAACCAGACGCTTGTAGGAGTTGGTCGACGGGTTGGTGAAGGCGTTCAGCGACTTGGCGTGCTTGATGATGCCGCCGATGTACCAGAGGCACTCCTGCGACAGGTCAGCATACTTGTTGCCGGCCATGATCGGCTTGCCGTTCTTCCAGATCGACTGGTGGACGTGCATGCCCGAGCCGTTGTCGCCATAGACGGGCTTGGGCATGAAGGTCGCGGTCTTGCCGTAGCTCTGGGCGACGTTGTGGATGCAGTACTTGTAGACCTGCATCTGGTCGGCCATGTGCGTCAGCGTGTCGAACTTCAGGCCGAGCTCATGCTGAGCCGAAGCGACCTCGTGATGGTGCTTCTCGACCTTGGCGCCCATGGCAGCCATGGCCGCCAGCATCTCGCCGCGCATGTCCTGCGCCGAATCCTGCGGGGGAACCGGGAAGTAGCCGCCCTTGGTGGCGATGCGGTGGCCGAGATTGCCGCCCTCGTACTCGGTCATGCCGTTGATCGGCAGCTCGACATTGTCGAGCTTGAAGCCGGTGTTGTACGGGTCGGCCGCGATCTTGACGTCGTCGAAGACGAAGAATTCGGCCTCGGGGCCGACATAGACGGTGTCGCCGATGCCGGTCGACTTGAGGTAGGCCTCGGCCTTCTTGGCCATGCCGCGCGGATCGCGACCGTAGGGCTCGCCGGTCGCCGGCTCGAGCACGTCGCAGGTGATGACCATGGTCGAGGCCGAGAAGAACGGGTCGATGCAGGCCGTCGTCGGGTCCGGCATCAGCAGCATGTCGGACTCGTTGATCGCCTTCCAGCCGGCGATCGAGGAGCCGTCGAACATCGTGCCTTCGGCGAAGATCTCTTCGTCGATCATGCCGATGTCGAAGGTGACGTGCTGCCACTTGCCGCGCGGATCGGTGAAGCGGAAGTCGACGTATTTGACGTCATTGTCCTTGATCGCCTTCAGGACCTCTTTGGCGTTCTTCATCTCACGACTTCCTTTGTCGACTGCTAGGGTCTCACGACAGACGCTGCCTGCGGGGCTCCGCGGGGCGCACGCATTCTTATGGCGCTGGGGAAATCCTCAGATCGCGTCCGCGCCGGACTCGCCGGTGCGGATGCGGATCGCCCCCTCCACGCTCGATACAAAAATCTTGCCATCGCCGATGCGGCCGGTCTGGGCGGCCTTCTTGATCGCCTCGATCGCGCGCTCGACCATGTCGTCGGCCAGCACGATCTCGATCTTCACCTTCGGCAGGAAGTCGACCACGTATTCGGCGCCGCGATAGAGCTCGGTATGGCCCTTCTGGCGACCGAAACCCTTCGCCTCGAGCACTGTGATGCCCTGGAGGCCGACCTCCTGCAGCGCCTCCTTCACCTCGTCGAGCTTGAAGGGCTTGATGATCGCTTCGATCTTCTTCATGCGCCGACCGACCTCCTTGGCGTGAGCTTGCCGCACTGTACGCAGCCTTCCTCCGTTCTGACCATGGGGCCAGCCCGGATCAACCTCGGCGCGTCCAGCAAAACCTCGCCTGATCTGCTCATAGCATCGGCGCAGGCGGGCCGCCATGACGCCCCCCGGGGCAAACCGCCTGTTGAAGAGGCGAAAAACAGTCCAAAAATTATGCAAATGCCTATATAGAGTGCAATTGCGGGTTTGGCCTAGTTTCCTTGCCCGTGGGCTTGGGCTGACGGACAATGCTCGTCCCATGACTGCCGCGACTCCCGCCACCCTTGCCCTGCTCAGCGTCGCCGAGATGGCGGCAGCGGATGCGGCGACGATCGCCGCCGGCACGCCGGGCATCGTCCTGATGGACAAGGCGGGCAGGGCGGTTGCCGATGCGGTGACGCGGCGCATCCGCCCCGGCCAGCGTGTCCTCGTGCTGTGCGGTCCCGGCAATAATGGCGGCGACGGCTTCGTCGCGGCCCGTCTCCTGGCGGAGCGCGGCTGCCATGTGACGCTCGCACTCGCCGGCGAGCGGGCAGCCTTAAGGGGAGACGCCGTTCTGGCGGCGGAAAGCTGGACCGGGGCGATCGAGGCGATCGAGGGCGTCGATCCGACCCGGCATGACATCGTGATCGACGCCTTGTTCGGCGCCGGCTTAACCCGGCGGATCTCCGGCGAGCTCGCGGCGCTGGTCGAGCGCGTCAACGCGGCGGGCCGAACCGTGATCGCGGTCGACGTGCCGAGCGGCGTCCATGGCGACACCGGGCTCACTGAGGGGCCCGCCATCTGCGCCCACGAGACCGTGACCTTCTTCCGCCTGAAGCCCGGCCATCTGCTTCATCCCGGCCGGGCGCTCTGTGGCGTCGTCACCCTGGCCGATATCGGCATCCGGCCCGAGATCGTCTTCGCGCCGAACGGGGTCGTGCCGTCGCTCTTCCGCAACGCTCCCGCTCTCTGGCGCGCTTGGCTGCCGAACCATGCCGCCGGCGTTCACAAATATTCCCGCGGCGCGGTCGCCGTCGCAGCGGGCGGGTTGTCCGGCGTCGGGGCGCCGCGACTGGGCGCGCGCGCGGCGCTGCGCATCGGCGTCGGCCTGGCGACGATCATCTGCCGGCCTGACGCGCTGGCGACCCATGCCGGGCGCGGCCCCGATGCGCTGATGCAGGCGGCTGCAAGCGACGCACCAGCCTTCGAGGAAGCGCTGTCGGCACGCAAGCTCGACGCTCTGCTGATCGGGCCGGCGCTCGGCCTCGATGCCGAAGCGCGCTCCTGGGTGGCGGTTGCCTTGCGCAGTGCGGCGCCTTGTGTCTTCGACGCTGATGCGCTGACCCATATCGGCGTGCAGCGACCGGACTTCACCGACCTGTTGCGCCAGCGCGCCGGTCCGGCCGTGCTGACACCGCATGAGGGCGAATTCAAACGCCTCTTCGCCGAGGCAGCGGGCTTCGAGCCCGGGCGCGGCAAGCTCGCGCGGGCGCGGCAGGCGGCCCGGCAGACCGGGGCGGTCGTCGTCCTCAAGGGCCCGGATACGGTCATCGCCGCCCCCGATGGGCGCGCCGCGATCAACGATACCGGCTCGCCCGCTCTGGCGACGGCCGGCTCCGGGGATGTGCTCGGCGGCATCGTCGCGGGTCTGCTGGCGCAGAAGATGCCGGCCTTCGAATCGGCCTGCGCCGCCGTCTGGCTACACGGGCGAGCCGGCGAGAAGCTCGGCATGGGGCTGATCGCCGATGATCTGCCGGAAGCAATTCCGAGCTTGCTGGCAGCACTCGACGATTGATCTGGCAGGCCAAAAAAAGGGCCCGCCCCGCAAGGGGCGAGCCTGTGATTAGCCGATCGGCGTTCGATCAACGAGCCGCGTAGGTCACGGCCGGAGCGGATGTCAGCTGCTCCTTGGTCATCGTGATCTTGCCGTGGTCCGGATACATTTCCGGGCCCTTCTTGGCCGCCGGCGGCGCGTTCATCGCGGTGGTGCCACCGGCGCTGCTACCACCTGCGCCCGTGCCGCCCGCCGGGGCCGGCGCTGGCGTGACCATCGGCTCCTCGCTCCACTGCACCTGCTCGAACGGGATCGCGACATCCTTGGTGCCGATGCCGAGGAATCCGCCGACGCCGACGGTCACCAGCTCGATCTTGCCGGCCTTGTCGAACACCACCTCGGTGACGTCGCCGACCTTCTTGTTGTCAGGGCCGTAGATATCGACGCCCATCAGCTTCGAAGCCCGCCACTTGCCTTGGCCGGCGAGATTGTTCTCCGGAGCCTTGGCCGTCTCGGCCGCAGGAGCCGGGGTAGCCGGCGCAGTGGCCGACGGCGCGGTCGGCTGCGGGCTCGGCGGCTGGTTCGAGGGTGAAGAGGTCTGCGCAACGGCAGTTGCGGCAAGCATGACGCCGCCGATAGCCGTCAATGCAACGTGACGCTTGAACATCGGTATCCTCCTGTCGTCTTCCGCATCTGCGGGATGACAGAACAACGCGGAACCGGCGTTTTTGTTCGCATTAAGGTAGCCATGCACGAGGCATTTGATGAACGCGTGCGGAAAACAGCGGTTTAGCGCTTCAGTAAGACCCTGTGGCGTTTGCTGAGAGCGGATGACCGCAGCCGGAGTCTGACAGGATGAGCAGGAGTCTCGCGATTCTCGCCCTTGCCGCATTCGGCATGGGCGCGGCGACGCCCGCCGCGGCCTTCTGGGAGCGCTCACAGTGGCGCGTCTGCTCGGAAGGGACGACGGCAGCCGAATACCAGCGCTGGCGCTGCTGGGAGCTCGAAGGCTATGCCGGAGAAATCGCGCCGGGCTATGGCGGAGTCGGGCCATACGGACAAATGCCGCCTCAAAGGCGCCCGTCGTTGCGCCGCGATGGGCCTGTTTCCCGTCTGGGCTGAGGCCGGACGGAACAAGTTCGTCAGACGGACGGGCGCCGGCGGTGCCCCTGTTGACCCAGCCTGCGGCGGACACCGAAGCTGACAGCCTTTCGCCTCCGCTCCAGCGATCTGCTGGACGGTTTAGCCGGCTGCCTTACTCAGGCATTCCTGCTTCGGCTCGGCCCGGCAGCGCTGTTGCTCACCAGGCGACGCAACGGCGCACGCCGCCGACGACGCCGTAGCGCCGGCATACGGCACCGTGCGAGCGTGGAGCGACGCCGCGCCTGACCACAGCGCCATTGGGGCCGGCGCATCCTGCCCGGTAGACGCCTTTGGCGCAGACGACAGCCGAAGCGGTGGAGGGAAGAACGAAACTGGAAAGGGCGTAGAGCAGGGCCGCTGCTGCGCACAGCCCGGCTAAGCTGAGTATATGTCCACGCATGACGAAATCCCCGACGTCAAGTGGTGCTGGAAGCAGCCTGAGCGAGCTCTGCTCGATCGCTTTCGTCAAGTCCGATCCGGGCTTTCGAGATCGATTCCGTGAAAAAACCGTCGTGATCAGACGGCTGTGATTCCAGGCACTGAGCTGACCACTGAAGCGATTATCGCAAATATGAGGGTACCGTTCGCTACCCACGCGCGCCGATTTATCGGCGTCAGATGAATAAAATCGTCATAAGTAATTGATTTAATTAAATTTTATTTGGTGAGCGGGGAGGGGATCGAACCCTCGACCACATGATTAAAAGTCACGTGCTCTACCACTGAGCTACCCGCCCTCACTGGGGCGCTGACATAGGCAGGTGGCGCGCATCGGTCAACATTGTTCCGGCGAACACATCGTGGCAGAAGCCGCGGAGATGGCGAACGAGCACATGACAGGCATGGTTTCGACCGGTGCCCAGCGGAGCTGGCGCAGCTGGACACAGGCGTTCGCGCTCGCCGCTCTGACGCTGACGGCGCTGCTGTTCGGCTTCATCGTCGCGCTCGATCCCTATGGAGCCCGCGTGCAGGCAGGGCAGCCGGCACGGCCGCTGATGGATCTCAACCAGCGCTTCATGTACCCGCAGATCGTAAAGTCGGGCGCCTTCGATTCGGCGGTGTTCGGGACGTCGACGATCCGCCTGCTCGACCCGGAGATCCTGTCGAAGGGGCTCTCCGCTCGCTTCGCCAATCTCGGCATGAACGCCGCGACGCCCTGGGAGCAGAGCCAGCTCGCCGCGCTGTTCGCGCATCGCATCGCCGCACCGAAGCTGGTGATCTGGGGCATCGACCAGACCTGGTGCGAGGCGGATGCGACCGATGAGACGCGCCGATTGACGCCGCGGCCGTTCCCACCCTGGCTCTATGACGACAACGCCTGGAACGACTGGGCAAAACAGCTCAACTTCACCACGCTCGAGATCGCGTTGCGGCTGGCAGCCCACAAGCTCGGCCTGCAGCCGCAACGCTTGCGCGGCGACGGCTACGAGGTCTTCACCCCGCCCGAGGGCACCTATGATCTCGCCCGCGCGCGCTTCCATCTCCATCGCAGCCACGGCGGCCACGCGCCCGATCTGGCGCCCCAATCGCCGCCCGCCGCCGTGCCGTTCGCCGAGCGCGCGAGCTGGCGCTTTCCGGCGCTCGCCTGGCTGGAGCAAGGCCTGGCCGCCTTTCCGGCTGCGACGCGTCGCCTGATCGTGTTGCCGCCGATCCATGCCGGCGCAATGCCGCGTGAGAGGAGCGCCGGCTGGCAGCGCTTCGCGGCCTGCAAGGCGGAGGTTGCGGTGATCGCGGCGCGTCAGAAGGCGGTGATCGCCGACTATATGCATCCTTCAACGATAACCCGCGAGGATGCCAACTACTGGGACCCGTTGCACTACCGGCTGCCGATCGCGCGCCGTATCGAGGCCGATCTCATCGCTCTGGGACGGGGCGAGGCGGCTCCGAGCGACCCGGCATTGACCGTTCTGAGCGTGCCTCGTTAACGGCGCATCAACCAAGCGGCTCTACCGTGGCGGCATGGTCATCCGCCGCGGTCTCCGCTCAGTCCTCGTCACGCTCGCGCTCTATCTCGTGTCGAGCGCTGTGGTCGGCTATTTCCTGTTCCACGCGCAGCATGGCGCGCGCGGGCTCGAGACATCGGCTGGCCTGCGCGAGAAGCTCAGCGAGATGGAGGGCGAACTCGCCAGTCTGACCACCGAGCGGCAGGATTGGGAGAAGCGCCTGGGCCTGATGCGTGACGAAGCCGTCGATCGTGATCTGCTCGAGGAAAGGGCGCGCGCCATGCTTGGCCGCGTCCATCGCAACGACGTCGTCGTGATGGGCCGCTGAGGCGGCCCGGCTCGCTCCGGCCGCAGTCTGGCCGCAAAATTCGCCCCCGCCTCGCAGCGAGAAGCGCCTCTGCCGCCAGGGCTGTGTCGACTTGATTTATCCGGCTTCGAGCTGGCTTACCCGGCATCAATGGTCGCAAAAAGATCGATTAACCGATAATCGGTTAAATGACATTTTGTCAAAAATACCAATATCTTAGGTGATGTTGCAGTGCGAGATACCCGTCTCGCCAAGGCTTTTGGCTTCCTCTACAACCAAAGCAGTAGAGCTTGGGGAGGACCGTATATGGCCATTGCCGCACGGAAGACGAAAGCAGGGGCGCCAGCGAAGGCGGCTGGAAAGGCGCCGGCCAAGAGCGCTCCGAAGGGTGCGGCCAAGGCGCTTTCGAACGTCCCGACCTTCAGCAAGGAGGAAGAGCTCCACGCCTATCGCGAGATGCTGCTGATCCGCCGCTTCGAGGAGAAGGCCGGTCAGATGTACGGCATGGGCCTGATCGGCGGCTTCTGCCATCTCTATATCGGCCAGGAAGCCGTGGTCATCGGCATGCAGATGGCCTCGAAGGAGGGCGACCAGGTCATCACCGGCTATCGCGACCACGGCCACATGCTGGCTTGCGGCATGGAATCGCGTGGCGTGATGGCCGAGCTGACGGGCCGGCGCGGCGGCTATTCGCGCGGCAAGGGCGGCTCGATGCACATGTTCAGCCGCGAGAAGAACTTCTATGGCGGCCACGGCATCGTCGGCGCCCAGGTCTCGCTCGGCGCCGGTCTCGGCTTTGCCAATTGGTATCGCCAGGACGGGCGGGTATCGATGGCCTATTTCGGCGACGGCGCCGCCAATCAGGGCCAGGTCTATGAGAGCTTCAACATGGCCGAGCTCTGGAAGCTGCCGGTCGTGTTCGTGATCGAGAACAACCGCTACGCCATGGGCACCTCGGTCAACCGCGCCTCGGCCCAGACCGATTTCTCGAAGCGCGGCGTTTCCTTCGGCATCCCAGGCGAGCAGGTCGACGGCATGGACGTACGCGCCGTGCGCGAGGCCGCCAACCGCGCCATCGAGCATGCCCGCTCCGGCAAGGGCCCGTACATCCTCGAAATGCAGACTTACCGCTATCGCGGCCACTCCATGTCCGACCCGGCGAAGTACCGCTCGAAGGACGAGGTCCAGCGCATGCGCGAGGAGCACGACCCGATCGAGCAGGTTCGCGCCCGCCTGACCCGCGAGCACAAGGTCGGCGAGGACGAGCTCAAGGCAATCGACGCCAAGGTCCGCGAGGTCGTCAACGACGCGGCCGAGTTCGCGACGCATGATCCCGAGCCCGACGTCTCCGAGCTCTACACCGACATCCTGCTGGAGCCGGCGCAGGCCTGAGGCCGCGCCCGATCCTCCCCGCCCATTCAAGCCCTCGCGGCCATCCCAGAACTCCGGGTGCGTAAATGCCGATCGACATTCTGATGCCCGCCCTGTCGCCCACCATGGAACAGGGCAAGCTCGCCAAATGGCTGAAAGCCGAGGGCGACAAGATCAAGGCCGGCGACATCATCGCCGAGATCGAGACCGACAAGGCGACCATGGAGGTCGAGGCGGTGGACGAGGGTGTCCTCGCCAAGATCCTGATCGCCGACGGGACCGACAACGTCGCGGTCAACACGCCGATTGCGGTGATCGCCGCCGATGGCGAGGACGTATCCGCCGCGGCCAGCGGCGCCGCCAAGGCGGCTCCCGCGCCACAGGCGGCGGAGAAGCCGGCCGAGCCCGAAAAGGCCGCCGAAGCGCCAGCCAGCCCCGCACCCGCCGCGGCACAGAGCGTCCCGGCCCAGGCAAAGTCCTACGACGCCTCGTCCGAATTCCCGGCCGGCGCCGAAATCGTCTCGATGACGATGCGCGAAGCGCTGCGCGACGCCATGGCCGAGGAGATGCGGCGCGACGCCGACGTCTTCGTCATGGGTGAGGAGGTCGCCGAATACCAGGGTGCCTACAAGGTCACGCAGGGGCTGCTGCAGGAGTTCGGCGCCCGCCGCGTGATCGACACCCCGATCACCGAGCACGGCTTTGCCGGCATCGGTGTCGGCGCCGCGCTGACCGGCCTCAAGCCGATCGTCGAGTTCATGACCTTCAACTTCGCCATGCAGGCGATCGACCACATCATCAATTCGGCGGCCAAGACGCTCTACATGTCCGGCGGCCAGATGGGCTGCCCGATCGTCTTCCGCGGCCCCAACGGCGCCGCGGCCCGCGTCGGCGCCCAGCACAGCCACGACTACGCCGCCTGGTACTCGAACGTGCCGGGCCTCAAGGTGGTGATGCCCTACAGCGCCTCCGACGCGAAGGGCCTGCTCAAGAGCGCGATCCGCGATCCCAACCCGGTGATCTTTCTCGAGAACGAGATCCTCTACGGCCGCTCCTTCGACGTGCCGAAGGGCGATGACTTCACGATTCCCATCGGCAAGGCCAAGGTCGTGCGGCCGGGCAGCGACGTCACCATCGTTTCCTTCGGCATCGGCATGACCTATGCGCTCGGCGCCGCCGAGGCGCTGGCCAAGGAAGGCATCGACGCCGAGGTCATCGACCTGCGCACGATCCGGCCGATGGACATCGAGACCGTCATCGCTTCGGTGCAGAAGACCAATCGCTGCGTCGCGGTCGAGGAGGGCTTCCCGCAGTCCGGCGTCACCGCCGAGATCGGCATGAAGATCATGGAAGCGGCCTTCGACTATCTCGATGCGCCCGTGGCGCGCGTCACCGGCAAGGATGTGCCGATGCCCTACGCCGCCAACCTCGAGAAGCTGGCGTTGCCGAACATCGGCGAGGTCGTCGCGGCGGCCAAGGCCGTCTGCTATCGCTGAGAGAGGGCTGACCGATGCCGACCAACATCCTGATGCCCGCGCTCTCTCCGACGATGGAGAAGGGCAATCTCGCCAAGTGGCTGAAGAAGGAAGGCGACGCGATCAAGTCCGGCGACATCATCGCCGAGATCGAGACCGACAAGGCGACCATGGAGGTCGAGGCGGTCGACGAAGGCATTCTCGCCAAGATCGTCGTGCCGGAGGGCACCGCCGACGTCGCCGTCAACGAGGTGATCGGCGTGATCGCCGGCGAGGGCGAGGACGCCAAGAGCGTCTCCGCCCCGGCCAAGGCCGATGCTCCGAAAGCCGAAATGCCCAAGGCTGAAGCGCCCAAGGCCGACGGCGCTGCGCCGAAGGCCGAGGCGAAATCAGAATCGACGCCGCAGATGACCGCCGAGGCCGGCCTGAACACCGGTGGCCAGTCGGTCTCCGGAAACCGCCCCTTCGCCTCGCCGCTGGCGCGCCGCCTCGCTAAGGAGGCGGGCATCGATCTCGGCAAGGTCCAGGGCTCGGGTCCGCATGGCCGCATCGTCGAGAAGGACATCGAGGCCGCCAAGCAGGGCGGCGCGGCCAAGCCCGCGCCGGCTCCTGCGGCTGGCGCTCCTGCCACACCGAAGCCCGCCGCCGCGCCGCTCGCGACCGGCCCCTCGGACGAGCAGACCAAGAAGCTGTTCGCGCCGGGCTCCTATGAGGAGATTCCGCATGACGGCATGCGCAAGACGATCGCGCGCCGCCTGACCGAAGCCAAGCAGACCATCCCGCATTTCTACGTCACGCTGGATTGCGAGCTCGACGCGCTGCTCAAGCTGCGGGCCGAGCTCAACGCAGCAGCGCCGGAGAAGGACGGCAAGCCGGCTTACAAGCTCTCGGTCAACGACATGGTGATCAAGGCACTCGCCCTGGCGCTGAAAGCGGTGCCGGACGCCAATGTCTCCTGGACCGACGCGACCATGCTCAAGCACAAGCACGCCGATGTCGGTGTCGCCGTCTCGATCCCGGGCGGGCTGATCACGCCGATCATCCGCGACGCCTGTCACAAGACGCTGAGCCAGATCTCCAACGAGATGAAGGACATGGCGGCCCGCGCCAAGGCCCGCAAGCTGAAGCCCGAGGAGTATCAGGGCGGCACGACAGCGGTCAGCAATCTCGGCATGTTCGGCGTCAAGGACTTCGCCGCGGTGGTGAACCCGCCGCATGCGACGATTCTCGCCGTAGGCGCCGGCGAGCAGCGCGTCATCGTCAAGGGCGGCCAGCCGGCCGTCGCGACCGTGATGTCGGTGACGCTCTCGACCGACCACCGCGCCGTCGACGGGGCGCTCGGTGCCGAGCTGCTACAGGCCTTCAAGGGCTATATCGAGAAGCCGATGGCGATGCTGGTGTGAGGCGGCGATGACCCGCCAAGCCCGCATCCTCGCCTTCGGTGATTCCCTGACCTGGGGCCGCATCGCCAACCGGCCGGAGCGGCATGGCGACGACGTACGCTGGCCGCGCGTGCTGGAAAAGGCGCTCGGCGGCTACGCTACGGTTATCGAGGAGGGGCTCAATGGCCGGCGGATCGCGCTCGACGATCCGCTGCGCCCCTATCGCTCCGGCATCTCGCTGTTGCCGCTCTTCATCGAGTGCCATGCTCCGCTCGATCTCGTCATCCTGATGCTCGGCACCAATGACTGCCAGCGCCAGCATTCGCTGGCGCCTTACGACGTCGCCCGCTCGATGCGGATGCTTGCGCAGGTGGCGCAGCGCCCGCCGGTCGAGCCCGGCATGCCGGTGCCGGAGGTGCTGATCGTCGCGCCGCCCGTGGTGCGCATGCCCGACGACCCCGATCACGAGGCCAACTTCTTCATGGAAGGCGCGCCCGAGAAGATGGCGCTGCTGGCGACCTATTACCGCCGCATCGCCGACGAGATCGGCGTCAGCTTCTTCGACGCGGCCGCGGTCGCGACCGTGACCGGCGAGGACGGCATCCATCTCGACGCGGATAATACCCGCGCCATCGGCCTGGCGCTCGCGCCGGTGGTCGATGGCTTGCTCGGTTTGCCGCTGCCGGCGCGCGGGCCGGCGCTGCGGATCGCGGGCCCGTAGACGACATTCGACCGGGGCATAGCCCCGCACATCAACGCTGCCCGCAGTGGGCGGAAAGAGCCGAGGCGTCTCCCATGGCTGACTACGACATCATCATCATCGGCTCCGGCCCCGGCGGCTATGTCGCGGCGATCCGTGCGGCCCAGCTCGGCTTCAAGACCGCCATCGTCGAGCGCGAGCACCTCGCCGGCATCTGCTCGAACTGGGGCTGCATTCCGACCAAGGCGCTGCTGCGCTCGGCCGAGATCCTGCATTACGGCCAGCACGCCAAGGATTACGGGCTGACGCTGGAAGGCTCGTTCAAGGCCGATCTGGAAGCCGTGGTGAAGCGCTCGCGCGGCATCGCGGTCAGGATGAACAATGGCGTCCAGTTCCTGATGAAGAAGAACAAGGTCGACGTGATCTGGGGCGAGGCCAAGCTCACCAAGGCCAACACCATCGTCGTCGCGCCGACCAAGAAGCCGGCCATGCAGCCGCAGGGGCCGGTGCCTAAGGGCGCCAAGGGCGAGGGCACCTACACCGCCGACCACATCATCGTCGCGACCGGCGCCCGCCCGCGCGCCCTGCCGGGGCTGGAGCCGGACGGCAAGCTGATCTGGACCTATTTCGAGGCGCTGGTGCCGCCGACCATGCCGAAATCGCTGGTGGTGATGGGCTCGGGCGCGATCGGCATCGAATTCGCCTCGTTCTACCGCACGCTCGGCGCCGAGGTGACGGTGGTCGAGGTGATGCCGCAGGTCGTCCCGGTCGAGGATGCCGAGATCGGCGCCTTCGCGCGCAAGGCTTTCGAGAAGCAGGGCATGAAGATCCTGACCTCGACCAAGGTCACCAAGGTCGAGAAGGGGGCGAACTCCGTCACCGCCCATGTCGAGGACGACAAGGGCAACAAGCAGACGATCACCGCCGAGCGGATGATCTCGGCGGTCGGCGTCGTCGCCAATGTCGAGAATCTCGGCCTCGAGGCGCTCGGCGTGAAGCTCGATCGCGGCGTGATCGCGATCGACGGGCTCTGCCGCACCAATGTGAAGGGCGTCTACGCGATCGGCGACGTCGCCGGCCCGCCGATGCTGGCGCACAAGGCCGAGCATGAGGCGGTGATCTGCGTCGAGGCGATCAAGGGCCTGCATCCGCACCCGATGGACAAGCTGATGATCCCGGGCTGCACCTATTGCCACCCGCAGATCGCCAGCGTCGGCCTGACCGAGGCCAAGGCCAAGGAAGCCGGCCACCAGCTCAAGGTCGGCCGCTTCAACTTCGTCGCCAATGGCAAGGCCGTGGCGCTCGGCGAAGACAGCGGCATGGTCAAGACGATCTTCGACGCCAAGACCGGCAAGCTGCTCGGCGCGCACATGGTCGGCGCGGAAGTCACCGAGCTGATCCAGGGCTTCGTGGTCGCGATGAACCTCGAGACCACCGAGGAAGAGCTGATGCACACCATCTTCCCGCATCCGACCCTGTCGGAGACGATGAAGGAGGCCGTGCTCGACGCCTATGGCAAGGTTCTGAACGCCTGAGCGGGGCCAGCGCGTTCATCCACGCTTCAGCTCAAGGTTGCGATGACCTAGCGGCATAGCAGGGAGATCGTTGATGGACCTTCGCGCAATTCTCGTCGCCATCGCCATTGGTGCCGTAGCCGGCTGGCTCGCCAGCATCGTCATGGGCGGCGGCGGGCTGATCCGCTACATCATCACCGGCCTGATCGGCGCCTTCGTCGGCAGCTTCCTGCTCTCGGCGCTCGGCATCAATCTCGGCATCGGCAACCCGCTGATCTCGCAGATCGTTACGGCGACGATCGGTGCGATCGTCGTGGTCTTCCTGGCGCGATTGATCGCCTGAGCGGCGGGCGCTGGCATTTCGCCCGTTTGAGGCCATATCGGGCCGATGACGCGCACTCGTAAATCCGCCAAGCCTGACCGGATCGTCCCGGACGAGAAGGTCGAGATTCTGCCGCCGAGCGGAAAGCTCGCGCTCGATTGGCGCCGATTGCTGCCACCAGTCGCCTTCGGCACGGCCGCGGGCTTCATCGCCAGCCTCGTGGTCGGAGGCGGCGGCTTCCTGCGCCATGCCGTGGTCGGCCTGCTCGGCATGCTGGTCGGCCAGGGCATCGTTCACGTCACCGGCTGGCGGGCGAGCACCGGCTATCGCTTCCTCGATTCGATGGCGATGGCGGTGATCGGCGCGATCCTGGTCGTGCTGCTGGCCCGCTTCATCGCCTGAGCCGCGATGGAGCGCCGGCGTCTCGGATCGAGGCAGCCCTCGCTTGCGATTGCAGCCCGCGAGAGACCTTCAGCTCATTGAATGGTGACGCTCATGGTGCCCGTGAGCGTTACGCTCTCGCCAGCCTTCGTCTTGCCTGAGCCGCTGAGCCCGAAGCTGTCTTGGCCGGAGAACCCGGGCTTCGGACTATAGGTATAGCTGTTGCCTTTGATCGTGACGCGACCATTCGCAGGCTGGCTGGTTAGGCTCAAGGTGGTGACGGGGAGGCGAGCGTCCGGATCGACCCAGATCGGGCCGCCACAGCTCTTGCTGCCCTTGGCCATGGTGATCGTGCCGCTCCCAGCACCTCGCGACCAGCCGCGTCCGGGATTTGCGGTGCAGGCTTCCGCCACGCTCACGCCTAGTAAAAGGCCGCCGGCGGCGACACCAATCGTCGTCATGGCTCCGCATTTTTTGGTCATCACGATGTCCTCTCTGATGTGGCGCATGTCGCATGGGGAGGCCGCTGCAGCCACAATGAGAGAAGGCCATGGCTGGCGCCTCCCCCGTTTGGGTGCGGCGAACGCAGTAGACCGGGCGCCGCGCTTCCATTCCTTGTAACGAGGAACCTTCCGCAGGCTTCTGGCGTTGCTATGATCGTTGTTCCGCTCGTCGGAGCGGTGCGCGGGCAGGGGGACTACCATGAACGACCAGATCTATGCCGCGCTCGGCACGCCGGGCTACGGCTTCTTCATGACGCTGCTGATCGGCATCATCGCTGGCTGGATCGCCGAGCGGGTCACGTCGTCGGACCATGGACTCTTCACCAACATGATCGTCGGCGTCGCCGGCTCCTTTGTCGGCAGCCGGCTCGCCGAATTGCTGGACATTCCGGTCTTCGGCTTCTGGCGCACGCTTGTCGCAGCGATCGCCGGCGCCTGCCTGCTGATCGTGGTCTGGCGCGCGGTGCGCAACTGAGTTCTGCAGCGCGCGGGTTGCCCGCGCCGCACTTCGGCATTAGCTAGACGGGAGTGGCCGCGCCCTGCTGCGCGGCGCCAGTAACGGACCCGTCCATGGCCGTCGTGCTCGACCTCCTCAACCGCGATCCGCGCCCCAACTCCGGCAACCCGAAGTCCGAGGTCAAGCCGGAGCTGCGCCATCCGGAAAAGCAGAAGCGGCCAGAGAACCCGATCCTGCGCAAGCCGGACTGGATCCGGGTCAAGGCGCCGGGCTCGCCGAAATGGGCCGAGACCCAGAAGATCGTGAAGGCCGAGAAGCTCGTCACCGTCTGCGAGGAGGCGGGCTGCCCCAATATCGGCGAGTGCTGGGAAAAGAAGCACGCCACCTTCATGATCATGGGCGACACCTGTACGCGCGCCTGTGCCTTCTGCAACGTCAAGACCGGCGTGCCCGAGGCGCTCGACCATGACGAGCCGCGCAAGGTCGCCGACGCCGTCGCCAAGCTTGGCCTGGAACACGTCGTCATCACCTCGGTCGATCGCGACGATCTCAAGGATGGCGGCGCCGAGCATTTCGCCCGCGTCATCCGCGCCATCCGCGAGGCTTCGCCCGGGACGACGATCGAGATCCTGACGCCGGATTTCCTGCGCAAGCCCGGCGCGCTCGAAATCGTGGTCGCGGCCAAGCCCGACGTCTTCAACCACAATCTCGAAACGGTGCCCGGCAAGTACCTGAAGGTGCGCCCGGGCGCCCGCTATTTCCATTCGCTGCGGCTGCTGCAGCAGGTGAAGGAGCTCGACCCGACCATCTTCACCAAGTCCGGCATCATGGTCGGCCTCGGCGAGGAGCGGAACGAGGTCCTGCAATTGATGGACGATCTGCGCTCGGCCGAGGTCGACTTCATGACGATCGGCCAGTATCTGGCGCCGTCGCGCAAGCACCACCCGGTCCTGCGCTTCGTCACACCGGACGAGTTCAAGAGCTTCGAGACCATCGCCTATGTGAAGGGCTTCCTGATGGTCTCCTCGACGCCGCTGACGCGCTCCTCGCACCATGCCGGCGAGGACTTCGCCAAGCTGCGGGAAGCACGCGCGGCCAAGCTCGGTAACTGATCGGCCCATATCCATGCCGATGTTCAACAGCACCCGCCGGGTGAAGCATTCGCCCGGAGAAATGTACGCGCTCGTGGCGGACGTAGAGAAATATCCGCAGTTCCTGCCGCTCTGCGAAGGGCTGGTGGTGCGCCGGCGCACGCCACGCGAGGGCGGCGGCGAGGTGCTGCTCGCCGATATGACGGTCGGCTACAAGGCGATCCGCGAGACCTTCACCAGCCGCGTCACGCTCGATCCGGCCAATCTCAAGATCCTGGTCGAATATGTCGACGGGCCGTTCCGCTATCTCGAGAACCGCTGGAGCTTCAAGCCGCTCGACACGGGCAGCGAGGTCGGCTTCTTCATCTCCTACGAATTCGCCAGCCGGATGCTGGGCCTCTTGATGGGCGCGATGTTCGACAAGGCCTTCCGCAAGTTCGCCGAAGCCTTCGAGAAGCGTGCGGACGCGATCTATGGGCGCGGCGGCGTGGCCGCCTCGATCACTTCAGGCTAAACGAGGCCTCGCGCAACAGGTCGAGCGCCTCCAGCACACTGAGCCGCCTGATCTCGTCGCGCCCCTGGGCGTCGAAGCGCTTTTCACGGTGCAGCGTCTGCGTGCCGTCGGCGCAGGCGAAATGCACCAACCCGACCGGCTTTGCTTCGCTGCCGCCATCGGGGCCGGCAATGCCGGTGATCGAGACCGCGAGCCGCGACGACAGGCGCTCCCGGCCGCCTTCCGCCATGGCGCGCGCGACCGGCTCGCTGACCGCGCCGTGTTGGCGGATCAGCTCGGCCGGAACACCGGCCAACGCCGTCTTCGCCTCGTTGGAATAGGTAACGAGGCCACCCAGAACCATGCTCGACGACCCCGAGATCGCCGTCAGCGCACCGGCGACCAGACCGCCGGTGCAGGATTCGACCGTCGCGACGGTGATGCCGCGCTCTCGGGAGATGCTCAGCAATTCGGCGGCAAGCGAACGGATGTCGAGATCGAACATAGCCTCACTCCGGCTCTGGCAGGCGGATGGTGGCAGTGGCGAGTGCGGCGAGGCCTTCGCCGCGTCCCGTGAAGCCGAGGCGCTCCGAGGTCGTCGCCTTGGCACCGACCTGATCGAGGCGGAGGCCCGCGATTTCGGCGATGCGGGCCCGGATGGCATCGCGATGCGGGCCGACCTTTGGCCCTTCGCAGACGACCGTCAGGTCGAGATGGTCGATCCTGCCGCCGCGCTGCCGGACGCGGTCAGCGGCGAAGGCGAGAAAACGGTCGGAGGCGGCGCCGCGCCATTGTGGATCGCTCGGCGGGAAATGGCTGCCGATGTCGCCATCGGCCAGGGCGCCGAGTAGGGCGTCGGTGAGTGCATGCAAGGCAACGTCGCCGTCGGAATGGGCGGTGACGCCGCGGCTATGAGGGATCCGAATGCCGCCGAGCCAGACATGGTCGCCCTCGGTGAAGGCGTGGACGTCATAGCCCGTGCCAATGCGGGTCACGAGCGGTCGGGCGAGGCGCTGCTCGGCCAGTTCGAAATCGCCCGGATAGGTCAGCTTCAGGTTCATCGGATCTCCGGCGAAGGTCGCGACGCGGTGGCCGGCCCATTCCATGATGGCGGAATCGTCGGTGAAGCCGCCGGCCGCGGCGGCATGGGCATCCCTGTGCGCGACGAGCAACGGCTGGAAGGCGAAAGCCTGGGGCGTCTGAACGAAGACGAGCTCCTCGCGCGGCAGGGTCTCCGCGATCAGCCCGGCATCGACGCGCTTGACGGTGTCGGTGACGGCGAGCGCCGGGATGGTGGCGAGATGCTCAAGGCTTGCCGTCATCGCTCGCTCGATCAAGGCCGGCGAGACGAAGGGGCGGGCGGCGTCGTGTACGAGCACACTGCCGTCGAAACCAGCGGCAGCAAGCGCCTCCAAACCGGCGCGAACCGAATCCTGCCTGGTCTCGCCGCCTTCGATCGGCGTGGTCAGCCGGACGCGAGCAGCTTCCGGGAGATGGCCGACCGCATCGTCATAGCGAGCGCCGTCGCCGGTGCCGATCACCACCAGCACGGTGCCGATGCGACTGTCGGCAAGGAACGGAGCAAGCGTGCGGCATAGGACAGGTACGCCACCGAGCCGCCGATACTGCTTTGGGGCCTCGGCGCCGGCGCGCAGGCCGCGTCCGGCGGCAACGATCAGGGCGGCGACGGCCGGTGTCATCGATCCTCTTGGCTCCGCTACTCAGGGCTTCGCTGATAGGACGGCAAGGGCTCGTCGCCAAGCCGCGCTGCTCCGAAGCCGGAGGCTTCTCGGCACACCTTTGCTGCTCATATCGATATTGCAATGCAATATGGTGAGAAATTCTCTTGCGCGGCGCAGCATTTGTCCAATAAATCGGCACAATGGAAATTGCCTCAAATTCGGGCGAGCGCCAGGCGGCGATCGACGGCCTGCTGCCGGTGTCGCGCGCTTTCCTCGCGCCGATGTCGGGCGTGACCGATCTGGCCATGCGCCGGATCGCGGCGCGCTTTGGGGCCGGGCTCGTCGTCTCCGAGATGGTCGCTTCGGACGAACTCGTCCGCGGCAGCGAGGAAGCCCGGCTGCGGGCCGAGGGCGCTGGCGTCACGCCGCATGTCGTCCAGCTCGCCGGCTGCGAGGCGCGCTGGCTGGCGGAAGCTGCGCAGGTGGCAGAGGCATCGGGCGCTGATGTCATCGATATTAATATGGGTTGCCCGGCGAAAAAGGTCGTTGGCGGTTGGGCCGGCTCGGCGCTGATGCGCGATCTCGACCATGCTGTCGGCCTGGTTGAGGCGGCCGTCGCGGCGGTCAAGGTCCCGGTCACCGTCAAGATGCGGCTCGGCTGGGATGACGCCAGCCGCAACGCGCCGGAGCTGGCGCGCCGGGCTGTCTGCGCCGGCGCAGCCGCGATCACCGTCCATGGCCGCACGCGCCAGCAATTCTACAAGGGGCAGGCCGATTGGGCCGCGATCCGTCCGGTGCGTGCCGCAGGGTCGTTCCCGCTAGTCGCCAATGGCGACATCGCGACACTGGAGCAGGCGCAGGCCTGCCTCGAGCAGTCGGGCGCCGACTACGTCATGGTCGGGCGGGCGGCGATGGGCCGCCCCTGGCTGCCCGGCGCAATCGGTGCCGCGCTCGCCGGCCGCCAACCGGAAGCGATATCGCTCGCCGCCAAGCACGATATCGCCCGCGAGCACTATGAGGGGCTCCTGTCCCTGATGGGGCGCGAGACCGGCGTCCGCCATGCCCGCAAGCATCTCGCCGCCTATGCCGACGAGGCGCTGGCCAGCGGGCTGGAGCCGGATGAGGCCGCTCGCCGCGAACTCCTCACGACCACTGAGCCCACCCACGCCATCGCGGCGCTCGGGCGGCTGTTCTCGACCGACCGTCTCGACGCGGCCGCCTGACCACGAAAGTTCCGCATATGACGATGGCGATGTTCAACGACGATATGGAGGAGCGGCACGGGGCCTTGTACGACCTTCTCGAAGTCCAGGCGTTGAACGTCCTGCCCATGCCGGTGCTGGTGATCGGGGAGGGGCACGGCATCCTTTACGCCAACACCGCCGCCGAGGATTTCTTCCAGGCCAGCGCGCTCGTCCTGAAGCGCCAGCGCCTCGACGATCTCGTTGCCTTCGGCTCGCCGGTCCTGGGGCTGGTCGAGGAGGTACAGCGCCGCGGCGCCAGCGTCAGCGAGTACCGGCTCGAGCTCGCCTCGCCCCGACTCGGCCTCGACCGGGTGGTCGATGTCTTTGCTTCTCTGCTGCCCAGCCAGCCGGATGCCGTGGTGCTCCTGCTGCAAGAACGGACAATTGCCGAAAAAATGGACAGGCAATTGACGCATCGAGGAGCAGCTCGCTCGATCACCGCGCTCGGTGCGATGCTGGCACACGAGATCAAGAATCCACTCTCCGGCATCCGCGGCGCGGCTCAATTGCTCGAATCCTCGGTCGAGGACGAAGATCGCCTGTTGACGCAACTGATCTGCGACGAAGCCGACCGGATCGTGAAGCTGGTCGAGCGCGTCGAATTGTTCGGCGACGATCGGCCGGCCGAGCGTGGACCGGTCAACGTTCATGACGTGCTCGACCATGTGAAGCGGCTGGCCCAGTCCGGCTTTGCCCGCCACATCCGCTTCAGCGAGGTCTACGACCCTTCGCTGCCTCCTGTCGCCGGCAATCGCGACCAACTGGTTCAGGTCCTGCTGAACCTGGTGAAAAATGCGGCAGAGGCGATCGGCAACGACGCCATCGACGGCGAGATCACGCTCACCACGGCCTATCGCCCCGGCATCCGCATGCAGGCGCCGGGCTCCGGTGCGCGCCTGGCGCTGCCGCTCGAGATCGGTATCCGCGACAACGGGCCCGGTGTGCCCCCCGACCTGCATCAGCACCTGTTCGATCCTTTCGTCACCACCAAGGCGCAGGGAAGTGGCCTTGGACTTGCACTCGTCGCCAAGGTGATCGGCGATCACGGCGGAATCGTCGAATGCGAGTCCGCGCCGCGACGCACGACATTCCGCATTCGATTGCCCCTGCACGAGGCGAAGCCGTCTCAGTTCGGGTGAAAGACGAGTAGGACACGAAAAAGCGCATGCCGACGGGTAACATTCTCATCGCCGACGACGACGCCGCGATCCGCACCGTCCTCAACCAGGCCCTCGCCCGCGCCGGCTACGAGGTCCGCACGACAGGCCAGGCGGCGACGCTCTGGACTTGGGCCGCGCAGGGGCTCGGCGATCTCATCATCACCGACGTGGTGATGCCGGACGGCAACGCCTTCGACCTGCTGCCGCGCATCAAGCGGGTCCGGCCCGAACTGCCGATCATCGTGATGAGCGCGCAGAACACCTTCATGACCGCAATCAAGGCCTCCGAGCGCGGCGCCTATGAATACCTGCCCAAGCCCTTCGATCTGAAGGAACTCGTCGCCATCGTCGGTCGAGCACTGTCCCGGCCGCGCGGCGATGCTCCGCGCAATCACCCGGCCGAGCCCGAGGATATCCCGCTGGTCGGCCGCTCGCCGGCGATGCAGGATGTCTACCGCGCTTTGGCGCGCCTGATGCCGATCGACCTGACCGTGATGATCAACGGCGAGTCCGGCACCGGCAAGGAGCTGGTCGCCCGCGCCCTGCACGACTACGGCAAGCGTCGCAACGGGCCTTTCGTCGCCATCAACATGGCGGCGATCCCGAAGGACCTGATCGAATCGGAGCTGTTCGGCCACGAGAAGGGCGCCTTCACCGGGGCGCTGACCCGCTCCTCCGGGCGCTTCGAACAGGCCGAGGGCGGCACGCTCTTCCTCGACGAGATCGGCGACATGCCGATGGAGGCGCAGACGCGACTGCTGCGCGTGCTTCAGCAGGGCGAATACACCACGGTCGGCGGGCGCACGCCGATCAAGACCAATGTCCGCATCGTCGCGGCGACCAACAAGGACCTGCGCATCTCGATCGCGCACGGCCTGTTCCGCGAGGACCTGTTCTTCCGCCTCAACGTCGTCCCGATCCGGTTGCCGCCGCTGCGCGAGCGGGTCGAGGACATCCCCGACCTCGTCCGCCATTTCTTCGCGCTGGTCGAGAAGGAGGGCCTGCCGCGCAAGCAGATCGATTCGGAAGCGATGGACGTGCTGCGGCGCTATCGCTGGCCCGGCAATGTCCGCGAGCTCGAGAATCTGGTGCGGCGACTGGCCGCGCTCTATCCGCAGGAAACGATCACGGCCCCGATCGTCGAGGCCGAGCTGCAACCGGCGAGCGGCGCTCCCATGCAAGCTGGCGGAGGCAGCACACCGGAGCGGTCAGAAACCCTGTCAGGTTCGGTCGAGCGTCATCTGAACCAGTATTTTGGCGGTTTCGGAGACCAGATTCCACCACCGGGCCTCTATCACCGCATTTTGCGCGAGATCGAGCCGCCTTTGATCGCGGCAGCCCTGGCGGCGACGCGTGGCAACCAGATTCGCGCCGCAGAGCTGCTGGGACTTAATCGCAACACTTTGCGCAAGAAGATCCGCGAACTCGACATGCAGGTGGTGCGCTCACCGCGGTAGCGGCGCGGCAGTGTGGCTGCCTTGCATCTGTCATATTTTGACAACACCGTTGCGGCGGCGCATCAGTGCGTCGCGTGACGCCTGAATGGAGGCGTCGGCAACGGAGCACGACATCGCTTTGACAGCCTCGACCGGTGACATGCGCATGGCGCCAAGAACCGATGACCCGCCTCGCCGGGTCTCGGGCTGGCTCGGCGCGCTTGTCGTCGGCTTCGCGCTGGTTTCGGCGCTGACCACCTTCCTTGTGCTGTCGGGCGCGACGCCGGTCGCGCCGGTTCATGAGGTCGTGGTCGGCGTCTTCGTCATCAACGGCCTGCTGATCCTCCTGCTGCTCACCATCGTCGCCTTCGAAGCGGCGGTACTGATCCGCGCCCGGCGCAAGGGCGTGGCTGCCGCCGGCCTGCATGTCCGGATCGTCAGCCTGTTCAGCATCGTCGCCGCCCTGCCGGCCGTGCTTGTCGCGATCATCGCGACCGCAACATTGGAGCGCGGCCTGGAACCCTGGTTCTCCGACCGCATGCGCGATGTGATCTTCAAATCCGTCGAGGTCGCCGACGCCTATACGACCGGGCAATGCCGCTCGCTCGGCCGCGAGATCCGGCTGCTCGCGGACGACCTCGGGCGGGCTAAGACCGCTTACGACGCCGACCGGCGCTGGTTCGAGAATTTCCTGACGGCGCGCGCCACGGCTCTCGGCCTGCCGGTGGCCTGGATCATGAAACCGCCGGACAGCATCCTCGTCCGGGCCAATATCGACGTGCTGCGTGACGCCCATAAGCCGAATGCCGACGCCTTCGACGATGCGCAGAGCTCGCCGGAGCCGATCTGCGTGCTGCCCTCGACCGGGCGCGTCTTCGGCGCGCTGATGAAGCTGCCGAGCTATGACGGCGCCTTCCTCTATGTCGCCCGCGAGGTCGATCCGCTCGCCGTCGAGTTCCCGGCGGTCGCCCGTGGCGCCGCGGTCGAATATCTCGGCATCGACGCGCGCCGGAAGGGCGTGCAGATCGCTTTCGCCTCGATGTACGCGCTGATCTCGGTGATCCTGCTGCTTTCGGCGATCTGGCTCGGCCTCAACTTCGCCAACGGCCTCGTCGCGCCGATTCGGCGGATGATCCACGCCACCGACCAGGTCTCCAGCGGGAATTTCTACGTCCAGGTGCCGATCAGGCGGGCGGAGGGAGATCTCGCCCATCTCGGCGAGACCTTCAACAAGATGACCGCCGAACTGCGCCGCCAGCGCGATGGACTGGTGACGGCCAGCGAAGTGATCGACCGACGAAGGCGATTCACCGAGACGGTGCTCTCCGGCGTCTCCTCAGGCGTGCTCGGCATCGACGAGGATGGCCACATCACCCTCAGCAACCGCTCGGCCGAGACCTTGCTCGGCTCCGGCGGCCGGCTACTCGGCGAACCCGTCGCACGCGTCGTTCCCGAGATCGCCGGCTTCGTCTCCGAGGCACTGAGCAATCGCCAGCGTCTCAGTTCCAGCCAGGCGGCGATCACGCGCGGCGGCCGCGAGCGCATGCTCAATATCCGGGCGACGCGCGAAGGCGAGGGCGCCGGCGCCGGCCTCGTGGTGACGCTCGACGACATCACCGATCTCGTCTCTGCGCAGCGCACCGCCGCCTGGGCCGACGTCGCGCGGCGTATCGCCCATGAAATCAAGAATCCGCTGACGCCGATCCAGCTCTCGGCGGAACGCATTCGCCGCAAGTTCGGCCGCGTCATCGTCGACGACAAGGAGATCTTCGACCAGTGCACCGCCACCATCGTGCGACAGGTCGAGGATATCCGCCGCATGGTCGATGAGTTCTCCTCCTTCGCCCGCATGCCCAAGCCCTCGCCGGCGCGCGACGACATCGTCGAGACGATCAGGCAGATCGCCTTCCTGATGCGGGTCGGCAATCCCGAGATCGACATTTCCGACAATCTGCCGGAAGCGCCGGTCCTGGCGCATTTCGACCGGCGTCTGATCTCGCAGGCCCTGACCAACGTCATCAAGAATGCGACCGAGGCGATCCAGGCCGTGCCGGGCGAGGAGCGTGGAAAAGGGCGTATCGAAATCGGCTTCGAACGGACGCAGGACGGCCGGATCGTCATCGACATCCTCGACAACGGCAAGGGCCTGCCGGCAGACCAGCGCCAGAAGCTACTCGAACCCTACATGACCACGCGCGACGGCGGCACCGGGCTTGGCCTCGCCATCGTCGGCAAGATCCTCGAGGACCATGGCGGCGGCATCGAACTGCTCGACCGTCCAGACGGCGCCCGTGGCGCGCGGATCAGGCTCTGGTTCATCGAGACCGGCCCGCCCCCGGCCAGCGAAGACAAGTCAGAAACAGGCAATAGCACGGCGGATTCCGCCGCACGACAAGAGTCCGTTCCGACCAGCTTGCCTGGCAAGCTGGTCGGCAAAAACGGTCTCTCAACTTGAGGTGAGAGACGGATTCACCGATCAGATCGAAACAATCTGATCGGATCCGGCTCTAGTGAACGGGACGAAGGCATGAGTGCTGACATTCTCGTCGTCGACGACGAGGTCGATATTCGCGAACTGGTGGCAGGCCTCCTGGAGGACGAAGGCTATCGGACACGCAAGGCGGGCTCCGCCGACGAGGCGCTTGCCGCGATCGCGGCGCGGCGACCAAACCTCGTCTTTCTCGATATCTGGCTGCAAGGCAGCCGGCTCGACGGATTGCAGGTTCTGGAGCTGATCAAGGAGAGCCACCCCGACCTCGCGGTGGTGATGATCTCCGGCCACGGCAACATCGAGACCGCGGTCTCGGCGATCAAGAGCGGCGCCTACGACTTCATCGAGAAGCCGTTCAAGGCCGACCGGCTCGTGCTCGTCGCCGAGCGCGCGCTCGAAGCCTCGCGGCTGCGGCGCGAGGTGCGCGACCTCAAGACCCGCTCGGTCCAGGCCAGCCGGATCGTCGGCCGCTCAACCGCGGTCAACCAGCTGCGCCAGACGCTGGAGCGCGTCGCGCCGACCAATGCCCGCGTGCTGATCACCGGCGAGCCGGGCTGCGGCAAGGAACTGACCGCGCGCACCCTGCACGACGCCTCGACCCGCTCGGCCGGCCCCTTCGTCGTGATCAACGCGGCGACGATCACCCCCGAGACCATGGAAGAGGAGCTGTTCGGCATCGAGGGCGGCGACGGGCGCTCGCGCCGCGTCGGCGCGCTCGAGGAGGCCCATGGCGGCACGCTCTACATCGACGAGATCGGCGACATGCCGCGCGAGACCCAGAATCGCATCCTGCGCGTGCTCGTCGATCAGAACTTCCAGCGCGTCGGTGGGGCGACCCGCGTCCATGTCGACGTCCGGATCATCTCGTCGAGCAGCCGCGATCTCGCCAGGCTGATCGCCGAAGGCCTGCTGCGCGAGGACCTCTATCACCGGCTCGGCGTGGTGCCGATCCGCGTGCCGGCCCTGTCGGAGCGGCGCGAGGACGTGCCCGAGCTGATCGAGTTCTTCATGGACCAGATCTCGGTCGCGACCGGCCTGCCGAAGCGCCGGATGGGCGGCGACGCCATGGCGATCCTGCAGTCGCACGAATGGCCCGGCAACGTCCGCGAGCTGCGCAACAATGTCGAGCGGCTGATGATCCTGACCAAGGGCGATCCGACGGCCGAGATCACGGTCGACATGCTGCCGGCCGAGGTCGGCGCCATGGTGCCGACGACGCCCTCCGGCTCAGGTGGTGAGAAGCTGATGAGCCTGCCGTTGCGCGACGCTCGTGAGATCTTCGAGCGCGAATATCTGATGGCGCAGATCGCCCGCTTCTCCGGCAACATTTCGCGCACGGCGGAGTTCATCGGGATGGAGCGTTCAGCTCTGCACCGTAAGCTCAAATCGCTAGGAGTGGGCTGAACAGCGCCGGTCGTATTGCACTGCATGCAAGGCGGTCGGACGAAATTGGTGTTGCGCAACCCTTGCGCGCTCTTGCTGGGTCGCGATCTAATGGAGTGTCGGTGTTCCGAATGCCCGGCGATTGGCGCCGAAGCTTAACGGAACGATCTGGATCGCAAATGCAAGCCGAGTTGCGATCCCAACAACAGGGGTTACCCATGGCCGCCGAGCGGGCTCAAAATCTACAGGACACCTTTCTCAATCACGTCCGCAAGCAGAAGATTCCTCTCACCATCTTCCTCGTGAACGGCGTCAAACTGCAGGGCGTCGTCACCTGGTTCGACAATTTCTGCGTCCTGCTGCGCCGCGACGGGCATTCCCAGCTCGTCTACAAGCACGCGATCTCGACGATCATGCCCGGCCACCCGGTGCAGTTGTTCGAGCCCGAGGACACGGACAAGGCCTGATCGTGGGCGGCAAGGCCGGCAGCTCGTCGACGACGGGCAGCGGAAACGCGATCGGGATTTCGATCGACGCGGCAGAACACGCTCTCGCGGCAGATACTCGCGCTTTCGTGATCGGCCCGTATCTGGCGCGCCATGCCGCCAGCCGGGCCGGCACGGCCGACGAGAACCAGCGTAACCACGCAGCGCGGCTGGACGAGGCCTTCGGCCTCGCCAGCGCCATCGATCTCCAGATCGTCGAGGCGATCCCCGTGGTGCTGACGGCGCTGCGGCCCGCGACCTATCTCGGCAAGGGCAAGGTCGAAGAGCTCTCCGAGCGCGTTAAGATCGAGGAGATCGGTCTTGTCGTGATGGACTGCGCCCTGTCGCCGGTCCAGCAGCGCAATCTGGAGAAGGCGTTCGGTTGCAAGGTCATCGACCGCACCGGCCTGATCCTAGAGATTTTCGGCCGGCGCGCCCGTACGCGCGAGGGCGCGCTGCAGGTCGAGCTCGCCCATCTCAACTACCAGAAGAGCCGGCTCGTGCGCTCCTGGACCCACCTGGAACGCCAGCGCGGCGGCTTCGGCTTCCTTGGCGGCCCGGGCGAAACCCAGATCGAGGCTGACCGGCGCATCATCCAGGAGCGGATGACCAAGATCGAGCGCGAGCTCGACAGCGTGAAGCGCACCCGCTCGCTGCACCGTGCCAGCCGCAAACGCGTGCCTTATCCGGTCGTTGCGCTGGTCGGCTACACCAATGCCGGCAAGTCGACCCTGTTCAACCGGCTGACCTCAGCCGAGGTCTTGGCGCAGGACATGCTCTTCGCCACGCTCGACCCGACGGCGCGGGCGCTGAAGCTGCCGCACGGCGCCAGGATCATGCTGTCGGATACGGTCGGCTTCATCTCCGAGCTGCCGACACAGCTCGTCGCCGCCTTCCGCGCCACGCTGGAGGATGCGATCGAGGCCGACGTGCTGCTGCATGTCCGCGACGTCTCACATGAAGACACCCAGGCCCAGGCCGCCGATGTCCAGGGCATTCTGCGTGATCTCGGCATCGACCCGGAGGACGGCGACCGCGTCATCGAGGTCTGGAACAAGGCCGATCTGCTTTCGGGCGACGAGCGCGAGCGCCAGGGCGCGCTGACAGCACTCAAGCCCGGCGCCTCGCGGCCGGTGCTGGTCTCGGCGCTGACCGGAGAGGGCATGGAGCGGCTGACCGATGCGATCGAGCGCCGCATCGCGCGGGCCCGGCCGGTCTATCGGCTCACCCTGGAACCGGGCGACGGCAAGTCGCTGGCCTGGCTGCATGCCAATGGCGAGATCCTCGAGCGCGAGGATTCCGAAGACGGCGCGCTCAATCTGCTGGTGCGCCTGCCGCCCGAGCGGGAAGGGGCCTTCGGCGCGCGCTTCCCGCAGGCCGAGCGCGTCGGCAGCAATCCCTGAGGATGGGGTCGGTTACACTCGCTATGATCGGAACCTGAAGCGCCGAGGCTTCAGATCGGCGAGCACGGAGCGGGCCGCATTGTGGCCCGGTGCGCCGGTGACGCCGCCGCCCGGATGGGCACCGGAGCCGCAGAGATAAAGGCCCGGCACCGGCATGCGGTAATCGGCATGGCCGAGCACAGGACGGGCGCTGAAGAGCTGGTCGAGCGTCAATCGGCCATGGAAGATGTCGCCGCCGACCAGCCCGAAACGCTCCTCCAGATCGCTCGGCGCCAGGACCAGCCGACCGATGACGGAGGCGCGGAAGCCCGGGGCGTAGCGATCGACCGTCTCGATCATCAGATCGGCGACCGTATCGCGATGCTTGTCCCAGCTCTCGCCGCCTGGCAGCTGTGGGGCGACATGCTGGCAGAACAGGCTCGCGACATGTCGGCCGGGCGGGGCGAGGCTGTCGTCGAGCGTCGATGGGATCAGCATCTCGACGATCGGCTCGCTCGACCAACCTGACAGCCGTGCCTGCGCATGGGCACGGTCCATATAGTCGAGCGAGGGCGCGATGATGATGCCGGCTGTGAGATGGTCGCCCGGCTCCGGCAGGCTGGCGAAGCGCGGCAGTTCCGACAGCGCCAGATTCATCCGGAAGGTGCCGGAACCCGAGGCATAGCGTCGGATGCGTTCGCCAAAATCGGTCGCGACGATCGCCGGATCGACGAGCCGTTCGAACAACAGGCGTGGATGCAGATTGGACACGACAGCGCGCGCCTGCACGACATCGCCGCGCTCCGTCACGGCGCCAACGGCGCGGCCCTTCTCGGTCAGCACCTGAGCGACCGGCTCCTCCAGCCTGATCTCGACGCCCTGTTCGGCGCAGGCCCGCGCCATCGCCTGCGTGATCGCGCCCATGCCGCCCAGCGCATGGCCCCAGGCGCCGCGCTTGCCGTTGACCTCGCCGAAGACGTGATGCAGCAGCACATAGGCCGAACCCGGCGTGTAGGGGCTGGCATAGTTGCCGACGACGCTGTCGAAGCCGAACAGCGCCTTGACCGGATCGCTCTCGAACCAGCCATCGAGCCAATCGCCGGCCGATTTGTTGAAGAGGTCGAGCAGGTCGCGCCGGCCGGCCTGGTCGAGCCCGGCGATCCGCCGCCCGAGCGACGCTGCCTCCAGCATCTGCGGCAGGGCTGCGAGCCAGCCGCCGTCGCCGAGATTGGGCGGCGCCTGCAGCACGAGGTCGCGCAACATGGCGGCGATGCGTTCGAGCCGCTCGCCATAGGCAGGCAGTCGCTCGGCGTCGCGGCCTGAGAATTTCGCTACCTCGGCTTCGGTCCGGCCTTCGCCGACCGCGAGAAAGCGCCCATCAAGCAGGGGCAGGAAGTTGGCCATGCGCCGCTCGACGATGCGCAGCCCGTGCCGCGCCAGCTCCATCTGAGCGATGATGCGCGGGTTGAGCAGGCTGACCGTGTAGCTCGCCGTCGAATTGCGGAAGCCGGGATGGAATTCCTCGGTGACCGCCGCGCCGCCAACAACGGCACGCCGCTCCAGCACGGTGACCTTCAAGCCCGCCTTGGCGAGATAGAAGGCGCAGACGAGCCCGTTATGACCGCCGCCGAGGATGACGATGTCTGTCTGGCTGACGCTCACGAACCCGCCTTTTCGTCCGCACGGAGTCCGGCCATCCGGCAGACAAGCCGACGGTCAGTTCAGCTCGGCCTTATCGAGCCGGTACTTGCCCTTGCGATCGCGCCGGAAATATTCGCGCGCCTGCGGGTGACGGATCGGCTGGCCGGACTCGTCGATCACGAGGTTTTGTTCCGAGACATAGGCGACGTACTCGGTCTCCTCGTTCTCGGCGAAGAGGTGATAAAAGGGCTGATCCTTGGACGGGCGCAGATGCTCCGGGATCGCCAGCCACCATTCTTCCGAATTCGAGAACACCGGATCGACGTCGAAGATCACGCCCCGGAACGGGTAGACGCGATGGCGCACCACATCGCCGATCCGAAATTTCGCCGTGCGTGATTCCATGATCCTCGTTCAGCCCAAAACCGGCTCGTCACAGCCGATGTCGCCGCCCCCAGCGCTTGACGTAGGATTACGTCGCAAATGCGTCAATATCCGTGGATGTCGCGGGCCAGGTTCAAAAGCCGTAGTGAGCCGCAAGCGCCGGATCGCGCCCCGCCACCTGCCGCGCCAGGTCGACGATAACCTTGGCCTGCTTCCAGGTCGCGTCGTCCTGCATCTTGCCGTCGATCATCACCGCACCCGAACCATCCGGCATGGCCTCCAGGATGCGCCGGGCGAAGGCGACCTCGTCCGGATCGGGGCTGAAGACGCGCTTGGCTATCTCGATCTGCGAGGGATGCAGCGTCCAGGCGCCGGCGCAGCCGAGCAGGAAGGCATTGCGGAATTGTGCCTCGCAAGCGGCTCCATCAGAGAAGTCGCCGAAGGGGCCATAGAACGGCTTGAGGCCGGCCGAGGCGCAGGCATCGACCATCTTCGCGAGGGTGTAATGCCAAAGATCCTGCTGCGCGATCGCACGCGGCCCGCCATCGGGCGTGGGATCGGCGATGACCTTGTATTCGGGATGGCCGCCGCCGACGCGGGTGGTCTTCATCGCGCGCGAGGCGGCAAGGTCCGCGGGCCCGAGGCTCATGCCGTGCATGCGGGGGGAGGCGGTCGCGATCGCGTCGACGTTCTTGACGCCCTCTGCGGTCTCCAGGATGGCGTGGATCAGCACCGGCTTTGGCAAGGCATGGCGCGCCTCGTACTGCGCCAGCAGCTGGTCGACATAATGGATGTCCCAGGGCCCCTCGACCTTGGGCACCATGACGACGTCGAGCTTGCCGCCGATCTCGCCCATGATCGCGGCGATGTCGTCGAGGAACCAGGGCGAGTTCAAGGCATTGACGCGGGTCCACAGGCCGGTCGCGCCGAAATCGGTCGCCTTCGCCAGCTCGATGAAGCCGTCGCGCGCAGCCTGTTTGGCCTCGACCGGAATGGCGTCCTCGAGATTGCCGAGCACGATATCGACCTGGCCAGCGAGCTCGGGAACCTTGGCGCGCACCTTTTCCAGATGCGGCGGCACGAAATGGATCATGCGCTCCAGCCGCAGCGGCACTTCGCGATAGGGCTCGGGCGCGCCGATCGCCAGCGGACGGAAGAACTGGCGCGGCGTCTTGGTCGTCATGCTCGGCTCCATGCTGCAATGCAGCGAATGTGCCGGAAGGCCTGCCCGCCGTCCATCGGTCTTTCGGTGGGCTTTGGGTGAATTATCCTAGGACTTATAGCCCAGGACAATTGTCCCAAGGTCGCTCAGTTGCGCGAGAACGGCGTCTCCAGCACGACGCGTGGCGGATTCGCGATCGGATCGCGTGGATTGAGCTGGCCACGCAGGCCAAGTGCATCGCTGGCGTAATTGTCGTCATGCAGGCTGGCCTCGCGCACCCGCATCTGCCGGCGCAGGGCACGAGCCTGCGCTTCCATGTGCGAGATACCGACCTTCTCGTCGATCTTGCGGCGGTCGCTGGCGGTGAGCTCGGGCGAGCCGCGGAAATCGCGGAAATCCGCGGTGGTGTAAGGCCACTTGCCGGAGCCGGTGAAGGTCCGCACCCGCCCGTCGAGCACGATGCTGTCGCCCGGCCGCAAGGTGAAGTCGCGCAGCAGCGAGACGCGGCGATCATTCGCAGTCGCGATGGCGGGCCGGCAGGCCGGATCGGCGCCGCGCTCATAGGCATAGGCCATCGGCAGGGCGCGATAGGTCTTGCCGTCATTCGCAACCGCGTCGTCGATCGTCGCTGCACCGGCCGCGACCTTGAAGACTTTGACCGGCACACCTGGATTGGCGGCCTGGCAGAGCGCCTCATGCGCCCGCATATCGGATTGGCTGCGCAGATGGCCGATCGGCGCGTGGAAGCCGTCGCAGAGCCGCACGCAGATGGTCCGCGTCACATCGGCCGCACCGGAAACCGTGTCGTAGCGGATCGCCGGAAGCTTCGGCTTGTGCCGCGCCTGCTTCGGCGCAGCCTGGACCGGGCGGAACGGATTGAGCTCGACCGGCGGCGGCGCGAGGCGTCCGTCCGGACGCGCCTGCTGGAAGAATGGCAGGGACCAGGTCTGGCGGGCAGGGGCATAGGCCGACACAGGCGCGGACGTGAAGGTCGCCCTGGACGCGACACGCTCGGCCCGGTTGGCGGCTTCCTGGCGATGGAAGGCCCGGATGCCGGCATCGTCCTCGGCCTGGACGAGCGAGACGGTCAGGATCGTGCCACCCGCACCGAGTGCGAGCCCGAGGCCGGCCATGGCCACGAGGCGCAGACCGCCATTGCGGCCACGCGAAACGGGATTCACCTTCGTCGAGGAGCTGGAACCGGTCGGCGGGACAGGATCGGAACGCAGGCAGTCGACATTACGGACACGAAGCACCGCGATTTCTCCATCGCTCGCTGGTTCATTGTCCGCCGCTTGATTGGCTTAGTTTACTTTTCGTTAAGACTCAACGGGTGCCACATTTCCGCCCCCGGAAAGCGGGCTTCATCGTTAACGGCCAAAAAGCACGGGTCATCCCGGACGCCCTCAGGTCCGGGATGACCAAGGACGGGCTGAACGCTCTCTCAATCCGGCTGGCGATGCACCGCCTGCGGGATCGCGACAGGGCCCGCGCCCGGCACCGACGCCGCTTCCTCCTGCTCGCCGCGACCGCGGCCGGAGATGAAGCTATCGACCTTATCGAGGTAAAAATAGACGACCGGCGTGATGTAGAGCGTCAGCAATTGCGAGACGACGAGGCCGCCGACGACGGCGATGCCGAGCGGCTGGCGCAGTTCCGCGCCAGCGCCATGTCCTAGCGCGATCGGCAGCACGCCGAAGATCGCGGCGAAGCTCGTCATCATGATCGGCCGGAAGCGGACCAGCGCCGCGTCACGGATCGCGGTCAGCGCGTCGTCGCCCATCTTGCGGCGCTCTATCGCGAAGTCGACCATCATGATCGCGTTCTTCTTGACGATACCGACCAGCATCAGGATGCCGATGATCGCGATCACCGACAGGTCCATGTGGAAGTACTGCAAGGCGAGCAGGGCGCCCAGGCCCGCTGACGGCAGGCCGGACAGGATCGTGATCGGGTGGATGAAGCTCTCGTAGAGGATGCCGAGGATGATGTAGATCACCAGGATCGCCGCGAAGATCAGCAGGCCCTGACCCTTCAGCGCATCCTGGAAGAGCTGGGCCGAGCCGGCGAAGCTGGTGACGATCGAGGCGGGCAGGTTGATCTCGCGCTCGGCGGAGCGGATGGCGTTGACGGCGTCGCCGAGCGAGACGCCCGGCGCAGTGTTGAACGAGATCGTCACCGCCGGCTGCTGCGAAATGCGGTTGACGGCGAGCGGCCCGACGCTCGGCTTGATCGTCGCCACCGTCTCGAGCGGCACGTTCTGGCCGTTGGCGGCCTTGAGCATCAGACGCGACAGAACTGCCGGATCCTGCTGGTAGGCGCGCTCGGCCTCCATGATCACCTGGTAGTCGGTCGCCGGGGTGAAGATCGTCGCGATCTGGCGCGAGCCGAAGGCGTTGCCGAGCGCTTGGCGGATCTGGTCGCTGGAAATGCCGAGGCTGGCAGCACGTTCTCGGTCGATGTCGATCGAGAGCTGCGGGTTGCGCAATTGCAGGTCGATATTGGCATCGCGCAATTGCGGTAGCTGGGCAAGGCGCTGCTGCATCAGCGGCGCGTAATTGAAGAGGGCATTAAGGTCAGGCCCCTGCAGCGAATAGAGATACTGCGCCCGCGAGGAGCGGCCGGCATTCAGGTTGATGTTCTGGACTTGCTGGAACACCGCGGTGATGCCCGGAACTTCCGAGACGGCCCGGCGCAAGCGGGCGATCACGACCTCGGCCTTGTCGCGCTGGTCCTTCGGCTTCAGCGCGATGAACATGAAGCCGTTATTGGTAGCGTTGAAGCCGCCGATATTCGAGGTCAGGTAGTCGATCGCAGGGTCGGCCTTGACGATCTCGGCAACGCGCATCTGCCGTGCCGCCATCGCCTCGAAGGAGGTGTCGGGCGGGCCTTCGGTAGCGCCGCGCAGCAGGCCGGTGTCTTCTGTCGGGAAGAAGCCCTTCGGCACGTCCATGTAGAGCTGAACCGAGACATAAACCGTCCCGAGCGTCACCAACAGCATCAGGAAGCGCGCCTTGAGGACGAGGTCGAGCGTCCAGCGATAGGCGCCGAGCATGCCCTGGAAGCCCGCCTCGAACACGCGTTCGACGATATTCGGCTTCTTGTGATGGTCATGCGCCTTGAGGAAGCGGGCGCACAGCATCGGCGTCAGCGTCAGGGAGACGAAGCCGGAGACGATGATCGCGGCGGCAATGGTACCGGCGAACGTGGCGAAGACCTTGCCGACCACGCCGCCCATGAAGAAGACCGGGATGAAGACGGCGACCAGCGAGACGGTGATCGACAGGATGGTGAAGCCGATCTCGCGCGATCCGTCGAGCGCAGCCTGGAACGGCTTCTTGCCCATCTCGATATGCCGGATGATGTTCTCCAGCATGACAATGGCGTCGTCGACGACGAAGCCGACCGCGAGCGTCAGCGCCAGGAGCGAAATATTGTCGAGCGAATAGCCCAGCGCGTACATGATCGCGAAGGTGCCGACCAAGGAGATCGGCAGCGCCAGCGTCGGAATCACCGTCGCGGCGAAGCTCTTCAGGAACAGGAAGATCACCATGATCACGAGGGCGATCGCGACCATCAGCGAGAACTCGACGTCCTCGACCGCCTCGCGGATCGGGATCGAGCGGTCGTTGAGGACGACGAGATCGATCGCCGCCGGCAACTGCGCGCGATAGGCGTCGAGCTTGCCCTTGATGCTGTCGACGACCTCGACGGTGTTGGCGTCCGACTGGCGATAGACCGCCAGCATGATCGAGCGCTGGCCGTTGTACCAGCTGCCGGTCTGGTCGTTCTCGACGGAGTCGTAGATCTGCGCGACGTCGTTGAGGCGGATCGGGATTCCGTTCTTCTGCGAGATGATCAGGTTGCCGTATTCGGCTGCACGCTCCATCTGGCCTGTCGCGCCGAGCACCATGCGCTGGTTGGTGCCATTCAGCGTGCCGACCGGGGAGTTGGAGTTGGCGGCGGCGATGGCGGTCCGGACTTCGGCGAGGGAGAGGCCGCGGGCCGAGACGGCGTCGGGATTGACCCGCACGCGTACCGCGTATTTCTGCGCACCGAAGATGTTGACCTGGGCGACGCCGGGCAATTGCGAGATCTGCTGCTGCAGGATGTTCTCGCCGAACTCGTGGACCTCGTAGAGCGGCTTGGTCGCCGAGGTCAGCACCATGAACAGCACCGGCTGGTCGGCCGGGTTAACCTTCCTGAAGCTTGGCGGGGCAGGGAGCTCCGGCGGCAGGCGCCGCACCGTCGCACTAAGCGCCGCCTGCACGTCGAGCGCGGCGCCATCGATGTTGCGGTTGAGGTCGAACTGCAGGGTGATCGAGGTCGAGCCCTGCTGCGAGACCGACGACATTGAGGTGATGCCGGAGATCGAGGCGAATTCGCGCTCCAGCGGCGCCGCGACCGAGGAGGCCATCGTCTCGGGGCTGGCGCCCGGCAGGCGGGCGCTGACATTGATGGTCGGGAAATCGACCCGGGGCAGCGCCGCGACCGGCAACTGCTTGAAGGCGAACAGCCCGAAGATCAGGAACGTCGCCATCAACAGGGTCGTCATGACCGGGCGACGGATGCAGAGCTCGGGCAGGTTCATCAGCCGGCGCTCCCCCGCTGGGAGGTGAGGTTGGGCGCCGGCGGGCTCTGGCCGCCGCGGCCGCGCTCGATCGTGCGCGCGCCCTCGGTCAGCAGCAATTGCCCGTCGATCACCACGGTCTCGTCGCCGTTGAGGCCCGAGGCGATCACGGCGCGGTCGTCGACATTGCGAGCGACGACGATCGGGCGGGCACGGGCGAGGTTGTTGTCGATGACGAAGACATAGGAGCCGTTCTGCCCGGTCTGGACCGCCTCGCGCGGCACCGTGACCGCATCGGCCTCAGTCCGCAGCGTCAAGCGGACCTGACCGAGCGCGCCGGGCCAGAGCGTCTCCTCGGCATTGTCGAAACTGGCGCGAATCTGGATCGTGCCGGTCGTCGCATCGACGGCGTTGTCGATCACCGCGATCGTGCCCTCTATGCTCTTGCCGACGCCCTGCTGGGTCGCCTGGACGACGGCCGTCTTCGCCTGCATCGCCTCGCGGATCTCGGGCAAATAGCGCTGCGCCACGGCAAAGCTGACATAGATCGGGTCGATCTGGTTGATCGTCGCCAGCATCGCCGAGCTGTCGCCGCTCTTGGCGATGTTGCCCTCCTTCAGGGCGGCGACACCGACCCGCCCCGAGACCGGCGCGCTGATCGTGTAGTAGCTGAGCTGAACGCGCAGACCGTCGACCGCAGCCTCGCCGCCGCGGATCGCGGCACGCAGCGTGCTCACCGCCGTGCGGGCGGTGTCGAGCCGCGCATCGGTGGCGATCTCGCGCCGAGAGAGCTCCTCGGCCCGACGCAGATCGGACTCGGCCGCGATCAGCGAGGCCTTGTCTCGCGTCACATTGGCCTCGGCCTGGCGCAATTGCGCCTCGAGCTGGCGCGAATCCAGCCGGAACAGCACGTCGCCCTTGTTGACCATGGCGCCGTCGCGGAATTCGACTGCCATGATCTGGCTGTCGACGCGCGAGCGGATATTGACGGTCGAGATCGCCTGGACCGTGCCGATCGCATCGATGCGGACCGGCATCGCTCGGCGCTCGACCTTGGCGGTGACGATGGTCACCGGTGGCCGGTTGGCCTGGCCGGAGCGGTTACCGCCGGCTGCCGGCGCGGAAGCGGTCACCACCGGCTTGGCCGGCCCGGGGATCACCTTGCCGTAAGGAACCTGGTCGAGCGGCCAGGGGACAGGACGACCAGTGTAATGAAGAAACGCGCCCGCGGCGAGAACGCCCGCGGCCGAGAACAGAGCCACACGCCCGAAAGTCAGCACTGCCATAGAAAGCCTTGCGCCACGGGGAGCGCCACGCCGACCCTGTCGAACGGTTGCTCCCCAAACCGTCCTCACCGCAAGAATTTAGCATGAAGACGGCCGGGTTTCGACGCAAGTGTCCAATACGGTTTATTGAGCGCTGTCGCGACGATGTGACAGGACGACAATTCAGCGGAGCGAAATCGCCGCCGCACGTCTTGCGTGCGTCAATAAAACTCGTTCAGACGACGGCAATCACGATGCCGATCCACATGAAGCACAAGCATGCGATGCCGGCCGCAAAGACGATCGCCCGGTGCTTGAGGCTGTTCGAGCCGGTGTGGATCAGTGTATGGGCAATGCGCGTCACGACAAAAGCCCAGGCCAGCGCCGCCATGACATAGCCAGTGGCGCCGACATGGATCGCAATCAGGGTCAGCGCGAAGAACAGGACCGGCGTCTCGAACTGATTACTGAAATTGGCCGCGGCGAGCCGGGCCGAATCCGGATAGCGCTCGGTCGAGACGGCGATATCGGCGAGCCCGACCTCGCGATTGGCGAAGGCCTGCTTGCGGCGCCGGAACATGATGACGAGGACAACGAAGCTCCAGAAGATCTGGGCCAGCGCGGGATAGATCAGCTTGAGCGTCATGTAAGTCCTCTTCGCGGAGTGGCGGACCGGCAATTGGGTCCGCCCTCCGGAAGTATCCGATGCCCAATCGAAAAAGGACAGATCGCCCTGAGGCGATCCGTCATCAGGAACGCGTCGGGTAGTTCGGGCTCTCGCGGACGATGGTCACGTCGTGGACATGGCTCTCGCGCAGGCCGGCGCTGGTGATGCGGATGAAGCGGGCCTTGCTGCGGTAGTCCTCGAGATTGCGGCCGCCGACATAGCCCATGGCGGCGCGCAGGCCGCCGGCGAGCTGGTGCAGCACGCCCGAGACCGGGCCCTTATAGGCGACCTGGCCTTCGATGCCTTCCGGCACGAGCTTCAGCGCGTCCTTGATGTCCTGCTGGAAATAGCGGTCGGCCGAGCCGCGCGCCATCGCGCCGACCGAGCCCATGCCGCGATAGGCCTTGTAGGAGCGGCCCTGGTAGAGGAAGGTCTCGCCAGGCGTCTCGTCCGTGCCGGCAAGCAGCGAGCCGACCATGGCGCAGGCGGCGCCGGCGGCGAGCGCCTTGGCAAGGTCGCCCGAATACTTGATGCCGCCATCGGCGATGATCGGGATGCCGGCCTTAAGCCCGGCGGAAGCCGCATCCATCACCGCGGTGAGCTGCGGCACGCCGACGCCGGCGACGATGCGGGTGGTGCAGATCGAGCCCGGGCCGATGCCGACCTTGATCGCATCGGCGCCGGCATCGATCAGGGCCTGCGCGCCGCCGGCGGTGGCGACATTGCCGGCGATGACCTGCACGGCGTTTGAGAGCTTCTTAACCCGCGTCACCGCCTCGAGCACCTTGGCGGAATGGCCATGGGCGGTATCGACGACGATGAGGTCGACGCCAGCATCGATCAGCATCTCCGAGCGCTCGAAGCCGAGGTCGCCCGTGGTGGTCG